>Ga0209080_1000998_pt1 | contig 15474 bp, 15 predicted proteins | sample JNZ110809AmetaG_FD_184123 | JGI IMG/M metagenome (GOLD analysis project Ga0209080, IMG submission 184123) | Hot spring microbial communities from Jinze hot spring, China to study Microbial Dark Matter (Phase II) - JNZ 110809A (SPAdes) (version 3) ...
GGGTCGTCAACGACCTCTTGCGACCAGTTCAAGGAACGATTTTCGTCAAGGTGCAAGATGTGTTCGGAAGAGCCTTGTGGGGTCACGAGGAGGTCTTGACTGTCGCTCCTAACTCCTCGCAGCAAATTTTGACTATTGAGTTGCCAGACAACTTTGACCCTCATCGGCACTTGATTTCCGCCGGGTTTTACATCACTGGCAATGACTCTATTGAGCCTTCAACCTACGATGCTATTTTCCTCGCGCCTCTCAAAGATGTGATTTTGCCCTGTCCCGAGGTGAAGGTTGATGTGTCCGAAGTTAAGGGCACTTTGACCTTGCAGGTCAGTTCCGATGCTTTTGTCAAGTGCCTGTGGCTTGAGGTTGAAGGTGACCCTGACGCAACTTTTACCGACAATGCCTTTGACCTGCTACCGGGCATGAACCGCAAAGTTACTGTGAAATTGTCGCGTCCAATGACTTCTGCAGAACTCAAAGCGAGGCTTAAGATTTGGCATTACCGATAGCGTAAAATTTTGGTCATCGGAGGTTAAGCCAAAATCGGTCGGGCAGAAGCCCGCCCCTCTGAGTTTCGTCTGACCGTTGGCAATTTTGAACGAAGGAGGGATGGACGATGGGCAAACTTGACGGCAAGGTTGCTTTGGTGCTTGGCGGGACGGCGACCGATGGTTACAGTTCAATCGGAGCCGCGATGGCTCACTTCCTCGCTGAGGAAGGAGCAATTGTCTTCCCAAATTCACGAACCCGAGAAAAAGTTGAAGCGACCGTCAACTCGTTGGCAAAAATTCGTCCATACCCTAAGCCGGTGGACATAGACAAACTCACCTTTGACACCCGCGATGACGCCGCATTGGAAGCCTGCTGCGACTGGATTGAAAGCGAATTCGGTCCAATTGACATCCTCATCAACGCTCAAGGCATTCTGCGCCGATACAACGCCGAAGATATCCCTCGCGAAGTTTGGGAGGACATTTTTGACATCAACTTGCTCAGCGTCGCCCGTGCCTGCCAGATTGTCGGCAAGCGGATGCTTCAACGAAAACGAGGGCACATCATCAACATAGCAAGCGAAACGAGTTTGAGGGCTGTGCCTTATGTCGCCGCATATGGGACAAGCAAAGGTGGAATTAGAGCCTTGACTGCACAGTTGGCTTGCGAGTGGGCGAGGCACGGCTTATGCGTGAACGCAATTGCGCCGGGCTTGATCCCGACCGACCTCAACAGGGCAATCTTGGAACGGGAACCCGAACGGCTGCAGAGATTCCTCAACGCTACACCAGCAAACCGTTTGGGAGTTTATGAGGACTTGCGCGAAGCCACCATCTTCCTTTCAACCTGCACCAACTATGTCAACGGCATAACTTTGCCCGTTGACGGTGGAATGAGCGTCGTGCTTTTCGCAGCCTACTGATGCTTAGAAAGATTTTCGGCTCATGGGCAAGATATAAGGGCACGCCTTTGGCGTGCCGAATTCCTCTTGTAGGGCAGGGTTTTACACTCTGCCGACAAATTTTCCATCGGCGCGGTGTAAAACCGCGCCCTACATTAAGCCGTTTTTCCCTTGTAGGGCAGGGTTTTATACCCTGCCGACAAATTTTTTCGGCACGGTGTAAAACCGCGCCCTACATTAAGCCGATTTTTCCTTGTAGGGCAGGGTTTTATACCCTGCCGACAAATTTTTCATCGGCGCGGTATAAAACCGCGCCCTACATTGAGCCCAATTTTCCCTTGTAGGGCAGGGTTTTATACCCTACCGACGAAATTTTTTTTCGGCGCGGTGTAAAACCGCGCCCTACATTAAGCCGATTTTCCCTTGTAGGGCAGGGTTTTACACCCTGCCGACAAATTTTTTTCGGCGCGGTGTAAAACCGCGCCCTACATTAAGCCGATTTTCCCTTGTAGGGCAGGGTTTTATACCCTGCCGACAAAATTTTTTTTCGGCGCGGTGTAAAACCGCGCCCTACATTAAGCCAATTTCCTTTGTAGGGCGGGGTTTTATACCCCGCCGACGAAATTTTTCTCGGCACGGTGTAAAACCGCGCCCTACATTAAGCCAATTTTCATCTCGGTCGGGCAGAGCCCGACCCTCTGAATTTTGGCTTGGCGGGAGCCTCGCCCTCCCAGTGTTCATTTCGGAGGGCGCGCCTTCCAGCGTGCCGATTTTTCCTCTTTGGGACAAGCCTCTGCCTTGCTAATTAGCGGCGAAAAGTTTCCCTGTTTTGTGAGTAAACCTTTTTGCCGGAATTGCGTCCATAGTGTTTGCCTGCTTGGAAGAGGTGATCCAGTATGATGCACACCGAAACAGCGCCGTTTAACGGAATAGCGGGGGCTGTCCGGTGGGGCAAGCGAATCTTCATTGCCTGCGGTTCAGGCGGATTGAAGGTTTTTGAACTCAATGGAGACAAAGCGGAACTCATTGCACACATAACGGAATTCCCAGCCTTTGACATCGCTTTGCGTGACGGTTTCATAGCCGTCGCCGCGGGCAAGGAAGGGATCGTGATATTGGACACCGATAGCCTGCGCCCAATGCGCGTTTTGCTCGCCAACTTCCCCGTTCATGGCGTTCTCTGGAACCGAGAAAGGCTTATTGCCCGAACCGTTTCAACAAACAGCAGCAACTCCCGCGTGCTTTGATTGAGTTGCCTTTCCCCTTCAGTTTGCTTCCAACTCTTCCCGAAAAGGTGCGATAATATTTTTGCATGGTGTCAAGGCTTCCAACGAGGTGAACCGATGATGCCGAAAATTTTGGTGACCGGCGGCGCAGGCTTCATTGGGAGCAACTTCATTCGTTACTGGCGACAGGAACATCCGGCGTGGGAAATCATTGCCTACGACAAACTGACTTACGCAGGCAACAGAAGCAACTTGCACGACTTGGAGGGACAACCCAATTTCACTTTCGTTCAAGGCGATATTTGCGACCGAGAGCAACTGGAGCCTTGGGTGGCGAAAGCCGACATCATCGTCAACTTCGCTGCCGAGACTCATGTTGACAGGTCGTTGCTTTCAAGCGGCGATTTTGTCCGGACCGATGTTTTGGGAGTCCACACCCTCATGGAATGTGCCCGCGAACACGGGACAGGATTGGTCGTTCACATTTCCACTGACGAAGTTTACGGTCCAATCTTTGACGGAAGTGCTGGTGAAGATGCACCGCTAAAACCGTCAAGCCCCTATGCGGCGAGCAAAGCAGGTGGCGATTTGCTTGCCCTCGCTTACGCCAAAAGTTTTCGCGTTCCTGTCATCATCACCCGATGTTGCAACAACTTTGGTCCTTACCAGCACCCGGAAAAACTCATCCCGCTCATGATAACAAACGCTTTGCTTGACTTGCCGTTGCCAGTTTACGGTGACGGGAGGCAGGTTCGCGAATGGATTTTCGTTGAGGACCACTGTCGCGCCCTTGACTTTCTCATTGAACATGGGACACCGGGCGAAGTTTACAACATCGGGACCGGATGCGAGCGTCAAAACATTGAAGTCGTCAAGTTGATTTTGCAGTTTTTGGGTAAGCCCGAAAGCCTCATCCGCTTCGTCGCCGACAGACCTGCCCACGACCGAAGATACTCGGTCAACTGGGAGAAGTTGCGAAAACTCGGGTGGGAACCACAGCACGATTTTGAAACCGCTTTGGCTCAAACAGTCGCTTGGTATCACGAAAACGAATGGTGGTGGCGGCAAATACGGGAAAGCGAAGAGTTCAAACGATACTATGAAGCGAACTACGGGTGGCGACTGAGAGGCGAAGACAACTAAGTTTCTCCCAATCGCTCAAACAGTTCAGGCAAAAGTGCCTGAAAGGCATTTGTTTTAGTTGATGAAATTTTTTGCCGGCTACCCAGTAGCAGTATAACCCCTTCGCTTTTGGAACACATCACTCAACCGTTATGAAGGTATCTCAAGGTAAGGTGGTTCGGCAGCACGGGCATTCTGTCTCAATTCCCGAAACCTCATGATTCCTGTCACACAACTGCTAACTTGGGGATGGGAGAGGACAAATTTTATGGCTATTTCTGGCAATGGCAAATGGGGAGCCAGTGCCCGCAATTTTTCGGCATATTCCGACTTAAACAAACGCCCACCTGCAAATGGGCTGCGGGCAAGCACCCCAACGCCTTTTTCTTCCGCCAACGCGAACAATTGATCTTTCGCTTCGGTTTGCAAAAAGTTGAACCCACACTCAACGACTTCCACAACGCCTCGTTCAATAGCGCGACGACATGCTGCTACCGACGACGAAATGCCCACCGCTCTCACTTTACCCTCCTGCTTAAGTTTTTGCAGCATCTCAAAAGGTTCATCCCTCTCCACGACTTCAACACTGGGATCGTGCAGCAAAAGCACATCCACATAGTCGCACCGCAATCGCCACAAACTAAGTTCGCACTGCCATCGTAAATAGGCAGGGTCAAAGCGTTGGTCAACGAAGCCTTGCTCATCAAGGTAGAGCGATTGAGCACCATCACAGCCGACTTGGTAACCCACTTTGGTGATGATGATTACCTTGCTGCGGACATTGCGCAATGCAAACCCTAAGATTACCTCCGAGCGACCGTTGCCGTAAGCGTCGGCAGTATCAAAAGTCGTCACACCCAATTCTACGGCGTGACGAACTAATTTGGCTGCTTTTTTGGCATCAATTCGTCCCCAAAACAGCCCTCCAATTTCCCAACAACCAAAACACAGTGATGAAACTGTCAATCCCGTCCGCCCCAACGAACGATATTCCATCTCTATTTGCCCTCCTTTCGTCAGCAAAATGTTCTGGTGTTTTGTTGAGTGATTTGCGACTTGAACTTTTAATCTCGTTTTGCTGCAACGCTTGCTTCCCGTCATGCCTTGACGGCATTCAGCATCCCAGTCACAGGTTACTCAAAAGCCCTTCAATGATGCTCTCCGATATTGAGTCGGCGATTGACCGAAGCGTTGCCGAAAGGCACGATTGAAATGGGACAAATCGTTAAAGCCGCATTCAGCGGCGATGGTTTTGACGGGTAAATCCGTTTGTGTTAGAAGCGTTGCTGCTCGTTGTAAACGGCGCTCCAAAAGCCACTGTTTGGGTGACATCCCTATCGTTTGGTGAAACAGGCGGCGCAAATGTCGTGACGAAAACATAACCAGTTGTGCCATCTGCTTCACGCTCAAACTATCTGACAGATGGTTCTCAACGAACTGCAGCACAGGGTTCAATAATTTGAAAGATTTGACAGCGAGGGGCAAAACCATAGGGCTCAATAGGTCAGGGCGCTCTTGGGCAATCCGCAAAATCAATTCTGTGACCAACGCTGCTCCCCGTTTGCGCCAGCCTATTGGTTGACATGACGACAAGCGTAAAAGTTCTTCTATGCTCCTTTGAACCTGTTTCATGGCGGGGACATGGACAGGGTAACCGAGAAGCGACAATACATCCACGACTTCAAACAGCCGTGCTGTGAAATGCACAGCGCTGACGCGAAATTGTCTTTCAGGCATGTGTTCAGCGGAGTGCAAGACATTTTCGGGTATAAACACAAGGTCGTTTTCCTCAGCGACGATGCAAACATCGCTTATCCACCATCGTGCCCTGCCCTTATGAACGAAAAACAAGATAGCGTTGGGCAACCTCCTCGGTGCGATGCGCCAGTGGGGCAAACATTCGTGCTGGCGAGCGTGAAGGAATTTGACAGTCATCGCCTCCCATATCCATGCCCACTCCCGCAAATTTTCAGCGGTAGGGTAAGGTTTGAAATTGCTGCGAACTATTGTTGACGGCGCTGCTGTCCGTCGTTCCGTTTCCGACAAAATTTTGTCCGCTTCCGCCATTGCATTTCCGCCCCTTTGCCTTCATGAATTATAGCGATTGTCGCCATTGGGTTCTCAAAACGAAAGTGTAACGAAGGAGGTGCGCAAAGATGTTGACGCTCAAAGCGTTATCGTTTGAACAGCGCGAACAATTTGAGCGGGATGGTTTCCTCGTCTTGCGGGGCTTGTTCTCCCTTGACGAAATTAACGCTGTCAAGGAGCGATTGGCATATTACATCAGGGAAGGGCTGAAGATGCTGCGGGAAGGTCAAAATCCAGAGAGGGACACAGTAACCTTTGAGGGCGTTCACATTCAGTTAGAGCCTTTGGTGGCTCAAGGCAAATACATCCCTGATGAACCGCTCTATGCAGCCCGTAAGGTTTGGAATTTGTTTGGACACGACGAAGTGATGACAAGATTTGCAACTAACCCGAAACTGCTGGACATAGTGGAAGATTTGTTGGGCACTTCCGCTATCTGGTTTTTTGCTGACAAAGCGTTGCTTAAGCCACCTAAGATTGGCGTGGAAAAGCCATGGCACCAAGACTTGCCCTACTTCCCCTTTGAGCCAAAAGATGAACCGAATATCCATGTCGCTGCGTGGATTGCACTGGACGAAGCGACTTTGGAAAACGGTTGCATGCAGTATATCCCCGGTAGCCACAAACTCGGCAATATCACGACGGCTCATGTTGACACTTATGGCTTGGGACATTTAGCGGCAGACATGAGCAAGGTAGATGCAAGTAAGGCGGTCGCAGTGGAAGCAAAGCCAGGAGATGTCGCTTTTCACGATGGCTTGACACTTCATTACTCAGCACCCAACAACTCTGACAAGCCTCGTTGGGCTTTGGTGCTTGATTTCATCAACGCCGAGCGAGCAAGTTATGTCGGCAAAGGAGAACCTAATTTCCCGCGAGTGCGATGAATAGGTGATGCCAGTGGGGCGAAGCGACCCTTCGCCCCCTACTTTTGCAAACGATGGACAATTTGAGGCAACAACGCTTTTAACGCTTTCGCCCGATGGCTGATGGCATTTTTCTCCTCAACGCTCAACTCCGCCAAAGTTTTGCCAAGCGATGGGACAAAGAACACAGGGTCGTAGCCGAAACCGCCTTCGCCGTGCGGTTCGGTCGCTATCACGCCCTCTAACACACCTTCAGCGGAGAGCAAATCGCTTTCCGAAAATGCCACCGCCATCGCGCAGCGGAAACGAGCCGTTCGCTTTTCTGGTGGGACACCGTTTAGCAACTTCAGCAGACCACGCCATCGCTCTGCGTCAGAAACATTTTCGCCAAAGAACACTTTTGCTCTCGCACCGGGCAAACCGCCCAAAGCGTCAACTTCAAGGGCTGTATCTTCCGCAAGGGATGGCAACCCTGATTTGCGCCACGCGTGAATCGCTTTTTCGCGCGCAACCAAATGGATATCGTCGCTCGTTTCTTCATAGTCCAAAACGATGCCCAATTGGTCGGGCGTGACGATTTCTATTGGCTTATCTTTCAACAGCGCCAAAATTTCCCGCAACTTGCCCTTGTTCGTCGTTGCGACCAACAACTTAGCCATTCTCAATCACCCAATTCATTTTGCAGGACACCTCGCAATTGGTCAACTTCTTCGTCACTCAATGGTTCCAGTGGGCGACGGGGGCGACCAACTGGGATTCCTTGCAAAATCAATGCTGCTTTAACGCGTGCGGGGAAATTGGGGGCGTGAAGGACACGCCACAATTTCAGCAACTTGAGATGACAACTTAACGCGGTCGTGTGGTCGCCTGATTTAACCGCATCCCAAAGTTGAACGCTCAATTTCGGCGCTGCAGTGCAAATTCCAGCAATTGCACCATGAGCGCCGAGCATAAAACTGGGGTAGAGCAAATCGTCAATGGCAGTCAAAACAATCTTACCCTCAGGCAAATTCGCTAAAAGCCATGCCAGCGCATGCAAGTCACCTGCACTTTGTTTGACGCCAATAACTGCCGGCATCTCCACCATCAACTGCACTAATGTATCGGCGCTCAAATAAGCCCAAGGCACGACATTGTAAACGAGAACAGGTAAGCCCGTTTCTTCAGCGATTGAGCGAAAGTAAGCGAGCATCTCCTTCTCGCTTGGCGTGAAAAGGTAATGTGGCGGCGTGATCATCAAGGCAGCGACAGGCATATCTCGGACAGTGCGAACGTGTTGCAAGGCTTGACGGGTTGAGTTGGCGATAATGCCGACAACAATAGGCACGCGCCCATTAACCTCTTGACAAGCGATTTCAGTAATGCGGCGGGTTTCGTCGGGTGAAAGTGTGTGCCCTTCGCCTGTGCTGCCGCAAACTGCAAGCCCGTGAACCCCAGCGTTTAGCATGAACCGCACTTCCACCCTCAACCCTTGCTCATCAATTTCATCGTTTTCATCAAACGGCGTCACTAAAGGCGGAATGATGCCATGAAGCATTTGCCATGCCCTCCTTTCACAATATTTGCCAGTGTAAATGCCAATCTGCTTGAAACCTTTGTGGTTGGAACTGCTACCGGCAAATTTGGTCAAAGTGGTGGGAAGCCCGGAAAGACATCGTGACCTTTTTGCTTAAAGATTGCGTCAATAACCAGCCAAACTGCCGCTGCCACCAATTCGCCCACAACCATGCCGATGAAAGCAGGTCGCCAAGCCCAATAGACCTTGTGACCACCATAGCGCAAAATCAAGCCTTTTGCCAACCAACCGAGAAAGATTGAGAACCAAACTTTGCGGATGACCAAAGAATCTGCGAGAGTGAAGCCCAAGGGATGGAAGGGGAAGCGTGGGATACGATGATGCAAAGTTGTCAGCAGCAATGTGAAAGCAGCGCCACAGAAAATGCCCATTGTCGCTTTCAAATCGGCAGGTGCCGGAGACCTGAACCAACCAATGTATTTGTCCCAAGCCCACCTCGCAAGCCTCGTTGCATAGTGGTAATGCAAGTTCAAACCGCCGTGACGATAAAGCATCATCAAAGAAGCAGCGGGAGCGATTAAAATCGCCGCCAAACAGGCAAAGGAGACTCCGAGAAGAAAATCTCGGTCGCTCAAACCAGTTTCATTAGCGACCTTAGTTGCGTTCATCAAGTAAGGCAGTGGCACAACATCTCGTTCCATCATGTAAGCCATATGCGGGAACATTAGCACAACCAAGTTTTTCAAACCCACACTCATTTGCCCGAACAAGTAGCCGCTGATGTTGTGTGGGTGGAAGTCCATCGCCACGAACATACAACCTGCTTGACAGGAAAGCCTCGCTAAAACAACCATCACAACGAAGAAGGTAAAAAAGTAAGCCAGTGATGCCCACCAATCAGCACCCATTAAAGTCCAAAAAACTGTCAAGCCAATTAAGCCGAAAACGAAAGCGAAGAAGCCTACTTTCTCAACCCTCTCCAAATTCGCCGTTTTGCGAGTTTGCCAAATGCTCCAAGCCAAGACGCCACAAAGCGCAAAGAAAGCACCTATTTCTTGACCCCTTGTAATGGCGCTAATGCCTCCATAGTCAACGCCACCCGGCTGCAATCCCAAAGCGAAAAGAGCCACTTGCTCCAAGTTGCGCAGGAAGTGAAAGAACCAGAAGCCTAACGCCACTTCAGTTGAAGTCAAGTAGGTAGTGCCGATAACTGAAGGGTAAAAGTCAATGGTCATGTCCGAAAGGATGTTCCAAGGCGGATTGGGGAATAAAAAGCCGACAGGAACGGCATGGAGCGGGATAGAAGGCACTATCGGGAAGTAAACTGCTAAGCCGTTCCAACCGTGCAGAGCCAGCGGGAATAAAAACCCGAACCAGAAAGGTCGTTGGTTTTTGAGTGGGTTTCGCTCATCCAAAAACGCCAGCGGAACTTGAGCGATGGGAAAGACCAATTTCTCGTCGTTTATCCATCTCCTTCGGAAAAGGAAAGTCAAACCCATTAGGCAAACCCAAAGCAAAACGGTGCTGAAAATCCAAGCGCTAAGAGTTGGCAACCAATCCCACCAAGGGACTTTACCGTTGGGAGCGCCCTCGTAAAAGGCTTTGATAACTAACTTGTCCTGTGGGACAAGTCTCTGCGGAATGTAACGGTGAAGCAATTCGTAGTTGTTTGCAGGGTTGGCGTAATAAAAAGCACCCGCACCTAAACTCAAAGGCAAGACAGCATACGAACTTGACCAAAAACGAGTTGTCGCAAAAAGCATGCAGAAAATCAGCGCTAATTCCGAATGGCTTAAGGATGTCCCAAACCGACGCAGCAAAGGTTGAACAAACCAAACGAAAATCACCAAAACAACGATAGGCGCAACTGGCAATTGTCCGAACCCAATCCTGCTCCCTTGAAGCCAAAGGTCAAGGGGAGCACGAAGCCATGCGCAAAGGGAAACGATAATTACACCCACAAGAAGTGCCCAACTGTGGCGGGATTTGATGCCTTTTGCGATTGACCTTGGGACAGCAATCATCTCTTTCACCCTTTGAGACATTTCACAAATGCCTCAAGCCGGTTTACCTGTTCATTTGCCCTTCACTACTGGCAACAGGATATGACTGGGATGGTTAGGACCTATGTGAATCGTGTTTCGGGCTATTCTCGTCCGGTCTTCGGAATAAAACGGTTCACCTGTGTTTGGATTAGGGTCAAAAGCGGGAGCGTTGCTGGAAGTGATTAGTAGGCGAATGCGATGCCCCTTGTTGAAGACAATGCTGGTGCTCCAAAGGTCTATCTCAAAGCGGTAAATTTTGCCCGGCTGCATCCATCGTTCCTTTGAAAAGCCTTCACGAAATCTCGCTCGGATGATGCCTTCGCAGACATTGAACGAGCGTCCATCTGGATAAACATCGCATAACTTCGCTACAAAATTGGTGTCAGGGGCATCACTGGATGCCCACAGAATCACCTTTACCCTCCCCGTAACTTCCAACGGTTCTTTAAGTGGCTCACTGGAGAAAACCAGAACATCGGGGCGAATTTCAATTTTTCGTTGGTCCATTGGTCCCGCAGGCAAAGTCAAGTTTGGTCCACCGATTGTTGGCACTGGGTTTTTGGGGTCGTAGGTATAGGTGAAAGCGCTGTCTTGGCTCGGTTTCTGGGGAGAAAGCGAATTATCGGGATGAAGGTAAAAAGGAGTTAGCGTCGCTTTTATTGGAGGCCATTGGTCTGCTGTTCGCCATTTGTTTCCCGGAGCATTGGGGTCAGTGACATCACCCATCACATAATATGTCACCGCTGGCTCACGGTCCACACCGTTGTCTATGCCTTTCAAGTAGTGGTCAAACCACTTCCAAGCGTCATGAAAGGATGTCGGTGGGTTTTTGGCGTTAGGGAAAATGAGTTCACCCACCTTTTCTTGAAAAACACCGTGCGCCCATGGTCCCATCAACAATTTCTGTTTGCCACGAGCATTTTGTCCGCCTTTGGTTTGATAGCCAATAAAAGCATCTAAGGTTGCTTGAGCGAAAATGTCATACCATCCGCCAATGTGAACTGCAGGGCAGTTGACCATTTGGTAGCGGTGTGTCATATCTCGCTCACGCCAATAGGCATCATAAGTGTGGTGTGATTTCCAAAGTTTCAATGCTTCGGGACTGAATTGGCTGATACGAAGCCAATCTTCAATAAGCGCTTTTCGGAACACTCCGCCCCAATATACGGCTTGGTAGAGACTGGGTGCACCTACCGTTATGTGTTGGGCGACAATTTTCTTCGTGCCAGTGCCTGCCAAAAGGTATTGAGTGATGCCTAACGCTGAACCGCCCCATGTCCCGATTTTGCCGTTGCACCAGGGTTGTTTCATGATCCATTCAACTGTGTCCTCACCGTCACAAGGTCCCCACCAACCATCTGCTTCAAAAGGCAAGTTTTCCCCTTCCGAGCCAAAACGCCCTCTTGTGTTCTGAATCACCATAGCATAACCACGACTCACTGCCTGTTGAGCAATGCCTTCACCAAGTTTGCGGTCATAGGGTGAGCGGAGCAGGATTACAGGGAAAGGGCCTTCACCTTCTGGGAGATAGATGTCAGTAGCAAGGCGAACCCCGTCCCTCATCGGCACCATGAAGGTTTGTTTCTTTGCAGCAGATTTTTGCTGGGATAAGAGAGCGCCAATTGAGAAGCCAACGCAAACAAAACAAACAAGGACAGTGAGGACGAAACATTGCCACCTCTTCTCACACATAAGCCAATTCCCCCATTGTTAGCGAGGGATTATCCTACTCGCACGAATTTTTGTATTCGTCCGCTGACAAGCACTTCACTCACATAAAGGTCACCGTTTTTGTCAACCCAAATTCCGTGAGGTCCACCGAGAAATTCGCCGGGCTTCTCGCTCGGCTTACCGTTGCCCCAACTCGTGATCAATTCACCATCCAAAGTCCAGATGCTCAGCCGATGTTCCAATTCGGCGACATAGACGACATCATCGTTTGGGTCAAAGAATATGGCATTAGGGCGCATCAAACCCTTCCGTTCTTCCAAGTAGTTTCCATCCAAGTCAAAAATTTGGATGCGGTTGTTTTCTCGGTCGCAAACCCAAACTCGGTTGTATTTGTCAACCCGAACGCAATGGGGCAAGTTGAATTCGCCTTGACCACTACCTTGTCTTCCCCACGATTTGATGAGACGACCTTCAGGAGTGAATTTGTGAACTCGGGAATTGCCATAACCATCGGAAACAAGTAAAGCAGCGATGAGAGAACTGCCATCGCTTGCTTTAACGGTGACAGCATCGGTTGGTTGATTGAAAGGTTCTCCATCTCGTTCTGACGGTTTGCCTGGTGTTCCCAAAGTCATGACAAGTTCGCCTTTGGGATTGAACTTGAAGATGCAGTGGCTATTTCTGTCGGTGCAGTAAACATTGTCAGCGGGGTCAATCCATATGCCGTGAGCGTCTTTCAAGATGTCTTTGCCCCACTCTTCTAAGAAATTGCCATCACGGTCAAGGATGATAAGCGGGTGTTCGCTGCGAGAATAAACGAACACCCGCCCCTTTGAATCGCAAGCGACGGCAGGGATCCAACCAAAAGCCCAATCCTTTGGTGGTTTGAACCAACCTTCCACGACCTCGTAAGTATATTTGCCTTGTCCAAAAGGCAACAAAATCCACCCCTTTCACCGGCGCTTTGGAGGTTGACCTGGGTAGCCTAAAACTTGCTCCTGATATTCCTTTGCCACTTCTTCCGGTGAGGCAGGGGGAGGTGTCTTGCCAGCAGAGACACGATTGTAAACCCAGCGTCCTGCACCGACGAGGATTATCATTAGACCGATGACAATAACGATCCATTGCCATAACGGAATTTGTTGCCTCATGAGAATCGCCTCCTCTCAAAATGGTCACTTGTATTCCGCAGCAATATTCCCAGCAGCATAAGAACGGCAAGTTTGAGCATCTGAGACTCCACCGCAAGTGGATGGGCTATAGTCCTGCACTCCAGGAGGGTGGAAGGTCTGCTCGCCGGGACGCTGTAAGCAAGCCCACTTCCAATCGTTTCGGTCAATAGCCAAAGCCAGCCTTGTCCATTTGGAGTGACCGTCAGCATAAGTAAAAATGACGCCCTTCAGGTGGTTAATGAGCCAACCGTATTGCCTAACATAGCCACAGGGTGAAGCAGGATCAGGCACATCGCCACCGTAAGGGTCGCCAGGAGGAGCACACCAACAACGGACTAATGCCCAAGGTCCTGTATCTGGCTCGTAGTTGCGACCATCTTGAAGCCAAATTGTTTCAGCAGGGACTTGGAGTTGGGCTTGATGGCGAGGTGGAGTTGCCCAACCAGAACCATCAGGATTGACGCCAGCACCTAAATTGAAAACTGCTCCATTTACGGTGTAACCGCGAGGAAACCACAAATTCGCTTGTTGAGGGACAATGCAAAGCGGGTCGTTCCTATACCATGGCGAGTTGGGGTGACAATGTGCCCATGTTTCATCCAATGGTGAACCGCGATAGGCTCGAGTCGTATCCCCTAAGAGACGAGCAATCTGAGCCCTTGCTTCAGGGCACTCATAAACTTGCAGGTTACGGATATAAGGCAATAGCCCATACTTCCAGTTTTGGTAAGCAGCTCCGGCAGGACCATAAAAGCGGTTGTAAGGAAAGAATTCGTCGTAGTCTTGAGTGTATTGCAACATTCCTGTGCCAACCTGCTTGAAGTTGTTCAGACATGCTGCTTGCCTCGCTTTTGCCCTCGCTTGACTGAACACCGGGAACAGAATTGCTGCCAGAATAGCAATAATCGCGATCACTACCAGCAATTCAATCAATGTAAAGCCGACACGGAAAGACTTGCTGCGTCCCATCACCACGATTTGCCTTCTCGCTTGGAATGTCCACAACATTTTTACATCCCTCCTTTTTCTTGCCCAGATTAGGGCAGTTTTTATCATCCATTCCATACTGCAGTGCCCATAACGATTTTGGGGCATCTTTTTCAAAGGACAGGATAGGTTATTTTTTCTAATCCATTCCACACTTATCGTTGCTTTGGGGTTTGAGTTGGGTAACCCAAATACTCTTTCAATGCCTCCGCAGGAGAAGCAGGGGGTGTTGATTTGCTAACAATGACACGATTGTATATCCATCGCCCAGCAACAACAAGAATTATTAGGAAACCGATTACAATGACGACCCACTGCCACAATGGGACTTGCCTTTGCATAGGGATCACCTCGTTTTGATGAAGGGTCTTACTTGTATTCCGCTGCCATCAGAGCGATACCAAGCGAACGGCAGGTTTCAGCATCTGGCGTACGACATGTAGTAGGATCAAAGTTCATCGGCACCGCTGTTCCTCCTAGCCAGTATCCGCCATGAAAAGTTCTTTCCCCAGGTCTCTGGAAGCAAGCCCATTTCCAAAGGTTGTTTATTATGGTCAGAGGGACTTTTGTCCATTTAGCATGACCATCAGCATAAACAAACTGGCTACCACCTAAGTGGTTGATTAGCCAGCCATATCGGCGAACATACCCGACAGGAGAAGAGGACTCAGGGACATCACCACCATAAGGGTCACCAGGTGGCGATGGCCAGCAGCGAGCTACAACAGTAGCAACAGTGCTGGCTTCATAATTGCGCCCATCCAGAATGTAGAATGTTTCAGCAGGGGTATCTAACTCTGCTTGGTTTCGTGTTCGTATACTTAATAGCGGATGTGCCGTAGCTTCAAACACAGTTCCATTTACCGTATAGCCTCTCGGAAACCATAGATTTGAATTTTGTGGAACTGCACACAGTGGGTCATTTGTATACCATTGTGAGGATGGGTTGCAAAAAGCCCATGTCTCGTCCATCGGTGAGCCACGCCAAACATTAGGATCGCCCATCATCCGTGCTGTTTGAGCACGGCTCTCTGGACATTCATATATTTGCAAGTTGCGGATATATGGGTAGATAGTGTATTTCCAGTTTAGCCATGAATTGGTTGAATTACCAGCGAAGCGGCAAATAGGGAAAAACTCGTCGTAATCCTGAGTATATTGCGTCACACCAATACCAATTTGCTTGAAGTTGTTCAGACATGCTGCTTGCCTCGCTTTTGCCCTCGCTTGACTGAACACCGGGAACAGAATTGCCGCCAGAATCGCAATTATCGCTATCACCACCAGCAACTCAATCAAAGTGAAGCCAACACGGGAAGACTTTCGGGGTCGCACCGCCACGATACACCTTCTTGCTTTGAGAGCCTTCAACATCTTACATTCCCCCTTTT
>Ga0209080_1001000_pt1 | contig 15448 bp, 13 predicted proteins | sample JNZ110809AmetaG_FD_184123 | JGI IMG/M metagenome (GOLD analysis project Ga0209080, IMG submission 184123) | Hot spring microbial communities from Jinze hot spring, China to study Microbial Dark Matter (Phase II) - JNZ 110809A (SPAdes) (version 3) ...
GGTAAGGCACAAGCCAATACAAAGCCATCTAAATAGCTGGCGTGGTTTGGTGCAAGTATAAAGGGTGGTTCAGGTAAGTTTTCAAGCCCACGAACCTCAAGGCGGTTGTATAGTTTAAAAAAGGTCTTGAGAATTAACCTGCCTGTGCTAAAGGCAAGATTATACTCTTTTAACTGGTATGGCTCTCCCTTGAGAAGTATATCCTTCCAATGGACTTCTGAAAGCTCAAGCCTTTCTTTCCTCTCGGATACAAGCCTTACCACATCCTGCACCCTGGGATTGTTTATTAGGTCTTCTTCCCACAGGGAGACTCCAAAGGTAGATTCAAGAAAGCTAAGAAACTCCACCTTTCCTAAGGAATCTAATCCAAGGTCAAGCTCAAGATGGTGGTATCCTTTTACTTCTCTTTGAGTTAGCCCTCGTAAAAAGGACCTTATAGTCTGACCCTCTTGAGTGTTCATTATATGGTCTTCCTGTCCCTCTTTGCTATAGGCTTCTGTGGACTGGTATATCTGAGGAAGTAAAAACCTCCTTAGTTTTCCAAGTCTTGTCTTTGGAAGCTCTTCCTTCACCACCCTAAACCCTGTTATCCTTTTCCATTCTGGAAGTTTCTGGTTTACCCGGTCTATGACCTGCCAACGGATAAACTCCTCTATGTTAACAATACCCTCTTTTCTCAAAGTTTCAAAGTCTGGCAGGACAAGAGCCTTTACTGTTCCATCCACCTCAAGCACCGCTACTTCCCTTATAGCCCTTCCCTCTCTCATTATCAGAGCTTCCAGCTCTTCAGGGTTTACCTTCTTCCCACCAGAAAGCACAAGAATCTCTTTTTTTCTGCCTGTTATGTATAGATAGCCCTCCTTGTCAAGGTATCCAAGGTCTCCAGTGAGAAGCCAACCGTCCTTGAAAGCCTTTTGTGTCTCTTCTGGCTTTTTGTAGTAGCCCTGCATTACGTTCACACCACGCACAAGCACCTCTCCCTCTTCGCTAATCTTTACATAAACCTCCTCTATTGGCAGTCCCACAGAGCCGAGTTTAGGCTTTTGAGGTGGATTAAAGGAGACTATTGGAGATGTTTCTGTAAGACCGTAGCCTTCAAGGATGGTAAAGCCAAGTCTGTTTAGGTCAAGGGCAACCTCCAAGGGTAGCTTAGCACCACCACTTACCAGGTATCTGAGACTTCCCCCAAAGGCGTCATGAACCCTCTTAAAGACCAACCTTCTTAGCCCTTGCCCCATGTAGGGAGAGAGTTTAAAGAGAAACTTACCAAAAGGGTTTGCCCTAAGCCCCTCCATTATCCTCTGATGCAAAAGCTGATAAAGCCTTGGCACACCCACAAGTATGGTAATTTTGTGCTCTTTTAGTGCCTTAAGAAGCTCTTCTGAACTTAGCTTTTCTAAAAAGACTACGGTTGCACCAAGATACAAAGGCACAAGCAAAGTAACCATTAAAGGATATGAATGATGAAAGGGTAGGAGAGCAAGGGTCTTGTCCCTTTTGCCTGCCACACCCACCTTCTCTATAGCCCTTATGTTAGAAAGCAGGTTCTTAAAGCTAAGCATAACACCCTTTGGCTGTCCAGTAGTGCCAGAGGTGTAAAGAATTAGGGCAGTTTCGCTCAAGCTCCTACTCATGGACTTTCCATGAGGTTTTGGAAGTATCAGAGCATCAAAGTTGTAAAAAAGAGGCTCTATTCCAGACCTTTGAAGGGCTTTTTTGACAGAGCTTTCCGTTTGCTGTGAACAAAAAACTACCGCAGGTTCTGTTTCTTTTAGGATGTATAGTATCTCCTCCACGCTTGACATAAAGTCCACAGGCACTACCACCCCTCCCCTTTGCCACGCACCGTAGAGGGCATAAACCCACTCAGGTCTGTTTTCGGAGCATACAAGAACCCTCTCACCGGGTAGGATATCCACAAGGGTTGCGAAGGAAGAGATATTTTCTATAAGCTCGCTGTAGCTTATGCTTTGTTTACCCTTCACAAGAGCGGTTTTGCGGTGGTCTTCCAACTCTGGAAGAATTACCCCCTCCTCCAGCAACAGCTTCATAGAAAAAAAATTTATTCTTCCTTCTCTCTTTCTTCTTTCTTGTAGCCTGGCTGGTAGTGGGATATGGCTTCCTTTGTAAAGGTTATGCGTGTGTTGGCATCCACTTTGAGGGTGACCGTATCGTCCCCTATCTCCACCACCGTGCCCCATATACCCCCTGTGGTTATAACTCTGTCACCTTTTTTTAGGTTTGCCAAGAACTCCTGATGTCTTTTCCTTGCCTTGTTTTGTGGTCTTATGAGGAGAAAGTAAAAGAGTGCAAAAAGCAATATAAAGAATATAAGTTGAAAAAGTAATGCTCCTACTGGGCTTGAACCGTGTCCTGTTTGCTGTGCAAAGGCTATGTCTATCATGGTAGCCTATTATATCACAAGCTCAAAGTTTATTGGTCTTCCCTCTTGGTCTCTAACCTCAAAGAGGACACCGCAACTATTCCCAGAGTTCCCTACCTTACCTAAGGGCTGTCCCCTTCTTACCGTCTCTCCTCTCTTCACCAGCGAACCGCCTGCCTTTGCATACACATACACATAGCCATCTCCTGAGTCTACCATAACCACCCAGCCCATATTCCTTATGTCATCCCCCACATACAAAACCCTGCCATCGCTTACAGACCTAAAAAACTCATCACAGGAAGTGGTAATAAAATATCCTCTTTCAGTGCGTGCAATTTTACCCCTTACAGGCATGGCAACTTTGAGAGTTTCTCCTTGAGGTTTTGAAGCTTGTGGAGCTTTATCCTCTTTTTGTGATATAGCTGGCTTTTTCTCCTGAGGAGTTTGTCCCTTTCTAACCTCAGTTTGAGCCTTTTTATCCCTTACCTCAATTTGCACTATGCTACACGCACTAAGGAATATAAGTAAAAGGAAGACTATAGGCTTCATTCTCTATTAGATTATAGGCATTTGGAATCTCTTCCACAAGGTCAAGGGCTCTTAGACTTTCTCTGTGCCTTTTGCCTTCCGCTATCTCACCTGCAAGACCGTGCAAGAAAACACCCAACTTTAGAGCTTCCTCTGTTGGCATACCTCTTCCAAGAAGCGTGGTAAGGATGCCTGCAAGCACATCGCCCACACCACCCTTTGCCATGGCAGGCGTGCCTCTTGTGGAGAGGAAAACTCTACCCTCTGGAGTAGCTATAACAGTCCTTGAGGACTTAAGAACCAGATAGCAGGCATACTTTACCGCAAACTCTTGAGCCACCTCTAAAAAGTTTTCCAAGATGTGGTTTTTTTCAAGACCTGTTAACCTTTGGAACTCACCCACATGTGGAGTAAGCACTGTTGTGCCTTCTCTTTCTTTCAAGACTTCTACCCCCAAGTCCGCAAGGTTGTTTAGAGCATCCGCATCCAAAAGCAAAGGCTTTTTAACATGCAAAAGGAGCTCCTTTATTATCTGTCTTCCCTCCTCATACCTATCCATACCCATACCTAAGCCGATGGCAGAGAACATTTCTTGAATTTCTATAACCTGCTTTGTAGCCTCAATAGAAAGTCTCTCTTGACCCTTTAGAGGAATACTCATCTCCTCCACAAGGCTTGTTTCAAAGATGTGGTTTAGACCTTCTGGCACACCCACGCTCACAAGCCCAGCACCCGCCCTTGTGGAGGCTTTGGCACTCATAATAACCGCACCCGTCTTTCCTACGCTCCCACCCACCAAAAGCACATGACCCATAAGCCCCTTGTGAGCGTTTGCAGGTCTATTAGGCACTTTTACCCCTGTGAGTAGCTCTGTTTTTATGTCCTGTGCAAGCCACTGAGCTATGCCAATATTTGCCACATATAGCTTTCCACAGCTTAGGCTAACAGGATGCAAAAGATGACAAGGTTTTGGAAATTGAAAGGTTATGGTAATAGTTCCTCTCACTGATGGCTCGTATTCCTTTGGACTATCCGCAGAAAGCCCAGAGGGAATGTCTACACAAACCACAGGAAGCCCGCTCTTGTTTATAAGCTCTATCCACCTTATGGCTTCACCCCTAACGGGAGGCTCAAAGCCCGTGCCAAAAAGAGCATCCACCACAAGGTCAAATTCAGAAAAGCTAACCTCCCCTGCTGGCTCAAGCCCAAGCCTTCTCAAAATCTCAAGCTGAATCCTTGCATCCCCCTTTAGGTCTTCACCAAGTGCAAGCACATAAGAAACCCTATAGCCCAGCAGATGCAAATGCCTCGCTACCACAAGCCCATCGCCCCCATTATTTCCCTTGCCTGCAACCACCAAAACCCTCTTGGCACTTGGAAACTCCCTTCTTATGACCTCCACCACCGAAAGCCCCGCCTTTTCCATAAGCAAGAGAGAGGGAATACCCAACCCCTCTATAGCCCTTCTGTCTATCTCCTGCATCTGCTTGGCTTTGACTATTTTCATTTCTTTTTCTGTGAACCCTTCTTGGGAGCTTGTTTTTGCTGTTGAGAAGCATTAGCCTCAGCCACAAGTCTTTTAACACCGTCCCAACCTTTTGCCTCCTCTATCGCCTTTAAAAGCTCACTGTCCCCTTTAGAAATCTCCTCAATGTAAGCCCTAAGCTCAGGTCTTAGTAGCAAAATGGCAGACATGTATCCTATAGGCTCAGAATTGTTATATCCCATCTTTTTACCAAGCTCATAAGCCATGTAAGCATACTCAAGAGATTTTTTGTAGTCTCTCATATCAAAGTAGAGGAATGTAAAGTTATTGTATCCTCCAAATTCCCAGTAGCTATCTCCCACTCTTTTAACCCTCTCCAAGCCCTCAGAAAGCAATTTCTCTGCAAGTTTGTAATTTTTCATTCTCCTATAAGTATCCCCGAGGTTTAGCATCCCTTTACCAGCACCATGAAAGTCTCCGCTCTTTTCAGCAAGCTCTATTGCCTGTTTTAAATACCTCTCCGCATTTTTGTAGTCTCCAAGTTTGTAATAGACATTTCCTATGTTATTCAAGGTTGGGGCTCTTTCTCTTGGGTCATCCTTTAGCTCCAAAGACCTCATATAGTATTCAAGGGCTTTTTGGTAGTCGCCTTTGTTCTCGTATATACCAGCTATGTTGTTGAGTGCTACTGCCTCTTCCCTTCTATCCCCCATCTTTCTTGAAAGGCTCAACTCCCTCATATGATACATAAGAGCAGTATCAAGGTCTCCAAGGCTACTGTAAACCAGCCCCAAGCTGTTGTAAGCAAATGAAAGCTCATCGTCGTTCCTTGCCAGCCTTTCCAAAGCCTGTGCATGCTCAAGAGATTTCTGAAAGTCTCCAACTTGGAAATAAGCTACTGTCAAGCACGCGTGAGCCCCATAGCTATTTGGATTTCTTCTGATTAGCTCCTGCCCTACTTGCACTGCCTTTGAATAGTCTCCAGCATCTATAAGGCTTTCGCATAGCTCTTCACTAATGGCAAAGGCACTGCTCCACAGAAAAAGCAAGGCAAAAAGCAGTTTTTTCATGGCTCTGCCTCCTTTATAAAGTTTCACCTAAAAATGTTAATAGTTTGCTTTGGATGTGCTTTGTCCAATATACTTGCAGAAAAGGTAGGAATTTCAGTCATCTGGAGAATTTTTATGATATAAATCATGCTTGTTGAGATGTTGTCCTTCAATAATCTTAAGGCAAAGGCTAAAGATATTAGACAAAGCAGTTTATCCTGTTTTCCTCTGTTAGCATATTGAGGATATTCTCCTACAGCTATTGGTTTACTCTTCATGCAAAGGAAAAATATAAACCAAGCTTTTGTATTTATCAAGAGATTTCTATTGTTTCAGTGATTGGTTTCTAATACCTCAAGTTGTATATTTCATACAGAAACTCTTGAAACTCTTTTATTATCCTGAATACATCCTTAAGCGTTCCCTTTTCCGCCTTTGATAGTTGGTCAGGGTTTATGTAGTTGTCTGGTTCTTTGCCTTCTTTTATCTTTTGTGCCTGAAATTTAAACCTCATGCCGAGGAGAAATCTGTAGGCATCCTTTAAGTCTTTTGCATATTCTGGTGTTAAAACTCCGTTTTTACTTAACTCCTCTATACGCTCAAAGGTGTTTTGTTGAGATACACCCTTTTCGAGGGCTAAGGCTCGCACACCCTGAGTTATGGGGAATATGCCACCCTTTTTAATGTCTATCTCGCCCTTATGCTCTCCACTTCTTTCTACTACAAAGTCTCTAAAAAATCCAAGAGGTGGCTTAAACCTTACCGCATCTGCCGCAAGGAAGTGAATAAAGCCTGGGTCTTTCTCTATGCTATTTTTCACGTGCTGCCAAAGTCTTTGCACCAAAGTTTGGTCTCCAAACACATTTCTAAAGTCAAAGAAAATCGCCACGTTAAGTATGTTTTCTGGCTTTGGCTTTTCAATCCATTCTGACACTGCTCTTTCCCACTCTCCTGCAGACCTTCTCCAGAAGGGGTTTGATATCATCACGTTGCCAGGACAAGGTGGAAAGCCTATCTCAAGAAGCACGTCTATGTAGACTTTTGAAAATCTTTCAAAATATGCTCTTGGCTCAAAGTCAAGAAGAGGATAGTCTTGATATATAAGTGCGTTGTCTTGGTCTGTTTTTAGGCTTTGCTCCTTCCTGCCCTCGCTTCCCAAGACCATTATGCTGAAGGGAACGAGGGGTTCTTCTCCAAGCTTATTCAAAGCTATGTAGACCGCCCTTTTCATAAAGCGGTCGTTTATCTCTGATATGTATTCTCCAAGTTTTTCTGGGTCTGTGCCATGAAAGACCAATTCCAGCACCTGCTCTCTTACAAGTCCGTAAAGGTATCTTAGCTCTTGCACTGTCTTTGCCTTGTCTATTTCCTTTATAAGCAGAACCGCATTCTTGCTCTCATAGGCTATGATATCTCTGTCTTCAAGCAAGCCTATGGGTGTGCTGTTTTTGAGAACGAGTATCTTCCTTATGCCATGCCTTGCCATAAGCACCATGGCTTCGTAAAGGGTTTTATTGCTTTCTATAGAAACTACTGGAAGGGTGGCAACATCTTTGAGTTTTACTTCCTCCGGCTTTAGTCCTTTGGCTAAGACCCTTTTTAGCACATCCCTCTCGGTTAGTATTCCCAAACCCTCTTGAAGTCTTACAAGAACATAGGTGCTATCCTTTGCCACCATTTCTCTTATAGCTTCCTCAACTGTCTTAGAACCATCAAGGGTAAGTGGTGGTCTTAGGTTTAGGTCTTCAAGAAGAACTTCCATATGTTTTTCTACCGTGGAGGTATGTTGTTTTTTTGAGGCAACCAACCTTCTTGCCAGTTTCTGAGTAAAATATTCTCTAAATCCTTCGTGCTCTCCCATCAGGGAGTTAAAAATCTTTCTATTAAGTAAAAAGAGGACACTATCTTCCACTGCTTTTGCGGTTGAGCTTGGTGGGTTTTTGCTCATCAAAGACACATATCCAAAGCACTCACCTTCATGGAGGTATTCCACTGGCTCTCCTTCTCTCTCAAGCAGAACACTGCCACTTCTAAGTATGTATAGAAACTCCAGAGGTTTTGAGCCTTCCTTGAATATTACCTCACCTTTTTTGTAGCATTCCACCAATAGGTTATGGGCGATAGCTCTTCTCTGCTTTTCACTGAGAAGGCTAAAGGGTTCAATCTCTGATAGAAACCTTTCTGCGTCTAACATCAGAATAATTTTATGACCGCATACCTAAGTAATAAAAGTGTTATGACAATGGCAAGGGTATGACAGCAGGGAAGAAACTTCCTGTAGACCCTGTATGCGGGTTCTGTAGGCACATAAAGCATGTTGTAGAAGAAGTTTCTTCTATCTGTCGTGAAAAAGGAAAGGGCGGCTCGCCCAAGGACGAGCCACATATAAAAGGCAAGGCTGTAATTGAGGAAATGCTCCATTACTCCTCTGCTCCAGCCTTTACCGCACCCCTTGGATAGCGTATATTGTCCACAAACTCCTGAGTTTCCTTAGGAGGAGGTGGCGTAAGTCTGGAAACTATGAGCGCAACCAAGAAGTTTGCAGGTATGCCAAATATACCAGAAGATATGGTTTTTATACCAAACCAATCAAGACCATAAAACCTGCTTCCTATCATGTAAAAGAGAGTTATCCCAAGCCCAACAACCATACCAGCCACCGCACCAGCTTTGTTCATCCTTTTATCCCATATACCCAACACGAGGGTTGGGAAGAAGGATGCAGCAGCCAAGGAGAAAGCCCAGGCAACAAGCTCCACTATTATGGCAAGTCTAAAGCTTGCAACATAGGCACCTATTAGTGCTACCACAAGGAGAAGGGCTTTGCCTATTTTAACCCTTGTTGAGGGGGAAAGGTTTGGATTGATTATCTTGTAGTATAGGTCGTGGGATATGGCGTTGGATATGGTTATGAGAAGACCGTCCGCAGTAGAAAGGGCAGCTGCAAGACCACCAGCAGCCACAAGTCCAGCCACCACATAAGGAAGCCCTGCTATTTCTGGAGTTGCAAGCACCACCATATCCGCTTGTATTACTATTTCCGCAAACTGTATTATGCCATCACCGTTGAGGTCTTGTATCTTAACAAGGCCCACACCAGCCCATTTTTGAACCCATGCGGGCATCTCCGCAAAAGCCTTTCCTACAAGGTTCTGTAGCACTTCGCTCCTTGCAAAGGCTGCGTAGGCAGGTGCTGTAAAGTAAAGGAGGAATATAAAGAAAAGCGCCCATCCTGCTGATGTTCTCGCCTCTCTCACTGTGGGTGTGGTGTAGAACCTCATAAGTATGTGTGGCAAGCCTGCGGTGCCTACCATAAGACAGAAGGTAAGAGCCAAGAAGTTAACCATATCTATGGGTTTTTGTGGTGTTTGCACGTAAGATTTTGGAGGTTTGGACATGGTGTCCGCCTGCTTTTTAGCAGCGGTCCACTTTTCCTTTGCCTCTGCAGGTGTTTTTGGATACTCTTTAAGGGCTTTCTCTACCTCTGCCCTCTTTGGGTCTCCCGATGGTAGGCTTGCAAGTTTTTGCTCAAGCTCTTTTTTACCTTGTTCCCAGCTTGCGGGCAGTGCCTTTATCTTCTCATCAAGCTCTTTAGCCTTTTTCTTCCAGATTTCCCTTACTTCTATCTCCTTTGGGTCTTCCTTTAACTGTGCCTGTTTTTGTTCTATGGTTTGTAGAGCCTGACCATACATTATCTGCGGAATTGGCACCCCTGTATGCTTGTAGGATATGGCTACAACTGGGATCATGTAGGCTATTATCAGGACTATGTACTGAGCGACCTGCGTCCAAGTAACCGCCCTCATACCACCAAGAAAGGAACAGACCAGTATACCCGCAAGTCCGAGGAAAACTCCAACTTCAAAGGGCAGTCCCAAAAATCTGCTCGTTATTATACCTACGCCCGTAACCTGAGCGGTTAGGTATGTAAAAGATGTGATTATGGCTGCTATTATGCCTATCGCCCTTGGCAGTTTACCGCCGTACCTTTCTTCTAAAAAGTCTGGTATGGTATATTTGCCAAACTTTCTCAGGTATGGAGCTATAAGCACTGCCAGGAGGACATAACCGCCCGTCCATCCCATAATAAAAGCAAGTCCATCGTAGCCCTGAAGATACAAAGCCCCAGCCATACCTATAAAGGATGCTGCGGACATCCAGTCCGCCGCCGTTGCCATACCGTTAAAAATCGCTGGCACTCGCCTGCCAGCCACGTAGTATTCCGCCAACTGTCCAGTTCTTGATATTATGCCTATGGTTGCATAGACCGCTATGGTGCCAAACATAAAGGCGTAGCCTATATAAGCGGCCGGTAAGCCAAGCCTTTCTCCTATACCTAGGATAAGAACAAAGGCTAAAAAGGCACCTGTGTAAATGGCGTAGACCTTCCTTAGTCTTTGAACAAAGGTATCTCCTGCCATCTTACTCCTCCTTCACTCCATATTTTTCATCGGTCTTATCCATACTGATTGCATAGAAGACTATTAAAAGAACAAAAACCACCAAAGAACCCTGAGACCCCATGTAATAGCCTAAAGGAAAGCCGAATATGACTATCTTGTTGAGCCAGCCTGATATTAGGGCTGCACCGTAGGAAACAAGAGCCCAAATTAGGAGAACCAGAATCATAAGGTTTCGATTCTCCCGCCAATAGCTTTCCAGCTGCTCTTTTGACAGCATGGTTTTACCTCCTTTCAAAAGTTTGTGATTTATTTTACAAGTTTTTTGTTTCGTGTCAAGAGTGTATTACCTTAAGCATATATTTATGTTTCTTTTTTCAAAAATATATGATAAAAATCGTAATATTTTGACCAAACTGATAAAAAGTTTAAACCACAACCACAGGTTTTGAATTCTATATCTATACAAATGCAATAGTGGGTTATACTTTTTTAATAAACCCACATTAGGAGGTTTAACATGGAAGTAAGGGAAGAAGTTCACCTAAAGGTGGAAGAAAAGTATAGTCCTCCAGCCCACATAGTGGAGAGGGCATGGGTCAAGGACTACGACAGTCTATACCAAGAGTCCATCAAGGACAGAGAAGCCTTCTGGGCGAAGGTGGCAGAGGAGCTACACTGGTTTAAAAAGTGGGACAAGGTGCTTGAGTGGAACTACCCATATGCCAAATGGTTTGTAAACGGCAAAACCAACATAACCTACAACTGCCTTGACAGGCACGTGCAGGCAGGCAAAAGAAACAAGGTCGCTTACATCTTTGTGGACGAGGATGGAAGGGAGAAAAAGATAACCTACGGCGAGCTTTTGGAGCTTGTAAACCGTATAGCCAATGGTCTTAAGTCCCTTGGTGTTAAGAAGGGAGATAGGGTCTCCATATACATGCCTAATACTATAGAAGCCATAGCTTGTATGCTTGCGTGTGCCAGGATTGGAGCTATACATAGCGTGGTTTTTGCAGGTTTTAGCGAAGGGGCTTTGAGGCTCAGAATTGAGGATGCAAAGGCAAAAGTGGTCATAACCTCAAGCTATACAAAGAGAAGAGGTAAAAAGATAGACCTCTTTGCCACAGCTCAAAGGGCTGTGGATGGTCTTGGCTTTGTAGAAAAGGTGGTGGTCTGGGACAGGGATGGTGATGTGCTAAATGGCTCTGGAGGGCTTTTTGTGAGCTTTGATGAGCTTATTAAAAACAGCTCTCCAAACTGTGAACCCGTGGAAATGGATGCGGAAGACCCTCTCTTTATACTCTACACCTCTGGAACTACAGGTAAACCCAAGGGCGTGCTTCATACCACGGGTGGCTATATGGTGGGCACATACTTTACTACAAAGATAACCTTTGACCTTCATGAGGATGACATTTACTGGTGCACCGCAGACATAGGTTGGATAACAGGACACAGCTACATAGTCTACGGACCCCTTGCCAACGGAGTTACTTCTGTAACAACTGAGGGTGCACCAGACTACCCTGACCCCGGAAGATGGTGGAGCTATGTGGAAAAATATAGGGTAAATGTTTTCTACACCGCACCCACTGCTATAAGGATGTTTATGAGGTATGGAGAGCAGTGGCCTGCCAAGTATGACCTTTCTTCCTTGAGAATACTGGGTTCTGTGGGTGAACCCATAAACCCAGAGGCATGGCACTGGTATTACAAGCACATAGGCAGGGAAAACTGTGTAATAGTAGACACTTGGTGGCAAACAGAAACAGGTATGCACATGATAACCACTGTCCCTGCATATCCTGCTAAACCCGGAAAAGCAGGAAAACCCTACTTTGGCATAGAGGTGGCGGTCGTAGACAGCTCAGGCAAAGAGCTTCCTCCTAACACTGTTGGAAACTTAGTTATAAAAACACCATGGCCCTCCATGCTTAGAACCTGCTGGGGCGAGCCAGAAAGGTATGAAAAGTATTGGAATACCATACAGGGCTACTATCTTGCGGGAGACCTCGCTACTTATGACGAAGAAGGCTACATAATGATACTTGGTCGTGCGGATGATGTGCTCAACGTGGCAGGACACAGGATAGGAACTATGGAGGTGGAAAGTGCAATAGTTGACCATCCAGCGGTGGCAGAAGCAGCGGTTATAGGAAAACCTCACGAGATAAAAGGTGAGTCCATAAAGGCTTTTGTAATTCTAAAGAAGGGCGTTGAACCCACAGACCACCTCAAGGAAGAGATAAAACAGCACGTAAGACAAATCCTGGGTGCTATAGCAGTTCCAGATGAGATAGAGTTTGTAGAAAAACTCCCCAAGACAAGAAGCGGAAAGATAATGAGAAGGGTGCTAAAGGCTCAGGAGCTTGGTCTTCCTGTGGGAGATGTTTCAACCTTAGAAGACTGAAGCCTTTGGGGGCTTTGCCCCCCTTTACTTGCTTCCTCCATAACACATCTTCCGTTAAAGATAGACCCCCTTTCTATGTGAATCACTTCTGCGATTATGTCTCCCTTTACCACACCACCTTGCATGTCTACATCCTTAGCCTTTATATTACCCTCAACTCTGCCATATATAACCACGCGTTCCAGTTCCAAATTACCTAAGATCTCTCCACTCTTTCCCACTATTAGGCTTGCTTTACCCTTTACATCCCCTAAAATTCTGCCATCTATCCTTACCACCGTGCCGTCCGCAAGTTTTATATTACCCTCAAACTCCACTCCCTGAGCTATAAAGGTTTCAACCTTTTCTGGAGCTTGCCTTTCTTGCTTCCTTGAGCCGAACATGGTCTACCTCCAAACTAAGAACTTCATAGGGTCTAAAGCTTTGTTATTTAGTATAATCTCATAGTGAAGATGTGTTCCAGTAGACCTTCCCGTAGAGCCAACTCTACCTATTATCTGACCTGCTTTTACGTGCTGACCATCATGGACCTCAATACGAGATAGATGAGCGTATAGGGTAGAATAACCAGTAGGATGCTTTAATATTATAGTTCTTCCATAATTCCCAAAGCTGTCTGCAAACACCACGATACCGTCCGCAGTAGCCCTGACGGGTGTGTCCTGTGGTGTTTCTATGTCTATTCCAGTATGAAACTCATATCCCCTGCCGAAGGGGTTTTTACGAAGTCCGTAGGTGGAGGTTATGTTTCCTAAAACTGGATAACCTATGGGTAGACCCCTAAGGTTTTTGTAAATATCTTCTGCCAAAAGATTTAGGGCTTCAAGGTGGTCTAAATGTGCAGGTTCAAAGGCCCTTCCACCACCTACCGCACCCCTTAAGTTTATTCTTATGCCCCTTTCTGAGAGATATTTCTGTATATCTAAGAGTTTTTTCTCCAACTCACTAAGCCTGTGCTTTTTTTCTTCTATCTTCCGCCTCTCCTCGCCAAGCCTTTTCCACTCTTCTTCTAAGTCCGCAACCTTTTGTGTGAGCTGTTCTTTCTGAGCCAATAGCTTCCACCTCTCCGCATAATTCCAAAGAGCCCAAACCTTAAAGCTTATAAGGAGCAAAAGCACAAAGGAAAGCAAGAGGGACAACTTCCTTAGAAAGGACTTCTTTAGACTAAAGCTGACTGGTTTCCTGTGGTCATGCCATAAAATTGTTATTGTGATCCTATCCTTCATTTTGACCCTCCAAAAGTCCTACTAAGATTATAACCCTTACAAAAATCATATTGAACTAAATTCCTATGTGCTTATCTTATAAACACACTTACCAACTCTAAGGAGGTTTATTATGCTAAGAGCGGAGTGGATAGAAGGTAGAAAAAAATACAAAAACAAAACCCAGATGCACCTTGCCCGTCAGGGTATCATAACGGAGGAGATGCAATATGTTGCCAAGAGAGAAGGCTTGCATCCTGAGTTTGTTCGTCAAGAGGTTGCCCGTGGAAGGATGATAATACCTGCCAACACAAACCACCTGCATCTTGAGCCCATGTGTATAGGTATAAACTCAAGGGTAAAGGTTAACGCCAACATAGGAAACTCTGGCTTGGCTTCCGATATACCTACAGAAATAGAAAAGGCAAAAGTAGCCATAAAGTATGGAGCGGACACCATAATGGACTTATCCACTGGCGAAGCCATAAAGGAAACAAGGGAAGCCATCATTAGCGTAAGCACTGTCCCCGTTGGCACAGTTCCCATATACGAGGCACTTAGGAGGGCAAAGGGTAATGTGAAAAACATGACTGTAGACCTTATTCTTGATGTGATAGAGGAGCAGGCTCAACAGGGTGTGTCCTATATGACCATTCATGCGGGCGTGCTAAGGGAGTTCTTACCCATGGTTCAACACAGGGTTATGGGTATTGTTTCTCGTGGTGGTGCCATAATGGCACAGTGGATGGTAGAACACGGAAAACAAAACCCACTATATGAGCATTTTGACAAGATATGTGAGATATTCAAAAAATACGACGTGAGCTTTTCCCTTGGAGATGGTTTAAGACCCGGGGCTATAGCGGATGCGTCAGATGAAGCACAGCTTGCAGAGCTCAAAGTTCTCGGTGAGCTTACAGAGAGGGCTTGGAGGCACGACGTGCAGGTAATGGTAGAAGGACCAGGACACGTGCCTATGGACCAGATAGAGTTTAACATAAAATTACAGCAAAAGGTGTGCCACGAAGCACCCTTCTATGTGCTTGGACCGCTTGTGATAGATATCGCGCCGGGTTATGACCATATAGCCTCTGCCATAGGCGCAGCGATGGCAGGTTGGTATGGTGCGGCGATGCTTTGCTATGTGACTCCAAAGGAGCATCTTGGTCTTCCAAACCTTGAAGACGTAAAGCAGGGAGTTATAGCCTATAAGATTGCTGCACACGCTGCAGACGTGGCTAAGAACTGGCCTGGTGCAAGGGAGTGGGACCTTGAGATGTCAAAGGCTCGCTTTGCCTTTGATTGGAACAGGCAGTTTGAACTTGCCCTTGACCCAGAGACCGCAAGGGCATACCATGACGAAACACTACCACAGGAAGGCTACAAGACCGCTAAGTTCTGCTCCATGTGCGGTCCTGAGTTTTGTGCCTATAAGATATCTCAAAATGTCTCTTCTAAGATGGAAGAGGCTCTCCAGCTTGAAAACTGGATAGCTCCGTAAGACCTTTTGGGGGCTTTGCCCCCTTCTTAACCAAATATTAACCAAACTTTAAAGAAATCTTAACCTTTCCACCCTATCCTTATTCTCATGAAGCTCGCAATAGTGGAACTGCACGATGTGAACCCTCACTATAAGGTGGAGTTTTTAAGTGCTGAATATCTTCTTAGCAAGCAGTCTTTCTTCCTTGACTATCCCATACTCGTGCTTGTTTTTGTCTTTATCTATCCACAGGGCTTTCTCACTTTTTGGAATAAGCCATTCCTCTCTGGAGTTGAGATAAAGGAGAACTCTTTTTGTCTTTTCAGGAAGAGTTGAGGCAAAGACTATCTCTTTGAACCTTTCTTGGACATTGCCAATAAAACTTTCCAGTGTAGGGACTACCACATGGTATTGGATAGTGGACTTGAACCTTTCTGAAAGTGGGCAGTTTAAGTGTTTTATGTTAGCTTTTCTGTTAAAAGAGCCAGTTTTAAAGAAAAG
>Ga0209080_1001003_pt1 | contig 15409 bp, 12 predicted proteins | sample JNZ110809AmetaG_FD_184123 | JGI IMG/M metagenome (GOLD analysis project Ga0209080, IMG submission 184123) | Hot spring microbial communities from Jinze hot spring, China to study Microbial Dark Matter (Phase II) - JNZ 110809A (SPAdes) (version 3) ...
TAGCAGGGAAAGGATGGGTGACTTATCGGCGCTATGACCGAGGATATGTCTTAGAGGCTTTAGAGAAGTTGCAGCAGAAACAACAAATGATGCTGAAAGAAGCTGAAGTGCAAGCGGTTCGTGATGAAATGGAGCGCAATTTGAAACTCATTAGATACTATGCAGAACAACTGAAAGCGGGGGATTGTCGCAGGGAGTATTTGCTGAGGCATTTCGGTGAAAATTTAACAGAGCAGCGTCACCCCTGTTGCGATTTATGCGACCCAAACATGGAACTCCCATGGCGAGAAGTCAGCGTGGAAGAGGTTAGGGAAACGGTTCATGCCCTTGACCCTTCTTACATCGCACTGCGGGTTGTGGAGTGGAATGAACGATTGCCTTATCCTTTTGGCGTGGAGGCATTAAAGCAAATTTTGTTAGGCGACGAATATTCACTAATGAAACCTATTGGTAGTAATGAGCGAAGGGGGAGGGAAAGGTTACGACGGGCACAAAAATGCCCCTGGTTCGGTGCAATGCAAGGTGTAGAAAATGCCCGTCAGAAAGTAGCACATTCTTTCAATGCTCTTGAAAAGCAAGGCTACATAAAAGTCGTGCAAAGGGAATTTCCTGGGCAGGGAAGTTACGCTACTTTTTCCTTGACATGTAAAGGCAGAGAAAGTATCAGAGAAGGAAGGTATCTATGGCTTTAGATTTTGGTTACTGCTCCATTGCTTTATATTTGGATTGTGGTTCACGACTTTCAGCCACATTTTATAGGAGTAAGACGGCTATTGCGAAACCACAAACACCTTACTGTAGCCCACTTCGCCGGATAAGCCACCATTCCATTGTCAAGGCAGCGAGCAGAAGCAAGTAGGGCAAGGGTATGGCAGAAAGAGGCTGTCTTGCTTTAACCCTTACCTTCTGCGTCCATGTCAAATTTTTCGCCCAAGACGCGATTTCGTTCGGTTTCAAAACCTTTCCACCCGTCGCTTTAACCCACGCTAACAATTGCTCCGTGTTCGGAGGGGTGCTTAACTCCGCAGGTGGAGGGACAGGCATTGTCAAGTCTTCACCTTTCACCCATTCCCCCTTGCCTTTAACCCCTTTCATTGGGTCAGCGAGGAAACGGATGAGGGTTCGCCAAAATTGTCTGTGAGCGGAAGGGAATTCGCCTTTCTTTGCAGCCTCCATCACCCACCTCCATGTCCCGTCAACCCCGAGGATTGCGACTTTGCCCAAGCCTTCTTGCCACCAAACTAAAACAGGCTTGCCATCGCTTTGCAGCGCTGTTTGAAAGAACTTTAACTGTGGTTGAATTGACCAAGCACTGTCAACGGTGGGCAACTTCTCAACCGGAAAATCATTGCCGGAAGGAGATAGTTGAGCATCAGGGGGAAGGGGGGAAACCGTCAATGGGACAGGGATGAAAATCCTCCAACCGCTCGTGCGGATTGTCGGTTCGCTCAAGGTCACTAACAGCCCGCCACCGTTTTGTGCGAATTGCCACGCCGATTTACCCTCGGCGGTGCCGAACTCGTATGGGGTAGGGGAGAGGACAACCAACACATGGAGCGGCTCAAGTCTTGTCAAAGAAACTGGCAGCAAATTGGGCGAACCTTGCTGATACCGTGTTCCGTCGGGCAAACTGGCAATGGCTGCCCACTCAAAATTCGGTTCGCTTTCAATTGCCTGCTTGACAAATTTGAACTCAAAACTCGGCTGACCAGTGACCAACAAGACCCGAAGTTTCGTTGGCGCTTGCCAAACCAACGCTTCAGCAGCGTTATCCGCTATCCAGACTTCACCGTCAACAGGCAGCACCTCAAACCGGTAACGATGCCAACCTGACCTTTCCGGGCTTAAGGACACATCCGTTTGAGCAATGCCGTTGACAATTTTCAGACGCGACAGAGATACCAACTTACTACCGCTCCAAACCCTCAACTGGGCAGTCATACCTTCCCGCACTCGCTCTCCCCTAACTTGCACTACAAAACTTGCTTTTTCGCCTGCAAATAGAAAGGATTGGGTGGGCGAAAGGCTTACGCTTAAATTGGGCGGCAAATTGGTTGGCAGCAGGATTGCGTTCAGGCGGGTTCCCGCTTTCTGCAGCGTTTCAAGCAATTTCTCATGCCGGGGTGTGGTATCTTGGGAGTCGGTGATGACAAGCAGTTCGTTGGGGTGGGTTGTCTCAATCAGTTTCAAAATGGATTCCGAAAGACGGGAAGCGCTTCCTTCGGCGTGCAGAGAGAGTTCGTCTAAAGTGACAAGCCTCAACCCCTCATCAAATTCCCAAACCGAAACCGAGCCAGCGCGATGTTGAAATGATTGCTTTAAATCCTTGACGACTTTTTGCCTCATCGGGGTGTTTGTGCTTTGGGACGAATCCACCAAAATAGCGAGGCGAATCGGTTGCGCAATTGTCTGGCTGGATGACACGAAAATCGGTGCGGCAAGCAATACTGCAACGGCGACAGCAAACAATCGCAATGCGAGAATTGCAACTGCTTGAGTTGTGCCGACATGTCTGCGAAGGGGTTTAAGGCGAGCAAAAGACAGAATCGCTGTCAACATCACCAATGCCCAAAACAACACCATTTTCGTCACCTGCTAACTTCACATCGTTTGCTCAATGGCTCTTTTGACCGCTTCAACGGTTGGTGGTAACGGCTCAGGCAATTGGAAAGTTTGAAGGGCTATTTGTGGGTCTTTCAAACCGTGACCGGTTAGCACGCAAACTGCGATTGGTTTGTCCCTGCCGATGTTTCTCTCTTTGCGGATTTGCTCAAACTTACGCTCAAAGTAGCCTTCACGGGCGAGTTTGATTAAACCGGCGACACTTGCAGCCGATGCGGGTTCAACGAACAAACCTTCGCGGCGCGCCAGCAATCGGTAAGCATCTACGATGGCTTCATCGGGGACGGCGATGATAGTTCCACCAGATTCGTCCCTTGCCCTAATTGCGCCTTGCCAACTCGCTGGATTGCCAATCCGGATAGCGGTTGCAATCGTTTCAGGGTTCGGCACGGGTTCACCTTTGACTAAAGGTGCGGCGCCCTCCGCTTGAATTCCGACCATTACCGGAAGTTGAGTTATTCGCCCTGCCTCGTAATATTCGCGGTAACCTTTCCAGTGCGATGTGATGTTGCCTGCGTTTCCGACAGGGAGTATGTGGAAATCGGGCGCATCGCCGAGAGCGTCGCAAATTTCAAAAACGCATGTTTTTTGCCCTTCAATTCGGTCCGGGTTGAGTGAGTTGAGTAAAGCCACAGGCATCTCGTTCGTCAACTTGCGGACGATTTTCAATGCATCGTCAAAACTTCCGTGAACTGCGCAAATAATTGCACCGTGCGCGAGCGCTTGAGAGAGTTTGCCGGCGGCGATTTTACCTGCTGGGACGACAATAGCGCATTTCATTCCGGCAACACCACAGTAAGCGGCGGCACTCGCTGATGTGTTCCCTGTGGAGGCGCAAATGCCAATTGTCAATCCTTGCTCAAGGGCTTTGCTGACAGCGACGGTCATCCCTCGGTCTTTGAAACTCCCTGTCGGGTTCGTGCCTTCAAACTTTAGGTAAACCTCCATCCGCTCATCAAGCATCCGTTCTATCCATCGGGCACGAATGAGTGGAGTGTTGCCTTCATGGAGGGTAATGATGGGGGTTTTTTCGGTGACAGGCAAGAACTCGCGATAGTGGGCGATTACGCCCTGCCATCGGGTCATCAAGAGGCGCATGTCGCTCTCCATCGTTACATCAAACCTCCAAAGTGCGTTGAGCGTTGAGAGTTACGCGTTGTGCGTTTAACTTATGTGACGACTTAATCGCTCTCCACCCACAAGGGCGGTCGGACGGACAAAACGACATCAAGTTGTTTGATTTCGGCAAGCGATTTTTGAAGAGCCGAGTAGGGCGTTTTGTGAGTTAGCCAAACGATGTGGGCTATATCGCCTTGGCTCTCTTTCTGGATGACCGAAGCGATGCTGACTTGGTTATTTCCGAAAACCGATGCAATTCTCGCCAACACCCCGGGTCTGTCAATGACATCCATCCTCAAGCAGAAACGGCTTTCAATCGATGGTATGGGCTTAAGTTTCGGGTTCACTCGGCATGTGCAAACTATTCTCGCTTTTGAGCCAAAGACTATGTTTCTGGCAGCGTCAATGATGTCGCTGACGACGCTGTTCCCCGTCGGCGGACCTCCAGCGCCTTGCCCGTAGAACATGAGTCGCCCGACATTTTCGCCCTCAATCATGATGGCGTTGAACTGGTCGCTGACAGCCGCCAATGGATGGGTTTTGGGCACTAAAGTTGGGTGCACCCGAAGTTCAATGACTCCGTCATCCTGTTTCGCGATTGCCAACAACTTTATGGCGTAGCCCAACTCGTCGGCGTAACGGATATCGGCGATGTCAATGTTGCGAATTCCTTCACGGTGGATGGCGTCAACTTTAATTCGGAAGCCAAAAGCGATGGCTGCAAGGATGGCGATTTTGTAAGTTGCATCGTGACCGTCAACATCGTCGCTTGGGTCCGCTTCGGCGAAACCTTTCTCTTGTGCCTCTTTCAAGGCTTGTTCAAAACTCAGTCCATCTCGGCTCATGCGAGTCAGGATGTAGTTCGTTGTGCCGTTAACGATACCGACAATGCGGTGAATGGTTTCTCCTGCAAGGCTTTGCTTTAGCGCGGAGATAATCGGTATACCGCCAGCGACGCTCGCTTCAAAGTAGACATCGGTCCCCATCTCTTTCGCTATGTCCAAGAGTTCGCTTCCCCGCTTCGCGAGCAATTCCTTGTTTGCCGTCACAACCGATTTCCCTTGCTTGAGGGCTGTAACGAGCAAATCAAATGCTGGCTCTACCCCACCCATCACTTCAACCACAATGTCAACCCTTGGGTCGGTGACAACGCTGTAGGTGTCGGTTGTGTAGAGTTCGGGGGGAAGGTTTACAGGACGAGGTTTCTTAGGGTTGCGGACAGCAACCTTGACAATTTCAAAACGGCATCTTGCCCTATGTTCAATCATGGCTGCGTTTTTAAGCAAGATGTTGGCTGCTCCGCAGCCAACAACGCCCATTCCGAGAAATCCTAACCGGACGACCGATTTGTCATCTGGCAATTCCCATCACCTCGGTGCTACAAAAGTTTAACGCATCGTTTTGAAAGTGCTTACTCTCCCCTGACCACCCGAACCTCCCAGTCGGTCAAATCCAAGGCATCAATCCGAGCGTCACCCGAAGTTTCCAGCACCCAACCTTGACCGTTGCGGAAGGTTTGGGTTGAAGTCAACGGAATGGATATGAAATCGTTGCCTGTCGCCCCAAGGGCATCAAACCCTCTGCGAGGCGTATTGTCGTAAGGGTTCGTTTTCAGTTCGTCCACACTAATGAAGTTCAGTTCCAGCCTTTCCGGCAAAGGGTCTGGCAAAGGGAACAACTGGCGCAAATCAACAGTGACGCGGATTTGATTTGGCTGTGGGAAAGCAAAGTCAAGGGGAGGTCCCATAAGTTGAGTGGTGAACGGGGGTTGAAAAACTTGGATGCGAAAAACTTGTGCCGACTGACGAAAAATTTCAACGAAGAAGTGGATGCGCGAACCCAAAGTTTCGTCATAGGGGACACCCCACCCGTTGCCCCAAGGACGAGTAAGCGCTGGCAAAGGACCCGTCGTCGGATCACCGTCATCGTCAATGGCGATGTAGTAGAAAAAGTTTGGGTCAACGGGAGCAGCGTAAGTCAGCGTGATGATCAATCGGTCACGCGATACCGGCGCTGCCGGCTGTTCAGGAAATTTGGCGCAACCGATGAGTCCCAACATCAACCCCACAATCCAAAGTGAGCGGGACATCACTGATACCCCCTACCGTTTCGGGCAGGTTTAAAAAGTTCGGCTTTTTGAGCGATAACTAAATGGTGGGCAGCAATGTCCAAATTTCTTGAACGCCCAAGCCAACAAAAAGATTGACACAAAGGACGGGATGACGGCATGGACTTGTTCCAAAGGCATCCGAACAACCCAATTTTGACAGTTAACCAATTGCCAATTCCCGCCATCGCCGTTTACAACCCCGGCGTTGCCGAGATGAACGGGGAAGTGGTGCTCTTGTTGCGGGTGGAGTTAGCCGATGGGCGTTCAAGCCTTTATGTCGCGAGGAGCAAAGACGGCGTGAATGATTGGGAAATTAGCGACACCCCTTTGTTGGCGCCGGACGACCCAGACAACCCAATCGCCGAGTATGAAACAATCGGCTGCGAGGACCCACGCCTGACTTACATTGCTGAGTTAGACGAATGGCTTATCGCTTATGTGGCTGTTTCCGATGCAGGTCCCGCAGTAGCGTTGGCTCGGACAAAGGATTTCCAAACTGCCGAACGAATTGGCATTGTCCTCGCACCGCCAAACAAAGACGCTGCTATTTTCCCACGCCGCATTAACGGGAGATGGTTCATGCTCCACCGTCCGATGTCTTGGGGAACGGAACATATCTGGTTGGCAGAATCACCTGACCTAATTCACTGGGGCAACCCGAAAATCGTCCTGAGGGAGCGAGGTGGAACTTGGTGGGACGGAGTTAGGGTTGGCGCTGGTAATGTGCCCATTGAGACTCCCGAAGGTTGGCTCATTATTTATCACGGCGTCAAAGAAGTTGCAGGGACACCAAGTTACAGGCTTGGCTTGGCGCTTCTTGACTTGGACGACCCCTCAAAACTCATCGCCCGATGTCGTTACCCGGTCTTCAGCCCAAACGCCGATTATGAACGCATCGGTAATGGATTGAACATCGTTTTCACCTGCGGTGCTTTAGTTCGCGGTGACGAAGTTTGGCTCTATTATGGGGCTGCCGATACCTGTGTCGGATTGGCAATTGCTAAATTGAGCGATTTGCTTGATGCCGTCAGGAACGGTGTCTTCTGATTTTCAGACTTCAACATCTGCGGTTTGGTCGGGCAATTGCTCTTGGTCCGATTGCTCTTTCAAAACCACTCGGACCTTAGTTATTCGCCGGCGCTGGATTTCCTCAACAATGAAGAGAGCATTGGGCGTGACCACCTTTTCGCCAATTGACGGTAACCTGCCAAGGGCTGTGAACACGAAACCACCGACGGTGCTGAATTCGCCTTCAGGTAACTCAATCCCTGTCAATTCCTCAAACTGCCGTCTGTCCATTCGCGCATCAACGATGAATGTCCGTTCGTCAATCTGCATCCCCAATTCCGCCTCTTGGTCATGTTCGTCCCTCAACTCGCCTACGATCTCCTCAACGATGTCCTCAAAGGTAACTAACCCGGCGGTTGCCCCGTGTTCGTCCAAAACGATGGCTATGTGCGTTTGGTTAGTGCGCATTTCTTGAAGCAGTTCGTTTACAGGTTTCGTCTCAGGAACGAAATAAGGTGCTCTTGCGATGGCTTTCGGTTTAATTGCTCTTTCCCCGTCGGCGATTTTTGCGAGGATGTCGTAGGCGTAAATGACTCCGACAATGTTGTCAAGGTTGTCCTCGTAAAGCGGGATGCGGGAGTGACCGGTCTGGATAACCGTTTGCAGGACATCTTCCAGAGAACTGTCAACGGGCAGTGCCACAATGTCCGGTCGCGCGACCATTATGTCCCTGACCAAAATTTCGTCCAGTCCCAAAACCCTCTCGGCGAGCATGAACTCTTCAGGTTCAATGGCTCCTGCCCCGACCCCCGCTTCAAGCAGCGCTAAAAACTCATCTGCGCTCAACTTAGGCTGGCGGTTAGGGTTAACGCCCAGCATCTTCAAAGTTTTGCTGGCTACTAAGTAAACGAAGGTGTTGACGGGATGGAAAATTTTGGCGAGAAGTTTCCAAACCCGAAGCCACCGAACCAAAAGGATTTCAGCCCTTGCAGTTCCAATGCTTTTCGGCAGAACCTCGCAAAAAGTCAAGATGAAAACAGCCATGCCCAATCCTGCAACTTCGCCCCATCCATGCCATTTCATCTCCACGACATGGGTCGTGAGCGCGGAAGTCAGCAGGATAAGCAAAGTGATGCCGACGAGTAAACTTGAAAGGTTTGAGCGGTCGTTCAAGAACTCCCAAACCTCACGAGCATTTTGTGCACGATGCTGGTGAAGGTAAGCCCTCAACCGCCCCCTGTTAACAGCCACCAACGAAGCCTCACCAAGCGAACAAAGGAAGACAACGATCAACATCGCTGCGATGAGCAACAGTTCAACCGAAATCAGAGCACTGCTACTCATTAACTCCCAATCCCTCCGTTTGCGCAAACTGTTTCGCTTCACAAAAGCGCTACAAAGCCGTCGCGTCGTGAAAGTCCTGATAGCAGGGAGCGAATTGTTGTAGGGATCAAACTTGTTCGCCCGAGAGCCTGACTTTAATCCAAGAGATTCGCCTTCCCCTCATTTCGGCGACTTCAAGGCTGACGCCGTCCAAATCAACTCGGTCGCCCACTTGGGGCAACTTTTCAAGGTGAGCCACAACAAGTTCGGCGAGAGTATCGTAATCCTCTTCCGGCAACTCAACCCCCAGATACTTCTCAATTTGCCTGATGCTCAGCGGCGCGCGGACCAGAAATTCATTTTCACCCACTTGCCTTATGGATGCTTCGGGGACATCGTATTCGTCATAGATTTCGCCAACGATCTCCTCAACCAAATCCTCAACGGTCACTAACCCTGCGGTTCCTCCTTCCTCGTCAAGGACAATTGCCATGCCTTTTCGCTGCCTTTGCATTGTTCTCAAGAGGTTGTAAGCCCGCTGACTTTCCGTCGCAAAAAGAGGTGGACGGGCAAGTTCACCCGCAGTTTTGTCCCGTTCACCCCGATACCAAGCAGCCAACACATCCTTTGCGTGCAGTATCCCGATAATTTCATCCCTCGTGTCCCGGAAAACGGGGAGCCGACTGTGACCAGATTGGCGCATCATCCTCATAGCCTCGTCAAGCAAAGTGTCATGACGGATCGCCACCATGTCAACGCGAGGGACCATGACTTCGCCAACGCGAACTTCCTTGAACTCAAGGGCGCTCGCAAGCATCTGCTTTTGTTCCTTCGTGATGACGCCTTGCTGTTCAGCCATGTCCAAAGTGGCGAAAATTTCGCCTTCGGTCACCAAAGGTGGGTCGTAGGCATCTTTCATGCCGAGAAGCAAAAGCACTCCCTTCACAATGGCTTCAACAAAAGACAACAGCGGCGAGAGCAACTTTTGGAACAAAGAAACCCATCGGGCAACAGAGAAAGCGACGACATCAGCGTAGGCTGCACCGTAAACTGCCGGCATGACATCAACGAAGGTCAGAACGAGAAAGGCGAAGGCAACGGAAATGAAAGCGGAGAAACCCGCGATTTGAACTGCCTTAGCCCAACTCAAAGCCACAGAAGTAACAAGAGCCTCAGCGATGTAGTCAGAGATAGTGATGCCAGCGATCACGGTCGCAATTAACATTGGCGGGTTACGATACAACTGCAAAACTCGGTTTGCATCCTCGTCCCCTTCTTCGGCAAGATGCTTGGCTTTGACCTTCCCCACCCCAAGCAGCGCTGTTTCTGAAGCCGAGAAAAGGGATGAAATCCAAAGCAGCAAAGTTGCCAGACCGAGTTTCAACGCTGTTATCACAACATCGTCGCTGCTCATAATAGCCCTACCTCACGGTAAAGTTTAGCATTCAAGCACACTTTGATTATAGCCCAACCACCGGCGGGGAAACCGGTCTGCAAACAAATGCATCAATCGTCGTCAAGCCAATGCCAACCTCGCCTCCGCTTTTTGCCCTCCTTGCCTTTAAGCCGACCGAAAAGTTGCCCTAAAGCGACGGAAAAGCCGATGAGCAAGCCGAAACCAGCAAATGGTGACACCAGCAGCAAAGTGAGACCAGCAATGCCCAAAGCCAAACCAACTGCCAAGAGCACAGAGATGACTGTCCCAAAGGTGAAAGCGAGGACACCGAGAACGAAAAGGGCTATAGGTAACCCGAAAATCCCTGCGACAATCCACCCTGCCAATTTACCCCAATTTGAACCTTCCCGCTTGCCCTCTCGCTCTTGCCAACGCTTTCGGGCGTGGAACTCTTGCAATGCCTGTTCCAAAAACTCCGGACGAATGCCCGCTGCCATAGCACCGGCGCGCAAAGCATCATGCCGAATTTGTCCTCTGTTCATCTCTTCCTGCTTTTGCTCCGCTTGAGCCTGAAGTTCCGCTGCCCGCTTCAAGATTTCGCGGACTTCCTCGCGGCTGTAGCCTTCCTGTGCCAACCTTGTCGCTTGCTTGAACAAAGTTCCCCACATGATTGAGACCTCCCACTCAATTATGAGCCCTCAAACCTTACAATGGATAGTCCCAAACGCCAAATGAAGGTGGGGCTTAACGGTTCCGTCAACGATGGCACACGCTACACTTTTTGATGTCCGATGCTACACAAGGAGGTGGCGAAGATGCAAGGGGACGGTTTTCGGTTATCACGCCGGAAATTTTTGGCTGTCGGGGGTTTGACAATTGCCTCTTCAGCCTTCGGTGCATCAGTGGAAAAAGTTTTGCCTACCCCGCCAGATTTTCGGCTTGGCGGTCGCCCCCTTGTTGTCAAGCCCGTCTTGACTTATGGCACCTATCACCGCGTAGAAGCGACGAGTTGGCGACCTTGGGGCGGGATAGAAACCGAAGCGGATGCCGACAAAGAACTTGCCCGCATTCGCGACGAATTGCGACGATTGAGAACAAAAGCAGACTTCCCCGTGCGCTTCCTTGAACCAAGTAAAGTTTCCAACCCGAGCCAAGTTGCAGCCCTACCTGACCTTGACAAAGCAGATGCGCTTTTGGTTTACGCTGCCGGCGCTTGGGTTGACACTCTTCAGGCACTTGTTGACAAAGGTTTGCCGACGATCTTTTTCGTTCGCTTCAAAACCGAACCTTACCACCTCTGGCACGAAATCATCCACGCTCGCTTCCTTCGGAGCCACACCGACAGGTTGATGCAGAAGCGGGTTTCCTACGATGATGTGGTCGTTGACGATTATGATGAACTGCTGTGGAGGCTTCGCGGTCTTTACGGACTTGTCAACATTTTGGGGCGGCGAATCATCGCGGTCGGGGGTCCCGGCGGTTGGGCGCATCCACCCGGAATTCCAAGCCCGCCAGAATTGGCGAGGGAACGGTGGAAACTTGACATTGTGACCGTTCCAATCCCTGAACTGGTCAAGATGATTGAGGCAGCGAGGAAGGACAGCCGACAAGTTGAAAAAGCACGAAAAGAAGCGGAGCAATACATGGGGCAAAAGGAGATTTCCGTCCAAACCCGTAAAGAATTCGTCGTTGAAGCCTTCTTGTTGGCAAACATCTTTTACGACTTGATGAAGCAGCACGATGCATATGCCATTACAACGAACGGGTGCATGGGCAGTTACGCTGGCATCATGCCCTGCCTCACTTTGTCGCTCGTCAACGATGCAGGCTATATGGCTTATTGCGAGTCGGACTTCGTTAACATCCCTGCTGGCATTCTGCTCCACTTCATTGCTGGCAAGCCCACTTTCTTCTGCAACCCGACTTTCCCGACGCGCGAGGGCGTCATTCTATTCGCCCACTGCACGGCACCGAGGTTTATGGATGGCAAGCGGGGTGAGCCGGCAAAGTTGCTCACTCACTTTGAGTCCGATCACGGGGCTGCAATCAAAGTTGAAATGCGGAAAGGTCAAACTGTAACGGTCGTCAACCCGGACTTTGAAGCGCGAGAGTGGTGCGGGTTCGTGGGCGAAATCGTCGGAACCCCATTCCTCCCAGTGTGTCGTTCGCAGATTGAAGTCAAAGTGAAAGCAAATGTCAAGGAAGTCATCTCAGCAATGCGTGGCTTCCACTGCACGATAGCATACGGCGATTACCGCAAGGAAATCGGTTACGCCCTTTCAAAGGTCGGAATCGGATGGCGGGACTTATCAGCAGGTTGAAAAATCAGTTGCTCGTTCAAAGTTGCGCGATAGTTTCCTATTTGCCCACTGCCCATCTGCCTAAAGATAACTTCGCACTACCTTGACAGCGCTGTGGCATCCTTTTAAATGGCGAAGCAAGCAGGCAAAAGGAGGGGAAAAGGGTTATGCCAATTAAGTGCCCTCAGTGCGGGACGGAAAACCTTGACGGTGCACTGTTTTGCGATGAATGTGGAGCATCGTTGACGGAAGTTTCTGCACAACCTGCGGAGGCTGCACCTGCGGAAGCAGCGCCGGCTGAAGTCGCGCCGGCAGAAGTGGCACCTGCAGAAGTCGCACCGCCTGTTGTCGGCGCTCTCAAGTGTCCAAGTTGCGGTCACGAAAATCCACCTGATGCCCGTTTCTGCGAAAACTGCGGTGCAGCATTGACAGCGCCTGCAGGAGCACCAACTCCTGCACCCAGTCCCGTTGAAGCACCACCCGTTGCACCGCCACCGGTAATGGTTCCTGTTGCCGCGCTCGTCATCGCCGAGACCGGGACGGAATTGCCCCTTGACTTTTCCAAAGGCGAAGTCCTCATCGGTCGCACCGACCCGGTGAGCCGAGTTTTTCCCGATGTTGACTTGACCCCTCATGGCGGCTACGAGGCGGGCGTTTCGCGCAAGCATTGCCGAATCATCAAGCAGGGTGAGCAATTCTTCGTTGAAGACTTGCAAAGCACTAACGGCACGAAACTGAACGGTCGGTTCATTCCGCCGAACCAACCGCAACCACTTAAAGATGGCGATATCTTGGAACTCGGTGCGTTCAAAGTGACTTTCAAGGTCAAGGCGTGAATATGAAGTCGCTATTGGGGCTTTCTCCGACTTGCAAGTGAGCCGGGGTGCGGCAAAAGTTTGTCTGGAGGTGACGGATATGGCATTGAAGACCATTCGCGATGTGGATGTTCAGGGCAAGCGGGTTCTGATGCGCGTTGACTTCAATGTGCCCATTGAGAATGGCAAAGTCTTGGACGATTGGCGGCTTAGGGCAACTGTCCCCACAATCCGCTACTTAGTTGAACGAGGCGCAAAACTCATCCTCATGTCCCACCTCGGTCGCCCGAAAGGCAAGCGAGATGAAAAGTATTCGCTCCGTCCGGTTGCTCAGCGGTTGAGTGAACTGCTCGGTCAACCCGTCAAGTTCGCTGAAGACTGTATTGGCGAAGTTGCCGAAAAAGCAGTCGCTGAACTTCAACCCGGCGAAGTTTTGCTGCTTGAAAACTTGCGTTTTCACGAAGGTGAGGAAAAGAACGACGAAACTTTCGCGCAACAATTGGCGAAATTGGGCGAGATTTATGTCAACGACGCATTTGGCGCTGCTCACCGAGCCCACGCTTCTGTCCACGCCGTCACCAAGTTCCTGCCCGCATACGCTGGCTTGCTGATGGAGCGCGAGGTCACCCACTTGGGCAAACTCCTTGAAGCACCAGAAAAACCTTTTGTCGCTGTCCTTGGCGGCGCGAAAGTTTCGGACAAAATCGGTGTCATCCGCAACCTGTTGACAAAAGTTGATGCTTTGCTCATCGGCGGTGCGATGGCGTTCACTTTCTTGAAAGCGCAAGGTTACGAGACAGGCAAATCGCTTGTTGAAGAGGACAAATTGGACTTGGCGAAGTCACTGCTTGACGAAGCGAAGGAAAAGGGCGTTGAACTCGTGTTGCCAGTTGATTTCGTCGTCGCCGAAAGTGATGCCGAAGATGCTGCAACTGAAGTCGTGCCCGCTAATGCCATTCCTGCCGACAAGGCTGGTTACGATATCGGTCCCGAAACGGCGAAAATGTATGCCGAACGAATCAAGGCAGCAAAGACCGTTTTCTGGAACGGACCAATGGGTAGGTTTGAGCGAACTCCGTTTAAGGCTGGAACGAAAGCGATTGCGGAAGCGCTTGCCGAATGCCCGGGCACGACGGTCGTCGGTGGCGGCGAAACTGCCGCTGCGGCATTTGAGTTCGGTGTCGCCGAAAAAGTCACCCATGTTTCAACCGGTGGCGGTGCAGCCCTTGAGTTGCTTGAAGGGAGAGAACTGCCCGGTGTCGCTGTTCTGAAGGCGTAGTTAAACAGCAGGGAGGGTGAGTCTCCCGACGAACCTCAAACTTGGCTCATCGGGGGTTCGCCCTCCCTTTTTTACTAACGCCACTCCGCTAATCGCTTCGTGGCTAACTACGAACATTCAACGGTTTCGTTTGAAATGCTTGTCGGCAAAATCCATGTAGCGTTCCCAATCGTATTCTGTCAAGGCGTGACCTCCGCTGCGGATGTGGTAGCCGATCGTTCCCATGACAGGTTTGTTTAGTGGCGGCATCTCCTGCACAGGCAAACCCTCAGTGCCAAGCAATTTGTAGACCGGATCGGCGAACTTCGCTGACAAAAATTCGCCTCGCGGGTCTGCCCACAAGTCTTCGTCGGCACTGGCGATGTAAACTGGGCGCGGCGCAATTAGCGCGATGAGCATGTGTTGGTCAATAGGCAAATCGTCTTCGCGGTTGTTGTAGCGCTTGAAATTCTCGCAGAACCAATGAGGGAACGCTGAATTGATGCGGGCGACAGTTTCGCCAAACCTTCGCCTGCTCAACGCTGCTCCGCCACAACCCGAGTTGTTTGAAATGACGATCGCAAACCGTTCGTCTTGCGCCCCAGCCCAAAGTGCCGTTTTGCCCAAGCGGGAATGTCCAAGAACGACCACTCGCTTTGCGTCAATTTCTTCATCGGTTTCAAAATAGTCAAGTGCCCTGCTCAAGCCCCAAGCCCAAGCGCTGATCGCTCCCCATGCGTCAGGTGGACGCTTCTCACCGAACAAGCGGTCAAAGGCGGCGAAAACGCCGTGCTGGAAACTTCCGGGGAAATCGGGAGCAATGTCGCCATAGTAAGCAGTCGCAACCCCGTAACCGCGAGCGATGATTTTTTCAACGGGGACGGAACGGTCGCGACCTCGCGATTCTTCTGGCGGCGTGACTTGTTCTCCTTTGAACCAAACGGGCTTGATGCGAATTGCTGGGTCAGGGTGAATTGCGTGGTTGCCGAAAAAGTTCAAAAGCAAGAAAACCGGCACGGGGCGTTTAACATCGTTGGGCAAGTAAATCAGCAAGTCCATGCTCGGACCGTCAGGTTTGCCCGTGAACAAAATTCGGACTTGCTTTCGCGTCGCTTTGCCATCCAATGCATTTCTGTCAAGGTCAAAGACTTCAAAGGTCATTTCGCTGGGTTTGCCGATAGGCGCTCGCCCATACATGTGCGTTCGGAACAGTTCAAGGATTTCGGGTCGTCGCTTTTGCCGCCAAAGTTCGGGGGTTGTGACTTTCGTCCCGTCAAGGCAAACAAGCGGGTCAGGGAGCGTGTAGGGAGGGACTTTTGCTTCGTCGTAAATGACATCAGGTTGCCTTTCGCTGAGTTTTTTGACGAGTTCCGGGTTAGGCTGCCAACCCTGCTGCCCTTCACCCACCACCTGCGCCAAAGCCACAAACAACACCCAAAACATCGCGCTTCACCTCCG
>Ga0209080_1001005_pt1 | contig 15379 bp, 13 predicted proteins | sample JNZ110809AmetaG_FD_184123 | JGI IMG/M metagenome (GOLD analysis project Ga0209080, IMG submission 184123) | Hot spring microbial communities from Jinze hot spring, China to study Microbial Dark Matter (Phase II) - JNZ 110809A (SPAdes) (version 3) ...
TCGCGGTGTCGCAGCTAACGCCGGTTCTCAGCTCGATCTCCCTATCGATCTCGAGCCTATCCTCGTGCGTAGTCAAGTGGTAGAGGCCGAGCTGCATGAGCAACAGCCTGACTAGCCTGCTCATCCGGCTAAACGTCTATTATTAACTTTTAAACCTTTCACCCATAGCTAAGCAAGACCGAGAAACTCCGCTTAGATCACTACCGCTTGAGGCAGGCATTCGGCTTAATCGTGCTTCGCGTATCGATGCTTACACTGCAACCAGGGCGGGTGGAAAGCAGCTCAGAAGGCACGAGGACTCGGCTGTTGAGCGTGGGAGCCGTTCAGCGGCTGAGCGCTGATTCCTCGATCGTGATCTTGGGGCGAGCAGTCAGTCTTATAACCTAATGTGGGTGTGGGATGTGGGTATGGGTATTCACCTTGTCGAGATGGATGAGCGCGGGAGAGTAACCCTCCCAGCTGAGGTGCGGAAGCTGCTCAGAGGGAGGGTTTTCACGGTTGAGTTTGTGAACCCTTATACCCTGGTTCTCCGCGTTGCCAGCCGCGAGGATTTTGCGAGGGAGATCGAGAGCATTAAGCTGAGAGGGGATCTTCGGAGGCGCGGGGGTGACGCCTCCAAAGCGAAGCACAGGTATGGAGGGGTTAAGGTTTGAGGCTGTTGGACGCTGACATCCTCAGCTACGCGCTCTACGATGAAAGCCCCTTCCACGATGCAGCCTGGCAGTATGTCAAAAGGGGGGTGCTGGGCGAGGTCGAGATGGTTGTGACTCCGGTGACGGTGCTTGAGGCGTACAACGTCCTCTACTGGTACTACCGCGTGAGACCCCGAAAGCTGCTTTTACGCAAGCTCTCGCTGCTCGTTGAAAGCCTAACCCTGGTGCCCACCTCGATTAGAGGTCTGGATGTAGCGCTGAACGAGAACATCCCACTGGGGGACGGCTTTCTAATCGCTACAGCGCTTGAAAGCAAGCTTCCAGTCGTCGTTTCCAACGATAGTCACATCCTCAAGGTAGCACGCAAGTACGGTCTAATCGTTGAAAACCCGTTAAAGAATCTCTAATGGGAGAGTTTGCTGCGAGCCACTATCAGCCTCCCTAACGCGCTTCAGGAGGAACTAGTCCAAAACCCGCTGTCATGGTCAGACGCAGCTTGTCCCGAGGAACCTGCGCTATCGATGCTATATCTAGGTCGTTCAGTATCATAGCTGCTAGAGAAACATCTAGATTTCTCCGGTTAATTAATATAGTTTAACTTTTTTGATGTGAAGCAGAAATATTTACATATGGAATCAAATCATAGAAAAGTTTAAATAACTTGATTTTTCGCGCCTAACCGAGGAAAAGGAATGAGTAAAAATCAGGAAGAAGTTTCTGGATTATTCTAACCACTTTTACCTTTATCATGTTGATCCTCGCCGGCTACGTTGAGGAACTCATGCAGCTCGATCAGCCCCTCATCACGTTGGTAGAGCAAATCGTGAATGAGCCTCCAGAGGATGCTTATGGTGAAACCTATGAGGGGGACAGCGTCAACATACCCGGCGGATCAGGCAGCGGTATCGGGGATTGGGGAAAGGTTCTCATCGCTGAGGATACGATCCCATCGAGCAGCGATAAAGTTGTAAAGGTGGAGTCACTAACAATAGTTTTCCCAAAAGGTTCTGTTAAACAAAACGCAGGGATAAAGGTTTACAGAGTCGACAACCCTCCCCCGATAATCGGAGACTGGCAGCCCCTCGTTATGTACGACGTAGAGCTGAGCTCTAGCCTCGAAGCACAAGCTACAATGCAGATTGAGCTGGATCTTAGCGAAATCCCCGAAGGCTTGGATTTAGGAGAACTTTTCTCATTCGCGGACTACGTTGAAGCGTACAACACATGGGTACTTATTCAGACGAAAATCGAAGATGGTAAGCTGGTGGCTAAAGTTGATCACTTTTCTAAGAAAGGAGTACTGTTTTACGCTCAGAAAATGGTATCTTTATCCTTAGACACTATCAAGAAAATTGGAAAAAGTATCGGTTATGATTTTGAGGATGCGTACGAAAAGGCAAAGGAATGGATTTACAGCACTTGTACACATACAGCGCACTTTAAAGTATGCTATCCTGCAAATGGGACCCTACTTAATGCGGGGGAACCTGCAGACAAGGTGGCTGTAAGGCTGGGCAATTCCCTAGAACTTGCACGGGAACGGTACATGAAAGCGGGATTTAAAGTTCCAGAAAAGAGAACCGTTTATATCGTAAAAGGAAAAGACACGTCTCAATACTCCATGATAACGGGTAACTTGTATGTTGAGGACGCACCCACCGAGGAAGAACTCCTCACAACGGCTTTCCACGAGCTTTTCCACGCGGTTCAAGATGAGTACATATCCATCATCTACCACGCTGCGTTAGGCAAGTCAAAGTGGGTTATCGAATCGACAGCCGATTACGCAGCCTACAGAATCGGTTTAGGGAAAAGCCCTAGAAGCGAGTTTACAATCCAGTACTTCCAGCAGCCATTCACGTACACAGATGGATACCAAGAGTACGCTACCTCACACTTGATAGATTACGTGATGAAACCTGAAAACCTGCTAAATTTCTGGTTGCAGGTATGCAAATCTCCGGTTTCCGTAGAATCGTACGCGAACATTCTCATATCTTATGCATCTACGCTCAACAGTAAGCCTTTCAGAGAGATCTACTATGGCTTTACAAAAAACATGCTTTTCAACGATTCAAGCATAGTTCGAGCAGTCGATACAAAAGATATAGATATAATTGAAAAATTACCTCTCAAGGGAAACTTAACGAGAAAAATTTCTTTGAAATCGTTTACAGCTAAATTAATTCTGCTTCAAATAGAGTATGATTCAAACAGTACGAGTTACAGAAACTTGGATATATCCATTCAAGATCCTAATAGAGACATAATAATCGGAGTCTATACAGCCCCGACCGTACGCGGGAGCTTGAGCAAGGACAGCATAGTACTGCCAAAGTATCGTGAAGTAGGAGTTTTAAAAGATAAAAGTAGCATTGAAGTTAGAGTAAACAAAGAAGAAAGGCTAATTCTCCTAATCTTAGCAGCGCCTCAAAAATTCGAGGAAAAAATTTATGAAATTAAAGTATCTGTAAGAGATGTAGTTAAAGAGTACAAACTTGCGTATTCGTACAGGGAGGAAATAGAGTATTCTAATCCACCGACAAACCTAGAATTAAAAGTTAGCGGAAGCATCATAGGTCTTCCTGAAAACGCGGTAATCGTCTTTCATGATCAAGGGTTGAAAAAAGGGAACATCTTTAACGAACCCCCGATGCTAAGCATAAGCATTCCAGATTTCAAAAACCCTATTACCATAAAGGTATCACTATATATTGATACTAACTTTATTAAAGGCACGAAATTTACGCAGGTAGAATCTAGACCAGAGATACATTACAAAAAAGTTACTACTCATGAGTTAGACGACCCGGAGTATTTCATCTGTACAAGCGAGTACGAGTCGAGCTGCACAATAAAGCTCCCCGCTTCAGGCTCCCCGGCAGTGTTAAGCTACGACGTCAGGTTGGATCCCCCATTGGATTCTAGTAGAATGCTAGTTTTCACTATAAGCTGGAGGGTTAGGACTATATTCGAAGTAACTTCCTACGATAAAACGGATGTTTGGGAAGAAAAAGGTAAAGAGATGATTGCTATACTGGTTTTATTCATCAAGCAGGGATAACAATTAAATTATTTTAGATTTTATCAATTTATTGAAATTGACATTTGAGTTTACCCTCTATTCATTCTTCAAAAATTAAGTTTGATGTAGGAGTAAGACTAGAAATGAAAATACTGTTTTGCACTCGCCTAACTTTCAGTGAGAGAGCGGTGATGCAGGTTAACTGTTAAAGCTTCACAGAGAAGCTTTGAGTATGCCTTCAATGGGGTTCGAGCGTTTCACAGATTAGCGAGCTATCCTTCGTTAGCCGGGATAGTTCTGTGAATACTAGCTTCCCTCCTGACTTCCCAGCTTACAACGAGTAGGAAGAGTAGGCTGAAGATAAAGGCTAGCACTGCGGCTACGAACTCGGGAGAGTCTCTGCGTAGAAAGGGTATCAGGATTGCTGACATGAAGGTGAAGTAGAAGGCTAGATTGAAAGCATGCCTACCCAGTTGCGGATCCATTAGCCGGCACCCTCGTAAAGGTAGCATGCTACCCATCGATCCTTCCCTAGATGGTACCTCGGGGGAGGCTGCTTGTCACATTTACCCTCGATGAAGAAGGGGCAGCGCGGGTGGAACTTGCAGCCAGGTGGTATGTTCAGTAGGCTGGGTACGTCTAGGCTTCTAAGCTGCATCACCTTTTTCTTCCGAGTTTTCTCAGGATCGGGCTCGGGAATGGCTGAGAGCAGGACTCTCGTGTAGGGGTGCTGGGGATCTAGTATGACGGAGTTCGTTGGACCGAACTCAACTATCGTACCCAAGTACATCACCGCGGTGTAACCGTCGCTGGCGAAGTATCTCCCAGTGGCTAGATCGTGCGTGATGAACAGGTACGAGATACCCATTTTACGCTGAAGATCCTTCATCAACCTGAGGATTTGCAGGCGGAGCGAAACATCGATCATAGAAACGGGCTCGTCGGCGACGATGCACTTGGGGTTGATGCTGATGGCGCGCGCTATGACCACCCTCTGCCTCTGCCCCCCGCTGAGCTGATGTGGGTACTTGAAGATAAAGTCTTCGGGTGGGATAAGACCGACAGTTTCCAAGAGTTTTGAGACGTACTCTACAGCCTCTTTCTTCGATGAAACAATCCCGTGGTTGAAGAGGGGTGCTGAGAGCGTCCTGTATATCGTTAGCATCGGGTTGAGTGAAGCGTACGGGTCCTGGTGTATGATCTGCACTGACCTGCGGAATGTCTTAAACTCGGTCCGATCGAGTTTCCACACGTCTCTACCGTAGAATAGCACCGACCCTTCTGTGGGCCTTATGAGGCCTGCAGCTACCCTCCCCGTAGTCGTTTTACCGCAGCCAGATTCGCCGACGAGAGCAAGCGTTTGTCTCTCACCCAATTGCAGGCTGACCTTGTCGATTGCCTTCGCTTTCACCCTCGACGTGAAGATACCCCTCGAAACCTCGAAAGCGACCGACACATCCTTTAACTCCAGAAGCCAGCTCATAGCTACTCACCCCAGGGAAAGTTCCTTGAACCTGTGGCATGAAACCATACGGTTGGGCGCCATCCACTCCTCACCCGGTTCGCTGCTCATGCAGGTATCGACAGCGTAGGGGCAGCGCGGGTGGAACTTGCAGCCGGGTGGAAGATTCGACATGTCCGGGGGAGAACCGGGGATGGGGTAGAGCTCCTCGTGGATCGACGTAAGCTTGGGTACGGTTTTCAGGAGAGCGTACGTGTACGGGTGCTTCGGTCTATAGAACACTTCGTAAACGTCTCCCAGCTCCACGATCTTCCCCGCGTACATGACAGCTACCCTGTCAGCCAGCTCCGCCGCGAGCGCCAAGTCGTGGGTGATGAAAATCATCGTTAAGCCGAGCTCTCTTTTAATGCTCTTTAAAACGTCCATGATGCTCTTCTGAGTCAGGAGATCTAGCGCTGTTGTAGGCTCGTCGAGTATCAGCACCTTGGGATTGAGAAGAAGAGACATCGCGATCATGACTCTTTGACGCATCCCCCCGCTGAGCTGGTGAGGGTAAGCCTTTAGAACTCGAGCCGGGTCCAACCTAACCAGGTTGAGCAACCTCCTAACCCTCTCGTATGATTCATCGCGAGAGATGCTTGAATCGTGAGACTCTATCGTGTCGTACATCTGATCCCATATCCTGAGCACGGGGTTCAGGGAGTTCAGTGCGGATTGGAAAACCATCGCAACGTTTCTCCAACGGAAGTTTCTCAGCTCATCCTCAGATAGCTTCAGTATGTCGATGCTTTTACCGTCAATGTTGTAAACTATCGAGCCTTCCACGATACGCCCTGGCCGCGGGACGAGATTCAACAGTGCGAGCCCAAGAGTAGTCTTCCCCGAGCCGCTCTCCCCGACGAGGAAGAGAGTTTCACCACGGTATACCTTCAAGCTGACGCCTCTAACGGCCTTGATCACCCCTCTCGGTGAGGGGTACTCAACCGTTAGATCGTTGATCTCTATTATCGGCTCGCTCCCAGCCACAGCTTCGCTAACCTCGAACGTCATCACATTCTCACCTCGCTTCTCTAAGCCTGGGGTTCAATAGCTCCTCCAGTGAGGAGGCAAAGTATATCGTGCATAGCTGGAAGAAGATGATCGCGAAGATCGGGGATATGATGTACCAGACGCTATCCTTGTAGTATATTGCACCCCAAGTCCAAGCCAGGTTTATCATTACACCCCAGTTGTGCGACCTGAATGGGACGAAGCCCAAGAACACGAGACCCACTTGCGAGTAAATAGCCCCTGTCATTGACAGAATCCAGCTGACGACGATGTACGGTAGCAGGTTAGGCAGCATTTCAACGAATATTATATGCCTTAACCCCAGGCCGAGCGCTCTTGCAGCCTCTATGAAATCTCTTTCTTTCAAGGAGAGGATCTGAGCTCTAATGGCTCTCGCTAGAGCTGGCCAAGATAGAGCCCCCAATAAGAGCGCTAAGGTGAAGTTATCCAACCTTATCAGTGCAGCTAGCACTACTAGTAGGGGGAATTGAGGTATCGTAAGCAGAATTTCGTCAACCGCCATTACGAGGGAGTCTATCAATCCCCCCTTGAAGCCCGATACGGAGCCAAGCAACGTTGCAATCACTACGGTAAACGTGCTTGCCAGAAAAGCGACGTAGAGCACGTCACCAGCGCCGTTGATTATCTGCGAGAAAATATCCTTCCCCTCAAAATCGGTCCCCAAAGGATGCTCAAGCGAAGGGGGAAGGTACCTTTTCCAAGGCTTCGGTTGCGTATCCAGAGGAACTAAGTATGCTCCAAACAATGCCATCAAAATGTATATGAGTAGCCCGATAAAGGAGATTAAACCTGATTTTTTACGTGTTATCAGTTTAACCGGGTCTATAATGAAAGTATGCAAAACGTTTGTCAATCGCTGAGCCTTCACGCCCCTCACCCCCCAACTCTAACCCTGGGATCGATTACGGAATAAATGAGATCAGCTAGAAGGTTCGATAAGACAACGGATATTGTAATTATCAGGAAGACAGCCTGCATAACGACGTAATCGCGGGCGTTGACGCTCGACCAGAGCAGCCTACCAACCCCCCTATAGACGAAAACATTCTCAATCAATGTTGATCCACCGAATATGAAGCCTAAGCTGATGGCTAGAGACGTGAAAAGGGGCAACATAGCGTTTCTACCGACATAGTGCACCCTTATACGCCCTTCAGGCAGGCCTTTAGCCCTAGCAACGGTCACGTAATCCTCCCCGAGCACGGCCAGCGTGTTAGCCCTCATAGATAGCGTCCAGCCCCCCCAGGTGCTTAACACATACGTTGTAAAGGGTGCAGCTAGGTGTAAGAAGACGTCGATGATAAAGGTTAGGTTAAAGCCGGGAGTTAAACCGGCACTGTACGCCCCCCTCATGTAATGAATTACGCCGAAACGTACGCCTATGAACACTACGATAAGGATGCCGAGAAGGTATCCCGGTATTGCGCTGGTTACTGCTGCCACAGTGCAAACAACTCTGTCAAAGATGCTACCCCTTCTATAGGCAGCAGCTATGCCGATTGTGATCCCCAGGAGAAAACTCGCGAAAAGCGAAATGGAAACGCTGAAGAGCGTCCAGGGGAGGAAAGCTGAGACAACATTCATTACAGGTGTGCCAGGAGAAATGGAGATTGAGGCTCCAAGGTTCCCTCTCAATATGTTTGCTAGGTATTCGATGTACTGCTCGTGCATGGGTTTGTCCAAATCGATCGTGAATAGAGCAAGTGCCAAGGCTTTAGCATCCTCGTAGGACATACCGTACGCAGACATCATCTGATTGATGAAGATCTCTATCGGGTTGCTGGGCATTAACCTGATAATGAAAAATGTAATCGTTGATGCAGAAATTATTATGCCAAGAGCCCTAAGCATCCTCCTGAATAGGTAGTTCCCTATTACTTTCCTTAAAGCTCTTCGTACACGCATACTATCACCTTTATTCTAGCTAATAACTGATGAAGACTATTTAAAGATTATGCTAAAAAATATAAATAAAAAATTTTAACCTCTCTTTCCTCGCCTCGAAATCATTATCCAGGCTAAAACGGCGACGATAACGATGACGACGACTGCCGCGATGATCACCGACTGTGGAAGCCCAGCTTGCTGAGGTTGCTCGGGTTGACCAGGCTGTGCAGGTGGCGTAGGCATATTCTCAGGCGTAGGTTGTAGACCGTAACCCGTTAGCAGCATAAAGACCACGAAAGCGTCACCGTAGGGTGGATTCTTGAAAATCGGATCACTATCGGGTGGCCAGCCTGTAACTCTCACGCCGTCCAAAGATGGGTTGTTCCCGTACCTCTGCCATAGTATCACGCATGGTAGAAGCTCGTTGAACACAAGGGTTAACGTGTTCGTGATCTGCCTTGTTCGCTCGATGTCAAAGCCTTCAGCAACCCTTGTTACAAGCTCACGTATGTCTACCCGCCCACAGCACTTAGTGTCCTGAACAAGCGGAAAACTTATGCCTGGTCTGCCCTCTCCAACGCCAGCCTCCCTCTCATTCCAGTAAATGAAGGGCGCGTAGAAGTGGAAGTACGGGTGCGGGTTCGCACCACCTCCCCAGTGTCGAATGGCTAACTGGAAGTTTCCAGCCCAAACCTCCAGCGGGTGCTGAGTGTAGGTTATAGCTCTCGTGGTCACCCTTATTCCAAACTTTCTTAGTTGAGCTGCTGCATTCTCCGCTGCAGCGGACCAGTCCGCGTATTCAGCTGGGAATGATAGCTCGAACTCTACGATCGTGCCGTTGGGGTAGCGCCACCATCCATCAGCCCCTTTCGTGAAACCGTGCTCCTGCAGAATCTGAGCGGCTTTCTCAGGGTTGTACTCGTAAATCTCAAGTTTCTGTTTCGTCTCCGAGGTCAACCAGATATCGTTCAGCTCGATAGGGAGACCAGACGCTAGCCTCACGGGTCTTCCAGACTCGGATAGGGAGACCCAACCGTTCTCGGTGGTGTTTATTGCATAGGCTACAGCCTTCCTAAACCACGTTTCATTAAGAGGCCATATCTTCATGTTGAAGTATATAGCGGGACCCGAGTAGATCGGAGGCCTGATTATTCTGATACCCAGCTCCTTAAACTGCTGCTCTGTGGCCGGCGGGAACCCGTGTGTTGCGTAATCCACCTCCTTGGCTAAGACATGTGGTGTGACTTGCGGAGTTTCGCCGTTGATCAACTTTAGCCACCTAAACTTTACTCTATCCTTGTTCCAGTAGTTCTCGTAGAACTTGAACCAAACCTCAGCTTCAGTTATCTCACCAATCCACATGAAGGGCCCCGTCCCAATATACTTGTCAGGCCTGAAGTTCCTGAATTCGGCTGCGAGCTGCTTGACAGGATCTGCTGTCGGTGTTAAGCCTTGATTCATGTAATCCATTGCTTTATCTACAAAGTCCTTGTAAACCGAATAGGCTCTTACCGGCTCCCGTAGAATATACCTTACTAATATTGGTGAAGGCTTTTTGATGTGGAACCTGACAGTGTAATCATCAACGATTTCAACTTTGTCTACAAAGCCCAACGAGTACAGCGGGTGATTCAAGATATAATGGATCAACCAAGTACCAGCTACATCTTTAGCCGTAAACGGCGTACCATCATGGAAGGTTACACCCTGCCTTAAGTGCACGATGAAGTATTCACCCGCAATCTCCCATGAAGTAGCAAGCCATGGAATGTACGTGTCGTTATGCCAGAGGTAAAGAGCAAGCGGTTCCTCTATGACTTGTTGATAGATACCAAACGTTAAACCACCAGTAACGAACGTATTAAAGTGCCCTTCAGGCGGAAGCAGATACGGCCAAGCGCCAACAAATAGAGGTTTTCTCTCCTCCTGTTGAGCGTACAGTGCGGGGGGCGATATCAGGAGTACAGCCAAAAGCGCTGCTAAAATAGTTATCTTACCTGTCCAAAAATTATTTGTTGGCATTTTCTCAGGAGGTTAGCAACATTTATCTTTATAAATCTTATTTCGACATCTTTTTATATTAGATAAAGCTAAAAATCAAGCAGGCGAGTAATTATCTTCGAGAAAATAAATCTATAATTTATATTTTTAACGTGATAGAGTAAAAATATAATATTAACCATAAAATGTTACATAAATAGAAATAATACTGTTAGGTATTTATTCCCTTTCAATATTCCATTTACGATTAATTGCAAGGATATGTTATAAAACAACTTTGTTGTACATGAGTACTTGTCCTTAGTGTATGATTTATCCTCAATCAACTTAGAGAAAGGTGGCAATCCTCTACATCGACAACTGACCCTTAATCGACGTTTTTGAGGGTCCTTTAAGAGATATTCACTCAGGATCTGAAGAGGGGAAGCTTGCTATTTGTGTTTATGCGAACATAGGGTCTAATAACTAATAGAAAATTCCCTAAAAGCACCACCCGCTTCAAGCTATGTAAGATAGTTAACTAAGTTTAAAAGAGGATAGTCTCTGAGCGTGGCAGATGCTCTTTATAACGGGGTCGCATTGTATCGGCTCAATCTTCGCTCACAGCGTTATAACCGATGAGTGATCGAGGGAGCGCACGAACAAGAAGCAAGCCTCAGAGCTTTTCCCAGCTGGGAGGAGAGGTGGGGAAAGGGGAGTACAACTAATGGGGTTGTAATTGGCGCGAGCATTCTGAAGGAGGTTTTCGAGAGGTGGAATAGGTTCTCTTAACGCTTGCTCAGCTTAAACAGTTAACCCCATACGACAGTTACCTCTGCCTCGGCTGCGATGCAGCATTCGCTTCACAGGCCTGCCTTTTGACGGCAGCTGTTAGTCCTCCAAACACACGACTTTGAGCCCCTCGCTCGATGCGACTTTAGCTAGCTCCTTGTCCCCTGTGTAGAAAATGTCCGCTCCCGCGTGCTTCGCTGATACTACTTGGAGGGCGTCGGCCTGGTAGATGTTGTGCTTTAGGGTGAGGCTCCAGGAGGCGATCAGGATGCGCGTTCTAACGGGAACCAAGCTCATTACGCCAAGCTTGATGAGCCTCGATGTTTCACTGGCGAAGGTTCGTAGAGCTTCGGTGTAGCCCTCCTCGCTCAGCCATCCCCTTCTGCGGTACTTGTTGAAGACGCCAAGAACCTCGCCAATGTTCCAAGCTGATACAGTCAGGGTTACACTCCCGCTGTATGCTCCTCTGTAGACTTTCCGCATGATGGTGCTGCCTCTCTCCTCTACGTACCTTTTGACGATTGCGCTCGAATCGAGGTAAACCTTCACAGCGTGGACTCCCTCAGCTCTCTCACAGCTTGAGCGGCTGAGGTTTCTGTGAGCGGCTTGATGGGTTCCACGTCGAGTGCGCCAATCTCCTCTCCAGCCAACTTCGATAGCGATTCAGCAACTTCGATATCGCACAGCTCCTCCCTTATCGCCTCCTCTACCGCCTCGCTGAGCCCCCTCAAACCCCTCTCCTTCGTTACTCTAGCCTTAAACAATCTCCACAAAGTTTCGTCTAGGAGCAGGCTCGTTTTTACTCTCATACTCCCAACCTTACTTACTCTCTAAGCATTTTAAACCTTTCTAAGCCTCAAACCGTTAAGGAGCGTAAACATGTGCTAAACATGGCGTCTTTCGCCGAACGCATGCCCTCCGCTCCAAAGTTCTTAGCAGATAACTTGTAAGGGTGAAAGGGGCGCCGAGGGCGGCAGGGACGGGTTTTGCTCCCGGGCCCTGGGCTACTTTACCATTGGCGTGGAGCTCCTACCAACCTCGGGGGTCGCTGTCGAGTTTAGGGGCTGGTCAATCAAGAGATGATGGATAGCTAGAAGAACTCTTCGAGCAAACGGCTTTTCTCTACCCCGGCTTCCCCCTCTTCCCCTGCTTCAACCTCCTCCCTTTCTTCGCCAACGAGGTAGGGTGCTAGGTCGATCGGCTTTGGAGGCCGGCTCCATTCAGCCGACCAGTCCAGGTCTTTCCCGCCGAGCGTGACTCCGTACCTAGACTGGAAGTCGTAGAACCGGATGACCGCCGGTATGAGAGCCGCGGATCCTGAGATGAGGGCCTCGCCCGTCGCTAGGCCTGAGAGGCCTTCCACCATCTCGCCAACTACGTCCTCCATGCTGCTGAGGATGTACTCCTGATCCCTGGGGTTCGCCGTCCTGAGCGCGATGAGCGTTCCGCACTGCGCGAGTAGGGTCTGGGAGAGCTCCCGGGGCCTCTGGCTCACAACCCCAAGGCCGATGCCGAACTTCCTCCCCTCCTTCGCGATCCGCTCCAGTATGTCGCGGGCCGGGCTCCAGCGGCCCTGGGGGGCGTAGTTGTGGGCCTCCTCGACTATCACGAGGGTGGGCAGTGGGTTGCCCGCGAGCACGCTAGCCGTTATCAGCCTCCAGACGGACTTGAGGATCGTAGCCGCCGTCGAAGCTTGAGCGTCGCTGGGCAGCCCGCCGAGCGCCACCACCGTTAAGCCGGGCTCGAGCAGCCGACCGTAGATCCTCGTGTAGGCTTCAACGCTCTTTCTCGGCTCCTCCCCCTCCACCTCCTCGTAAATCCGCTTGCTCTCAACCGGTCTCGTCACGTACCTCAAGTCCGCGTTGTCGATGAGCATGTCGATCTTCAGCAGCAGGTCGTCGAGCGACCTGTCCGTGTACCGGCTCGTTTTAGCCTGCCTCTCCAGCAGCTGCCGCAGCTCCCCCACCTCGAGGTAGATGGGGTCGTCGGCGCTCGCGAGCGGGTACCGGGCCCTACGAGCCTCCTGCATCGCGTTCCTCAGGTACATGAGCTGCTTCGTGGCTTTGGAGGGGTCGAGGCGGAGGAGGCCTGCCACCTCCTCCAACCCCAGGGTCCAGAGGGGCACTTCGAGGGGCAGTGGTTTCACACCGTACCTGGCCTCCACGAGCCTTGCGGTTCTGCCGGCTGGTGAAGCGACGCGGACACTCGGGTACCTGCTGGCGAGCGGGACGTACTCGTTGTGGGTGTCGACGACGATCACCCTCGAGTAGGGGTACTTCTCGAGGATCGAGGCGAGGATCACGGCCACCGCGTTGGACTTCCCGGCGCCCGTCATAGCCAGTACCGCGAAGTGGCGGGAGCAGAGCATGTTCAGCGACAGCGTGTAGTGGACGCTGGGGTCGCAGCTGAGCCGACCCACCTCAAGGTCGCCCTGCGCGGTCACTTTCGCCAGATCCCAAGTTTCAGCCGCGTACACCTTCTGCCCTGGCTTCGGGAGCTCCGGCACGCCCCGCCTGATGGTCCCACCGTCCTCGAGGCCCACGAGCATTGCGATCAGCTCGTTCCGGGCCGGCCTCAGCTCTGCGTAGCCCTCAAGCTCCTCCACGATCCTGCCCCGCCTGTACAGCTCATCGAGGAGGTTGAAGCTGACGATCATCGCGTAGGCCCAGGACCCGCCGCACTCCACCTTCACGTAGGCTCCCGGCTTCAGGAGCAGGTGGATCTTGTCCTCGAAGGCGGCGAACCGAATGAGGCTGCGCCCGTAGACGGTGACGACTCTCCCAACCTCGATCATCCCCATCACCTCAACCCCACCATGGCTCTACCGCTGGGAGCTAGCATGGACTTGAGGATGGGGTTCTTCTCCCTCCTGTAGAGCTCGTCAGCGATCAACTTCGCGAACTCCGGGTTCAGGACGGCGATGTGGTGGACGTAGCTGAGGGGCCTCGGGTAGCCCCTGTGGTCCGCCAGTGCTTGGAGCGTCGCGAGGGCGGCGGATACGTCCTCCTCTCCTACGAAGTGCGGGTACGTCATCTGGGACACGGCACCGGCTCTACCAAATTTGAAGTAGCTGACGCCGTACCCGCCCCACCGCTCGTACACCTCGTCGAGGAGGAGGGTCCAGAGCGCGCAGGGTTTCGGCTTGTGGATCGGCACCCCCTTAAGGGTCGTGTGCACGGACTCGCGATCCCTCCACGCGTAGTCGAGGAGGGACAGGTCGTTCAACCAGCCGAGTATGCCCTCCCTCTCGACGATGTAGCGGCTCTCGGCGTCCTTCGCCACCCAGAAGGGCTTCACACCCCTTCTTTCGCACTCGTCCAGGAGGTGGTTCAGGAGCGCCAGGTAGGAGGTCGTCTCGCAGTACACGACGGCAAAGTCGAGCGCCTCCTTCCTACTCTTAACGTCCGGAGCTCCGCTGCATATCTCGCTGTAGAGCCCGTTCGAGTGCGAGGAGATCCTCTCCAGGAGCTCGGCTAGCGAAGCGGGAAGCTCGCCGGCGGCAGCCTCCAGAGCAGCCTTTGAGGACGCTTCACCCCACTCATCTAGCGCGCCCGCTCTCACTCCGGCAGAGAGGGGGTTGAACCGCTCGTAGACGTCGCGTGCGTGACCGAAGGGGACCATCATCTCCGAGACGTAGCTGCCGTCCAGGAAGACGGCTTCCACACCCCTCCGCACCAAGTCGACTGCTCCGAGCAGCTCGAAGATGGACATGAGCATGCTCGCCCTCGACTCGGCGTAGCTCTTGGGGGCGAGCAGCGTGATGTGGGGTTTCGCGCTACCCCTGAGAACCCCCTCCATTCTGCCGCCGTTCACCACGATGGATGTGGCGGAGAGAGCGAGCACGTAGACACCCCTCCTCTCGTCCATCGCGTAGCTCCCATCGACGAACCCAACTCTTTCGAAGGGCTCGCCCGATATCGGCTGCGCCAGGGCTGACACGCGCTCCTCAACCGCTCTGATTAGACTCTCGATGGTGCTCAACGCGTCGCTGAGAGCTGACACGTGCGAAGCGTGCGCAGCGAGGAAATTAGGCTATCGATAAATGAAGACCGAAAGTGCGCGCAGAAAGCTCTTCAATCCCTGTGGGCGACGCGGAGAGCGCATTCAAGGTTCTTTCCTTGAGTGCCCGGGCTTGTCGAGAATGGGCAAATCATCGGGCTTCTCGCTCGGTGCCCAAGCCCTTTGAGCATTTAGGCTGCGCGCGTTAGGAGTGAAGGGGCTTAGCCATTAGCAGGTACCTAGCGCCGAGCCACTCGACAGACCCTCTCGGCCTATACCCCCTTTTAAGGTAGAATCGGACGGCCGGGTTACCTACGTGCACCTCCAGCACTAGCCACTTGCAGCCAGCTCTCGCGCAGGCTCTCTCTACCAGCTTAAGGAGGAGGGAGCCGTAACCCATGCCCTCTAGAGCTGAAGCGATGAAGAGTAAGTGGCCGCTCGGCTCCAAACCCCGCAATGCCTTCGCGTAGGCCCAGAAACTTCTTGCAGAGCGGAGTGATCTAAAGAGCA
>Ga0209080_1001012_pt1 | contig 15331 bp, 14 predicted proteins | sample JNZ110809AmetaG_FD_184123 | JGI IMG/M metagenome (GOLD analysis project Ga0209080, IMG submission 184123) | Hot spring microbial communities from Jinze hot spring, China to study Microbial Dark Matter (Phase II) - JNZ 110809A (SPAdes) (version 3) ...
TTGCCGTCGGTTTTGCCTTGACAACTTTGGACAGCGCTACAAGGCTTATCCGCTACAACATTCAGGAACTCGCGACAGCAATTAAGTTTGAACCACTGCGTAACCCCTACTTCGCCACAGCGGTTGCCGTGTTGCTTATAGGCTTCTTTGCCTTGATGAAAATTCCTGATCCCGTTACGGGTCAGTTGAAACCTGCAGGGACAATTTTGTGGTCGCTTTTCGGGACATCAAACCAATTGCTTGCGGGGTTGGCGCTTTTGGTTGTCACCCTTTACCTTCGCTCGCTTGGACGCCCCACATTGTTCACGGCAGCACCGATGTGCTTCATGTTAGTGGTGACGATTACCGCGCTTTTGCTCAGCATCAAAAACTTCGCAGTTCAGGGCAACTGGTTCTTGCTTGGCTTCGCTTGCTTGATTCTCGCACTTGCTGTTTGGTTGATTGTGGAAGCGGTTTTAACCTTGAAGCGGCAACTCGTGCCAACTCGTTCAACCGAGATTTGAGACGGTTGCTACGATAATGCTGCTGTTTTTGTCAGAACGCCATTGCAAACTTCAGGACGCCCCATTTGTCCAAAATGGTGCAGAAACTTCATGTCGGAAATCATGCATGTCGCTAAACTTCCGATTGCGCACGGAAAGTTGGTGACGGGATTCATGAACGAAGCGACAAAAGTCAAACGGACGAAACTGCTTCTAAATTCGCTGCGTTTCCTCGCGACTGTTCTTTTCATCGCTTTGGCGCTCAAAGCGGTGCGATGGGACAAAATGGCTGAAGTGTTTCGGCATACATCTTTTCTCATCGCCATCGGCGCTGCCCTCATTTATGCTTGCTTGCAATGCTTGTCAGCAACAAGGTGGTGGAGCATTGCTCGGGCATCTCAGATGCCACTTCGTTGGTGGGATGCAGTTGCTGCTTTTTACACTGGCATGTTCTTCAACCTGTTCCTGCCGGGTTTGGTTGGTGGTGATGCTGTCAGGGCGCTTTTGGCTGCCAGAAAAACCGAACATTCGCTTTCAAGTTCCTTCGGCATCGTTTACGCTGACAGAACCGTCGGCTTCATAGCGATGTTGCTTGTTGGAACTTGGGGTGCTGCAACTTTGCACTTGGCAAATCGCGAAATCGTTTGGCAGCCGTTGATTTTAGGGGCGCTCTTCGCTGTGGGAGTCACCGCTTTGATGGTTCTCGCCGCCTTTCTCATCAGCCGACAGTGGAAAAGTCAATGGGGAGAACGAATTGGAAGGTTCGCCAACGGCATAGTTGCCTTCTTGCAAACCCCTAAAACTGGCACTTTGGTTTTTGCTATTGCACTCACCTATCACCTCTCGCTGACTTTAACGCTTATGCTTTTGGGGCGAGCGGCGGGAATTAACGGTCAACCTTTCAGCGCATACGCTATGGTCGTCGCAATAGCGACTGTTATCGGCTCGTTGCCGATTTCCTTGCATGGCTTAGGGGTTAGAGAGTTAGCAAGTGTCAAGTTGTGGGCGCTGCTTCAAGTTTCCGCCGAACAAGCGATGTTTTGGGCGTTGCTTTGGCGAGTTATGACTTGGCTCGTTTCGTTGCCCGGCGGAATCGTTTACTTGCTTTGGGCAGATAAAACTGTTTGGCGAGACTTACAGACGCTCACGAAAAACGGCGTCAAGAACTTGCTGCAACCTCATCGCGAAACCGATCCCTTCACTATTCCAAAACCTCAACGGGTTGACATCGCAATTGCGACGCTTGAGCAACTGTTGGAAGAAACCGATGACGAAACGATCCGCGAGGCTTTGTCAAGACGGCTGGAGCAGTTGAAGGAAGAAAGGGAACGAATTCGCCGCCAAGCAAATTGAGTTCTGGACCTTCCCTCGGGCGAAGGTTCACCTCCTATTGGCGAACACTGGGGCAAGGAACTTCCTGCGGGCAAAGATTAGCGCAGTCAAAACCCCGCTGACAATTGTTGACAAACTCATCGTCCACCAAGCAGCGACAGCATCGTATCCGAGGTAGTGACACAAGACATAAGTTGCTGGCAACCTTAAAAGCCATTGTGTGCCGACGGTTATGACCGCAGGTGTGATAGTGTCGCCTGCGCCCCTCAATGCACCGCCTAAAGTCATTCCCAAGCCAAGGAACGGCTCTGCAATGGCGTTGATTTTCAGATAGGCTGCGATGTAACGGCGAGTCAATGCTTCGTTTGAAAACTTCGTTGCCAACCAATCGGCAGCGAAAAAGAAAACTACCCCAACGATGCCCATTATAACCGAGCACCAGAGTGCCGCCTGCCATGCGCCTTTCCTTGCTCGTTTCATTTGCCCTGCGCCTATGTTTTGCCCGACAAGGGTTTGGGCTGCGATCCCGAAAGCAATTCCCGGCATGAACGCCAACGCTTCAATCCTCAAACCAGCCGTCAATGCTGCTATCGCTGCCGTGCTCTCTTTGGTGTGGGAGAGAATGCCGAAGTAAATCGTTGATGCAAGTGACCACAAAAACGATTGAACCCCGCTTGGTATCCCGAGCGCAAGTAATTGGCGATGTTCTTCGGGATACCAACCGTTAACGCGGAGCGAAACGAGCCTGAGTTGGCTACTTCTGTATCGCGCCAGCAACCAAATCAAGATGACTATTCGGCTAAGCACGAACGCCAACGCAACGCCAACTATGCCGAGCACAGGCACGAACAGAGCACACATGAGCAATTGGCTGGCAACGCCTGCAAGCATTGAATACATTGGCGTCACCATGTCACCGATGCCGCGATAAAGCGACATCATTCCGAATTCCATCCCAGCCAGCGGGCAAACGAACAAGAAGACGGCGAAGTAGACGGTTGCCAATTCCCGAACTTTCGGCGGGATGCCAAGCCAATCCCAAATCAGGTCCTTGAAGAACCAAAGCGTCATTGCGAGGAACCCGAAGAGGAGACCTTGCTGAAGGGTTGCAGTTGTGACCCTTTGAGCGCCATTCAAATCGCTGGCTCCCCACCTTTGCGCAAGCATTGTGGTGGCTCCAGTTGAAAGCATCATGACCAGAACCATCAGCAGCCAGTTGACTTGTCCGACCGAACCAACCGCTGCTATGGCTTCGTCGCCCAACTGCTTGACAAAATATGTTTCGCCAAGACCGCCGATTGTCAAGGTGATTTGAGTGATCAAGGTTGGGACTGCAAGCACCGTTAGGGCGTATCGTAAATCGCCCTGAACCGCTACAGCGTCAATTTTTTCTTCCATCTACCCCTTCATCCTTTCCGTTCAGCCTGATTGTTGTTTTGCGTGGATGGATTGTTCGCTTTCTACGCCGCAGAAATCTCCCAACAGTCATGGACGAAGAATGTAGGGCGGGGTTTTATATCCCGCCGACTTTTTGTCAACACGAATTTTGTCGGCACGGTTTAAAACCGCGCCCTGCAAAGCCAGAATTTTGCTTGCGCCTCACATAAAGACCTTTCGCAAATAGTCAAGGCTCTGTTTCGCGATTCGCTCGGCGCCGGGCGTGAAATCAAAAACCTCAACGCTCACAAACCCATCGTAGTTGATTTCCTTCAACGCCTTTGCAAGTGGGGTGAAGTCAACTTCACCCATGCCCGGACCAAGTCTGTTGACATCGTTGGCGTGGACATGACGCAAATAAGCCGCTGCTTTGTGAACTGCTTCGTCAAGTTTCAACCCCTCGTTGACTGCGCTCTTGACATCAATCATCGTTTGCAAGTTCGGGTGGTTCATTTCGCGGACAAATCTTATCGCCTCTTCAAGGGTCGGGATAAAGTTCGTTTCGTTCGGGAGTGCCTCAATGCAAAAGGTGACATTGAGTTCCTCCGCTAAAGGCAGCAAATCCGCAAAAAAGGCTTTCGTTCGTTCCCATGCCGCTTCGTAAGTGTCGCCGGCGACAAGGGAGCGTTGTTTCGGCGATCCAACGACCATGATCTTCCCGCCCAAATCGGCGCAAAAGCGAATTAACTCGCGAAAATAGGCTTTAGTTTGTTCACGAATGGAATCGTCGGGAGTTGTCAAGTGCATCCCGGGCGGCGAGACAAGCAACCAATGAAGCCCGACGATTTCCAAACCGAACTTTTCCGCCAATTCTCTAATCCGCTTTCGCTCCTCCGGTGAGATTTGCTCAACTCGTTCGGCGAGGGTAAAAGGAGCGATTTCAACGCCATCGTAGCCGACATCTTTGACGAAAGCAAAAGCGTCTTCCAACCTCCAACCCTGAAAAACTTCGTTGCAAATGGCGAACTTAATTGCCATCGTCCATCCCTCCGCGTTCATCCTTTTGACACTGCCATCATTTTGGCGCTTCGTGCCAAAGTTTTGAAGGGGTGAAAGGTTATGTTAGGAGGTTTTCAGGAAGTTCCCTCGTTGGTAGGGACGAAAACCGAAGTTGACTTGACTTGGTTGGCATTCTGCCTTCCCTTTGGCGAAAAACAAACTTTGCACCAAATCGCACATCGCGAGTCACGCTTTTTGCAACAAGCATAGGTGATAAGTCCATGCAGATGTGTCCCGAGTGCAGCGCTGACAACAAGGACACGGCAAGGTTTTGTGTCAAGTGCGGCGCCCCTTTGAGGAAGTTGAGGGGGCGGGGAACCGTTTTATATGGGCGCTACCGATTGGAACGAGTTTTGGGATGTGGGGGCATGGGTGCCGTTTATCTGGCGACAGACTTGAGGTTGAACTCAAAAGTCGCTGTCAAGGAGAATTTAGACCCATCGCCCGAAAGCCAACAACAATTTGCGACCGAGGCGTCCATTCTCGCTAAATTGCGCCACCCAAATTTGCCACGAGTTCAAGACTTTTTCGTCGCCGACGGAAGACAGTATCTCGTCATGGATTACATTGCAGGTGAGAGCCTTGAAGAAATTGTCCAAAAGCGTGGTCCGCTACATCCCAAAGAGGCTGTCAAGTGGTTAACGCAAGTCATGGAAGCGGTGCAATACCTTCACTCTCAAAACCCGCCGATAATCCATCGCGACATAAAACCAGCGAACATAAAACTCGGTGCTGATGGTCGGGCTTACCTTGTTGACTTTGGTATCGCGAAAATTTTGCGTGTGGGCAGCAGGACACAAGCGGGGGCGAGAGCCGTCACGCCCGGCTATTCGCCGCCGGAGCAGTATGGGACAGCGCCGACTGACCAAAGGTCCGACATTTACGCTCTGGGTGCAACTCTTTACTTCGCCGTTACAGGTCGCGTCCCGCCGGAAGCCATTGAACGAGTCACAGGCAAAACCGATAAACTCATCCCACCAAGAAGCATCAACCCTCTCATCCCGGCGAATTTGGAGCAAGTCATTTTGAAAGCGATGAGGGTCAACAGGGAGGAAAGGTTTTCGTCAGTGCAGGAGATGATGGTTGCATTGCAAACTGGTGTCCAACCTCGTCCTGCCCAACTTCCACCCTCTCAACCGAGTCAGAGGCAGCAAAGACCACCTTCTCCCCCGATCCCTTTGCGTCCGCCTCTCCCCGAAAATGTCAAGTTAGCGCCATCATGGTTGAGGTTCATTGCTTTTGCCCTTGACTTTTTGATTTGGAGCGCAACCTCTTGGCTCTTGACTTTGGGATACGCCATCTCGCTCAGCGCAGCGAGCAGTAGCGACTTTTGGTGGGTCTGGAGGCAAGTTGAGCAAAGGCACCTTTTCGCTTACATCCTGCTTGTAGGCTTTCCCCTCTACCGAGCCTTTGCCCACGCCCTCACCGACCACACGATCGGGAAGGCGATGGTCGGGCTGAAAGTCGTCACAAAAAACGGCTCACCTTGCGGATTTTGGAGAGCGTTGGGGCGAGAAATTGCCCTGTTCTTTTCCTTGCTGCCATGTTGCATGGGTTTGCTTTGGACCGCTTTTGACCCTTACAAGCAAGGATGGCACGACCTCATCGTTGGGACTTTTGTGGTCCAAGAGAGCGAATGAGATAGCGCCGGCTTCAACTGAAATGGGAGCGCGCCAATTAGCGAAGGGGTCTTGACATCGTTTGCTTTCCCTTGCCAACATTTTTGCAGGGAATTAAAAGGCTCAGGGGCGAGAGGTAGGTGACCCGCCGAAAAGGAGGTTCGCGATTTTGATGAATCAACGCTACCTGAACTTTGATGCCGAATCGTGGGTGGCGGAGGTGATTGAGAGCAGCACAACTGAGTTCACAGCGGAGTGCAGGGAACTGAACGGGTCTCCGCCTTTCGGAGCACTTGTCAAGGCTTACTCTGCGCCTTGGATTATCTACGGTGTCGTTCACCACATCAGCACCCAAAGCATTGAACCTTACCGGCGACCGATGGCATTTGGCAAAACCGAGGAGGAACTGAAACAAGAGCAACCTCAAATTTACGCTCTGCTGCGAACCCACTTCAAAGCGCTCGTCGTTGGCTACGCTTCAGAGGAAAACCCCGACGAAATTGTTCAAGCCATCCCGCCTGTCCCCACAAGGCTTCACACCTTCGTTTACGAATGCACCCCTGAAGAAGTTCGCCAGTTTGCAAGTGATTTGCATTTTCTGAGGACGATCGTCAACGCGACGCGCGGTTTGAGCGATGAACTTTTGGTCGCTGTTTGCCGACACACATTGACCGCTCACGGTGGGCAACGAGAATTTTTGGTGCGGCTTGGAAAGGAACTTTGCAGGCTAATCCGTGACGATTACCACCGCCTCACTCACTTGCTCAAACGGTTGGAAACGCAAATTGAGCGAATTGTCAACGCAACGGCGTAAAGTTGGATGAAAGGGGTGAAAGGAATGGATGCTGCGGTGGTGTTTTGGATTGTTTGCGTCGGCTTGCCCGTAGCGGGAGGGCTCGCTTACGCTGCTTACGAGTCTTATCTGAAGCACAAAAGGGAAATCGCTGTCCTGCAGGGAGCGAGTAGCAAAAGCGAAGTTGAGCAGTTGAGGGAACGAGTTCGTGAACTTGAAAGGCGAGTTGAAGCCCTTGAATCCGTCGTCACTTCATCCGAATTCCAACTCTTCCGCGAACGCATGAAGCAAATTCAATCAGAAGCCATGAAATCGCTGCCATCAACGGGGCAACCTCAAACATTTCTGCCACAACGAGAGAAGCAAACTGAGCGTTGAGTTTTCTAAAACGGCAGCGTCGCCCCTTTTAGGCGACGGTCGCAACTCATCCCACAGGGAAGACGGCAATGGTGTTGAATTGCAAATTTGACGAAATTGCTGCTGAATTGGAATCGCAAGGTTGGCATAAAGAGGCGGAACTTTTGAGAAGGTTTCCGCGCTCGGCTTGGGACGACGAGTTAGTGAAAGGCATGTTTATCGCAGCGGTTTCCGTCAGGGACATTGAACGGGCTGAAAAAGTCGCCCAACGGTTAATTGCTTTTGCCCCTGAAAACCCATTCGCTCACCTCGCATTTTGCCTCGTCAAGTTGCGTCAAGGTCAAACCGATGAGGCAGCAAAAGCCTTTGACCGAGCCCTTCACTTCGCTTCAACTTTACCTGCCTATCGCGCCCAGAAAATTCATTGGCTGTGCCTGCAAGGAAAACTGGATGAGGCGCAGCAAATTCTGCGGGGGACTTTGAAGGAGTATCCCGACCGTTGGGAAGTTCAACGGGCACAGGCTCATTTTTGGCTCTCAAGACCCAAACTGAGTCCAGAACGAACGAAACAGGCAATTGACTTGTTGAAGCGTTTGGTTCGTTACCATCCCAACGATGCCCCAACGCACGCTCTATTGGCTCAAGCATTTTGGAAGTTGGGTGAGCGCGGACAAGCAAAGGAACACCTTCGCTTGATGGCAAAAAACCTACCGACCTTGACATTTACCGATGCCGAAGCGTTCGTTGCTTGGGGAATCGCAAAAGCAACACTGACAACTTGTTTCCCTTGGCTCAAACCGAACTGGCTTTTGGAAAGATTTCTGCTCCGTTGGCTGCCACCCCGCTATTTCGTCGCTATCGGAACTTTGTGGGGAACAGTTGCCCTGATTTTGGCTGTGCTGAAATTTTTCTTGCCGACAAGCGTTTTCGGTTTTTTGGTCGGGATTGCGGGGTTGGGGTTCATTTACAACCGTTTCGCAGACGCCTTTACGCTTTTGCTTTTCGCGAGAACTCGTAACGGCGGAAACTAATCGGGTAAAGTGATGCTGCCTAAAATCACTGGCATTTTTGCACCTGTAGCGGAAGGCAGATTCCCAGCCAACCCCATGACGGTTCTGTGGGCTAAAACCGCGAAAGCGATTGCTTCTTTAGCGTCGGCGTTTATTCCGAACTCGTCGCTGCGATGGATTGAAATTTGAGGCATCCGCTCTTTCAACATAGCCATTAACACTGGGTTATTTGCCCCACCACCGCTGACTATAAGTTCGTCAACGCTTCCAACTTTCGGCAAAACAAACCTCTCAATTGCGTCAGCAACGCTTGAAGCGGTGAAAGCGGTTAAGGTGGCGACGACATCGTGAGGAGCCAATCCGAGCCTTTTAGAGCGCTCCAAAATTCGCTGCAGAAAACTTTCCCCGAACATCTCCCTTCCTGTTGATTTCGGTGGCGGTTGGCGAAGGAACGGATGTCTCATCAGCCAACGAAACAAATTTTTGTCAACCCTGCCACGCTTAGCCCATTCACCATTTCGGTCAAAACTTTCTTGACCGCAGGAAAAGTGCCGAACTGCTCCGTCAATGAGCATGTTGCCCGGACCGGAGTCAAAAGCAACGACATCGCTTGCCCGCGCTCCTGCTGGCAAAACTGTCAAATTGGCGATCCCGCCAATGTTCAAAGCGATTCTGTTCTTGCGACTGTGCCGAAGCAAAAGCCAATCAACGAGCGGAACCAAAGGTGCTCCCTGTCCGCCTGCAGCCATATCCTTCGTGCGAAAGTCGCTGACGACAGGGATTCCCGTCCGAAAGGCGATGACAGCAGGTGAAGCAATTTGCAATGTCCCAACTTGACGGGACGAGGGACGCGGGACGGAGGACGAAGGTTTAGGTGGCAGATGGCGGACGGTTTGACCGTGACTTCCAATTAGGCTGACCCTTTTGGCGCTCACACCTGCAACCTTAATAACTTCCAATGCCGCTTCGGCGAAAATTTCGCCCAAAACGAAATTGAGCCAGCAAAGGGTTTCAACATCGCCGTTGTGCGAAACTCTCAGAACGGTCTCGCGAATTTCGGTTGGGTAAGGTTTTGTAGTGAACGCAATTGTCTCAACCCGATCGGGCTCTCTGCCAACGATTTTCACAAGGGCAGCATCAACGCCGTCAGCAGAAGTTCCAGAAATTAGACCGATGACCAATCGCTCTTTCGCTTTCGCGTAATTTTCAATCCAACTCCAAGCCTTAGGCAACATCGCTTTTCACCGAGCCTTACGCTCATTTTCGGCGACAATTTTGCCCGTTGACAAGTCGTAAATTCGGTCGCAAGTCAAACCTGTGTCCATATTGTGCAGCCTTATGAGAACTTGGTTGCCGAGGTAAGCCCTAACTTGCACGAAAAACCTTTGCCCGTCAGCCCACTTCCCTTGCTCATATGTGCTGTTGAGCATATCTGTCAAAGCCTCAATTATCGTCACGCTTCTCACCCCTTGTCTCGCTGCCGAAGAATTTGGAGGGCTCGGCTCCTGCCGAGCCGAAAAGAAAATCTTAATGGGCGCGGTTTCACACCGCGCCGAGAAAATTCTTCGGCAGGGTTTAAAACCCTGCCCTACAAGGGAAATTCGGCACGCCGGGAGGCGTGCCCTCCAAGAAATTTCGGAGGGCTCGGCTCCTGCCGAGCCGAAAAGGTAATGCCCGACCGAAAAATTCGGCACGCCGGGAGGCGTGCCCTCCGAGAAATTTCGGAACGCGAGGTTCCTGCCGAGCCTAAAATTCTTGTCCCTTTCACTCTGGAAGGGGCTTGCCTTTCGTTTCGGGTGCGAACCTCAGAATCACCAAGCCGAGCAGGAAGATGCTTGAAAGTATCGTGCCTGCCATCCTGATGCCGAAAGCGGCTCGCAACTGCCCGAAAGTATAAGGTCCGGCAATTGCAAGGTATCTGGCGACATTGTAGCAAAAGCCTGTCCCCGTTGCCCTAAGACGCGTTGGGAAAAGTTCGGGGAAGTAGACGGCATAACCGCCGAACAAACTCGTGGTGAAAAAGCCCATTAACGGGAACAAGATAAGCGCGTGGGCGAACGATTGAGTTGCCAAAAATGTCAAGGGCACAACGATGAAACAACTCAGAAACGAAACAGCGAACGCACCTCGCCGTCCAATTCTTTCCGCAACCCAAGCCCACGATAAGATGCCGAAAAACGCACCGAAATTTTGAGCCATTATCGCGATGCTGACCATTCGTTCCGTTAGTGTCTTGAGTTCGGGCAAGTTTTGAGGGTTCAAGACCGACCTTAGCAAATCAGGTGACCAAGTTCCGATACCCCAAAAGCCGATGACGCCAACTGCTGCCAACCCAACACCGACAAGCGTGTTTCGTCTCCAAGTCGGGTCACCGAACATTTCGGCGATATTACCCAGTTGGGTTCTTCCTGCCATCGCTGCTTGTCGCGCATGCTCCCACTTTTCCGGTTCACGAACGAACATGCGGATGACGAAAACGAGCAATGCGGGGAAAAATCCTACGCCGAAAACCCAACGCCAGCCCAAGTTGGGATGAGCGCCAATTGTCAAGTTAATCAATCCAGCCGTCATGTTGCCCAAAGCGGATGCCGATTGCATGATGCCCAAAGCCATCGGTCGGGCGTGAGCGGGGAAGACTTCAGCGACGAGGGCTGCACCTGAGGCAAACTCGCCACCAACGCCCAAACCGACGAAAAACCGAAAGACAGCAAATTGCTGCCAATTTTGGGCGAAAGCGGTCAAGCCAGTGAAGCCTGCATAGAGCAAAATTGTGACAATCATTGTCCTCGTTCGTCCCCATTTATCGCCGACAATCCCGAACAAAAATCCACCTGTCGCCCAACCGAAGATGAAGATGGCTTGGACAAGTCCCGCATAGTAAGCCACTCGTGGGTCTTCAGGGGCAGCGCGGAGAAGTTCCATCAATGCAGGTTGCCTTGCAAGGACATAAAGCCATTGGTCCATCGTGTCAAACGCCCAACCCAACGCCGCTACCGTTAGGACGAGCCAATGGTAACCTGTCAAGCCCTCATACCACCGCACTCTCGCTTCTCGTTCCATCCCACATCCCTCACCTAATTTGCGAAGTAGCATCGGCTTTTAGCCAACGCAAAACGGAGTTGGGTTAAACCCCAACGCTACTTTTCCGGCGACTTAGCAAATTGCTCCCACAATTGCTCAAGTTTTTGGGGTGTCGGTTTGGATGCATGGACGATGAATCGGAAGCGAAACATCATCGGCTCGTTCGGTTTCATGGCAAAACTCGTTTTTCGCATCGGCGCAAAGCCGACATAAGGGAATCCATCCGCAACTCGCAACCTGTTGGGGAATCCGAAATTTTTCGGATGGTCCATAAGTGTCAAGCCTGCCCACTGACCGTTAACGATACCTCCTTGAAGCACCCAACGGGCATCGGTTGCGTCGGCATCGGCAAGGGTTTTTCCTTCCGAGGTCAAAACCTCACGCTTGCTTTTGTCAAGCCAATCTCTCGCACCCCTGTAGCCTAAGCCACCATAGCGATACTCCTCAATCTCAAGGGTCAAATTGGTGATGTTGACGAGTTCCGTTTCAAGGTCAAATGTCCAGAATTCGGGTTGGTCACTTTGAGGCGCGTAAGTAGTGACCGTCCAACGCTCGTTGATAACGGGCACCCAATCATCGCCTTTCCTTGCGTGCCAGACATGGCGGGTGACCAAGATAGCCTTGTCAGGATGAAGTTCCAACCGCTCAAATTGCTCAAATCGGGTTCGCCCTGAGCCAGCAAACAAGTTCCAAAAATCAGGCGCCAAGTCGCCCCACTTCGTTTTGACCCAAGCGAAAAAGATGCCGCGATGGTGGTAGTGGTCTTGGGCTCCCCAATCGGTTACGATTGCGCCGTTGGGACTCCAAACAGGGTGAAGGAAGCCGCTGGTAGCGTTGAGTTCGCCAGCATTTGGTGGTGCCGCGACACCGTAGTTGTATTGCCAAACCGGTTTGCCCTTGAAAACCAACCGAACCCACTTGCCTTTCTCCTCAACGAATTCAAACGGGCTTTGTGGACTTGACAAACTCAATTGCCCCTCTTGCGGTCGCTCTCTGACCACTACTTCTTGTCCTGCCGCCAATGCTATCACCTCCAGCAGCGCCAAAATCATCGCCGCCCGTCGCACCTTTAACCACCTCCGTTGCTGCAAAGATTGTAGCACCTTGTGGGGCAAGGATTTACTTCGTCCCGGCAAGGGACTTTTGCTGACCTTTATTAGCGCTCAAGGGTTCTCCAGCAACTACAGGCTGAAGCCTATGGCAAAATCGCCGACTTAAGTCGGCGCTCAAAAAATTCGTCAACAACTCCGGGCTAAAGCCCGTAGCATGAATTGTTTTGCAAGGTTTGTCAACACTTAGCACACAACTCACAACGCTCAACGAACATCATCCATGCCACAAGTAGGGCACGGTTTTATACCGTGCCGAGAAAATTTATCGGCGGGGTGTAACCCCCCCTACGCCCTACAAGGGAAATTCGGCTCAATGTAGGGCGCGGTTTTATACCGCGCCGAAGAAAAATTTGTCGGCAGGGTTTAAAACCCTGCCCTACAAGGGAAAATCGGCTTAATGTAGGGCGCGGTTTTATACCGCGCCGAAAAATTTGTCGGCAGGGTTTAAAACCCTGCCCTACAAGGGAAAATCGGCTTAATGTAGGGCGCGGTTTTACACCGCGCCGATAGAAAAATTCTTCGGCAGGGTGTAAAACCCTGTCCTACTACAAGGAAAAATTTGGCAAGCCTCCGAAAAAATTCGGCGCACCGGACAAGTTTTTGGCAAGCACCAAATTCATTCGGCAGAGATTTTCGTGTCAGCGTAGCGAGACCCGATCCTACTTCGTCCACGACCTTGCAAGTTTTGAGTGAATTGGATGAACCCTCAATCGGCGTCTCGTCCCGTTAAAGCGGATTGTCTTGCCTTCCCAATCAACTCGCACCTCTTCGCTCAACTCAAGTTGCAAGTGATGGTTTGGGCAAAGGACGAGCATGTTGCCGGGATGGTCACCCTTTGGACCAACAACTTGCAACGGTCGCAAATAATGCACTTCAATGACCATGCGACCATCGGGAGTCGGGAATTGAGCGCCACAAATCTGACAGCGGAAATCATAGAGTTTGCGCAGCCATGCACTTTGCTCGCCTTTACGCCTGTAAGTTCGTCCACGCCAACGGTAAGTTGGTGCGCGCTCATCGTCCATTTTACGCCAGACATCTTTCTCTTCACCGCGAGTTTGTTTTAACTTTTCCGCTTCGCGTTCAAAACGCCTGATTGCGTCGGATAAGTGCGGGTTGACAGAAACTATGTGGCGCTTCAACCCTTCCCAAAATTCGGTCGCCTTGAAGACGCTGCCTTGAAGTTGCCTGAAAAGCGGGGAAGTTTGAGGGTCATTTTTAAGTTGCGAAAGTGGGATAGGTTTGTCAAGTCGCAGTGCAGGTTCGGGTGCAAGGTCAAAAGTGTTGACATCGCCACTGCCGGGCACTTCTTCATAACCGCCACTCGCAAGTGCGCACAAACCGAGAATGCCTTCGCCCGCTTGGTAAGCCACGATAATATCGCCCCGTTTCATCTCTCGGATGCATTTGAGCGAGAGCGGAGACCTAATCCACTCATATCCGCCCCACGAAAATTCGGCAGGAGCCCATTCATGTCTGCGCTTGAAGAAATCGTCCCAATGCCAGCCTTCAGGTTTGCTTTTAATTCGTTCGCTCGCGACGACGAGCCAGACATTTCCCTTCGCCATATCGCCTTCACCCTTTCGCTGTGAGGGTCATTTCCCAATTTTGCGAGTGGATGCTCACCTTGTGGCGGGCAAAGGTTTTTTTCCTTTGCAGCCGACGATGAAGCAAAATAAACGCTGAAGTTGGTTGGCAGGAAAGTTCCCGCAAAGACAAAGGAGCCGGCGATGAACGCGATGGCTATGTTCAAAGTTTCGGCGGTTTTGTTTGACTTTGACGGGACTTTAGTGACCCTTGAGATTGACTTCCCGCTCATGCGAAGGCGGGTCAATGAGGTCATTGCTTCTTTCGGCGTCCCGCAGCACATTTTAACTGCGCCCTTTTCATGGGAGCGAATTGAACAGGCTGCAAGTTGGCTTGCTCAGTTTGACCCAAAAAGGGCACGCGAGTTGGAACAGATAGCGAAAGCCATCATCGTTGAGATGGAAGACGAAGCGGCGAAAATCGCTGTCCCGCCAAAGGATGTTTTGCCGACGCTGCAAGCGCTTAGGGCTAAAGGCATTAAAGTGGGTTTGGTCACCCGCAACAGTATGAACGCTGTCAGCACAGTTTTGAGCCGTCACCCGCTCCCTTTTGATGTCATCGTCACCCGCGACCATGTTCGGTCGCTCAAGCCAAACCCTGAACATTTGCTCTTCGCTTTGAAGCAACTGAATGTCAACCCTTTTCGTGAGCGCTTTCAAGCGGCATTTGTCGGCGACCACCCAAGCGACATGCAGGTCGCTTTAAAAATCGGGCTTGTGCCCATCGGCATCGCACAGGACAAACTATCAAGGGAAAGTTTGCAGCGGGCAGGCGCGTTTGCAGTGATTGAGCGTTTGAGCGAATTAGCGCATTTGCTGCGAGTTTAGAGGTTGCGAAGCCCCATGTAAGGCAAGATCTTGCGCCGTGCTGGCGGAATTTGTTCCATGCGTGGAAAAGCGAAAATTGTCGGGCGTTCGTAGTAGGGCACGGTTTTATACCGTGCCGATGAAAAATTTGTCAGCAGGGTGTAAAACCCTGCCCTACAAGGGAAATTGGGCTCAATGTAGGGCGCGGTTTTATACCGCGCCGAAAAAATTTGTCGGCAGGGTATAAAACCCTGCCCTACAAGGGAAAATCGGCTTGATGTAAGGCACGGTTTTAAACCGTGCCGAGGAAATTTATCGGCGGGGTGTAAAAACCGCACCCAGACTCTTACGAACACACTCAGGAGGTGACCCTTTGTGAAGCGATGGATTGTCTTGTTGCGAGGTATGCCCAGCGAAGTCGCTCCAGTTCAGGCACTTTTGAACGCCCATGAAATTCCGACCCTAACGCGAACCATTGCGGAAATCGGTGGTGTCATGGAATTGCTCGTCCCTGACGATAAGGTTTCGGATGCGAAAGAATTGCTGTCGGCGATAAGCCACACTTCGCACACTGAAGATGAGGCGAGAGGTGAGTGGGATGAGTAGCAAGGTGAAGACGCAGGTGGCGAAAGTGAGGTTGCCGATGTATCGCTACAACGAAGACCCGTTCCCGCCACTGCAACGGGAAGGCACAAGGCGAGTTTACCCCTACCCAA
>Ga0209080_1001013_pt1 | contig 15321 bp, 11 predicted proteins | sample JNZ110809AmetaG_FD_184123 | JGI IMG/M metagenome (GOLD analysis project Ga0209080, IMG submission 184123) | Hot spring microbial communities from Jinze hot spring, China to study Microbial Dark Matter (Phase II) - JNZ 110809A (SPAdes) (version 3) ...
GTTAAATTCTATGAGCAATATGGCATACCAGCAGCAGTAGGAGTAATCGCAGGAACATCCCTAGCAATGCTACTAGGAATGATACTAGTAATCCTAACAGCATACTAAACAAAAACTCTTCCTTTATTTTTTATCTTTAAAAAAGCTTTTATTAGTGACTATGCTATTTTTCTTTGGAGGGTTGCTTTAATGAGGCTAGTTTTTTTAGTTCCGATAATGCTGGTTCTGCTTGTGTCTACGCTTCCATGTGCTCAGTTGGTTCATGTTGCAGAGGTGGCTAGAAAATATAGGATATATGTGGTTTCAGCATATGATGGGTACATTTTTAGTCCCGTGACATCTCTGATGACCGTTGAAAAGGCTTTCACGGACGCTCTGAAGAAGGGAGGTCCAATAAGCCCAGAACTCATGGAGATAAAGTATGTGCGTAGTATAGAGGAGTACAAAGTGCTTTTCGAGAAGCCTGAGCCCAATATAATAGTGATAAATCTACATGGAGACCTGGTACTGGAAGATGGGCAGGTGGATAGAAACTTACGTGAAAAGGATTATAGAGATATATCTGGTGCCGTGGTCCAATATGGATATGTGCTCCTCTCATTTAGGTGGTCGCCCGCTTCTAGAGCCTTCTCCTCATGGTTCCTTGGAACCGCAGGTGTTCCAATGATTGCGCAAGGAGTCTTATATGTTACCGCCGTCACGCCAACCCAACTAGCTCTAAGTCTAGCGGAGTCCTTCTCAGAGAGCATACCAATAAAGGTTAATGCGACAGCTTTCCCCGGCGATTTAAGGCCTCTCTACTCCTACTATGAGAATTCAAGAGAGGGTCTTTATGGCGCCGCCATCTTTCCTTTTGGTGAAGGCGTGCTTATACATGTTGGTCTCCTCGTCGACGACTACACTCTAGGCAAGATTGCAGCCATGATATTAATGGATTATTTGAGCAAGGTTTATAGAGGGGTCTCGGTCAGCGTTTCAGCCGAGCACAACAGCATAACATCAGCTTTAAGGGCAAAGGTTACAGTCAAAAATAATAATCCTTCAGAGAGCTTAACTCTATCAGTTATGCTTGAGGTTCTAGATGAGAGAATGAGGAGTGTTCTCAGCGATAGAGTTGACAGTGTTCTCCTGAGACCTGGAGAGACTAGGGAAGTTGTTTTCGATAAGACCCTCATATCGTTAACGCCGAAGGACTATGTTGTCTTCGCATACACTCAACCCGGCATCGGCAAATGGGCATCAACAACAAAAATATCGGCATTCTCAACAGGCATAACTATCGGAGCGGTAGCAGGAGTAATCACAGCTATGGCAGCGCTACTCATAGTAAGAAGAATCAAGGGTCGCAAATAGATGCAGAAAATTAAGAGAATTTAACTGAAACCAGCAGATAATCCGCCACTTCTGGGACAATTATTTCTAGAACTTTATCACTACATGTGAAGTCCAGTTTGAATGTCTCTTTTAAGGTTAACGCTTTTACCTCTTGAACAATCCTGTCCATGTTCATCCGTAATAATATGTTCTCAGCCTCTATGAAGCCCCCATTGCCCAGAGCGTAATTAACCAAGTGAATTGCCCTTAAGTCACCTTTATCAAACATATTTATTCTTAGCGTTATTGGCGCATTTTTAGCAATAGGTTTAACTCCAGTCTCCTCAAGAATTCTTCTAAGAGTATCTGTACCTCTCGGTATATCTAGACCATTCTCATGAGCACTCCTACATTTATCTAGGAAAGCCAATCTATCTGTCTCCTCCTCTAGCATAAATGTCTCAAATTTCCTTAAGGGTATCATTTTTTCGAAACGCATACTAAATATTCTTCCTTCGCCCAGCTCAACATTTTGGCTGAGCATCTCCGCAGGCTTCTGTGCAGGATAACCTTTCTCATTAAACTTTCCAGTCTCCCCTGTTGTCACTAATATTCCTCCCCTACTAACATACTCTAGGAGGGCATTAACCTTGCTGGCGTGTAGATATTTGGCTTCGGGCAATATAAGAGCCCTAAACCTCGACAGGATATTCGCCACGAGATGTTTATGTGTGACCAGGCTGAATGTGTAATGGTTGTCGGAAAGGTAACGCCTTAAATGATAAACCTGCGTTAGGTGATCTACGTTACCACGTATATGCTGATCTATTAGGAAGACTAGGCCTATGTCCGCTCTCTCATGAAATCCTTCTAGCAGTGTCTGATTCCTATCCACAAACTGGCGGATTAAGGATGCATTGCCATGGGCTATAAAGCCGGGCTGAACGAAGGCTCCTCCACCCCCAGCAAGCGCCTCAATATTCGCCAGCCTGCCCCTAAGAGAATCAACCCAATAGTTTAGAACGGCTGGCTTAAAGCCTACGGCCAATGCATACTTGTACTGGAGAATATTATCATAGATTATTTGGCCGCAGGGGCAGTATGTTCCAGGTCCAGGATTCTCCTCAAACATAATCCACTCTACTGCTGAAGCCCACTTTTCCGGATCATGTCCATTACCGCGTCTTCTAAGCAGCCCGCTTATGGTGGACATGGGCCAACAATTAGGTATGAGAGTCCGGTTTACGCCAATCCTCTCTCTGATCTCTCTGAATAGGGATGTGAAGCCCTCAGCTCTAAATAGATTGGTTTCAAGGGTTAGTAGTCCCTCCTCCCTTCCACCAAGCCTCAAATCTGCAGCGCTATTGAATCCAAAGAGACTCTTCATCTCATTAGCATTATATTTTTTTCTGAGTAGATATTGGTAGAAGAGACTGCGGCATTCCTCACATTCGCAGCGTGTTGCATTAACATCTACGAAAATACCATCGTAGCCTAGGGAGACAGCGTGCTCCGCTGTGAACTTTAGGTATTTCCTCCAATCCCCATTAAATATGCATACATCGTACACCATGAACTCGGGGTTACCCTGGTGCTTATAACGCCTATAAGTCCACTCAACGGGGTCACGTTTAGGTTTCTCTGGGAGACCAAACCTATAATATTTATCCCAGTTATCGTAGAATCTCCAGAATCCCTCTCTCTTCTCATGGTTACCTAATATTGCGACAGAAATTATGTAGGGTATTACGATTTTAGCTCCTGCATCATGAAGTGATCTAACATATGTCCTCAAAACATTTTCTCTTTCAGCTGCCTGCTCTGGGCTCATGAGATTGTACTGGTCGAATCGGCCCATAAAGTATACTGGGCCCATAACCGCGGTAAACACTAGGTCGTGGCCTACGTGAAGCAGGTCCGGGGCATCCTTTCTAATTGTCTCTAGAAGGGCAGGGTTATTGACGTGGTTAAAGGAATAATCTATCCAATAGGTTAATGGCTTAGAATTGACCCAGCACATATGTTTCTACCAATCTATAGTCTTGGTAGCGGGACAGTATTTTAAACTTTCCATGAAAAGTTGTGTAGCTCCTTAAAATTAAGGCGGTGTGAGATCTGGCTGAGATTTATTGCAATATTATTCTGGAATCAAGTGGCCCATCCAAAACTCTATATAAAGCGGGTCCACTTTGCGAACGCTTAGAAATGTGCGAAAAGCAGCCCGTAGCGAGTGGGGGCTATAAGGATTTCTTCCCTTAAAATTGCCGGCAAATTTTTGGGCTGTTTTGCAGAAGTAGGCGTGTACAGCTCTTGAAGATACCTCATGAATTGGCGTTTCTTCCGAAAGTTTTCTGTTGGCTAAATAGTCCCTAAGAAGCTTAATGGACCAGATGCCCAAAAATGTTATGAAGAATATGCCTGTCTTCTTTCTTGTTAGGCTTAGGCATATGGGCGTTATACCCTTTTCAAACTCTTCTTTGACATCGCCATATTTTAAGGATAAAAGATCTGATAGGCTTAGACCACTTTGAACGATCGAAGCCGCTATGCTCTTATAGATTGGTTTGTCCATAATATCAACAAGTTGCTCACTTCCTTAATAGTCCATGGATGCTTCCTGTTTAGCGGTTGAGAAGGCGGTAGCTGAACGTAGCGTAAACTTATCGGAATATCAAAATATTTGGCTAAGCTTTGAACCGCTCCAACATAAATCCTAATAGTTTTTGGCGAGTAGCCTCTATCTTGAAGCCAAATCACAAAACCGTTAAACGTTACGCGGTTTACACGCTTCCTCTGTATTCTCGGCAAAAGCCTATCCCGCTCAACACGATCCAAGAAATCCTTTGTAGAGCCTTGATCTGAGTAAAACTGCTGAAAAGCCGCTAAACCACGGCAATAAACATTACGTGTTGCAGGCTTCAAAAAAGAAGAAACTCAAAAACCTTAGAATCAAACTTAAACGGCACGAGAAACACCTATTAAACCGGAAAAAAGAAAGAGGGGATTTGCGGAGATATCTCCAGCTCTCCGCGGGTTCAAATCTTCCATGCAACTAAAATCGCTTATTTCTCAATGGAGATCGCACTGCTAAATAATGTGCACACTTACAGTGGGGGCTGGGGGTTTTAGCTGGCGACGTGGTAAAATCTGGTGCCGATCTGAAGATCCCGCTGGTGGCGGTTACTCTAGTCAGCAAAAAAGGTTATTTTAGGCAGGAGTTGACGCTGGATGAGAGGCAGATTGAGCACCCCGACTCATGGAATCCCCAAGATTTTCTTCAGCCACTATTTGAGGAGACTAGCGTTCAGATCGGGGGCAGAGATGTTCGCGTTAAAGCTTGGCTATACACGGTTAGGGGCGCTACTGGCGGCGAGGTTCCAGTATATTTTCTGGACATGGATGTTGAGGGGAATTCTCCTGAAGATAGAGAGATCACATCACATCTTTATGGTGGCGATGAGAGATACCGCCTTAAGCAGGAGATAGTTTTAGGAATCGGCGGAGTGAGGATGCTGGATAAATTGGGCGTTAAGGTGCGTAAGTACCATATTAACGAGGGTCATTCAAGCCTCTTAGCCCTCGAAACTGCTGCGTAAGTTTAACATGGATGTTGATAGGGCTAGAGCATGTGCATCTTCACGACGCATACGCCTGTTGAAGCCGCGCACGATAAATTCCCATATGATCTCGTCCGCGATGTTCTGGGGGAAATAGTTCCATTTGATGCTTTGAAGAAATTGGGCGGCGAGGATAGGCTTAACATGACGCTCCTAGCCTTAAACCTAAGCAACTACATTAACGGTGTCTCCAAAAGGCATAGGGTTGTCTCCAGAGAGATGTTTCCGAGCTACGAGATCCATGCCATAACGAACGGCGTCCACTCCTACACTTGGACATGCGAGAGCTTCAGGAGGCTATACGATAGGTATCTGCCGGGATGGGCCTACAAACCGGAGCTGCTCGCCAGAGTGGACGTAATCACCAACGATGAATTATGGCAAGCTCACATGGAAGCAAAGAGGAGGCTCATAGACTACGTTAATAGCGTAACCAGCGCCAAAATGAGTTATGAGACGCTAACCATTGGCTTCGCTAAGAGAGCCACGGCCTATAAGAGGCACACCCTAATTTTCTTGGATATGGAAAGGTTAAGGAGGATCAATAGAAGGGGAAGGATACGGCTTATTTTCGCTGGTAAGGCCCATCCGAGAGACGAGTCCGAGAAAAGAATTATTGAGGAGATACTTAGGTATAGAAGTGCTCTTGGAGGCGAGGTTGAGATCGCATATCTGGAGAATTATGATGTAGAGGTTGCGGCTAAACTTGTTTCAGGTGTTGATATTTGGCTGAATACTCCGCTTCCCCCGCTTAAGCAATATGGTCTTCCTCAAAGTCATCATAGGTAAAATCTCTTCCTTGCCTATAATCCACCTTATGTTTACGACGGTTCTGCCCTTCGAGTCGAATTCAGCCTTCTCCACAAGCCTCTGATATTCATCCCAGACCTCGGCTATGTCCGCTTGAAATATAAAAGTTTCTCTCTGAAGCAAATGCAACTTTCTTCTTAAGTCTCCTAGTCTTTCATCATGCATTATTCGACTGGAAAATTCCTATTAATGGTGGTTGTAGCAGAGAATTAATTCTAATAATCCCCACCCATTATATTCTGATTTTCCTCATAGTAATCTGGTTTAAATGGTGTCGGGTTTGATACGCATTAAACCCGGCACTTTATCATATACTTTGTCGAATGAGATTATTTTTCTATCTAGGCTTAGTGCTGTCGCAGCATAATGTGAATTGAAGAACGAGAGGTTTAATGTCTGCCTTAAATATACGCTTGCAACGGCTGTATCAGGGGTTAATGGCACATATTCTACATGCGGTAAAGCCGCCAAGGCTGCTAAATCCCTCAGAAGCCTTTCTTCCATCCTCTCGCTTCTATAAATTAGCTCCATTTCAATCAGGCTAACGCTTGAGATGTGAACACTTATCTCTCCTTCCTGAAGTTTCCTAAATATTCTCTCCGCAATAGGGTGATTGGGATCATACTCGTTCAGATAAGCGAAGATGACGTCATTTTCCAAGAGCGGCATTACATCATCAACCCTTTATTTACCTGCCTCACCCTCAGCCAACAACTCCGCCTGCCTTCTGAGCTCCCTAAATGGCTTGTTGACGTTAAATGCGCCATGAAGGGTTTTAAAGGGATCGGAGGGTAACGGAATTATCTTAAGATGATCACCAGCATTTATAACCAAAACCTTCTTCCCAAAGTTTAAAGACTCTCTGATTTCCTTAGGTATAGTTAGCCTACCCTTATCGTCAATCTCCAATATACTCATTTTCCCACCAATTAGGAAAATTTAGATAAAGTGGGATTTATGTTTTATTCACATAATATACCCACGTTAGATTTACGTAAAAACCTTAAAGGGGGTTATAAGTATCCCCATACTCCTAGACATGAATGTAGAAACCAAGATCCTACACCATCAATTTTCATCTTCAAACTAAAACATAAAGTGGAAAAAGAAAGATGGTTTTGCAGGAGATTTCTCCAGCCGTCCCTGGTTCAAGTTCGTGTACATGTATAGAGTTAGAATTGGCGAGGCTCGAGAATCTATGAAATATTATGGGATTAAGTCCCTTCTCCCTTTTAGAGGATGAGTTCCGTCCAGAACCTAAATCCATAAATAACCATGAAAACTTGAATCTTACTTTGTTGTTTAAACTTGTAGAAACGCTGGCTGCTTGCGGCATGATGAACCGGGACGGCAATACCAAATAAAAATGTGAAAAGTAAACTCTGGGGGAGTTGCTTTAGAATAATTTTGGAAAAAGTTTATAATAAGAAATCTTTAATTTAAGTAAATAATCTCATGTAACTCTTGCTTGCTGGTGTAGGCAATGGAATTTTTAAGAAAGATTTGTTTTAAGAAATTTCTCTTATTGGCAGCCTTCTTTCTCTTAACTTGTCAAGCTGAATTATCTCATGCTGCAGACAAGCAGAAGATCAGAATATATGGTTTCGTTGTAGACTCCAGCAATAATAAGGCTTTATGCGGAGCTAAAATCGGTATGGTTAGCGTAACATGGGTGAATGGACGGATAACTGAGCAAGAAATTATTGTAGCCGAAACCGACTCCTTGGGCTTTTTTGAGATATACGTAGATGGCTTTCAAAATTACATCTTCTTTGCGTACTACGATGATGCTTCAACCCCCGGCGTAGATTATGTTTCAGCATACAAGCAATTATTAGTGAGGGATCAACCACAATACGTAAACTTCTCACTTTTCCCAAGCGCCTCAATAAACTTAATTGGAGATCCATTCTTTTCTCCGGAAGAAAATGCCTTCCTGCTCGAGGTTAAGGGTGAGAATGGATCTTTAGGCTCAGCTATGCGAGTGTATGAATCAAGGTCTAGCCTAAGGGATAGTAGATCCGTTTTTGTTCCAGCGGACATGAATGTGAGGATAGAGGTGAGCATATTTAGGGAAATTGGCAGAGGCCCAGCGAGGAGAATAGCAAGCTTCATGATACCAGATGATGGATACTTAAACCTTAAGAGGGGGGAGCAGGTTGCGCTGAATCTAAAAATCTATAGGTTAAGGATTGAGGCCTACATTAATCTACCTGACCTTATCGAGTATGTTAAGTCATTGGCTGATAGAATGAGTGTCCTCTCTACTTATGAGAGGGTTAAAATATCCGGCGCGGAAGATCTATTGGCAAGAGCGAAAGCATATATTGACCAGGGAGACTATGTTAATGCGCAAGCAGACCTCTATGAATCCTTCTTAATACTTGCCGACACTCGGAATTCTCTCGTAAGTATGTTTCAAAACTCAGCTTTTTCAACAATATTCGTTACTCTACTCATCGGTTTTTCCTCTTCCGCCTTAGGAGGAATTATGTTCAGAAATAGATTCAAAAGATTTCTAGCAAGTTTGATTATCTACGCTTTCCTTGCCCTAGCGCTCTATTACATGTATCCAGGCTACATTTTTGTGCAGGACCCAGATTATAATCCCGTGGCTAAGGTGATTGGCGGGGCAGCGGTAGTTCCCATACTCTTACTATCCTCATTTACTGTAGGCTTTATCTTAGTTAATGCCCCCTATAATTATGGAGAGAAAAGCGATAGAAGAACGCTATCTGTTAGAAGCGCTATTATTGCCGCCTTCTCCATAGCTGCCGAAAACCTGAAAAGAAGGAAATTTAGGACGATTTTGGTAATGATCACTATTTTAATTTCCGTCGCCGCCTTCATATCTTTAACATCCTTCTCTCATGAGACTGGTTTCATAAGCGACAGAATACGTAGAAAGGCTCCATCTCAAGGCATCTTTCTCTTCCAACAATCAAATAATAGCGAAGTTTACCCATTTGGACCTGTTGAATCATACGTCTTAGATTGGCTTAGTAAGAATGATGAAATACGTTTAATGTCAATTTTATTGAAAAACCTTCCGCAAGTAAGCCCTGGACCCCAACCGTTAGGCAGCATCATAAATCCGAATCTTAACCTGAGCTATAGTGTGCTAGGCGTTATAGGTTTAAAACCCAGCTTAGAGATCGAGATTATAAAGATAAATCAGATTATTGAGGAGGGCAATGGTAGATTTCTAGAGGATGATGATCTAGATGGAATTTTAATTAGTGAAGAGGCAGGCAAATTTTTAAATGTTAAACCTGGCGATAAAATAGTCTTCTGTGGGATGAACTTTACTGTCGTGGGAATATTTAATAGCGCAAAGCTCAAGGAGACAATAGATTTAGATGGCAACCCCATTCTTCCGAAGGAAGTTTCTGTGATATTCACGGATGGCCCGCCAATCTATATGCCTAGATATGTAACGCCAGAAAACGTTGTGATACTAGTGAGTGAGACGGCATCTAAACTTCCATTAAATATTGTCGTCTCACGAGTCAACATTCAAACATATAAGGTTGAGAATATGCTTCCCCTCGCCCGCGCATTGACACTTACCTTCGAAAGGGTTGAAACGTTTGTTTCGCTTGGCGATGAAATCATACATCTCTATATTGGTGACAGATTTATCAGCTATGGATTTACCGAGATGCTCGTGCTATTAATCTTAACTTCACTGAATATTGGGGTTACAATGCTTAATTCTGTATATGAGCGAAGACGTGAGATAGTCACTTTATCAACAGTAGGCTTAAATCCGTCACAAATATCTGCCATTTTTATAGCGGAAGCCCTTATAGTAGCCTTTATAACTGGAAGTTTAGGTTATCTCCTCGGTTTAATGGGCTATTATGTTTTCTTCGCCCTCTCTCTATCGGCGCTTGTCGTAAAATATAAGGTTGAGGCCGTCTGGAGTGTTCTAGCCCTCTTCTTCTCGATTTTCTCATCAATGGTTGGGGCGCTAATACCATCATTAAAAGCCTCAATTATGGCAACCCCTTCCTTACTCAGAAGGTTTATTATACCACGTGAGGTTGAGAAGAAGGAAGAATACTGTGTTGAAATCCCCATAAAAATAGTTAATAGCAAAGACCTACTCGGCTTCATTAGATTTATGGAGGCAAGGCTCATAGAATATAGCAAACCATCTCATATTGAGGAGAGGGTGGACAGCGTAAAACTTGAGGGAGATGAAAGCAAACCAGAGAGCTTGCGCATAAAATTCTACTATAAATACGGATCCGATAAGGTAAACACTAGAAATAATCTCTTTATCACCAGAGATGAAAAGGACGCTTACGTGATAAACCTGTCTATAGAGAGCCTGCTACCCCACAAGAGGATAAATGTATGGCAAACGGCAGCGTTTATTAGGCGTTTAACGCTGGAATATACCGAAAAGGAAAAGATAAAATCGTAAAATAAACCTAAAATCTTCTTTGTGACCATTTTCTATATTCTTACCTTAAGGCTTTCTTCCAATAAGCGTTGCTGCACTGCTACTAACCAAAAGGATTTAAAGGCGTATGGAATTGAAGATACGTTGGATGTGATCTAGAGATGGAAGGCGGAGGTAATGGTTTTTCATCCGGGCATAGAGCAAACTGTTTTGGGAAATGGCATCATGGAAGCATTTTTACCAAACATATCTGATATTCTCACTTTGCCAGCTGATGTTCTCTTAGAACATTTGGGTTCTTCTCTATCCGGGCTGTCTTCTGAGGAAGCTGAGAGGCGCCTTAGAGTTTTCGGCTACAATGAGGTTGCCGGAAGAAGGAAAAGGTCTCTTATAATAGAGTTTCTATACCATTTTAGAAACCCCCTAACGATTATACTGCTGGTTGCTGGTTTAATCTCCTACCTTCTAGATGAGCGTGAGAGCGCCATAATAGTGTTCTCGATAGTTATTATGAGCACGCTTCTAGACTTTTATCAGGAGCATAAGGCTGAGAGAGCCGCTGAGATGCTCAGAGAGAAGGTTGCTCTCACAGCCACGGTCATTAGGGATGGATTTAAGCGTGAAGTAAAGATGAGCGAGATAGTTCCAGGCGACATCATACTTCTCTCAGCTGGAGACATCGTGCCAGCGGACGCTAGGGTGATAAACGCAAAGGATCTATTTGTTGACCAATCAGCTTTAACTGGAGAATCATTTCCAGTTGAGAAGACCCCCACGCCCATTAAATCGGGCAACCTTCCAATTACCGAGTGGAGCAATTACCTTTTTATGGGGACATCGGTTGTCAGCGGCTCTGCAATGGCTGTGGTTGTTAGGACTGGAGGGCAGACGGAGTATGGGCGGATATCTAGGGCGCTTGCCGCCAGAGGTCCTGAGACCGAGTTCCAGAGGGGCATACGAAGGTTCGGCTACATGATTATGGAGACCACTTTTCTACTAGTCCTATTCATCTTCTTCATAAATGCGCTCTATAAGCGTGATGTCCTTGAGTCGCTTCTCTTCTCAGTCTCATTAGCCGTCGGCCTGACCCCGGAGCTCCTGCCCATGATAATCTCAATAAACTTGTCGAAGGGCGCAATAGATATGGCTAGGAAGAAGGTTATAATTAAGCGCTTAGCGTCGATCCAGAACTTTGGGAGCATGGATGTCTTATGCACGGATAAAACTGGGACATTAACGGAGAATAGGATAAGGCTAATATTTCATGTCGATATCGATGGAAGGGAAAGTGGGAAGGTGCTACTATACTCGTATTTAAACAGCTATTATCAAACCGGCTTGAGGAGCCCACTCGATGAGGCTGTGCTGGCATATAAGAGCATAGATATTACGGGTTACATGAAGATTGATGAGATACCGTTCGACTTCATACGTAAGCGTCTCTCAATAATCGTTGAGCATGAAAACCAGCGCTACATGATTACTAAGGGCGCGCCCGAAGAGATCCTAAAGATCTGCTCATTCTATGAGCTAGACGAAGTAGTATCTGATTTAACTGAAGAGGCCCGTAAAAAGATTGAGCAGAAATATCTTGAGCTAAGCGCCGAGGGATATAGGGTTTTAGGCGTAGCGTATAAGCGCCTGAGGGAATATAAGCCCATATACTCTGTCAGCGATGAGAGCGAAATGGTTTTCCTAGGCTTCATAGGTTTCCTCGACCCGCCTAAAGAAACCGCGAGAGAAGCAATAAGGCTCCTAAGGGAGGCGGGCGTGGAGCTGAAGATACTTACCGGCGACAATGAGCTCGTCACTAGGAAAGTATGTGAGCACCTGGGCTTTGAGATTAAAGGAATTCTCCTCGGAAGCGAGATTGAGCATATGCATGATGACGCCTTAGCAAGGGCTGTTGAGGAGGTGAACGTCTTCTGCCGCGTGACTCCAGCCCAAAAGAATAGGATAATAAGCGCTCTGAGGGCTAATGGGCATGTGGTCGGCTTCCTCGGCGATGGCATTAACGATGCGCCGTCGCTGAAGAATGCTGACGTTGGCATATCCGTGGATAATGCGGTCGACGTTGCGAAGGAAGCCGCGGACATAATCCTCCTAGAGAACGACTTAACTATACTTCATGATGGCGTTTTAGAGGGTAGGAAAACCTTCGGCAACGCTATGAAGTATATCCTGATGGCTGTTAGCTCAAACTTTGGGAACATGTTCAGCGTCGCAATAGGCTCATTATTCCTACCGTTTCTACCAATGCTCCCAATACAAATACTCTTAAACAACCTACTATACGATTTGACTCAAACAGCTGTCCCGCTGGATGACGTTGACAGGGAATACTTAGAGAAGCCTAAGAGGTGGGATATATTCTTCGTGAGGAGATTCATGGTGGTCTTCGGACCTATAAGCTCGCTCTTCGACTTTCTAACATACTTCATGATGCTCTTAGCCTTTAAGGCCGCTGAGCCGCTGTTCCAGACAGCATGGTTTCTAGAGTCCCTGTTAACGCAGACGCTGGTCGTCTTTATCATAAGGACAAGGCTATCCCCATTCTACAAGAGTAGGCCCAGCAAAGCCTTAATCTTCACAAGCGCATCCGTAATAGCCTTCGCTCTAGCGCTGCCATACACGTGGCTGGGAACAGTCTTCAGGTTTGTTCAGCCTCCGGTCGAATTTTATCTTGCGCTGGTCGCCATAATAGGCGCATATCTAACGCTGGTGGAAGCTGCCAAGAAATGGTTCTATAGGAGGTATGGGCACCGCTTAGAGCAAGTACTAATGCCCTCTAGAGGAATTAGACTGTATTTGAGCAGAACTATGAGAGTAACCCAGGATATTATAGCAATGATCTATTTGAGGTATGAAGATGAAATATCTATAAGATCTTTAATCAGCGACTTAGAGTATGCGGCAGCTTATCCCATTAGCCCAGAGGAGATTTATCACAGTCTCCAGCATCTGCGTAGGGCGGGTCTCATATCTATTGACTGGCGTGACGGAAAAATTAGGCGTGAAAAGGCGATGAAGGATTATATTGAGAAGTACGTGCTCACTGAGCTTTGGCCTAAGATACTGGATGACTGGCGTAGCATCAGCGTATTTCTTAAAGCAAAATATGGCAAAATAAACCAAGAATACTATTATCTTACTTAAAATTGACTGAGATCAGTACATGAAATAAATCATATGAATCTCCTATTTTCGATTACGACGAAGGAAGAGAATAGGTAGGAAGATGAGCAATAGGGCGCCATTATGGCAGACGATAATAAGATGGCCAGAGAAAATCCCATAGAAGGCTCTAAAGAAAGCGTCTAGATCCTTAGGTGAGAGCAAGAATAGAACTCATCGAATCTGAGAATTATATATTTTATTGATTAACTCCATTGTTTTCGCTGCGTCCTCAAAGTTGGTTTCAGGCTCCTTATCCTCCTTTATGCGGTCTATGAAGTGGCGGTTCTCATCGTAGAAACCATAATATTTCACCCTGTCTTGGCTGCCAGCCGCCTCAGCGGCAGTTATTGTAGCGATAGGCTCCTCACAATTATCGGCATAAATTACGGCCTTATCGTCCGGGTTGATGAAGGCAGATATTCCCCTTGAGTGCATTTCGAATGTGTGAATTCTCTTCCCGACAGCCCAATTGGTCATAAGGAATCCAACCGTACCACCCTTAAACTTAATGAGTGCGTTAAAGCTATTATTGTACTCAGCATAGAATTGATTAATAAGGCTAGCTACGGTTTCAACCTCCCCTCCCATCCAGCGTAAGGTGTCCACCGCATGAATGGCGTCGCATGTTAAAATGTCCACGGCTCCCTCATAATAGGGTAACCACGCGCCCACCATACTCTTGTAGAAGGTGGCTGCGCACTGTATTATTGGCCCACGCTCCTCCACAATAGCTCTTACCTTCCTCATAAGAGGTATGAAGCGTCTGTTGAAGCCCACCATCGTCTTACAGCCATACTTCTTTGCTGTCAGAGCCATATTTCTGGTTTGCTCATAGGTTATTCCAGGAGGCTTCTCGACAAATACGTTTAACCTCTTCTTTAGGCAGAATATAGCTAGGTCGTAAAGCTGGTGGGGTGGCACTATAATGTAAACTGCATCCAGCCTCTCCTTATCTATCATTTCTCTAAAATCCTTATAGCGCCCTATAACCCCATATTTGTCAGCAGTTTTATTAAGTCTCTCCTCATTTAGATCAGAGATGGCTACTATCTCTACATCTCTCATAGATGCGAGGGATGGATAGTGAGCGAAGTTGGCATGAGCTCCGGCGCCAATAACCCCAACCCTAACTTTGTCCAAGGATAAGACCCTAATATAGTGATTCCAAAGTTAATTTAAATTCATCGCCTTAAATCCTCAGAAACTTAAGATAACAATATTCCCTTCCCAATCAGCTCACCGCAAAAATTACTAAATCGCTCTCCCAACAATAATCTCCATCTCCCAAAACGCTTAACGGAAAAATCTCCAAAAATCATGCAATAAACAAAAATAAATATAGGAAATTAAACATTTAAAATTGTAATAAGTCTAAAGTCTGGAGCTAGTGCCGGGGTAGCCTAGCCGGGTTGGGCGCCAGACTCATAATCTAAGAAGATGCAAAATCAGGGTCAGAAACGGCATAAAATGATAGGAGATCTGGAGGTCGCGGGTTCAAATCCCGCCCCCGGCACCAGTACCTTTAGTTCTGGTGCCCTATATAGCTTCTATTTTTAAGTTCTTAGGTACAGATTATAATGCAAACAGCGGATACTATGTGATGTTGGTAAGGCTGTCAGGACTCTTAAAACCCAGATTAGTGTCTTTATGTTATCTCTATTGATATGTTTGTGAAACCAGCTTTCCTACTTATCCTTTCGATTTTCTTTATGCATTTTCTTGAGACTATGGGGTAATATTCTCTGGGAACATATATTGTTAGGGTTTCATCGTTCACTTCAACTCTGTAATTTTGGGCGTATTTCTCGAGTAGAGGTCTTATGCTGTCGGATATGGATTTCTCTCTGGGCGTTCTGCGCTTAAGAGGAATTACAAAAGTCTTCTCTCCGAAGACGTATATCTCGTACTCGGTTTCATCGGTTAAGAAGTCTTTTACTACAACTACTGGTCTGGCTAGGTCTGCGTCTCTGAGGCCGTGTGGTATCTTAACGA
>Ga0209080_1001017_pt1 | contig 15281 bp, 12 predicted proteins | sample JNZ110809AmetaG_FD_184123 | JGI IMG/M metagenome (GOLD analysis project Ga0209080, IMG submission 184123) | Hot spring microbial communities from Jinze hot spring, China to study Microbial Dark Matter (Phase II) - JNZ 110809A (SPAdes) (version 3) ...
TTAAGAGGGCTTATACAGACCTATACTTACTTGACTTAAACCCCCAGCAGGACTCAGTAGACTTAGTTTTAAGAGTTGTTCAAGACATTAAAGCTCTAAACATAAGAATCCACTGGTACGATCACCACGAGTGGGGGGATGAGCTTAAGAGGAGGGTGGGTGAGCTGGGAGTTGATGTAGTCAATGATGTTGATAGCGTTACAGCTGAAATAACTATGGAGAAGCTCAATTTATCTGATGAATACTCTGCGAAACTCACTGATCTAGCTATAGATGACGATAAGTTCATTAATAGATATGAATTAACTACTTACTGGAGGAGAATCCTTAAGTGGTTCAACTGGGATGTAAGGTATAGAGCTCTAGAGTCATTTAAAGCAGGCGACCTTTGGCCTAAGTGGGCTCAAGAGCTCTATGATGAAATGAAGCATGAATATGAAAAGCTTTTAGAGGAAGCATACTATTCAACAATAGTCATTAGGGTAAGCGATGAAGTTAGTGTAGCACTATCAAGCAATATTGATAGAAGAGTTCATGCAGGCGATGTACAGGCTTACTTAATAGACAAGGGCATTGCAGCTGATGCATACATAGTCATGTACCCAAATAGCATTAGCTTAAGAAGCAGCAGCATAGATGTTTCAACAGTTGCAAAAGAATTAGGTGGAGGTGGACATAGAGGGGCGTCGGGAATACCTATATTGGCTTCGCCGCAGTCTACTATAAGTAGAGTTATATCAATTCTCAGCTCTAATGTTTTGAGAAGCCATTATTAGAATTAGGTTTATATTTAACTATCCATAACTATACTTTAGCTCTAAGTGTGTGTATAGGGTGAGTTCATGAGTTATTGCATTAAATATTTGTCGATATTTGTATTAATAGCTATAGCGCTTACATCACTAATACCACTACAGGCTGTGGCCGTTAGTTCAAGCAGTTATAGAGCTCCAATAGATCCTCTTGAAAAGATATCTTTAGAGCTTCTTAACGAATATTACTCAATTGATGAAGCTAAAGTAGTATCAGCCGATTCAGTGGGGTATGGAGATCCGCTTGTAATTAATGTAGGCTGCAGCTCATGTAAGCCTGTATTGATAGTGGCTGGCAGAAATGCCATTGAATTAATTAAGTCTACAGTTGCTAAGCTTAGGTACTACATACCTCTACCTAATGGAGCTATAGTTGCTTATGCTACAGCTTCAAGGGATCAAGTCTTAGAGCTCGCTAAGAACCCATATGTATACTCCATAATTCCATCCCCGAGAGTTGATGAGTTATTTGGATTAAGCAACGATAGATTTAGGGCAATGGCTCTAGATGAAGATAGAGTTGTTGAACCAAGCCAGTTGGGGAGTGAAGTAGGCTTATTCAGTGGACTTAAAGTCCAGGGAGTAATTGATGCTTGGAGGGAGTATAATGTATCTGGTGAAGGAGTTGTTGTAGGAGTAGTAGATACAGGCATAGACTACTCTAATCCAGAGCTTGGTCTTGATGCCTTGGCCAGGGACTTAAATGGACTCCCCATGACTATGGTTATGGACGAGCACTTAGCTCTTACAAAGAATGTAGCTGTTAGAAACGCCACTGGATACCTCAATACTAGTGGTGCAGTAGTAATTTACTTTAGCACAATGTACTCAGGATACTATGGAGTCCTTAGGCTATATGCAACAAGCGTAACGGTCGACTGGTATGTAGGGAATTTAACGAGTTTAAGTGGAGTATATAAGTTTGGGTTGTTTGAGTGGTTCTTCCAGGACGGCCTCACTGGTTACTACGTAAGAGTCCTAGTGCCAACAGTACTCATTGATACTACTACTCCTGGAGTATATGATGCAGTTGTATTCGACTTATCAACAGCCTTTTACTCTCTTTCAACAACTATGAGGAGTCTTGAGAGCAGCGTGCTTGGCAGAGCTTACTGGAGGATCCCCGATCCATCGTGGTTAGACTATAGCTTTGCTGATGAACCAGTCTTCAAGTTTGGAGGAAGTGAGCTTGTTGGAAGAGACTTCGATGGCGATGGAGTCCTAGACTTCTCTCTTGGAGTAATAAGTGGATACTACTTCGATAGCTATGGATTAGCTAAATCCATTGTGCAGTACCCATATGTTTACCCAGGTGAGCCGGGAGTCTATGTAGGCTTAGATCCTGGTGGAGAGTACGTTGCTTTATTCACAGACTACCATGGACATGGGACTAGCGTTGCTACAGTCATTGGAGCGAGAGGTAAGTTAAACTACACTACTCCATACTATGGTGGAGCACTGTATAAGCTGTATGGAGTAGCTCCTAAAGTTAAGGTAGCTGGAGGCACTGGATTCTGGTTTGGAGACCTCATACCGCCTGAATACTGGTTAGCCGGCTGGGACTGGGTATATGACCCTGAATTAGAGGCTCTATACCCAATTCCAGCTGGAGTTAGAAGAGCAGATGTAGTTAGCAATAGCTGGTCATACATAAACTTAGCTAAGTGGGCTCACCAAGCACAAGGCATGGACTATATGAGTGCTGTATTTGGCCAAATAGTTGCAGTAAACATGCTTATAGGCCACAATGCTACAATAGTTTTTGCAGCTGGAAACTATGGCCCAGGCTACACTACTATAACTGCTCCTGGAGCAGATCTATTGATAATTGAAGTAGCTGCATCAACTCTCTTTGAATACTTCCAAGTATATGCACCAAGCTATGTGCCGGGCTATGCTGATGACATAGTGCCTTTCAGTAGTAGAGGCCCAAGCGCCCTTGGGTATCCAAAGCCTGATGTAGCAGCTATAGGAGCTTGGGAAATGGCTGGAGTAAGGACAATTAATGGACGGGGCTATGGAGTCATAGGATACAATGAGGGGTTCGGCCCTGGATTAACTCTCTTTGGAGGAACTAGTGAAGCAACTCCATTCACTAGCGGCATGCTGGCATTGGCCATTGAAGCATGCTTAAGTAAGTATGGCTACATACCTTCACCAGTAGAGTTAAAGGTATTAGCTAAGAGCAGTGCTGATGACTTAGGCTACCCTGGATTGCAGCAGGGCAGTGGTAGAATGAATGCCTACAAGTTAGTTAAGGCAGTAGTTGATGGAGGATTTAAAGCATACGTATTTGAGGGAGCTCAATCAGCATTCGTTGAGAACTACTTGAACTTATATGGATGGCTTGCTTACTATGTATCTTCAATGCTTGTAGACACTGCACACTATGCAGTAGTACCTCCAGGGGGAAGCGCTGAGTTTACTCTAGCTATAGAGGGAGAAGGAGGGGTATCTATAAGTGCTACATCATATACAGCTGTTAGAGAACTGACTTTATTTAGCGGCGTATATAGGTATGCAACAATGTTCTTAGGAGTGCCGAAGTGGTTGATAGCTGATGCAGACTACGTAGAAGTATACGTAGCATACCAGAATGTATCGTATAGCGCTCCATACTATAGAATGAATCCGCCGAGCAATGAATACATGATTAGAGTAGACGTATTCGACTACTATGGAGGCAAGTACTATAGGTTGAATACTGAGGCAAGGACGTCTACTGTAGCAATGATAACTGTAGGTAGTGTAAAGGATAGAGTTAAGGGAGATCTAGTGGTTAGGCTAAGGCCATCGCCTTACATAACTGCTACTACGCCGCCTGTTTTAGCTAGAGTTGTTGTAAGAGCATATAAGGAGGCTCCATCAACGATCATTCAATTCACTCCAGGCACTCTCTTAGTCAATGGTTCTGCAGTAGTTAGAGGAGTAGTCAATGTGCCAGGAGGGTTTGCTCCCGGAGTATATGAGTATAAAGTTAAGGTTGAGACGCCTAGTGGAGTCATAGTACTTCCAGTCACAGTAGTGGTTCCAGCTGTAATTGATGGAGCTAGTAAGGTACTGCTTGGAGCAACTAGATCGAAGGCTCCATACGATTCATACACTCCACTTGGCCTTGCAGACCCAGTTAATAACCCGAGGACTGAAGCAATTGACTGGAGGATAGTTCCATTCATTGTCACTGGAGGCGATGTATCTGGAGTACTAATGGCTTTTGCGTGGAGTAGTGGTGCAGCTACTTCACCAGACGTCTTAGTTGTTCCTCCAGGCGGTGCATTTCTGCCGACAGGGCTTGACCAGAGCTTTGCAGCTTATAAGCTTGCTGCAAGAGTCGGCTTTGTATACAACCCATCGTCAATAGATCAAATGAGAGGGATCTTGAGGTTATACGCGCCAGTAAAGTGGAGTATACCCCTTAGGTATACTGAAGCACTGTACTTCTATACTGCTTCACCAACACCAACAAGTATGAGTGAAACAGTGTATTCAATGCCTATATTCAAGGCTTACTCTCTCCCAGGCCTCTATAGAGTAATGATTGCGTACAACAGCTACAGTGGATTAAAGCTATTTGACAGCTATGGATTAAGCCTTGTGCCGATTAGAGCATTGCAGGAGGTTGTAGCCAATGGAGATGGCAGCTACAGCATTAAGGCATCCTTTACAGCTCCATCATATGGACCTCTGCTGGGGTCGTCTATATACGTATTCTCCGATGGATACATAGATGTGCCGTCAGGTAGTTTCTCAGACGCAGTTCTTGGAGTATATAGGCTTAGAAGAGGGCTTGAGTTAATGCAAGTAGATGTACTGACTTACCCAGGCTTCTTCCTAGGGATTGGAATGGGCTACAGTAGAGTGGATGTTGCATACAATGTGGTGGCATATGATGTAGCTGAAGTAGAGACATCACTAATACTGAGGGAGTATGCGTGGCATGCAAGTGGATACTACTACTACAATTCAACTATAGCCGGCCTAGTTATCAGTGAATACTTGTATCCAGCAGTTGTCACAGTATCAACAATTGTAGAGCCTCCAACTAGTTAGCAATAATCATAAAAAACTCTATTTTTTAATAAATCCTTTCTCACTAATCCACTCAACTACTTCTTCAACAATTCTCTCTAAGCAACTTATTCCAGTGACGCCATAGCATTTTGCATCAATTTTAGCAGGGTCGAGCACTTCTTCAGCGTAGTATTGAAGCACTAGATCCTTAGTGCTTAAACTCCCATTAAGGTTAGCCGGTAAGTATGCCGTCACTAAGGGCCATATCTTTAAGGCGTCTATAAGCCTGTAGAATTCAACTCCTTTCTCTAAACACATAGGCCTTAGATTAACTATAGATCTACCGATATAAACTGGGTTTTCCATGCAGCAGCTCTTTAAGTTACTTAAGCTCACCTTTCTTTTCTCAATCCACTCAACAGCTCTTGTAAGGCTATTGCTTAACAGTGGAGCAACTCTACTTAATGTAAAGCCTTCATTAATTCCCTTTCTAGCTGAATCCATGGAGTACCATGACGTTAAGTAGCTATAGTAGCTTCTAACGTAGCTAGATAGTCCGCTGACTACGTTAGGCGTTGATGTAAGTAGTAGTGAGAGAGCTACAGTTTTTCCACAGAGCTTAAACTCCTTTAATCCAATGGCGTCGGGCTCATCAAGATCTGTGTGATAGTACTTACTGGGCCATTCATTGAGCATAGGTGATTCAACTCCATTAATTAGGAATACATCGTGATCGCTTCCACTGCCGTAGGGGACTTCATCAAACCTCACTTTACCTAAGCACTCCCTCCCGTGGAATGCTCTGCCAGTTAAATACGTTGATTCAAGAGATAGCTTAACTACTGGAGTTAGAGGACCACTATAGTTGAGCATACTTCTAATTAAGTGGAGAGTTGAGCCAGTCTCACTCTGCCTTGATGCAACCATGTCTACGTTAAGTGAAGCTACTACAACCTCTCTCTTCATTAAACCCTTTAAGAATAGAGCGGTAGTCCCAGTGTACTCAGGCACCCAGTAGAAGCATATGCGCGTCAATGGCTCATACTTCTTAACTAATTTGTCTAAAGCTACGGCTGCACCAGCTAGTACAGCTGAGCCACTGGCATTGTCGTGTGCTCCAGGCCTAGGATGACATATGTGTGCTGTAGAAGCAACTGCGTACTCTCCACTGCCTATACATGACTCAAGAATGGGTAGGCCGCTTGACGTGTATTTAGCTTCAACTCTCCACTCAGCAATGTAGCTTTGACCCCTCCTTAATCCTTCAATAATTTTAAGCGCTGTCTTACCAGGCATTGTTAGAACAGGCTTTCTCTCTACTCTATCCATACTTGATAGAAATAGCCCTGCGTATGGAACTCCATCGCGGTGCTTCTGGAGATCATACCATATCAATGCTTCAACAGATTCTCCCGATAGTGCGTAGGACATGTATGGACTATCGCTAGTTAATACAGCTCCACTGGCTTCACTAATGCCTTCAAGACTTGCTAGAGATAGCTTTGCCCTCCCCTCACCGCTTGGGCTGTGGGCTGCTACAAGCGTTGGATGATTAAGTGTATTGATTTCCACTATTTTCCTGCCATCTTCCTCAACTACTAGTTCTCCGTAAGTTAAGTCCCAGCCAACTGGAGATCTATCTAGATCAAGTTGCTCCCCACTCTCAATACTTATAACTTTAGAGCCAACGCCTTGTTCACTGAGGAATTCCTTAACTAAGTTAACTGCGCTCCACAAGCCTTTAGAGCCCTGGACTCTGTGTTGAGTGACTATCTTATTCAGTAAGCTGTATGCTTCTAGAATTGGGTAAACTCTTTTAATTTCCTCCAGTAAGTGTGAGACACTAGGCATTAGAGTATCGCCTACAGGGGGTGCTTAAGTGGACTTAGCAGCACTAGTAATATTAATTTTGCTAGCTTTAACGCCTGGACTTGAAGTAAGAGCCTCTATACCATACGGTATTGCTAACGGTGTAAGCGACTTAGTTAACGTAGCTTCATCATATATTGCTTCAACTTCCATAGCTCCCATAGTGATATATGGATTTAACTTCATTGAGAGAGAACTAGTTCACAAGATCGAGTTCTTTGATAAAGCTTACATAAAGATCATGGGTAGAGTGAGGAGGAAGGCTGAGGGAATTAAGGCCAGTAAGTGGGTTTATGCATCCTTAAGCTTGTATGTAGCAGTACCACTGCCTTTAACAGGCGTATGGACTAGTAGTTTAATAGCGTACTTGCTTGACTTAAGGAAAGCTAAATCAATTTTAGCTATAGCTATAGGCAATGCTGTAGCAACATTGATCCTCTACTTATCAGCTAAAGGTATAATAACTCTCGTTACGTCAATTACTTAACTTATTGAGGTTTCACAAGCCCTAGTTTCTTTAAATCTACTTCCACTAAGTCAAATATGGTGTCTTAAATGTCTACTGATGCATATTCCTTAAAGACTATTGCTGGCACTGCAGGATTCAGCCATAGGGATTTTATAGAAGCATTAACGGATCTTCTGTCAATAATGATAGTTCACAACGAGTTAGTAAGTGATAAAGCTGAGGAGGAGAGGGGGAGAGTATTGATAATGAAGCTCGTTAATTATTGGATCGAGCTTTTACCTCCAGTACAGTATGTGCCGGGATTAATTAATGAAGTCTACTGCATTGTGAAGAGAAAGCTTTGGGAGACTGAAGGAGGGCTTAGTGAAGAACTCTTGAGGAAAGCATTGATAGAGGCTCCGTCGTTAATGGAGCGAATCATGGTGATCGGGGGCGGTGAATTGGAATCCATTTGTACTTCACTTTCATTAACGCTTCGTGAATTACTTAAAGTACTTCACGGAGGTGAAGTAGACTACTTGAAGTACAGAGTGCTCAACGACATATTGTCTGATGAGCCTTCAGTCTTTAAGGCATCTGCACTATTTACAGCCATATTCTTATCAATAGTTATTGCATCAAATGCTGGTTAAACAATTAGCTCTTGATCTTTAGATAAATTTATTAAATTAAGAGCCGTAGTCAACTAAAGGGTGTATATGAATTTAGGAAAGCATTTCCCAATACTGTTGCTAATAGCAGCTTCTACGGCTGCTTTAATATACATAAACTACTTAAGTCTAGTGACAGACTGCCGCAGCATCATACCATTAAATAATGTGAGGAGGATTTACCTGCCGTTAAAGTATGAAACAATTGTTGGAGTGTATGGATTTAGTGAAGGCGGCATTTCATTAAGGAACTTGTTCATCAATAGGGGCTTCATACATGAGCTTGTACTCGACAGCTCTACGGAGTCGTATGCTGAAGTACTGTCTAGGGGAGTGGATTTAGCTATAGTCCTTGTAAGCCTAATAATATTGCTTAGCGAAGGGGCTTCAATAAAGATCTTGAGTAAAGTGAAGTGGGGGGCAGTAAAGTTCATTGGATTAACGCTATTGCTTATAGCCATAGCTGTGTCAATAGCTTCTTTAAGCAACGCCACTAAATACTCAGCCATGGAGCTCTACGAGTACAGTTACTTTACAAAAAACGTTACTCTAAGTGAGTTGCCCAGCGTTGAGCTTAGCGAGGGAGTGTCAATATCTATTCTTAGTGAAGTCAGTGAAGTAAACTTAGTTAGCGTTAAAAGCAGTGATGCATTATTTGGATTAGTGACAGTAAATCTTCAAACAAATGAAGTCATTCCTTTATCTAATGTCACTAACTCTTTCACTGGTTACGTTACATCAGTGAGGGGAGGGGCTTACTTAGCATTAGTATACCCAAACTACTTCAGTAATGCTACAGTAACTTACAGCAGGATCTCATTCACGTGGATTGGAAGTAGTTTAACTTACGTGCTCTCAATAGCTATATCAACTATTGCTTCTTTTACAGCAGTAGCAGTATCTCTTTCAGCAGCAAGGCTTGAAGCATGTAGATCTAAATCATCTCACTCGGAATGCTGTCTGGGTAAACAAGCCTCTTAGGCTTAGGGAGGCCAGTCATCTTAATGTACTTAGCTACGTGATTGTACATTATGACGTATTCCCAATCCACCTCAATTAGATCTGGGTGTATGTCGTATAACTGCTGTTTAAACTTCTCAATGTCTTCATCCAGGCTCCAGCCAATCATTGCAGCTGCATAGAAGTTCTCAATAGGCTTCAGCCCGCTCTTCAATAAATTCCTTAATGCATTAAGCTGCAAATACCATGAAGACTCATCGGCTCCTGTTAGAAATGAAAACTCCTGGGGGGTTACTCCTTTGAATGAAACTCTCACTAATATTCTCCTATATCTAGATAGTTCTTCAGCTAGCTTCTCACAGGCCCCAATGAGTATTCCATTTGTTTCAACTATGAATCTATAGCCCCTTGAAGTAACGTAGTTTATTAACTTAGTTAAGTGATTCCAAGCAATTGTTGGCTCACCGCCAGTCAGCCTAACGTATTCATAGCCTCCTCTATTAGCTATTGAAACGAGTTTTTCACCTGCCTCCACGTGATTATGCCACGAGCCCTTCCTAACATTATCCCTAAAATACCATGCCCAGCAGAACTTGCAGGACAAGTTGCAGCCTATTACATCAGCTGAAGCTACTCCTCCATACCATTTTCCGCCGCGGAACCTGTAGTAGAGCCTCTCCTCTAATCCACCTTTAGTTCTCGCTACAGCTTTACGCACTTCTTCAGCTCTCTTCAATGGGTCGTAGGGCATGGGGCTCACTTTAATTCAACAACTCTAAGCGCTTCCTCCTTATCGAGCTTTACTACAGTGAAGTAGTTGCTTGATACTTTCCTTAAGTTAGCGTTGTCTCCTAAGACCATTACTGTCAAGAGCCTTGCGTTAGCTGCCTTAAGCCCTCTGTGAATTCTGAGTTCATCAACTCTGTCAACTCCATCAGTTATCAATACGACTTCACTTAACTCCTTGTACGTGCTCCTCCTCAAATCGCTTAAAGCCATGAGAATAGCCTTAGTTATATCTGTTCCACCACTGCTCTTAACTCTAGATAAGTAGTCTAGTACTTTAATTGCTTCACTTGCCTTCCCACTACTGGCCTTCAATAATTGATGTACTTCACTATCGAAGAACCTTAAGTAAAAGCACCTGGTCTCTCTAACGGCCCTTAAGTATAGGCCTATTGCTACAGCCTTAGCCCACGTGATCTTCATTCCATTCATGCTCCCCGACTTATCTATTAAGCAGTATATGGGGCCCATGTCCTTGGCCAACCGCTTTTCATAAAGCAGGAGTCTGCCTTCAATAAACTTGTGTAAGAATACTTCAGGGGGGAGGGCGTGCATTTTAGGCGCTAGCCGCTCTAAATCCCTGCCCAGTGAGTACCCTGATATCTCTCCTCTCCTGCATGTATACTTCTGTTTCTTCAAAGAAGTACTCCAGGGCTTTGTCTTCATTAATACTTCAAGCAGCCTCCTTACATCACTGTTCTTAGCGAGTCTAATTACTTCTTCAGCGTGCTCCTCTAAGCTAAGTGAACTGCCTTTACCGGCTGCTGCTTCTTCAATATACCTCCTAACTTTAACTACTGCCTCAATGTCTTCACTTACCTTAAGTATGCTCCTCCCAACAGCTTCTTCAATAACTCTCCTCCAGGCATTTCCGCGGCTGTGTTGAAGCATGGAGTCCTTTAATGCATTGAGCTTCTGTGGAAGCTCCCTACTGAGCTGCGATAACAGTATTCCAGACGCTATTGAGCTAGCGAAGCTATCTCCAACAGTCAAGCTCTTAACTCTATCTAGAGTGGGGTGGGCAAGCATTGCTGCAACTATTGTATAGCTGAGCTCTGCGCTTTCTCCGCGAACTTCATTAAGAGGCTTTAGCAGTGGGTATGGGAGGAAGAAAGTGTAGTAGGAGTCTACGCCTACTACAGGGTTTAGTACTGGGGAGCTCGCTTCTTCAGTGAGGGCTTTACATATCTTGAGGACTCTTAAGCCACGGTACTTAGTCAACGCGCTATCGTAGTTGACTCCCTTTAAGGATCCTTCAATGCTAGTAGTGCTCAATTCATGCACCAGTGCATGCCTTGATCTATAGCCCAATCCTCCTCCTCAGTAGAGCTATTACTTCACTTGCATCATTTAATACGTCAATAGCCTTCCTCCTCACAATATCGTTGCTAGTTGAATCAGCTATTGTTCTAACTCTCTCCCTTAATGCTTCAAAAGTCCTCAAGTAGTCTATTAGCCTTGGCTCAAAGCCGCTCATACTCATTATGAACTCCTTGGCGTCCCTCAAGTTGTTCTCGATCTCTGTTAACTCCATTAAGTACTTCTCGGGAGTCTTTAATTCATCCACTAGAATTACGTTTACTTGCTCAAGCTCATCTCTATCCCGCGGTATTATAGATGATAGAATCATCATGTCTTGTTCAATTGCTTCAAGCCTTCCATTGAGAATGCTGTTGACTGCTATTGCCTTAAGGGATTTCCCCTTTCTTCTATCTGTAACGTGGATCCCGTGATCTTCTAGTATTGCAAATACCTTCACTAGCTTCTCCTTCACTCTACTTAAATCGACGTTGAAAATGAGCTTATTTAACTCTCTTACTTCACTCATCGTTAAGACAGGCTTCGGGGGTTGTAGAGGCTCGATCTCCATTCTCCAGACAGCGTTAAGTAATTGAATCCACTTATCTTCACTAACTGGTTTAACGAAGTGTCTGTAGAGGAATCTATCGTAGAGAGCCTGTAGTTCCGGCTCTTCAGGCACATTATTGCTCGTCGATATGAGAGTCCATAGGGGGACCTTTATTTCATTGTATCCATCATATATCACTCTTTCATTCATTATTGATAGAAGAGTGTTTAGTATAGCTGAGCTAGCGTTGAATATTTCATCAATGAAGGCTATTTCTGCTTCAGGCAGCTTATTCCTAGTTACTCTAACGTACTTCCCCTCCCTTAGTGCAACTATGTCGAGAGGGCCGAATAATTCGTCTGGCTCAGTGAACTTAGTCAATAAGTACTTGAAGAACCTTGCGTTAATTAAGTCAGCAGCTCTTCTAGCAAGAGCTGATTTAGCAGTGCCTGGCTCACCAATTAGTACTGCGTGCTCACCGCTGACTATTGCTGAAGCTATGGTTTTAGCCTCCTCCTCTCTTCCAATAAAGGGCTTGGATAACTCATTAACAAACTCTTGAGCAGCGTTAAGTAAAGCCTTTATAGAGCTACTGCTTTGATTACTCAAACTCAGCCCCTAAGTAGCTACATAGACTATAGCTATTATATATCTGGTGAAGCTTTCCTCAATGAATAGCGCTCCACGGCCATTCATGCCTTAACGCCTGGGCTCTCACCACATACTTCTCAACGATCTTCCTTGAGTGAGCCGCAGGGATTCCTCAGTCAATACCGCTATGAATTTCACAGTGCTTCCATACACTATGCCATCACTAGGTTTTTAATGAAGCTCCATATCTACTTTAGTGGTGTTTAAAGATGCTTGGGGTTTACCTAGCGCTAGCTTTAGGGGCATTAACTAGCTTATTAATGAAGAGGGTTTGTAGAGATGTTGATCGTTTGAGGAAATCGTTAAACCGCGCTCTCTCAATCAACATATACGTACTTGTAACGCTAGTTGGATTAAGCGCTGGCTCAGGAGTTAGAGAGGCTTTAGGAGTTTCTGGAGCTCTATTCATCCATAGATTAGTAGTTGATGTAGCACTTTTAGTGGCGGCGCCAATGACAGTAAGCTTGCTCATAGCTGTAGCTGTATTAAGGCTTGGTGGAAGGCTTTGAAGCACGTAGCTGTAATAACTACACTATTCATTATTGGAGCATTCTTAGGCTTCCTTAATGAATCCATGAGTGGAGCGAGCATTGCTTTAAATGCATTGCTTTACTCACTGATATTCATAATTGGAGCTCTAGTAGTGCTTGAAGTAAGATCTATTGAAGTCATTGCGTTCTCCTTAAAATTAGCTCTAATGCTTGCTGCATCAACCGTCATTGGGTCTGCTTTAGGAGGAATAATTGTTGGAGCATTAATTGAAGGATCTTTGAAGCCCTATCTAGCTGTAGCACTAGGAATGGGGTGGTATACTTTTACAGGCCCATTCCTAAGCATCACTAATAATTACTGGGGGCTGCTTGGCTTTACTTCAAATGTGCTTAGGGAAGCAGCGACATTCATTATTTATCCACTGCTAGCTAAGAAATTCTCAATAGAGGCAATAAGTATTGGTGGAGCAACAACTATGGATACAACTCTACCAGTAATAGCTAGGTATGGAGGTGAGAAAGCGGCTTTAACAGCTTTAGTGCATGGCTTCATACTTACACTCCTAATACCAATCCTAATCCCCCTAATAATGGAGTTACTGTAGCTTACTTCACGTAAGAGTTCATTAATAAAGACGTGGAGTTTAAGCATTGCCTCATAATAAAGAAGCCATGATCAATTGAATAAGGTATATAAAGGTGTTTAATAAAGCAATACAATAGCTGAGAGCACTGCCTCCATAGCATGTAGGGCATTACTAGAGGGTTTCAGTGAGGCGTAGCAATGCGTATGCAGTATACGTAATTACGTAAACTTCTGCTACTACAGCATCAGCGCTGGCTTCAATTTGCTGTGGAGGCAGTGCTCAATGAAGCCTTGGCTTAACTAAGCTTTTAGCTTTAAGTAACTCTAGTACGTAGTAGTGCTCAGTGCGTTGCAGTGATGAAGCGCCCTACGATGAGCTATCGCTATGATTGTTGACTTCCGGAGCTGAAGTAGCTAAACGAGTTCTCTTAATGTACTCAGCTATTTTTTCAAAAGTCTCCTTACTTAAGTAGTGCTCCATTATGCATGAGTCTTTTTCAGCTGTTTCTTCACTTACCCCAAGGGACATTAGGAATGATTTAATTAACTTGTGCTTCTCATAGATTTTCTCAGCTTCACTAAAGCCTCTTTCAGTGAGCTTGACTTCGTGGCCCGGCTTATAGTCTATTAAGCCATTGCTGCACAACTTCCTTAAGTACTCTACTACGCTGCTCGGCTTTACTGAGAGCTTTTCAGCTATATCCTTGATTCTAGCTCTCCCAAGCTTTTTCTCAAGTAAGTATATTGCCTCTAGATATTCTTCACACCTCTTACTCAAGTAAGGCACCTTAAACGTTGAGCTCAATCCTCATACTCGTGGTAGTGGGGCTTAATCCTCCTGCTCTTCCTTATGTCTGAGGACTCCTCTGCTTCACTCTCTAAACTTTCTTCAACAGTTCTCCCGCCCTTAAGCTTTGCTTCAGCTCTCCTCAAGAGTTTTGCATATATCTCTGGGTAAGTGAATCCATCAACTCTCTCAACGTCGCTTATTATTACTGCTGGCACAGTGAATACTCTATATCTATCGGCTTCCCATGGGAATTCCACTGCTTCTATCGCTTCAACAAGTATATTGTCGTTCACTAACCCCATTTGATTAAATGAATCAACTACGTAGGGGCAGTATGGGCATTCTGGTGTAACAAAGATCTTTACTTGCAGTGGAGTATCTATGGACTCCACTAATTCAACTACTTCCTTCGATAAGTTAATTACGTTGTTAGCTATGTATTGATGCATGTATATGAATGGGGGGAACTCCTGTGATGTAGGTAGGCCGTAGTACCTTACGTTACCCCTCCTAGTTCCATAAATCCAGGCTGGTGCGTAAGATGGCTTTAGTGCTCTAGCTACATCGCTGTTTTTATCAACTATCCTTACTTCAAGCATTCCATTTGAAATACTCTCCAATTCTTTAGCTAGCCTTACAGCATCACTGCAAGTCTCGCATCTAGTGTTTGGAGGAGCTGTAATTAAGTAGTCGACTACTCTTCTCTTAAATGAACTAAATATGTTTCTTAAAGCACTCTCCGTCTCTCGGTCGAATAAGTTGCTCAACTAATCCTACCTCCAGAGTTAGGTTAGCCTAATTTAGAGGATGCTTATAAACTCTTCTACAGAGGCTTCCCCAGAGTATTTAAAGGAGTTCATTGAATAGAGTCTTAAATCCCTCATTCAATAGGTGGCTTAATTGTTTAGTTTACTCGAGATCCCTAGAAACTTAATTAAGGCAGCTTTAGGGGAGCTTAAGGCTTCACTAATCATATCTAACGCTAACGTACTATGTACGACTACTGGAGAAGTAGTTGAGGGATGCAGCATTATTGTATACGATGAATACATAGTTAGAGTTGATAGAGTGAGGGACTTGGATAGATACGTTGGAGCCAACACAGTGGTTGTCGACGGCGGGAATAGATATGCATTGCCTGGCTTCATAGATGCCCACGTCCACGTTGAATCAAGCATGCTTAACTTAAGGGAGTTTGGAAGGCTTGCGGCAATGCATGGAGTTACATCTATAGTCGCTGACCCCCATGAAGTTGGAAACGTCCTCGGTATAGAGGGGATAAAGCTAATGATAGATGAAGCTAAGCACACTCCAGTGAGGTTCTTCTTTGAAGTACCAAGCTGTGTTCCAGCAGTAG
>Ga0209080_1001018_pt1 | contig 15280 bp, 16 predicted proteins | sample JNZ110809AmetaG_FD_184123 | JGI IMG/M metagenome (GOLD analysis project Ga0209080, IMG submission 184123) | Hot spring microbial communities from Jinze hot spring, China to study Microbial Dark Matter (Phase II) - JNZ 110809A (SPAdes) (version 3) ...
TTCCTTACACCGCGCGAATTCAAGTTCGTGGTGAAGGTGAAGTTACGGGCGCTGACATCCAAATGCCCTACGGTTTTGAGGTCGCTAACCCAGAAGTCCATATTGCAACCTTGACGGACAGCAAGGCTTCTTTGGACATGCAACTGACCATTAGGGTCGGCAAGGGTTACTTGCCTTTGGAGAGGATTGACAGGTCCAAACTCCCGTTAGGCACAATCCCAGTTGATGCGATTTTCTCGCCTGTGAAGAAGGTCAACTTCATCGTTGAACCAACCCGAGTTGGCGTCCGCAGCGACTACGACAGGCTGATTTTGGAAGTTTGGACGAATGGAGCAATTGAGCCAGATCAAGCCGTTGTGGAAGCAGCGCAATTGCTCATTGAGCACTTGAGGTTGTTCCAGCCGCTGGGCATGGGGCGACAGTTTGTCTTGCAAGAATTAGGGGTTGAAGAAGGAATGCTTCCCACAGGTGAGCCTATTGAGCGGCTGGGGTTGCCAACACGCATCATCAATGTGCTCCGCCGAAACGGCATCACGACAATCCAAGAGTTGACGAGTTACACCCGCGAGGAACTTTTGGAACGAGTTTCTGGGCTTGGAGAGCAGTCGTTACAGCAAATAGAGGAAAGGTTGCGCGAACTCGGTTATTCCTTCCGTGAGGAGTGGGGTGAGTGAAAAGATGCGCCACAAGAAGGACTACAAACTGCTTGGACGATTTCCTTCTCACCGAAAGTCCATGTTGAGGAACTTGGTCGCGTCGCTCTTCATCCACGAGAAAATTGAGACGACCTACACGAGAGCGAAGGCAGCACAGCGAATTGCGGAGAAACTGATCACAATCGCTAAAGAAGATACTGTCGCTGCCCGTCGTCTTGTCGCTGAATACATTCCTAACCCGTTGCGTCGCCAAGTCGTCACCAAACTTTTCCGAGAAATCGCACCTAAATACAAAGACCGAAACGGAGGCTACACCCGCGTAATCAAAGCGGGTGTGCGAAGAGGCGACGCTGCTCAGGAAGCCGTCTTAATGCTCGTTGAATGAAGCAAATGTTTTCTGAATGCTCAACGCATAACGCTCAAAGCCTATGAGGCACATTAAGTTAGTCATTGGCTACGATGGCACGGATTTCCATGGCTTTCAGCGCCAAAAGGGATTGAGAACTGTCCAAGAGGAGTTGGAACGCACCTTGACAACTTTGTTGGGACATCCCGTAAGCGTTAAAGCGGCAGGGCGAACAGATACTGGGGTCCACGCTGAAGGTCAAGTTGTCAGTTTTTGGACGAGTTGTCCTATCCCAGTTGAGCGACTGCCATTAGCCCTTAACTCTCTCTTGCCAGCAGATATCGTCGCCAAAAAAGCAACACAAGTTAGCCCTAATTTCCATCCGCGCTTTGATGCTACCAGTCGTGTCTATCGCTACTTGATTGACAATCGTCCAGTCCCGTCAGTGTTGTTGCGAAGATACGCATGGCACATTGTGGAACCGTTAGATGTAGAAGCGATGAAACGAGCAGCGCAGTTTCTAATCGGAGTTCACGATTTCGCTTCCTTCCACGCCAGTGGCAGTGACTTAGGTTCTACCGTTAGGGAGATGAAGCGGATTACCGTTGTCAAACGCGACGGTGTCATTGCAATCACGATGGAAGCAAACGCTTTCCTTTACCACATGGCTCGCATCATTGTCGGGACGCTGGTTGAAATCGGATTGGGGCGAAGGAAGCCCGAAGATATGGAGGCTATCCTTGAAGCCCGTGACAGGACAGTAGCAGGGAAAACCGCACCGCCACACGGCTTATGTTTGATGCAGGTGAAATACGGGAGAAGGAGGGGCGACGATAATGGCTCAGAGGAAGAAGAAGGAGCAAGTTGACAACCCGAAAAGTTTTGTGGAAGGGCTAAGGCAGGTTATTCAAGACTTGCTTGTGCCTGAATTGAAAGCAATTCAGGTGACTTTGCAACATCACGGCGAACTTATCCAGAATTTGCAAAGGCAAATGGAGACAATGCAGCGACAAAACGATGAGCGGTTTGCTGCTTTGCAACGGCAAATGGACGAACGGTTTGTTACCGTGCAACGGCAAATGGACGAACGGTTTACCGCTTTGCAGCAGCAAATGGATAAGCGGTTTGCCGCTGTGCAACAGCAAATTGTTGCCTTTCAACAACAAACGGCGGAAGAATTTTCAAAAGTCTGGCAGGCTATCACGGAGTTATTGGAAGCCCAAAGACACACTCAAATGGGTTTGCAGCGGGTTTTGGACCGCTTGGATGTTACGGAGATGATTAAGGAGACGCAAACGAGGCAGAAAGTTGTTGAAGCCCAGACAGAGCAATTGAGAGAGGAAGTTGCCCATTTGAGGCGGCTATTGGAAATGGCGATGCAACAAAGAGGAATCCAACCGACAACACCGTAAAGGGGGAAGTTTGGTCATGGCGAACAAAACGACTTGGATCAACCCGAAAACCGTTGAGCGACGCTGGTGGGTCGTTGATGCGGAAGGCAAAATTTTGGGACGGCTCGCCAGCGAGATCGCTCGCATTTTGATGGGCAAGCACAAACCACAATGGCAACCCAATCTGGACATCGGCGATTTCGTTATTGTCGTCAACGCTGAGAAAGTGAAATTGACGGGCAAAAAGTTGGAGCAAAAATTCCATTATCGTCACTCAGGGCGATTGGGTAACCTTAAGGCTTACAGTTACCGATGGATGCTTGAGAACCGTCCTGAGCGAGTGATTGAATTGGCAGTTTCAAAAATGCTGCCAAAGAATCGGTTGAGGGCGAGGATGTTGAAGCGATTGAAAATTTATCGCGGTCCTAACCATCCTCATCAGGCTCAAATGCCTCAACCTCTTTCTCTCACCGCAACGCGGGTCCCTGTGCCCGCAGAATAAAACATGAAGCGAATTTGAGCCAGAGATAATCAGCAGGAGGTGCCGGATGAACATGGAGCAACAAGTTCCTGTGACGCCGGAAGCCGAACAAGTAACAGCGGGAGGAACTGAACTGGCCGCAACAGAGCAGACGACTGAGGTTCAAGAACCGTTAACAACATCCGCTGAACAGGCTTCTTCTGAAACGAGCGCCGAAGTTTTGCCCGCAGTTACCTTGCCCACAGAACCCATCAAAAAAAGGGAGGGCAAGGTTGACATTACGCCAAAAGGCGAAATAAGGTTTTACGCTACCGGAAGACGCAAGGAAGCGATTGCGCGAGTTTGGTTAATTCCGGGCGGGACTGGGCAAATCATTGTCAACGACCGTCCCCTGCTGGAGTATGTGACCCGTATCTCGCTTTACGAGGAAGTCATTGAACCCCTCCGCGTTACCAATACGCTCGGCATGTTTGATGTCAAAGCAACGGCAAAAGGCGGGGGATTGCATGGGCAAGCAGGTGCTTTGAGACACGGCATCGCTCGTGCCCTCGTCGTTTGGAATGAGGAATTGCGACCAGTTCTGCGCCGTTACGGATTGCTCACCCGTGACCCTCGTGCAAAAGAGCGGAAGAAGTATGGGCAAAAAAGGGCAAGGCGAGGCTTCCAGTTCCGAAAGCGCTAATCTTCTGCTGCAAATCAAAAATTTGCGAAGGTGGGTTAAGGATGGCGGTGAGGCTCATCTTTTCGTTTGATAGCGAGGACTACATTACGCCCGCTGCCGATGACGCAGAGAAATGGTGGGCAGAAACGATGAGTAAGCATGGCATCACCGCCTGCATCTGCGTCGTCGGCGAATTGGTGCGGGCGCTACAAGTTCGTGGGAGGCGAGATGTCCTCGCTGCAATGGCTTCCCATGAGATTGCTTACCACTCCGACAAGCATTCGGCTCCACCAACTTGGGCTGAGGTTTTGGATGAATGCGGATGGCAGGATGGGATAGAACGAATCTTGAAGGCGGAGTTAAAAGGCATCAACGATGTCAGAGAATCGCTTGGGCAACATCCATCCGCGTGGTGCAAACCCGGAAACAGTTGGGGCGCGCAGGTCGCTGCAGCAATGTCACTGTTGAACATCCCAATTTTTTGCGATTCACCATTTGCCCTTCAACGGGGGCAGCCTTTTTGGTTCGTCAATACCTTGATGCTCCAATACCACACTTCCTTTGACCGCTACTTTGATGTCCCATCAAGCGAACGATTACGGCGGATGCAGGACGACTTTTTGAAACTCTGTGACGCCCACGACGGCGGTTACATCATCATGTTCACGCACCCCTCCCGTTTGGTCACTGCAGATTTTTGGGATGCAGTTAATTTCCGTGAAGGCAAAAATCCGCCGAGGAAAGAATGGAAGCCAGCACCTTTGCGCCCTAAGGAGGAAATCGTTTCTTTGCAGCAAGACTTTGACCGCTTCCTATCGTGGGTCGTGAAGCAACCTCAAGTTGAATTGACAACTTACCGTCAACTGTTCGCCGAATACAAGCAACCTATGCTTCGTTGGATAGGCTTTAGCGAGGTTTTGCGACTTGCGGAGAAAGCCCCTGAGTTCACTTATCAACCCGTCAATGGCGGTTTTCTCTCCCCAGCAGAACAATTTGGCGTGTTCGTTCGCGCTGCAGCCATTTTAACGAAAGAAGGACAAACACCTGAAGCGGTGCCTGTGCGTCAATTGTTTGGTCCTACGAGAATGCCTCCAACCGCAATCCAACAAGGGCAAGCAGCGCTCAGTGATTTTCTGAACGCTGTCTTTTACGCCGACGAATTCTGCACGGAGACAGGTTGCGTCCCTGACCAAATCGCGATTGGACAGCACTCGGTTGGTCCCAATGCCTTCATGCAAGCAGTAGCATGGCTGTTAAGGCAATGGCAAACCACTCGCTTCTTGCCTGCGTCTATCCCTTTGAAAGAGGTTCCCGAGTTACCGAAAGTCGCAGACGAACCACAATTTCGCAATTACCGTTTCAAGGGCACTTGGGTCATCTTTCCACCCGAGTTTGAGGGCTTGAAAACTTTGGAGCACATCCGATTGCAAACATGGACGATTAAGCCTGCGGTTCCAACCCAAAGTTTGAAACGCCGAAACGATGGGGCGACAGGTCGGTGATAAGGATGCGTTTACACCTTTGCGCTGTTTTGTTACTCCTAATTGCATTGACAGTTCAACCGCAAACGGGTTTAACTTATCGGCTATACACTGCGAAGGAGGGGGAAGTGCCAGCGGAGATCGCCAAGCGGTTTAATGTCAGTGTTCAGGACATACTTCGCGCCAACCCCAACATGGTTGCCGACCAACCACTCCGTCAAGGCGAAGTTGTTTTGGTTCCTGTGAGAGAGGTTAGTCCCACGACTTCATCAAGCAAGCAAAAACCGCCTAACTCACTTCAAAAGCGTCTGTCATCACAACCCACATCAACCACATCGTTCGCTCGCGCTTATTGGGTTTACACTGTGCAAGTTGGTGACACACTTTCCAGCATTGCCAAGCAGTTCAATATACCGGTCTCTGCACTTGCTTATGCGAACAACCTGCCAACCAACGCGTCTTTGTCCCCGGGTCAAGTTTTGATGGTGCCAGTTTTGGAGCAAAGGTTTGAGGCTAAACCTGTCCAATCAATGAATGCCTCATCAACCCAACCGAAGGCAACTGTAACTCATCAAACGGTTTCTATGCATCGCCCACCAATTCTTCCTGCTCCACGCATTTTCGGTTATGTGGGGACTGTCATTGCTTCAGTGGCAAGCATTCGTAGCGCTCCACGCGAGAGTGCACCTGTTTGGAGCCGCGTTGTGCGAGGCACTCAGGTGATTATCACAACAGAGCGTCCCGGATGGTATGGGGTGTTGATGATTAACGGCTCAACGGGTTGGGTTGTTCAAAGCGCTCTTAAGAAGGAGAACAGAGCCATCTTTTGGAACGATATAATGCGAGCCTTTGGTGGACAAGTGGGACGAGACAACAGCATCGTTGTGGCTGAAGCGATGAGGTATTTAGGTGTGCCATACAAGTATGGAGGGACATCACCTGTCAAGGGTTTAGATTGCTCCGCCTTTGTCCAGAGGGTTTTTGCATCTCGTGGCATAAAATTGCCCCGAACCGCTGCAGAACAAGCGAAAGTGGGGATTCCCGTTCCTCCACATGATTTGCGCCCCGGTGATCGCCTCTACTTCGCTGTTAAAGGTGGTCGGATTGACCACTGCGGGATTTACATTGGCAATGGCTTGTTCATTCATGCCTCTGGAAGACATGACGCCGTTGTCATCAGTAGCCTCTTTGAACCCCTCTATGCCCGCTCCCTTGTGGCTATCCGTCGCTGACTTTCGTTCGGTTTTTACCCTGAGGTTCAGAAACGCTATGCATTGGGAGTTAACAAACTAATTGGCTGGGGCGCCTGGCTTCGAACCAGGGACCTCGGGATCCAGAGTCCCGCGTGCTACCAACTGCACCACGCCCCAGCCATTTTCGCCGACGCAAAATTATAGCAAGGCTTCCCGAAAAAGTGAAGATGAACGAGAAGATTTGGGAAAGGTGACAGGATTGCAGCAGGAAAGATTGGTTCTGCTTGGTTTCACTGTGTTGTTCGTTCTGCTTTTGATAGCGTGGTGGGTGGCAGCAACGCTCAACAAAGGCAATCAATCCACCAATCACGCTCTTGTCGTTCAAGAGGAGAAATCAAATGGCGTCCAAATTTCTGGCGGTCAATTGGTTGCTGAAATCCCGGAGCGGGAAGAGAGATGGGTTTTGCAATTCTCGTCAAGTCACTACGACCCCGACAAACAGGTCGCCATAACGAAAAGCGGAATTTGTCAAGTTACCCGAAAAGGGGAAATCGTCACGATTTTTCGCGCCCCCACCATAATTGTCCGCTTCAAAGACCGCGAAATGGAAATGAGAGACGGTGTCACAATTGTAGCGATTTTGCCTCGGTTGAAAGTGAACCTTAAGTCTTTGAGATGGCGCTGGGAAAGCGGGGAACTGATCGGAACTGGGAAGGTCAAAGTTGAAGGGGAACGAATTAGTGCAGTTGCCGACATGTTGAAAGGCGATACTACATTGCAGCGGATTTCCTTGATAGGAAACATCCACACCGATGTGACCGAAGCAAAGAGTGGTGAACGGAAATGAGTTCAGTTGTCCTTTTGGAAGGGCGGGATTTGCGCAAACGCTACGGTCAGAGGTGGGTGGTCAACGGAGTTACCGTCCAAGTTCGTCAAGGGGAAGTTGTGGGCTTACTCGGTCCCAACGGTGCCGGCAAAACGACGACTTTTTACATGCTGACTGGGTTCATACTCCCCAACAGCGGAAAAGTTTTCCTTGATGGGCAAGAAATCACCAACTTGCCCATGTATCTTCGCGCCCGCATGGGCATCAGTTACCTGCCGCAGGAACCTTCCGTGTTCCGAAAATTGACCGTTGAAGAGAACATCTTGCTCGTTTTGGAGATGCAAGGCGTTCCACCGAAACAGAGGCGAGAAATCGCGGAGAGGTTCATGGAAGAGTTGAACTTGACGAGAATTCGCCGAAATTTGGGACAGGCTTTATCGGGTGGTGAGAGGAGACGGGTAGAAATTGCAAGGGCGTTGGCGACGAACCCAAAATTTTTGCTCCTTGACGAACCTTTCACGGGAGTTGACCCTCTCGCCGTTGAAGACCTTCAACGCATCATCGCCCAACTGAAACAAAGAGGCATCGGAATACTCATCACCGACCACAATGTCCGTGAAACTCTGAAAATCACCGACCGGAGTTACATCATCTCGGAGGGCATCATACGGACTCACGGAACGCCCCAAGAAATTGTCAATGACCCAATCGCCCGCCGCTACTACTTGGGCGAAAGTTTTGAACTTTGATGGCTTTCAAATTCGGAGGGTTGCCAAAGTGATGACCATCCTTGACCGCTACCTTTTGAGAGAACTGGCAGGTGCGTGGCTGATCGGTTTGGCGGTTTTTTCAGGTTTTTTGACGGTTGGTGAAGTCCTCCGCAAAAGCATTGAATTGCTCTTTGAACTTCATGCACCGGCAAGCGAAGTGGTTCGGTGGGTTCTTTTGGCTTTACCCTACATCATCGTTTGGAGCATCCCCATCACAACTCTTTTCTCCGTCGTCATGACCATTGGACGGATGAGCCACGATTTGGAAATCACGGCTTTGCTTGCATCCGGGATAAGTTTCCAAAGGTTGCTCCTCCCTATTGGCGTGTTGGCGCTGTTCATCTCGTTCCTTTCGTTTTGGCTTAACGCTTTTGTCGTTCCACCAACCTACGGTGCTGCCGATGCATTGCTTTGGAAATACAGGGAGCGTTTAGGTATGACGACTGGGCTTTTCGTCGCGGAGCCTCCCAAAGCCCCTCGCTTAATTTTGAGTGCCAAACAATTTGACCCTGCGAAAGGGGAATTGCGTGATTTGTGGCTTTTGGAGACGACAAAAGGCAGCGAAAGGGTCTACTTGGAAGCCAAAAAAGCACTATGGAAGGGAAACCGTTGGGAATTTTACGATGGGTTCGTCCAAATAATTGCTCCCGATAAACCAATGGTTCGCGAGCAATTTGAGCATCTTTCACGCCCAACAGCCTTGAGACCTCCGACGGAATTGAGTGCCGATAAGAAACGGCTCGCTCCCAACCGCCTCACTTTAACCGCGTTGTCGGCGGAGATTGAGCGGATGAAAAAGTGGGATGTTCCGCACGAGGTCATTGCTGAGTATGTGGTTGAGTGGCACAACAGGTTTGCCATGTCGCTGAGTTGTTTCGTCTTGGCTATGCTTGGAGCACCAATTGCCCTCAAATTGCGCCGAGGGGGCGGGATCGCTGTAGGGGTTAGTGTCGTCTTCTTCCTGCTTTACTACTTGGTCTGGAACATCGGTTGTCAACTCGGTGAAGCGGGGCGAATTCCCGCAATGATCGGGAGTCACCTCCCAAACATAATCGGGCTAATTAGTGCGTGCGTTGTTTTGACAAAGTTGCGGTAACTTGCTCCCTCACTTTTGCAAGTGTTGTTTCAAAATGGGCAACAACTCGCTGGCGAGGGAGGCAATGTGTCTTGTCTGTAACCACAATCGGGCAGGACCGGAAATTTCTGCAACAAGCCCCTCGCCACCAAGCAAGAAAGATTTAAGCCCACCGAAAGTTCTGACTCTGTAGTTAGCGCCTTCCTCCATTGCGACAAAGTGAAAATTGTCAACGACAACCGTTTCGCCTTGCGGGATTTCAATTTCCTCAATTCCACCGAAAGATGTGACCCAAACACCACCGTGACCGCGAACCCTCAGCCAAATCAATTCGCCTTCTGTCAACCAACCCTTGAAACCACGCCACGCAATATCAAGCGAGACATCACCGTGATGGGCAAGGTAAGCGGTGTCCTGCAAGACATAACCGTTCCCTTGCAGGGGCAGGTAATGAATGTCCCCGGGGGCAGCAGGTGCTAACCAAATTTCTGCTTTCCCTTGAGCGCGGAATGTGTTGAGGAAGAGAGCCTCACCACCAAACACAGAGCGCAAAAGCGATGAAAACAAACCGCCCTTCATTCCCGTGTCAACAGTAATGGCTCCTGTCATCATTACCATTGCACCCGGCTCAGCCACAATTTCCTCCCCTGCTTCCAGTTTGACTTTCAGCAAAGAATACGAGGGGCGGTTGCTCACTTCCCAAAGCATATTGGCCCACCTCTTGAAACCTCACCTTACTGCTTTCGTGACAGTGGAGGTTGGGCGGCGAATTTTAATGACGCTACCTCTTATTGCCCTGTGAGGGATGACGACTAAAGTTCCGTCATTGTTTCGTAGATAGACGGCAAACCAACTTATGCGCTCCACTACGCCTTCCCCTAAAGGTGAGGAGATTTGGTCACCTTCCGCCAAAGTGTCGTCCAGAACGAGAGAATAGCCAGCGATCAAATCGGAAAACAGATGCCGCATCACCCAAAGGAAAGAAGCAACAACAATTGTCAACCCCCAAAGGATAATTTCCCGGGTAACACCGAAGCGTTCAAAAATCATCCAGCCTGCCAATATGGCAATTACGATGCGGGTCAAAATCCTCGGTAAAGCGAGGATGCGAACTTGACGCCAAACCGATTGGCTTGCGCTTCTGTCACGACCTGAAACGAGGACCGGACGGAGCCAACTGTGCCAGCGACCATCAAGCCAACGGACAAGCAAATAGGCAACGAAGGCGATAACTACTGCTGACCACAATCTCGGCAGAAACCAGAACCTGAACCACCCTGAAATGTTCGTCAAAAGCAATTGCAGTTCGGGCGGCATTTTTCAACCTCCAGAGATGCTTTCAAGTTATGTGGACATCCCCAGATTGCTCTTGAGCGAGTTGCTGAAGTTTACGGATAAAGGAAGGCATCCCTTCAAACCCGGTCTCAACCAGCATCCCTTCGCCATCGTTGATGCGAACTGTCCGGATACCAGTGTCATGTTCGCTCCCTCTCATCTTTACAACAGTTATCGCTTTCCGAACATGGTCGTGGAGGAGCATGTATCTCAACATGAGGATGCAATCAAGCCCCCGCGCTAAGTCTGGGTCAATGGGTGAATGCTCAGCGCTGTTCGCCGCTGCGACGCTTAGGGTGAAAACCGAAGTCACGCCGTGCAGGGTGAACAACTCAATGAAGGCTTGCAAGTATTGGGGCAAGTAAGTAGGGTCAGGGAAGGTGGCTGCGAGGTCCGACAAACTGTCAATGGCTGCCCGTTTGATGGGGCGTCCTTCCTTCTCCCGCTGTTCCAACAGACTTTTGACTTCCCAAAAGAGTTTGTAAGCGTCAACATCGCCGGTGACATAGTGGATGACAAGGTTTCCGTTTTCCAGAGCGGGTGTCAAATCAATCCCAATGGTTCGGGCACTTTGTAAAATTCGCTGTGGGTCTTCCCTCAAACTCACATACAAACCGCTTTCCCCGTTCAAAACGCCGTGAGCAATGAATTGGCGAACCAAGGTGGATTTGCCAGTCCCTGTCTCTCCAGCCACAAGGGTAGCGAAACCTTCCAAAAAGCCTCCACCTAACATGCGATCTAAGCCGGGAACCCCTGTCGCTACTCGGCGCATGCTTAACTCCCGTTCGTGCCCGCGAGGGAGCGGGATTGGGTAAACTTTTATGCCTTCGTTTGTGATCTCCATGCTATGGCGACCGGGTTGGAAAGATTGACCGCGGGCTTTGAGAACTTCAAGGAACCGACGGCGCTGAACTTTGTTAACTGGCTCAAAGAAAAGTTGGACGACAGTGTCAACGGCATACTGCTCTAAAGAAACCTCGCTCTCACTCCAACGAATTTCTTGAGTCAGCAATGCAGTTGCTTGGGATTGCCTTAATCGGTTCAGCAAACTGTTCAAGATTTCCCTCAGTTCAACGGGGTCGTTGGTCAGGCGCTGGAAGTGACTCAAACTGTCAATCAACACCCGTTGGATTTTGCCTTGGCTCAGCACTTGATTCAGTTCGCTGTTCGGGTCTCGGATTTGTTGGTAAAAGGCTTGTGGCGATGAAGCGGTGATTTTAACTTTCCCTGACTGAACTAAGGGCTCAAAATTCCAACCGAAATTGCGCGCATCGCGAAGCATCTGCGTTGGGAATTCCTCAAAACTCACAATCAAGCCCGTTTCGTCAAGTTGTGTCGCACCGTAGTAGATGAACTGAAGCCCGAAAGTGGTTTTCCCCGCGCCCGGCAAACCCTGAACCAAAACTGTAGCACCCCGTAAAAATCCACCATCAAGAACAATGTCCAAGCCAGCAATCCCTGTCTTGACTCGCTCGGTCGTCATGATAGTTCCACCTCTTCGCTGTTGAGGAAAAGGTTTTTCGCTCACTCACTACAATTTTAGGTCAATGACTGCCGAAACACCGACATCGTAAACCCGCTGCATTTCAGTGACATTCAGGCTAACTTTGTCAACGGGGATGAGGACTTTCGCCCGAGCCCTTCCCGGCAGGTTAAGTTCAAGTTGGGCAACAGCCTCAACTTTCTTGACAGCCTCTTCATCGCCTATAACTTGTGCCGCGCCAGCATATGCTCCGCTGCCAATGCTGACGATGGGCACAACTTTCGTCGCTTGCTTGTGTTCCCATTTGCGGTTCATCAACGCTGTGTTGATGCCGTCGTTGATTTGCTTGCCGAACTGCTTGACCAACAACACGATAGCACCGCCTTTCAAAATTTGCCCTAACTGGGCGTAAAGAGAGACGGATGTGACGCTAATGGCTGCGATTGCGAGGACGACCAAAATCAATTTGCGCATCGTGGACACCTCCTTGAAATTTTTGCAGCCTCAATAAGATAGACACGCAAAACTCGTAAAGGTTCACTCGTAACGCAGACATTCAACCGGTTCAAGTCGGGCGGCGCGAATTGCCGGATAGATGCCGAAGACTAAGCCAACTATCAACGCAAAACTGAAAGCCAACAAAACTGTCCAGAGCGGGACATGGGTTGGCAGCCTCTCTTTCATAACCGTTCCGATCAACCAACTCAATCCCCAACCAAATCCCATCCCGAACAATCCCCCAACCCCGCTCAGCGTCATGGATTCAACGAGGAATTGCCTTTGAATATCGCTGTTTTTCGCCCCTATGGCTTTCCTGACCCCAATTTCCCTGATGCGCTCTGTGACCGAGACAAGCATGATGTTCATTATGCCGATGCCTCCAACCAAAAGCGCAAGTGCCCCAATGCCTCCGAGGACGATGGAAAAGACGGCGAGAATTCGTCCCACCGATTGCAAGATGTTTCGTTGAGTGTCAACCCTTAAGCCCATTAAGTCGCCGTAACGGTTTCTCAAAGCCGACCAAATCTCATCCGCCGCTTGCTCAATCTTTTCCGGTGATTCCGCCTTTGCGAGAATTGCGTGGATGTATCTGTTGCCCATCAGATATTGCTGGACAACCGGCAGCGGGACATAAACGAAATCGTCCCTTTGCTCACCGAGCACCCTGCCCATCTTCGTCAAAACTCCAATAACTGTCAAGCGAAGCCTTTGGACTCTGATTTCCTTCCCCAATGGGTCTTCGCCGGGGAAAAGTTTTTCCGCTACTTTCCATCCGATGATACAAACTCGCCTCCATTGCAAAATATCTCCTTCCGTCAACAAGCGACCACGAGCGAGGTCAAAGTTGAGGACGAAGTTTGCTTCGTGCGTTATCCCGACAAGTTGAACGGTTTTCTCCTCACCCATCCTGTAAGCCTTTGCGGGGATACGAACTTCAGGTGAAACATAAGCGACCGAGGGACAATGCTTGCGGATAGCGTTCACATCTTCGGAACGGAAAGCCACAAAATACTCCTGCCGCTTCCCTTCCTCCTGAGCCTTGCTGCGGTCGTAAACGACGAAAATCAAGTTTGAGCCAATTTGCTCAAACTCATGAACAACCCTGTGCCTCGCTCCCTCAATTATGGAAATCATGACGATCACTGAGCCAACGCCGATCGTCACGCCAAGCACGCTCAAAAACGAACGCAATTTGTGAGCGCGAATGTTCATTAGGGCTTCACGAACGCTCTCCCATAGCATACTTTCCCACTCGCCCTCATCTGTTGTCTCCGATGGTGAAGGGTTTCGCTATCCCGTAGCGCCGACATACAGATTCCAACTCGTTATCCGCAATGCTCAACGCAGTGTCAATTTGTTTCTGGGCTGTCAAGCCAGAAAGGGCAGCACCAGCCAAATCCTTTAGTGCAATGCGTTGCTTGAGCGAGTTGATCGTGTTTATGTGAGCCAACAAGGCTTGGTCATAAGCCAGATGCAACTGTTGGCACTCCGGTGGAGGTTTCAATTGATGCAGCCACTGGCGAAGCACTAAGAAGCGCTGAAGGTAGGCATCATAAGTTTGTAAAGTCCTCTGCGGGTTGTATTCGGGCGCATCTAAAATGTCGCCCGTTGACGCAACGCCTTGCAAGGCTTTGAGTAAGTCATTAAGGGCGCTGAGGGCGATCCAGTAATTGCTCGCTTCCCGCTTTCGCTGCATCTCAATCTTCTTCAACTGCTCCAAGTAATCCAAAAGCCCCGGCGGAATTGCAGGGCGTTGAACTTGCACAGGGGGTTGTTGCATTGGTGGGGGCTGAAGTTGAGGTTTTTGTTGCTGAGGTTGAGCCAAAAGCGATTGAGACGGGACGCTTGTTTGAACCCCTTGAACTGGCACAGGAACTGGCGGAGGTGGTGGAGTTTGAACGAGTCCTGTTGACGATGTCTCTTGCTGCTGAGGAAGTTGAAGGATGCTTCCACCTGCTGATGGAATTTGTTGCTGAGTTGTGGGAGTTTGAGCCAGACCCGAAACTGGTTTCTCACCAGACGACGGAATTTGAGCCAACCCCTGTTGATACTTCTGCATAAGCAAAAAAGCAACGCCGCCACCCGCTGCGAGCAAAAGGAAAGCAATCACGCCAATCGTGATGGCTAACCGCTGACGGGCTCGGATTAGCGCTAATTCTGTTTCTGGCGCAACGATGAACTTTTGTCCCTTTCCTTGCTGCTCCTTTTGGACTTGCCCTTCAGGCTTCATATTCCATCGCCTCGCTTTCTTTTTTCGCCCCTGTCAGTTTGCCATCACACTGTGGCAAAAGCAAGCGATGCTCGCTCAATCGTTTTGACGACCGAAATTCAACCTGCGCCAAAAAGTGACAATCCCCACTTGTGTCCAATTCCTCAAACCATAGCGTTTTGTCGCTTTGAAAATCTCGTGCACAAGCATTGTCAATGGGATGGCAATTTCATGTTCGTGAGCCAAATCAACGATGTAACCCAAATCCTTGTAGTGCAGAGCGAGTTGACCTCCGCCACTGAAGTCTTCGCTGAGAACATCTTCGGGCATTGGCAATTCCAACGCGTCCCGAATAAGGCTTGGGTCAAGCCCTAAACCCCTTGCAAACTCTGCTGCCTCACACCAAACCGCGCGTTGGCACGCACCAATTAGTTGGTTCACCGCTTTCAACAATTGACCATAGCCAACAGGACCGACATGAACGACTTTGTAACCGATGACATCAAGCACAGGTTTCGCGCGATCAAAATTTTCAGGGGTTCCGCCAACCATGATGATCAAACCTTGCTTCCTCCAAGTCACGGGCGCATCCACATAGCCAGCACCTTTATTGGCGCATTCTCGTTCATAGTGAATGTCCGTGTTCGGATGAGTTGTGCTCGTGTTGATGACGAGATGACCGCTACGCAAACCGCTCAAAATCCCATTTTCGCCCTCCATCACCACCTCAACTTCACGACTTCCGGGGACAGCAATGACAACACAATCGGAACTTTGGGCAAGGTCTTTTGGGGAAGGAACGGAAGTTGCACCTATTGAGTTCGCCCATTCAACTTTCCTCTCGTCAATGTCAAAGACGCAAAGCCTGAAAC
>Ga0209080_1001020_pt1 | contig 15260 bp, 13 predicted proteins | sample JNZ110809AmetaG_FD_184123 | JGI IMG/M metagenome (GOLD analysis project Ga0209080, IMG submission 184123) | Hot spring microbial communities from Jinze hot spring, China to study Microbial Dark Matter (Phase II) - JNZ 110809A (SPAdes) (version 3) ...
TTGCGTATACCCTATATACAAAGCCTGAAGACCTCTACGCAGTGAAAGAAGCCCTTGAATCAAGTGGACTGCAGATAGAAAGAGCGGAGATAGCCTATAAGCCTAACACTCTTGTCCAGGTACAGGACTCAGAGACAGCAAAGAAGATTTTTAAATTACTTGATGCCCTTGAAGACCTTGACGATGTGAAGGAAGTTATAGCCAACTTTGACATACCAAAGGAAGTTATAGAGCAGGCAACTTAAATTAGTCTGTCTAAAAGGACAACCACAAGGAAAACCACACTTACATACCCATTTACTGTAAAGAAGGCTTTGTTTATCTTAGAAAGGTCATAGGGCTTTATTAGGCTATGCTCGTAGTAGAGAAACAGCCCAATGCCAAAAAGACCAAGAAGATACACAAAACCAAGAAAGTCAACCTTGAAGAGCAGTACAAGGAGGGCAAGGAAGGTAATAAGGTGAAAAAACCTCGCAATCCACAAAGCCCCCTCTATGCCAAACTTAACAGGTATAGACTTAAGACCCTGCTCTCGGTCAAACTGGTAGTCCTGGAGGGCATACAAAATATCAAAGCCAGCAACCCAGAAAGCCATTGCAATGCCAAGAATTATGGCATTAAAGGATATACGCTCATTGAAGGATACATCTATAGCCAAGGGTATGAGAAAATAAACCGCACCAAGAACTAAGTGAGGATAATAGGTTATCCTTTTGGCGTAAGGGTAAAACCAAAGAAGAAAAAGCACTATGGGAGAAAGCAAAAAGGCGTATATGTTTATCATAAGGGTAGAAAAGATAAAAATCCCACCAGAGAAAAGAATAAGCCTTTTTATGCTCTCTTCTGAGACCTCACCCCTTGCATGAACCCACTGGCTCGTTCTTGGGTTTAGCCTGTCTATAGGAAGGTCTATAAGCCTGTTAAGTGCCATACCTACGGTTCTTGCACTAATAAAAGCAAGAAGAACCCAGAAAAGCCTCCAGAAGGAAGGTATCTGCTCATACAACAGAACTACGCTCGCAAGAGCAAAGGGTAGTGCAAAAATTGTATGCTCAAACTTGACAAGTTCAAGGTATTTTCCAGTCCTACTCATCTTTAGAGGCTTTGACCCTTTGCTTAACATAATATCATAAAACTTCTATTGCCTTGGGCTTATATTATAAGTATGCTGGAAATAAAGGAAAGAGACCCCCTTAGTAATCTGGTGCTTGAGGTGCTGGACGACCCCTCAAAAAAGGAGATGGTCTTTTATCTAATGTGCTACTCACAGCTCGTAAGGAGAGAAGGAAACCCCTATGTGGAGCTTGAAAAGTTTCTCTCTTGTGCCTACAGAAACTTCAGAAATGCTCGGAACTATTGGAAGGATGTACTTGTGGAGATGAACCTCTTTGTGGTTTCTGACCTTTATGGGAATATATACATGGGCAAGGACATATACAGGGTAGAGGAGAGTGGCATATACCATATAACCATAAGAAGTGAATACCTTAGCATTTTTGACAGCATTAGCCAAAAAGCCATAAGGCTATGGAACATACTTAGCAGAACCATTGTATATAGAAAGCACCTAACCGCACAGGATGCGGTGGTTATATCAACCATGATGTTTAACGAGGGTCTTTATGAGGAACTTAAGAGTTATTGTGAAATTTGTGCGGAAAGATATCCAAGAGAAAGAGGATATTTCCAGCTGCTTTATAAACTTGCAACTCTCTACTTGGGTCAGATAAGGGTGTCTATAAAAGAAATAAGAGACGCTCTTCAGGAAGCTCAAAATCTTGGAGATGTATACTACGGATTTAACATTTTTAAACTTAAAAAAGACCTTGAGAACCTTCTCAGAAGGGTGGAGGCAGGCAAAAGCATAAGCCCCCTAAAGATAGAGTTTGTAAACCAAGGGAAAAGGAGGAGGAGTTGGCTTGGAAGAATTTTTGACAGGTTCAAGCATGTGATAGGTAAAATCTTTCGTAGGGACAAGGACAAGTATTTTTTTGAGGGAGTTTTATGTCCAAAGAGTTTTCAGACCCCATACATGAGCTGATAAAAGCCAATGACTGCGAAATAAGAATAATAGACAGCTACCCTCTCCAAAGGCTAAGGTTTATAAGTCAGTTGGGTATAGCCTATCTGGTATTTCCCTCTGCACAGCATAGCAGGTTTGAACACTCCTTGGGAACTATGGAGCTCGCAGGAAGAATTTACAATAGCCTTGGGCTCAAAGATGAAAAGCTCTACAAGATAGCAAGATTGGCAGGTCTTTTGCACGATATTGGACACACACCTTTTTCTCATACCACAGAGGTCCTTCTTGGAGACAAAAGCCACGAATCCATAGGAGAGAGGGTACTTTTTGAAGAGGGTATTGCGGATATACTAAAAAACTGTGGATACTCTCTTGAGGATATCCAGCTTATTGTGGAGCTTGCCTTCAGGAAGGGGGAGCGTTTTCCAAAGATAATCACTGGAGAATTCGGTGCGGACAGGATGGACTATCTTAGAAGAGATGCCTATTTTTGCGGGACTTCCTATGGCTTTTTTGACTACCGTAGGCTCTTGGAGAATATGCTTTTTATAGAGGGTAAAAAGTGCGTCCATATAAGTGCACTCAGAGCCTTGGAGAGCTTTATTCTTGGAAGGTATTTTATGTATTCTCAGGTTTATTTCCACAAGGTGGTGCGTATCTTGAACATTCACTTGGAAGAGGTAATTCAGGACTTTTTGGAGAGAGGACTTCTTAGCCAAAAGGACTTTTATAGAAAGACAGACTCTCATATAATCCACCTTATGTTAGATAGATATCGCGAGGAAAAGGTAAGGAGAGTGTTTGCAAGAGAACACTATAGACAGGTTTTTTCTACTTCATCAGAGGAGCACTTTGAGTTTGTGAAGAAAAGACTTTTAGAAAAATATGAGGAAGACCTTTTGAGGTTTGACCGAGCAAGCAAAAGGGTGCTGGATGAAGACATACCCATATGGAATGGAAACGAGCTACTTAGCCTGCGAGAAGTATCTCCTATTGTTGCCTCTTTGGAAGATATAAGACTTTACAGAATATACGCACATCCAAGATACAAGGAAGAGGTCAGGGAGTATGTTGGAAAAATATCTAAGTAGCTCTCGCCTAACAACCATAACCCTTGTGCGTCTTACTTCCCTTGTGGGTATACTGTCCCTGTGGAATGTTGCAGACACTGTGTATTTTCTTGGCTTTTTAGCCCTCTACTTTGTGGGTGTACCTATGGACATAAAGGCTATATATCCCGTAAGGAGGCTATTTCTAAACCTTTTTGGCGTTGCCTTGACCCTGTATTTTTTGTCCTTTCTTAGTCTTGAAGACCTTCTCAAGCCCTTTTCTCATGTAGTTCTTTTGCTTCTTTCTATAAAGAGCCTTGAAGAGAAAAAGCCCAGAGACCTCTATCAGATACTCCTTTTGAGCCTGTTTGCGGTGTCCATATCTACCGCCTATAACCTTAGCCTTAGCTTTCTTTTTGTTTTTATCCTGCATAGTTTTTTAGGTGTTTCTTCTCTTGTGTTTCTTAATCTATACAGGACTGCGGGAGATAAGAGGCTTGAGCTTTCAATTTATAAGCATTACATATTGGTGAGCCTTCTACTCTTTCTCTTAGTTGCGGTTTTTACCCTTCCCTTTTTCTTTCTTCTTCCAAGAACACAAACTCCTCTTTTTGACCTCATATCCAAAGGCAGTGGACTAAAAACTGGTCTTTCGGACAGCGTAAGTCTTGGCAAAGTGGGAGAGATACAGGAGGACAATACGATTGTTTTTAGGGTTTACGGACTTTCTAAAGATATAAAAGACCCATACTGGAGGGTAGTAGTTTTTGAAGACTACGTAAAAAACACGTGGGTTAAAGTAAGAGAAGAAGCCTTCCAAATGCCTTCGGGAAGTGGAGACATGGTATACACTCTTGTTATTGAACCGTCCTTTGATAACCTGATACCCGCACTTGACTACCCTTACAGGGTCTTAGGTGTGGAAGGGCTTTCCGCCAATGCCTACATGGCTACAGGGAATACCCTTCGCCTAAGCAGAGAGATAAATAGAACCATAAGGGTCAAAGTTAGCTCCTCAAAGAGCCTCTATCTTGAAGATGACCCAGGAGATTACATGAGGATACCACTAGACATAAGCCTAAACCTCAAAAGGCTTGCAGAGGAGCTCTCCGCTAATGCAAAGACCGATATGGAGAAGCTAAGAAGTGTTGTCCAGCACTTTTCAAAAGGCTATAGCTACACTTTGAAGTTGGAAAAGTATGAGGGAGACCCTCTTGATTACTTTGTTTTTGTATCTAAGAAGGGAAACTGTGAATACTATGCCAGTGCTACCGCTCTACTTTTGAGGCTTATGGGCGTGCCTGCCAGGGTAGTGGGAGGATACAAGGGTGCTCTCTGGAATCAGTATGGTGGATATCATATAGTAACCAACTCTATGGCTCATGTGTGGGTGGAGGCTTATGTGGAAGGAAGATGGCTAAAGGTAGACACCACACCACCCTACGTATCTCCCAGCGTAGAAAGGATTTCCACCCTTGCTCTCATAAGGGACTCCATAGTGAGCTTTTGGTATTCCAACATTGTGGGCTACACTTCAGAAAAGCAGATAAGACTCTTTAGAAACATAGGAGAAGGCCTAAGGGCGGAGTTAAAGTTGGAAAACCTTAGAACAAGGGCTTTTCAGATATCTCAATTGCTCCTCTTTGGCACTGCTCTTTATCTTGCCTTTTTTCTATTCCAGAGACTTAGAAAGACTCCCGAGAACCTATACCGTATGACAAGAGAGCTCCTTGAAAGGGAAGGCATCGTATCAAAAAATCTTCTACCAGAAGAGATAATATCCACCTGCAAAGGCACAGAGCTATACAACCACGTTAAGTTTATCCTCTCCATATATCAAAGATACAAATATTCTCCCTACAAGGTATACCCTGACGAAATAGAGGAAGGCTACAAGGCACTAAGGAGGCTAAAAGAAATTATCCATAATTCTCGTCGCTCCTGACCTTTATGACCGTATGCACATTACCCCTTGGGTTGAAGTCTCCAATTACCTCAAGGAAACGAGGCTTTAGGGTTTCATAAAGTGCTGTGTATATTTCATTAGTTGCCTGCTCGTGAGATATGTAGCGATTTCTAAACTTATTAAGCCAGAGCTTTAGGGACCTAAGCTCCACAATGTATTTATCTGGAATATACTTTATCCTTATGGTGGCATAGTCTGGATATCCAGAGCGAGGACAAAGACAAGAGAACTCAGGAAAGGTTATCTCTATCATGTAGTTTCTCTCCGGTGTGGGATTTCCCCAAGGCTCAAGCTGTGCCTCTTCTATTGCTATCTCTCCGTATTTCTTCTCCATAGTAGTTTATTTTAGACCAAAAGTGCAGTCTAACAATACATATACGCCGTCAAACTCCCTACCCTTCTGAAGGAATAAGCATTCACTAAATTCCTTAAGGTATTTCTCCCTTGTTATGACAAGCCCCTCTGCCCTATTGTGGTCTTCAAGTTTTTTAATGCACCTGCCTGAGTAGAAAACAAGGGCAGAGTCTTCCGCCCTATAGAAATAAACATCGCCCTTATAGGCTTTTACAACAGGGTAGGCTTTTGGTGTGAACCTTTCCTTCTCATATAGGTGCAAGCCAAGGGTAAGCAGGAGTATAAAAGCGGTGGAAAGTGCCAAAACTATCCTTAGATACCGCTCACTTACCATGTGAGATAGCATTATGGCTATGGGTGGATAGGAAAAGAGTATGTAGTGGTGCAGTTTGTTTTTGGCAAGGCTGAAGAAAAGGACAACAAAGAAAGCCCAGAGCAAGAGAGGAAACCACTCTCTTTTGAAGTGCCTTATTAGCTTTGGATACAGAGGCACATACCAGAGGGTAGCCACCAAAAGGACAAGAAGGTAGTAATAAAAGGGTGCAGGATGTGTAGACCTTTGTCCTGTATATCGCATTAGGTTTTCGTATATAAAAAACCTGTAGAAGTATTCGTAGCCGTGTTGTAGAAACATGAGGGCATACCACGAAAAGCCTACAAGAAGAAAAAGCAAAAGACCAGTGGGTTTTATAAAGTCAAGCCTTCTCTTCCAGAGGAGATACACACCAACAGAAAGCACCACACCCACAGGACCCTTTGTAAGAAAGGCAAAAGCCAAGGCAAGCCAGCCAAGAGTAAACCTCTCCTTTAAAAAGGCATAAAGACCAAGTAGGGCAAAGAAGGTGTTTAGCATCTCTGGAACAACAGCCCTTGACTCAAGCCAAAGGTGAGGAAAGGTCATAAGGACAAATGCGGACTTTATGGCTATGTCTTTTGAGAAAAAGTCTCTGGCTATAAGGTAAGTAAGCAAGACTAAACCCACTGCGGAAAGTCCAGAGATAAGCCTTGCGGAGAACTCATTAAGTCCAAAAAGGTAGGAGCTAAGGGATATGAGCCAGTAGAGCATAGGTGGTTTTCCAAACCTCCACTCACAGTTATAGATAGGAGATACAAAGTCTTTGCTGTTCAGCATATTCTGGACTGCGTCCATGTTCCTGCCTTCGTCAAGAGAGGTAAAGGACAAGACCCAACTGCCAAAGAGGAAAAAGAAAAGAGAAAGGGTTAAAACCCAACGCAGACTAAAAGGAAACATAGCACACCTATAGCCCAACCAACAACCACATCCAAGGGAAAATGAGCACCCATATAGACCCTGCCATAGCCTATAAGTATAGGATAGGCTAACAACACAGGCTTAAGAAGGTGAGGAGAGCCCTTTAAGAGACACAAGGCTATAGTCATGGACATGGCGGAGTCTCCAGAAGGGAAGGACTTTAGCCTAAGCCTTTCAAGAAGGTAGACCTTTTCAAGAACCGCAGAAGGTCTTTTTGCCCTAACTGTATACTTAAGAGCTTTTACCACAAGAGCCTGCAATAGCATGGCAAGAAGGTATTTCACAAAGCGTGGGTCATGCAAGACAAAAAGCATAATTCCCACAAAAGCTCCAAACCAACCCTTTCCAAGAAGGTAAAAGTGCCTGTAGAAAACATCAAGAAGGGGATGCCTATTGTGGTTTATAAGGTAAAAGAGTTTATAGTTAAGGGTAAAGTTTTCTATGTTTATCATGCATACCTGTATACTATTTTACCCCTTTGGACCTCCTCTGGAACAAGAACCACCTTTTGGTCGCTCATAAAGGAAACAAAGCCTTCTATAAGTCCAGCAAAGAAGTAGACCACAGGCGAATTGATAAGGTCTTCGCCTACTATGGCGTCGGTGAAGATGTCCTCTTCTGCTATAACCTTTCCATCTTCCATCCTTAGGGATTTGGAAAAGCCGAGGTTCTCAAGGATTATGCATGCCCGTCTGAGAGCTTCTTCTTTGGGCAGTGTCTCGGGAAAATGCCCTATTAGACTTTCTAAGAGTTTAGGACCTGCCTGCTTACCCGCATCGCGCATAACCGCCTTAGCACCCTTGTCTCCTATGAGGTTTTTTACACCCTCTGCCATGTTGACTATAGCAAGAAGTAGAATATCCGCATCAATCATACTGACCACCTCTCCCTAATTTTAGCATGGTTCTTGTGGTTTTAGTTTATCAGATGTGCTTATAGAATCTATAAGCCCTGCTTAACCCACGGACTCGTAAATCCTGCCTCGGAACCTCGCTCCCAAAGAGCTTGCAAGCTCTTCGGTTTTTTTCATATCCACGCCCTCATAATCTACAGCGGTGGCAACCACCTCAAAGCCTTCCTTGACAGCTTCTTTTATAAACTCTACAACCTTTTCAAAGGCATCTCCTTGTGCGGGTCTGCAGACTTTGTTATAGGTTTCCTTGTCCTGTGCGTTAAGGCTCACCGACCACACATCCACAAGACCCTTTAATTCTCTTAGCTTTTCCTTTGGAAGGAAGGTAAACATGAGCCCGTTGGTATCTACACGCACCTTGCCACCCTTCTCCTTTACCCACTTGGCTATTTCCTTGAGAGCAGAAAACCTCAAAGTAGGCTCGCCGTATCCACAGAAGACTATCTCTTCGTATTTTGTAGGGTCTCCTATTTCCCTTATCACCTCTTCCACGGAGGGGTCTCTGGATACCCAAACCCAATAGCCCTTTACCATAAAGTTTCTCTCCCTTTCCCTTTGACAAAACTCACAATGGAGATTGCACTTGTTGGTAAGGTTTATGTATAGCTTGTTGTTTATCACATAGGTTATGGTCTCCTTACGACCGTTGGTGGAGAGGTTAAAGAGAAGTTTGGCGTTTTCTGAGGTCATCCTCTCTATGTCTTCAAAGGAGCTGTTGGGGATAAGTTGTGCCATAACCTCTGCGGTGTAGCGTATGTAGGGTGGCTTGTTGGGTTTGCCTCGCACAGGCTGAGGTGCCAAGAAGGGTGCATCCGTTTCAATAAGCAGTCTGTAGGTAGGTGTCCTCTTTACCACTTCTCTGAGGTTTTGAGCGTTGGGGTAGGTAATTATGCCAGAGTAGGATATATAAAAGCCCAAGTCAAGACAGGCTTTCATAAACTCGTAAGAGCCCGTAAAACAGTGCATTACGCCACCCACTTCGTATGCCTTCTCCTCTTTCAAGATCCTTATGGTTTCCTTTTCCGCCTCCCTTGTGTGCACCACAATAGGAAGCCCAAGCTCCTTGGCTATGGCTATCTGTTTTCTAAAGACCTCTTCTTGTTTTTTTCTATCAGAGTAGTCCTTATAAAAATCCAAACCCATCTCTCCAAGAGCTTTTACCTTTGGATATCTTTGTGCGGTCTCCTTTAGCCAAAGTAGGTCTTCTTCCTTTACCTTGTCCGCCTCATGGGGATGAAAGCCTACCGCACAAAAGACATGAGGGTTTTCCTCAGAGAGCCTTATGGCGTTTTTTATGGTTTTCCTGTCGTATCCTACCGTTATGAGATACTCCAATCCCTTGTCTTGGAGGGTTTCCTCCAAGTCTTCCTTCTTCAAAAGGTCAAGGTGGCAGTGCGTGTCTATCATAGTGATAAAAAGATATCTTCCAAAGGCTTTCTTTCAATGTGACTTATCATAGGCTAAAGTGTTCCTTTATCCTTTTCACTATCTTTTCTGGACTAAAGCCAAAGTGTTCCATAAGCACATCGCCCGGTGCGGACTTGCCGAAGGTGTCAAGCCCTATAACGAGACCTTCAGGTCCCACATACTTGTGCCAGCATAGGCTTCTTCCGGCTTCTACCGCCACCCTTTTTCTTACCTCTGGGGGTAGTATTGACCTTTTGTATTCTTCCTCTTGGCTTTCAAAGACCTCAAAGCTCGCCATGTTAACCACTCTTACCCTTAGACCTTCCTGAGAGAGCATTTCACCAGCCTTTAGCGTTGGGTGGACTTCTGAACCACTCGCCATTAAGATTAGCTCTGGTAGACCCTCACAGTCAAAAAGTGTGTAAGCACCTTTTGTGATGTTTTGTGCTGGTGGATACTTAGACCTGTCTATTAGGGGTAGCTTTTGTCTTGTGAGTATGAGTGCGGTTGGTCCCTCTTTTCTTTGGATTGCCATGTCCCATGCGACCGCAGTTTCATTGGCATCCGCAGGTCTTATAACCCAAAGGTTAGGAATGAGCCTCAAAGAAGAGAGCTGTTCCACGGGTTGATGGGTTGGACCATCCTCTCCAAGCCCTATGGAATCATGGGTAAAGACATAAACCACCTGCAAACCAGACATACTGGCGAGCCTAATGGAGGGTCTCATGTAGTCAGAAAAAACAAGAAAAGTCCCACCGTAGGGCAGGATGCCACCATGGTATGCCATGCCGTTAAGTATGGCACCCATTCCATGCTCTCTTACGCCAAAGTGCAGGTTTCTTCCAGTGGGGTTCTCCGCAGAAAAGTCTCCCATGCCATGCAAGTAGGTGTTGTTAGACTCAGATAGGTCCGCAGAGCCACCAAAGAGGGTCGGTATATGAGGAGCTATGGCATTTAAAACCTTACCGCTTGCTTGACGGGTCGCCATAGCCTCTGTAAAAACTGGGATATGCTTTCTGTATTCCTCTCCCCAGTCCCTTTTGAAAGCCCTAAGGAGTTCTTGTGCCAGCTTTGGATAGCTCTTAGCGTATGCATCAAAGAGCCTGTTCCACTCTTCCTCAAGCTCTTTGCCCCTTTTTATTTTCTCCTCTCTATAGCTTAAGGCTTCCTCTGGCACATAAAAGTCCTCTTCTACCCACTTGAGGTTTCTCTTCGTTTGCAGTGCCTTTTCCCTTCCCAAGGGCGCACCGTGCACGCTGGCATCGTCCTGCTTTGGAGAGCCATAGCCAAGATGCGTTCTGACTGAGATAAAGGAGGGTTTTTCCCTTTGAGCAAGGGCGTTCCTTATAGCCCTCTCAAGCTCCTCAAGGTTGTAGCCATCCTCTATATGCTGGATATACCAGCCAAAACCCTCAAACCTCTTGCACACATCCTCAGACCAAGCAAGGGATGTGGGTCCATCTATGGAAACCTTATTGTTGTCCCAGATTACTATGAGCTTGTGGAGTTTCCAGTGTCCTGCAAGCTCTCCCACTTCGCAGGATATACCCTCCATAAGGTCTCCGTCGCTTACCAGTGCAAAGGTATAGTGGTCTATTATAGGAAAGCCCTCTCTGTTAAAATAAGAGGCAAGATACCTTTCTGCAAGTGCCATACCTACCGCATTGCCTATACCTTGACCAAGTGGTCCAGTGGTAGCCTCCACGCCGGGAGTGAGAAAACTCTCGGGATGTCCTGGAGTTCTACTGCCCAACTGTCTAAAGCCTTTGAGGTCTTCCAGCGTGAGGTCATATCCCATCACAAACAAGAGAGAATAGAGCATGGCACTGGCATGACCCGCAGAGAGAACGAACCTGTCTCTGTTTATCCAGCTTGGGTTTTTGGGATTAAAGCGTAGAAAACGGTCAAAGATAAGATAAGCTATGTGGCTTGCACCAAGAGGCATGCCGGGATGTCCCGACTTTGCCCTTTCTACTTGGTCTACACTTAGAAACCTTATAGTGTTTATAAGAATCTCATCCCTACTCATGCCTGAACCAGCTCTTTCCTGAGCTCCTGTGCGGTCTCTACCATGTTCTTCAAGGAAGGAATGACCTCTTCCCATCTTCTTGTCTTTAGACCACAGTCGGGGTTTACCCACAGTATCTCCACTGGCAGAACCTTCATAGCCCTTTCCAAGACCGCCCTCATCTGCTCCTTTGTAGGAATGGCAGGAGAGTGTATGTCATAAACGCCTATGCCTATGTGCCTATCCCAACCCTTGAAGTTTTCAAAGGCAGAAATTATCTCGCCCTTACTCCTTGAAGCCTCTATGGAGATGACATCAAAGTCCATCTGATAGATATAATCCAAAACCTCGTTAAATTCGCTGTAGCACATGTGGGTGTGTATCTGAGTTTGTGGTTGAGCCTTGGAACACAGCCTAAAGGCTTTTACCGCCCAGTCAAAGTATTCCTCCCAGTCCCTTCTCTTGAGAGGTGCACCTTCCCTAAAGGCAGGCTCGTCTATCTGAATTATCTTTATGCCAGCCCTTTCAAGGTCTTTGACCTCCTCAAGCAGTGCCAGAGCTATCTGATAAGCTATTTCTCTCTTGCTTATGTCTTCTCTATAGAAGCTCCAGTTTAGTATGGTTACAGGACCTGTGAGCATACCCTTTACAGGCTTTTCCGTGAGAGACTGTGCGTAGCTAATCTCCTCCACCGTCATAGGCTCAGGTCTGTAAACATCGCCATATATTATGGGTGGTCTATAAACCCTTGAGCCGTAAGAGAGCACCCATCCGTGCTTTGTGACCGCAATACCCTCTAATTTCTGAGCGAAGAACTCCACCATATCCGTCCTTTCAAACTCACCATGCACCAAAACATCAAGCCCTATCTCCTCTTGAACCCTTATCACATGCTCTATCTGTTTTCTGATAAAGTCCTTGTATTCCTCCTTTGTTATTTTTCCAGAGGTGTATGCGGTCCTTGTTTTCCTTACTTCCTCTGTCTGTGGGAAAGATCCAATGGTAGTGGTGGGAAGAAGAGGAAGTTTCAAGAAGTCTTGCTGTAGCCTTATCCTTTCCGCATATGGCACATCCCTCTCAAAGTCCGAGGCGGTAAGGGATGCAACCCTTCTTCTTACTTCCTCTTTTACACCAAAAGCCTGCGTGGAGAGTTTTTCTGAGTGTTCCACTTCTCTTATCGCATCTTGGTCTCCCTGCAGAGCCTTCCTTATGGTATGGAGCTCCCTTAGCTTTTCCTTTGCAAAGGAGAGCCTTTCCTTTAGACCCTCCTGCAGGCTATCTTCTGGCTCTACGCTCACTGGCAGATGGAAAAGGGGACAAGAGTTGGAGATAATAAGCTCTTTGCTAAGTTTGGCAAGCTCTTCCACAAGGTTTAGCTTTTCTCTGAGGTTTGCCTTCCACACATTCCTGCCGTTTATTATGCCTGCTATAAGAGCCTTGTCCTCTGGAAAGCCTTCCTTCCTTAGGTTTTCAAGGTTTTCTCTGTTAGAGACCAGGTCAAAACCAAGAGCCTTGACAGGAATCTCTACAAACCTCTTGTAGTTAGAAACGCTGTCATAGTAGGTTATCACATAAAGGTCTACATACTTGCTCAAGCAAGCATAGGTCTCATGCACCAAGTCCCACTCCCAATCTTGCATATCAAGACACAGAGCAGGGTCTTCCATTATCACCGCCTGTGCACCCGCAGAACTTAGTGCCTTGAGCAACTCTTCGTAAGCTGGAAACACCGCATTGAGATATTCTTCAAAGTCTTCTTGACCTTCCAACTTTGAAAGCTCATAAAGAGGCAAATCTGACAGAGAAGACCTTTTCAAGACCTTTGAGAGCTTAAGGAAAGTATAGGGTGCTATTACCTTTGGAAGAGCCTTGTGTCCTTTGTCCTTTAAATATGAGTATTCCTCAAGGGGTATGTTTTTGAAAAGCCTAAAGTTTTTGTCCTCAAGCTCTGGGACAAGGTAGTGATAGTTGGTATTGAAGTATTTTGTCATTTCAAGAGCCTGAGCGCCCCGCGCCATCTGGAAGTAGGTCTCAAGACCCTTGTATTCTCCAAACCTTCTGGGAATTGCACCAAGGGTTATGGACATATCCAACATAAAGTCGTAGTAAGAAAGGTCTCCAGAAGGGAAAAGGTCTACATACTGGCTGTAGAGCCCAGCAATCCAATCCCTCAAAGAGTTCATGCCATCTATGAAATCCTGCTCTGATATCTTACCCTTCCAGAAGTTTTCAAGAAGGCTTTTGAACTCCCTTTTCTCTCCAAGCTTAGGGAAGCCATAGGCAAGGGTTTTCATGCCAAATACCTCCTACCTTAATAGGACGAAATACTATTATATGCCAACTCCTCTATCTGTCTTATTTTGGGATAGGGGTCTGGTTTGGAGAATATAAAGCCTTGAATAAAGTCCACGTCAAGCTCAAGGAAAAATTCAAGCTCTTCCCTTTTTTCAACACCCTCTGCTAAAACCCTTATGCCAGCCTCTTTACAAGCCTGAACAAGGGCTTTTACTATGGACTGCTTTAGTCTGTCCTTATGCACATCTCTGACCAGGTTCATATCCAGCTTTGCAATATCAGGATTTATCTCCACAAGCTGATAGAGTCCAGCATAACCAGCTCCTACGTCATCAAGAGCAACACCTATGCCTGCGGACTTTAGAAAAGACCTAATCATCTTAAGAGCCCTTATGTCCATGCCCTCATATTCGTCTATCTCTACCACAATAAGATTAGGGTCTATTCCCTTTATACGAAGCGTAGCCTCAAGCTCGCCCACATTTTCAAGTGGGTCTTTTAGGAATTTAGGATGGAAATTCAAAAATAGCTTGTAGTTTCCAAAAAAGCGAGCCTTAAACTCCAAGAGTGCCTTTTCTCTGCAGTAATGGTCGGATATAAAGGCTACTCTGTCGCTCATCTGGAAAAGTTTCCATACAGGTATCTTTGTTCTACAAAGTGCCTCAAAGCCAAAGACCTTTTTGGTTTTTGTAGATACTATGGCATGAAAATAGGTTTGAGCTTCACCAAGTATTTTAGACAAGTCTGTAAAAACTTTGGTTTCCAAAAAATCCTTAAAGCCAATGCTTTTAAATCCCAGATTAAGCAGAAGTTTTGGGTCTTTTAGTTCTTCTGGTTTTGCAAAAGTTAGCTTAATTTCTTTTAATAAATGTTCTTCCGCATCGTATAAAGCATCAAGTATATCTTCCTCGGAACCATCTATAAGGAAAACTTCACCTATCTTTCTGTAGCTCAAGCTCTTGTTAGCAAGAAGTTTAGCAAAATCCTCAGAGTATCTACCTGCGTATATAAGAAGCATTTTAACCCTTTTTACTATATTTTATCTCATACATCCTTTTGTCTGCCAAGTTGAGAAGCTCATTAAAGTTTTTACCATCCTCTGGAAAGCAAGAAAAACCTACTGAGAAGGAAAGCTTAAAAGGCAAACCCTTGTTGATAGCTTCCGTGTGGTGTTCTATTCTGCTAAGTATAACCAAAGCATCCGCACAAGTCCTTACGCTCGCAACCACAACAAACTCATCACCTCCGTATCTGATTATCATGTCCTCCTGTCTAAAATTCTCCTTCAAAGCCTTTGCAAATTCCACTATTGCTTCGTCTCCTGCGGAGTGTCCTAAAGTGTCGTTTATCTGCTTTAGGTTATCCATATCAAAGAAAAAGACCGCATAAGGCACTCCTAACATCTCATATCTACTTACCTTTTCCTTTAGAACCCTTTCAAAATAAAGCCTATTTTTGACACCAGTGAGTGTATCCAAATATTCTTGCCCCTCTTGCCTTCTTTCCAATACCACAAGGCGATAGTTAAGGTAGAATATGAAAATCCACATGGCATACCCGAAAAAGCTCAAAATCTTGTCCGCAAAGATTGCTTGACCTTCTACAAACCTACCCACAGAGATTAGCAAAAAGGCAACGGAATACATAGTGGAGAGCCTTCTGAATAGCTGATTGTTTACACCAAGCCCCACTGAGAAGAAAAGAATGGCCAAACCTATGGTTAGATATATTTCGTAGGACATGTTATAATTTTAACTGATATTAAAATGGTGCAAGAAATCCTTTCAAGGCTTGAGAAGGTGTTTCCAGATAGGCTTGAGCTGAACTTCTCAAGCCCACTTGAGCTACTTGTGGCTGTTATACTTGCAGCACAGTCAACAGACAAGAAAGTAAATCAAGTGACAGAGAAGTTATTTAAGAAATACAAAAGCTGTGAAGACTACCTTAAAGCACCCTTAGAGGAGTTAGAAAG
>Ga0209080_1001023_pt1 | contig 15214 bp, 14 predicted proteins | sample JNZ110809AmetaG_FD_184123 | JGI IMG/M metagenome (GOLD analysis project Ga0209080, IMG submission 184123) | Hot spring microbial communities from Jinze hot spring, China to study Microbial Dark Matter (Phase II) - JNZ 110809A (SPAdes) (version 3) ...
TCGGTGTGGGATCAACAGCTGAGCCCTCCGAGAAGGTGGAGGCGAACGATAAGTGCAGGGATCTGAAGGCGATCTACTTCTACGCTGACGAAGATTGGATCTACATCCGCCTTGACGTCAACGAGCTCTACGAGGGGTGGTGCGTACCGAGCCAGAAGTATCACGAGGGGAGGCCCGTGGCCTACCCGTACCCCAACGTAAGCGCATACCACATCTACTTCAGGGTTCCAGGCGCTGTAATATCCCCGCAGAGCTCCGCCGCTGGAGCCAGCGATACCAGCCTTGGCGACTACGCCTGGCACTTCAATGTCCAGTTTGATTCTGCATGCTACCCTGATGGAACCTACGCGGCCCCCTTCCTGCAGTGGCCCGACTGGTCCGGCGTCTCCGTTTCGGGCGACGTAGGGTCTTTCGCTGTCGATTTGAAGAGAAGCGCATTCGAGATGAGGATCAGCAGAAAGTTCCTCGAGGATAAGCTAGGGACGAAGCTCGGTAAAGTCTACGTGTTCGCAGCTTCCGCGAAGCCGGGCGAACCGATAGGGGCTTGGGGCGAGTGGGCTCATACCTTTGAACCCGATGATCCCGGTAGTCCCGGCGAGGGCGTGGGGGGCAGTGACTTCGCTGACTACATGCCGGATGACTCTCTGGACGTTGGGACGGGCTCGGTGAGGGGACCGTTGATCGAAGTCGATCTATCGCCTCCAGCGCCCCCGGCTCCGCCTGCACCACCTGCGCCTCCGGGCCCACCCATGGAGCTGATTGCTGCAGCGGTTGCAGTAGTTGTCATAGTAGTGGTAGTAGCGGCATTATTCCTACTCCGTAGGAGGAAAAAGTAAATAATACTCTTTCTCTTTTTCTTTCCACTCGAAGGAGAGGGCCAGGTTTATAGGGGTTTGCTTACCAGCCCCTAGGGCGTTCTTGAGCTTGAAGAAAGCGGCTTTCGACGCTGGCGTTAGGACCGAAGTTGTTCCTTTCGCTCGCGTGGAAGGAGGGAGGGCCTACAGAGCTGACGTGGACTTGCGGGCTACAGTGATCATCCTTGACACCGACAGCGGGCTGAGGGTGGCGTGCGAACCCGAAATCGTTGGAACTAGGCTGGAAAGGGAAGCGCTTCAGGCAGCTAGAGCGGCGGCAGCGCTCATCGCTAAAATGGCCGGCAGCAGGGAAGTCGCATTCCTACACGTTTTGAGGGCGTCGATGGGGTACAGGCTCCACGAAGCGTTGAAGGAGGGTGGCTTTCGCCTCGCCGAGGCCTATGTGAGAGTCCGCTACCCCGGGCATTCGACGGGGTGCCACGAGGGCAGGAAAGCTGAGGTGGTTTACGCGGATCTGGGGGGAGTTTCGCGAGAGAGGGTTTTGGTGGTGGCCGACACTGTGGCCACGGGGGAGTCCCTCGCAAGAGCCTTAGAGTACTTCCTCCCGGCAGTCGAGGCGAAAGGAGCGCGTGTTAGAGAAGTTCACGTCTACGGCTTCCTCGCGGAGGAAGGTGTAAGGAGGGTGAGCGCCGAGCTGGAGGGGCTGGGGGTAGAACGGGCCTATTTCTACGCGATGCAGGATTTAGCGGCTCTAGCATCGAACAAGTACGATATGCTGCTGTACGGTCCCGATATTCCCGCCTACAAGGCCGGCAAGCTCGTATCGCTCGGCGGCATTGTGGCAGAGGAAACGCTGGAGAGGATGCTGCCCCACTACTTCCCCGGGATGGACCAGCCGGGAGACTGGAGCGAGCGGCAGTGCCTCCTCTTCAACGGTGGCGGCTTCGAGGAGGGGAGGATAGGGGAGCACCTGGAGAGGAGCTTGAGAGCGCTCGATGAGCTCCACGAAGCCGTGCGTGCGTTCCCATGGTACCGGGGGGAACTCGAAGGAGTCTACGAGAAACGCCGTAAAGGTCTTCTAGCGGCAATCCTTAGCAAGGGGTACTGCTCTCACGGGAGGAGGCTTTAGAGGCAGGTTGGAATGTACCGACAGGCTCTGCAGATCCTACCAATCGCTGCGTGAAGGCTCCAAACGGAGTCGGAGGAGCCTCTCAGGTAGATCACTTCGACGCAGCAGCCGCCCCTCGAGTGGAAGTGAGATCGGCTAAGCACGAGCGAGCCGCTGTTTTCTAGGAGCTTATCGACTTCCCCCTTGCTCTCAGCCGGGTAGCTGGCGACGAGCACTCCCTCGCACTCGTGCACTCTCTCGAAGTGGATCCTCTCCACTAGGTACTCTCTAGTCGCCAACGAGATCAGGCGGGATCTGTCCGCGCCAATCGCTCTTGCCGCTCTATCGAGCTCCTCGAAGAGATCCTCGTCAAGCGAGATGCCGAACCTCCTCTTCTTCATCATCGCCCCCCTTTGACGAGGAGCGATAGCGCGTACATGCCGAGTAAGGTGAAGCCCATCATCGCTGCTGGAGCGGCGTTGAGGATCCGAGAGAGGAAGAGGCCGATCAACCCGGCCGCCGTTGAGCTAGCCACGCTGACAGTGAAGAACTCCCTCGCGCTTCTAGCGATCTGCGCGGCCAACGCGCTGGGTAGGAGAAGGGCCACGTGCTCCACGACAAAGCCAACCGATCTTAAGAGGCTAACCGACGTGATGGTCAGCAGGGTCGCAAGGAGGTAGTTGTGCAGCTTTACTCTCAAGCCCGATGCTGCGGCGAACTCACTGTCCAGCCCGATTAGCATCTCCCGCATCAAGAGGAGCCTCGACGCGATGAAAGTCGCCGCGCCGATAACAGCCGTCAAGAGCGCGTCATCCCAAGTGGTTAAGAGCGGGTCGCCGAGGATGTAGGACCAGAGGCTGACCCTCACGGGGACGCTGGTGAGCACGTAGTATATAGCTGCGACGCTGCCTGCCGCGGTGAATGCGACGAACACCGACGTGGCGCTATCCTCGCTAACGCCCCGGTGGATCAGGTGGATAAGGAGGTAGGAGAGGGGGAGGCTGATAACAACAGCCCACGCCGCTGGGTGCCCGCCGAGGTAGGCTGAGGCTACAACGCCAAGCGCGACGGATAGGAGAGCGGAGTGCGGGAGTGAAGCGGCGAAGTAGTTGAGCTTCCTCGCGTACGTAAGCGGGCTGAGCGATCCGAATGCAGCTGAGCTGCCGAGCATCACGATGACCCAGCGGGGGTCGAGGCTCATTGACGCCACCCTAGCTCAACACGTGGAGGCACTTCTCTATCAGGAGGACCCCAGGCCCGTAGGCCTCCCTGAGCAGCTCCAGCCTGTAGACGTCCCGGGGGCTTCCAATCGCTCGCACACCCCTGTTGAAGACCACCACCAGCTTGCTCTTGTTGAGCGTGAAGATAGGGTCATGTGAGGAAAGCAGGATCAGCCTTTCCCCCGCGAGATCGGAGATAAGGTCGGCCAGGTCTTCACGCCCCCTCGGGTCGATGCCGGAGAAGGGCTCGTCCATGAGCAGTATCGGCGTACCCCTAGCCAGAGCCCTGGCGATCATGACCCTCTGCAGCTGGCCGCCACTCATTTCGCTCAGCTTGCGTTTCGCCAGCTGCTCAGCCCCCACCAGGCTTAAAGCCTTCAGTGCACGCTCCCTCCTCTCCCGCCCGTCAAGCTTGCCCGTAAGAGCAGCCTCTATGGCCTCCAACGCGGTCATTGGCAGATCCCTTCTCATCGCTGAGAGCTGGGGAACGTAGCTGGCGTGCACACCCGCTCTAACCGGATCACCGGTGACATCCTCGCCGTTCAGCAGCACGCTGCCCCTCAGAGGCTTGAGGATTCCGAGCAGCAGCTTGAAGAACGTCGTCTTCCCCGCACCGTTGGGTCCGAGCAGCGTCACGAGACCCGGCCCCTCCACGCTTAAGCTCGAGCTGGAGATCACGACTTCATCGCCGTACGCGAACTCGAGGTCTCTAACCTCTACCGTCGGCTTCCCGTGCATACTGCAGCCTCAAGTTTAACGTTGAGCGTGCACACCTAATAAACTTTCTCCTTCGTCTGTGCACATTATAGGGCGATATTCAACGATAGTGTGCACAAGCTTTTTAACTGGGATAGCACCGATTGCGGTGTGAGTGACCGGAGGTACATAATAGCCGTAGCCGTCGTAGCCGCTGCTGTAGCCGCATGGGTCCTCTACACTACCCTGTACTCTATGCAGAGGGGGGAGGCGAGGGAGGGGTTGAGAATCGTCGTGACCTTCTCATCCCTCGTTGAGGACGTTAAAGCACTGCTGTGCGAGGGTGACGAGGTACTCGCGCTGGTCCCCTCTGGGATTGACCCCCACGAGTACTCGCTAACACCACAGGATGTTGAAAAACTCAAGAGTAGCGATTTGATCGTATCGACAGCCCATGCCCCGTTTGAGCTGCGTATCCATGAGCTCGTGAAGTCGGGTGAGATTAGCGCGAGGCTCCTGGAGCTGAGCGAAGTGGCCGGCTTGATTATCCTCGAAAACCCGGCTACGGGCCAGCCGAACTACCACGGCATCCTTCTCGACCCTCGCAACTACGCCTCCTTCGTCAGGAATCTGTCAGGAACGCTTTCCAATCTGCGGCCCACCTGCGCGGCCGTGTACAGTGAGAAGGCTTCAGCCATACTGTCCAGGCTTGATGAGCTGGTCTCCAAAGCCCCACGCTTGAACGTTGCCGCGGTGGCTGTAGGGCCGCTCGCGCAGTACGCCGTAGAGTGGATGGGGGTTCGCGTGAAGTACCTCCTGGTCAGGGAGCACGATCTACCCGCTATGCCGGAGGATCTGGCGGCCGCTGAGAGAGCCCTCGCGACGGGGGAGGCGGCTTTAGTCATCGTGGTGAAAGGGGCTGAGGATACTCCCGCGGGCGCTAAAGCGCTGGAACTGGCGGAGAAGTATGGGAAGCCTGTGATCTACGTTCCGACCGAGCTCGAGCCGGGCAGCTTCCTATCGAAGATAGCGGAAGTAGTCGAGGAAGCTGAAAGGTTGAGGGCGGCTCTAGGGGGCGGGTGAACCCCGCTACTTCTTCACCATCTTATACCGCTCGTAAATCATCACAACCTTCTCCCCGTCAACGAAGAACTCGGCCTCCACTCTCCTCCCGTAGCTCTCGGTGAAGAAGCGGGCGTAATCGTCCCTAACCTCGATTGGAGCGAACGGCGTAACGACCTCCGTCAGCCTGTCCCGGTACTCGAGGATCAGGAAGTCACCAGCTCTCCTAACGTTCAGCCTGTAGGATCCCCTGAAGGACTCGTACGTACCCTCAAGCTTACCGAGGATCCTATCCCTCCTAGCGAAGGGCAGCTTCTCCGGCTCTTCGCCGAGCAGGAGCGAGAGGGCGTACGAGCCGATAATCGACAGGGGGTAACCTGAGGCGTTCGCCAGTACGATGACGCCCGCCCGCTCACCGGGCGCGTAGCCCATGAAAGCTGTGTGAACGAGCACAGACCCACCGTGGTAGACTAGCTTCCTGCCCCAGAACCTATCTGTTTTTATCAGCCCGTAGCCGTAGGATTCGTCGCCGAAGATCCCAGGGAAGCTCGCGTAACCCTCCTCCATCTTTTCGATAGTTTCGCGCGGAACGATTCGCACTCCATCGAGCTCGCCCCTGTTGGCCAGCATCGCGGCGTACCTCGCCATGTCGAGGCAGTTGCTCAGCAGACCCCCGTCGGCTGTGGGGCCGTAGGGGAACCTCAGCTTAACGTGCCGCCCCTCCCGGTCCACCACGTAGGCTTCCGCTGCATCAGGGTCGCGCGCCACCTCAGCTTCGCGGAAGTAGCTCCGCGACATACCCAGCGGCTCGAGTACCCTCTTCCTGATGAACTCCTCGTATGCCTGCCCACTGATCCTCGAGACCAGCAGGCCGAGCAGAACGTACCCCTCGTTGAGGTAGAAGAAGCGCTGGCCAGGCTCAGCCACCGCCCACTCGCTGCAGCCCGTCATGTAGCTCACAACGTCCTCCGCTGATGCGACCGGTGTCCACGTCGCGTCGAGATTGAGGGTTCCCCTGATCAAGCCTTCCGCGTAAGCTAGAGCTGGAAGCCCGCTCGTGTGCGTCAGTAGATGGTGGACGGTTACAGGCTTCCCTTTCACTCTGAGGTCGAGGGGCAAGTACTTGGACACTGGGTCGTCCAGCGAGAGCTTACCCTCCTCAACTAGCATCATGATGGCGAGCGCGGTGAAGGACTTCGTGATCGAGCCGACCCCGTATACCGTCCCGGGCGTCGCCGGCAAGCCTCTCTCCACGTCCCTGAATCCGAAACCCCGTGCGTAGGTGATAGTGCTTCCCTTGAAAAGGGCGATGCTGAGGCCGGGGATCCTCGTCTTGGACATCTTCTCGACGATGAACGACTCCAGCCGGCTCCAATCGGTCACGGCAGCAAAGCATAGAGGGGTGCAAAAAGCTTAGCTGCGTCGCTGTATTCATGTAATGTATACATTGAGCGCTGAGAAGTGCATACAATATTTATATACGGCTTTCACTCCAGTAGAGCGTGACCAGCGAGGTTCTCAGCGTGAGGGTGAGGAGCGATATCAAGAGGAGGATGAGAGAATTCAAGGAGGTCGACTGGAGGAGGGAGATCGAGAGCTTCCTCGAGCGTCGGCTGGCGGAGCTGGAGCTTAATAGAGCGCTCAAAGCCATCGAGGAGGCCCTGGAGGGGGTTTCGCCAGCCGGTGAACTAGCCTGGAGGAGCGTCAGGGCGTTGAGGGAGGAGGCTTGAGCGAGACTCTCTACGTAGTCGACGCCAGTGTTTACGCTAGCGTTCTGGTTAAGGACGAGTTCTACGAGAGGGCGGTTAATTTCATACGGGAGTACGCGGGGCGCCTCGCAACCCTCGATTTGGCGGTCCTGGAGGCTGCGAACGCGCTATGGCGGCACACCTGCCTCCTCAGGCGAATCCCTTTGGACAGGTACGAGTCTCTAGCCCGATACGTGAAACCGCTGGTGTACGGCTCAGCGCGGCTATACGCGTCCCTCGACTTGCTCGAGAGCGCCGTACGCATCGCCTCCGACTTCTCGATCACAGTTTACGACGCTCTTTACGTCGCGCTCGCCCAAAAGCTGGGGTGCAAGCTGGCGAGCTTTGATGAAGAGCTCAAAAAGAGGCTGGAGGGTTTCGGAGTCAGGATCGTGGAGATCCTCTAGCGCCCCCTGGAGCGCGCGAAGCTCTCGAGGAGCCTCGTCGCGGGTACCACCTCCTTCGGGACTCTGACCCTCACCGTCTTGCGCGGATCCACGACCTGGCTGATCTCGAAGTCGAGCGCCATGCTCGCGAGCATGTACGCGTCGTACCAGTCCAAGTTCAAAGCCCTCGAGAGCGCGCCCACGGCCTCCTCGACCGCCAGCTTGAGAGCGTTCTCCAAGCCCTCCGCCGAGATTATCAAGTAGGTGGCATCCCGAGTTTCAACCATGGGCCACTTCGGGGCTAGCCCGCGCAGAACACCGATTCTAGCTAGAACCTTGCCGCTGACTTCGCAGGCCGCCACGCAAACCTCACCGTCGCCCATCACGGCGTGGAGGTCGCCGATGCCCAGCAACCCTCCCTCGTACTCCACGGGTAGGTAGACCGTCGAGCCCTCACCGATCAGGCGGGTATCCAGGTTTCCGCCGTGCCTCCCCGGCACACCTGTCGGTGCTCTCTCGCTGGAGGCGGTGCCTATCACACCGATCATCTTCCTCGCCTTGAGGGCTAGGCCCAAGAATTCGACCCTGTCTTCGTAGATCCTGCAGATCCTCGTCCTAGCCTCCCTAGTCAAGTGGGGGAGCGCCCCTTCGCCGGGCGCCGTCACGACGACCCCCTTCCCGCCCAGCTCGATGCTCAGGATCTTGACGGCCAACGCGTCCCCCGGCGTGGTGCCCTCCACGTATAGAGGGCCCGTCGCAGGGTTCACACGGTTCCAGTCGATGCTCGCCACCGTTTGCTCCTCGCTCACGATCTGGCCCCCCAGCGCGTCCTGGCACTCGAACTCTACCAAGTCTCCCGGCCTAGCACGAGCAGCGGGCGGGATGTCGGGATCGAACCTGTAGAAGACCCTGCTCGCGTCGAGTCTAACCAGCCCCACGGGTCGCTCTAACCCTCTCTAGCTAAAAACCTGCTCCCTACACGACTTTCCTCGCCAACCTCCTCTCCCCCAGCAGCTTCCACGCCAGGTAAGCGAGGAGGGCGCGGCCGTACATGTCTGTGTTCTGGGTGACCCATGCTCCGATAGCACCGTAGCGGAGCGAGAGCAGCTGAGCCGGCAGAGCCCTGAGAAAGACGACTGTGAAGCTGCTGATCACGAAGGGCAGCCAGACGCTCCCCATCCCTCGAATAGCGCCGAAGAGCGCTTGGCTCACGCCCAGCCCCACTTCGCTGGCTGCAGCGAGCAGCAGGTACGCCATAACGAGCTGCGCTACACTCTCATCGCTCGTGAAAACCCGGCTTACGAAGGGCGACGCTAGCACTAGGGCGGTCGCAGCTAAACCCATCCAAACCGCGCTCACTTTAACGCTCTCCACGATGATCGTTGACGTGGACTCGGAGTCGCTCGCCCCCACGCTCCTGCCAGCTTCAACGAGCGCTGCCATGCTGAGCGCGAAGGATGGTTGGAACACGAGGCTCTCCACGGTAATCCCGATGTTATGGGCGGCCAGAGCAGCCGTGCCCCCTCTAGCCACCGCATTCAAGTAGACGTTCTGCGCCACGCTCGCAACGATCCTCTCCGCGGCGGAGGGGAGGCCTAGCAGGAGGACCTTGACGCCGCTTCTACGCGGGAGCTTTAGGCGTAGGGGGAGCGGTAGTCGAGCGGAAGCGTAAGCTGAGAAGCCGGCGTAACTCGAAATCGCCGTCGCTAAGCCTGCCCCCGCCAAACCCATGTTTAATTGGAAGGTGAAGGCGGGCAGCAGAACCGCACCAGCGGCCGACGAGATAATGGAGTAGAGGGCTGTCGGCCAGGGCATCCTAGCGCTCCGGTAGAGCGAGGAGACGACGGCGTTTAGCGCGAGCGCGGGGAGGGAGAGCATCCTCATCAGCGCGTACTCGTACCCCCACGCTGCTACAGCCTCGTTGCCCCCCGAGACGAGGAGAAGGTACCTGTTCAGCCAGAAGGGGGCCGTGGAAGCCAGGAGGGCGGAGAAGACGACTGCAGCGCCCAGCGCCTCCCCCGTCGCTTCGGAAGCCACGTCTACGCGCTCGCCCCCCAACGCCTGCGATGCGACCACCATCACGCCCCCCATGAAGATCGCTAGAACCGCGTTAATCACGAAGAACAGGTAGGAGGATAAACCCACGGCTGCCACAGCCTCTGTCGAGATGCGGGAGACCACCGCTAGACCCGCAAGGCTGAGCAGGGAGTCTGCCAGCACGCCGAGCGTCAGTGGGAAGGCGAGCTTGGCAACTCGCGAGCGCACGGCTGCCCGCGCAGCACCACGCTTTAAACGCTTATCGCGCTACAGCTGTTTAATGCCCACCCCAAGGTTGGTCCTCAAGAACTCGCCGATCTCCCTCTCCAAGGGTTCAGCTATCCCTCTCACCTTCGGTGGCAGGGCGTTCCTCAACGCGTTCCTCAGCCGGTCGAGAGTCCTCTCGACGCTCCGGCTATCGACCCGCACAACGATCTTCGTTCCGTTCGCGACTTTCAACTGCAGGTAGAGTCTGTGCCGCTTCGCGTGGAGGCCGAGCTCGACTGGGACGCCCGACACCTCCACCCTTTTCAAGGCCAGGGTGAGGTGCGCCTGCCTTACCGTTAGCGAGCGCGCGTGGCGCACGATGCTCTCAGCGAGCTGGTTGATCTCGGCTCGTAGGTAATCGTCGCTCACACCCTTGGGCTTCGAGCCGCTATCGATCAACCATTGGTACACCATCTCGCTCAGCTTCTCCCGGTGGATCGAGCGTAGCGCAACCAGGTGCAACCTACCAAGCACCGTGAAGTCGTGTGCTCTCTCGAGCCTGACTTCATACTCGCTCCGAATGTTAAGGTAGGCGTAGCTAAGCCTCCAGTCGAGGTTAAGGTACCTTCTCCAAGCCTCGAGGGGGTTCTGAGGGTCGATGGACGCCGCATCGATCGAAGCCGGATCTACACCCCTGTTGATGGCCTCACGTACCAGCACTTCGGCCAGTCGCTCAGCGTCGGGTCTCCCCGCCTCGGTGAAGCGCGTTACGAGCTGGCTGTACACGGGCCTCCACGCCTCCGCTACCCCTCTATCGAGCTGCGAAAACACCTCGTCCAACGCGCCAGTCGACGGGATTGCCGGGGCTTTCTTCACCCCGAAAATCTCGGTGGCGATCCTGCTCGCGGTGATGCCGATGACTTTCGCCCTCTTGTCCCCCAACCCCAGCGCAAGCGATTTGGCAAGAGCTTCCAGGGTTTTCTCGTCAGTGCTCCCTAAAGCGTACAGTGCGGTCAGCTGTGTCGACGCGTAGTAGCGCTTAAACCTGAGCAGGAGATCGTCGAGCTCGGGGAGGGACGCGCTCAAGCTTCCCAATACTTGGGGCAGGATCTCTCCCCCCTGCTCGATCAAATCGTAGGATGCGGCCAGCCTGGATACAGCGAGAACTTCGCGAGCACCGCTTGCACCCATACACTCCCTCAGAGCATCCCTCGCATCCCGCCCGGAGAGGATCGCAGATATAACGGCGTCAGCCCCTATCTCGAGGGCGAAGACCTCCCTGAGCTCTGAGACTTCTTCCGTGGCAACCTGCTTTCCCACCGCATAGATGAACGCTAGCTCCTCGTCGTACGGGTCGTCCGAGAAGCACCAGAGGGGTTTCAAAGCCCTTGATTCGTACTCCCGCCTCAAACTCTCGAGGAAATCGCGCCTATCGCTGATCTCTCCCCGCAGAGCGTCTCCGACGAGGTCAACGGCCACTCTGATCCTCTCCTTGAGCAGGCTGCGCAAGCCACCTCACGCTCTGACTGCTCCTCAACTTAAAAATAGTTATGAGAGTCGGATGGAGAGCCGCATTTCCTTCACTTAAAATAGATCCGTTGTTGGGGAATTAGTACTAAATCGAGACTGAATTGAGCATTTATATGCGGTTCACGCGTAGGAGTGGGGGCGGTCTTGCAGTCAATGCCCGCTGTCATCGTTGCAGCTGGCGTAGCCAGCAGGCTACACCCCTACTCGCGAGACCTACCGAAGACCTTAATGGAGCTCGAGCCCGGGCTCCCGCTGATCAGGTTCATCCTCGAGAGGCTGCGCAAAGCCGGGCTGGGGCCGATCTACGTGGTCACGAGGAGGGAGCACGAGGAGAAGCTGGGCCGCGAGCTTGGGGCTCGCGTGCTCACCGTGGATAGGGAGGAGTTCGGGAATCTCTACACGGTGTACACCGCCCTGAAGCACGTGGAACCGCCCTTCCTCATCGCGATGTCAGACCACATCTTCGAGTACGAGCTGCTGGAGCGGCTCCTAGCTCACAGCTCGGACAAGGCTTTCACAATCTGCCTGGACAGGAACCCCTCCGCACTGGAGGCGAGAGAGGGGCTTAAAGTCAGGATCGAGGAGGGGAGGATCGTCGCCGTGGGGAAAGGGCTGGAGTCGAGGTACGGGATAGACACGGGCCTCATCATCGTCAGGGAGAGAGCCGTAGGATACATCGAGGAAGCCGTTGCGAGGAGGGGGCCTCAAGCAGCAATCGGCGACGCTCTGAATCTAGCCGCCGAGGCCGGGGACGTGGACTTCGTCGATGTGACCGGCCTTCTGTGGAAGGACGTTGATACCCCGGAAGACCTACTCGAGGCCAGGAAGCTCTACCCCCGGATCATCCTGAGGGAGCGCGACAAGGCACTCCCAGAGCCCTTGACGAAGCTGCTTGTCAGACCGGTGAGCCGCATCCTAGCCCTCGAGGAGCCCGCGCACTCGAGAGGCGAGGCAGCCGTCAAGATGGCTCTCGCCGAGCTGACCTTAGCAGCCCTCACAGTCGCCCTAGCCGCCTTCAACCTCACCGCCTTCCTCGTACTACTGGCCTTCTCCTACGCATCCCTCCTGCTATCCGATGCTCGCGAGCTCCTAGTGGAGCTGCACGGTAGAACAGCAGCGTTAAGCGCCCTCTCAACTGCAGCCTCGATCTTCTACGATGCCTCGCTCCTGTCCACAGTGCTCTTGCAGCTACCGGAAGCGCTGTCGGCCCCCCTCCTACCCCTAGTGCTTCTAGGGTTGGCCAGCGCAGCTGGAGCTGAAGCTTCCCGGCGCCTAGCCGCGGGCGGAAGCCTCGCGTGGGTTCTGGCAGACCGCTCTCTACCGCTGCTCGCGCTGGTTTTCGCGCAGCCCACCGGATGGATCCAGCCAATCCTCCTCCTCTGGCTCGCCTCCGGCCTCGCAGCTCTCGCCGGTTCACTCCGGTCAACCCCCAGGCCCGGTATCAGAGTAGCGCCTCACCCGCAGATTGAGAAGCGTGTGAGGCCCACGGAGCGCTGCGTGGAATTGATCGTGATAAACGGCTTGAAGCTGTCCGCGGCCCTAGCGGTGCTGTGGCTAGCGCAGGCCGCTGTGAGGGGGGTTAAGCTGAACCTCGGCGCCGCAGCGTTGACCGCCGAGGACGCGCTCTCGATCGCCGGACTCGTCGTGACCATCTACTACGGCTACCGCATCCTCACCGGGCTTCGTGGGCTCGTGGACATCTACGCGGTGAAGCTATCCTCACTGCTGGGCATAACTGAGAGCTCCGCGAAGGGGTTGGCCATGAACGCCCTCTACCTCTCAATCGTTGTGCTAGCGCTCATCTACGTACCACAGCTGCTCCGCGAGGCTCCCACCCTCGGCAGCTACATTTCAACGGCGGCTGCTCTAACCCTGCTCCTCCTCGCCCTGCTCCTCTTCTACAACCTCGTGAAGGAGCTGCGCAGGACGTTCAAGGGCTTCATCACCCTCCTCGCCAGCCGGGCGGCCTCGGTGATCGAGCGTGAAGGTTAAAGCTTACATCCTAGCCGGCCCCCAGGCGCTCTCATCGCACTACGGTACACCCGCGCTCCTACGCTGGATCCTCCTCCTGAAGGAGAGCGTCAGCGAGGTACTGGTCGTACCTCTGCACGGCGCCCGCAGAGGCGTGGAGGAGCTCCTCTCAGAGCTCGGCGACTCGTCGGTGAGAGCTGTTGAAAGCCTCGAGAAGGCCCCCGCGGAGCCCCACACGGCCGTGCTCATAGACGCCTCCCACCTCGTATCGCCCGACGCCGTGCAGCGCATCTTAAAGGCTGGGTGCGATATCGCGGGAACGCACAGGGGGCGCGTAGTCATCGCCCGGGTGACGTTGGACGGGCAGAGCCCGCTGCGCTTAACGGACCTCAACGCTCTGATCAGCCAAGCCGCTCCCGTAGAGCTGGATGAGCTGGTTGAAAAGAGGCATAGACCGGCCTGCGTGTCCGCGGCTTCACGTGAGGCTGAAAGGGCGCTGCTCCGCTGGGCTCAGAAGGGCGTCCACTTCACCTCTGCGCTCAACGCCCCCCTGGAGAACCTCATCGTGCGCCTCGTTGGAGGGTGCCGCTACGTGACGCCCAACAGGGTCACCGTGCTGGTGAACCTGCTAGCGATACCGGCGATCCTGCTCTTCCTCTCGGGGAGGTTCCTGGAGGCTTCCATCTTCTCCTACCTGATCGGGGTCCTCGATGGCGTTGACGGCAAGCTCGCTAGGGTTCGGGGTGTGCTAACGAAGCTGGGGCACCTTGAGCACTCGTTCGACGCGCTGTACGAGCAGGCCCTCTACGCGTCCTTCGCCGCCGGCTTGGCGCTGCACGGTTGGAGCACCGCGGCGCTTCAGATGGGCTTAGCCCTGCTCGTCGTCGACTGCTTCGTGCGGCACATCTACAACCAGTTCACGCTGGTCGCAGGGGTCCCGCTGAAGCGGTACGCGGGGTTCGACAGGCTTTTCGCCAAGGTTGACGGAAGGAGGAACGTGTACCTCCTGTACTTCATAGCCTTCAGCGCCCTACAAGTACCATTCTTCGCTCTCGCAGCAGCGCTGTTCCACTCAGCGCTCACAGCGATCGTCTACGCGGTCAGAGCCTACCAGCACTTATCCAAGCTGGATCGCGGAAGCGGCGTAAAGAGAGCATCGGCACTGCTGTTTAGATCGTTCATAAGACATTAAAGATAATATAGTGTGGTGGTTGCGCCTCGCGTGGCCTGCTGCATCGAGGTTGTAGACGTATCGAAGACCTACCATCGCGTGAGAGCGCTCGGTGGGGTATCGCTAGCAGTCAGGGCGGGCGAGATATACGGGCTTCTAGGGCCCAACGGTGCTGGTAAAACCACTCTTCTCAAGATTGTTGTCGGCCTGTTGAGGCCGGACAGGGGGGTGGTTAAGGTCTGCGGCGTAGACGTCACCTTGAATCGAGAGGAGGCTTTGAAGCACGTGGGTTACGTGCCCGAGAACCCCGTGGTCTTCGAGAGCTTGACAGTGCGGGACTTCTTCGCGCTAGTAGCCTCGCTCAGGGAGGTGGAGAGGGAGGTGTTCGAGGAGAGAGTGCAACGGTACATCCAGCTCTTCCAGCTGGAGGAGCACGTTGGGAAGCGGATGGGTAAGCTCTCGCGCGGGACCGTGCAAAAAGTGCTCGTAGTTGCAGCCCTGCTCTCAGAGCCCAGCGTGCTGGTGATGGACGAGCCCACCTCCGGCATGGATCCGGAGGCGCAGCACACGTTCAGGAAGGTCGTGGAGGAGTTCGCGAGGAAGGGGGCTGCCGTGCTGATATCGAGCCACCAGCTGCACGCCGTAGAGAAGTTCGCCAACAAGGTCGGCATCATAAACAGGGGTAAGCTGCTCGCAGAGGGCACCCTAGAGGAGGTTAGGAGGCTCTCTGAAGCGGGGAGCGATGCAACGCTGGAGGAAGTCTTCCTTAGGCTAGTGAGGGGTTGGTGAAGGTGCTCCGGCTCAAGTCATTCAAGGGGCCTTCAGCCGTCGGCCACCCACACCCCTGAAGGCATTTTAGTGGGTGTGAGCTGTCTATACCGTGGCTGGCTACGAGCTTGCAGTCTTCCTCGTTGGCTCTCCCAGCTTCACCTTCCAGTCCGCGGCCTCCTCCATCGCGAGGGCTCTAGAGGCGTTCCCTATCGGCGAGTGCGTGGCCTTCTACAGCGCTTTCGCGAAGCGAGAGGCGGAGAGGGTTTCCCGGTTCGTCAAAAGGCTCTTCGACGTTAATCTGGAGCTCCGCCAGATGTCCCGGGACCTGGGTGAGGCGCTGAACACGTTTCAAAGCTTCCTCTCGCGCGGTAAAGCTCTAGCTGTGCCAACCTCCGGCTCCCTCGTGGGGGCGGTTGCTCTCACGCTGGCCTCCGCGAGAGCGGGGGCGGACGTTGGGCACGTCCTCTTCCCATTCGGCCCATGGACCGGCCT
>Ga0209080_1001025_pt1 | contig 15186 bp, 14 predicted proteins | sample JNZ110809AmetaG_FD_184123 | JGI IMG/M metagenome (GOLD analysis project Ga0209080, IMG submission 184123) | Hot spring microbial communities from Jinze hot spring, China to study Microbial Dark Matter (Phase II) - JNZ 110809A (SPAdes) (version 3) ...
AGGGTGGGTAATTCTGTTATTGAGCTTGTTAAGGGCGATATCACGGAGCTCGAGGTTGATGCTATCGTCAACGCGGCCAATTCTAGGCTCAAGATGGGCGGAGGCGTTGCTGGAGCTATTCTGAGGAAGGGCGGCTGGAGCATCCAAGAGGAGTGCGATAGGATTGGTTACTGCCCGGTCGGCGGGGCAGTGATCACTGGCGCGGGGAAGCTCAAGGCGAGATACGTGATACATGCGGTCGGCCCGAGGATGGGCGAGGGAGATGAGGATGATAAGCTCCGCAGCGCGACTCTGAGCTCGCTCAAGCTCGCGGAGCAGCATCGGGTCAAGAGCATAGCCTTTCCAGCGATCTCGACTGGAGTATTCGGCTTTCCTAAGGAGAGGTGCGCTAAGATCATGCTGAGAGCAGCCGTGGAGTATCTCCAGAGGGGAAGCGGAATCGAGCGCGTCATCTTCTGCCTCTACGATGATGAGACCTATGGAATATTTGAGAGGGAGCTCGAGAGAATAAGGAGGGAGCTCGGCCAATAATAGGAGGAATATGCTCCGCGCCACTCTCCATTTCACGCGATATAGGATGGTCTCCCATACCGCTCATCATACATTCTCTCGATTTCCTCGACCATCCTTCTCAGGTCCGCATTCTCTTCCATAGCCCTGCTTATCGCCTGCCGGAGCGAGTCGGCCATCATCTTGAGCTCGCTGAGGTCTATCGTTATCTTCATCAGCTCAGCGAGCTTCACGGCCAGGTGATAGGCGGCGATCGCGTTCGGATGCTGTATGTAGGCTGGCGTATGAGCCCAGAGCCCCACAGCCTCCAAGCCCATCTCCCTCGCCTTTATCATCAAGTAACTGTGGATGCTAGCCGGCCCGCTATACTCCGTTAGATCGAGGCCTGATAGCAGCATCTCAGATTTCAAGTGCTCCATGTTCACGACGGCGGAGATCCTCGGCCTCCTAGTGTGCGGAACCTGATCCAATACTCCTCCCACGAGATATATTCTTCTAGCTGATATCGTTTTGCATAAACCTATGATAAAGTCTGAGAACTCCCTCCATCGGAGGCTCGGCTCGACGCCGCTGAAGATTATGAGGGATGAGCTCTGGCCCGGATCCTTCCAGAAGTAAATTACTGCTCCGGGCATGCGGAAGCTCTCGATCAGCGCCTCCCTTATCTCCACGAAAGGCCTATTCATCGTTAGATCATGGATCTCCGAGCAATCGAGCTCCATGAGCTTCTCCGCTTTAAGGGCTCTCGCGAAATACTCGACCGTGAGTGATGCGACCCTGCCAGCATCGGGCCATCCGCCAAAACCGAGCAGCGCGTATCTCTTCTCCGCAGCCCTCCCGCTCATCACCTTCTCCTCTACTTCCAATGGGATCTCAAACGCCATTGAGCCACCTAATGAAAACTTGGCTATTAGGGGGATTTGAGGCTATCGGCTGGAAGATTGCTTAAATTTTCATGGCCCTTCATCAGAAAATAGCATGGAGATATGCTTTCACCCGATAGGCTACGTGGAGACAGAGTATAGCGATGAGGAGGTGGCAATGTCTTGGCCCCGGGGCGTCGAGGGCAGAATCGTGATCTATCCCCAGTATTCTAGCGGCCTCATCGGGTTAGAAGGCTTCTCCCACATAATCGCTATCGCCTGGCTCCATAAGGTTCCAGAGAGCGCGAGAACGACTCTTAGAGTCAGGTTTAGGAGATTGATTATGATGGGGCTGAGCCCGGAGGAGATTCCGGAGGTCGGAGTCTTCTGCTCGGACTCACCGCATAGGCCCAATCCGATAGCATTAACAATTCTCGGGCTTAAGAGGGTTGATGGGAGTGTGCTTCACGTCTCAGGTCTCGACCTCTATAATGGGACGCCAATACTGGATTTAAGAGCCTATACACCCTCATACTCCATAGAGGGCTATATGCTGCCGAGCTGGTACATGGAGTTGCTGGAGAGGCTTAAAAGAATGGGGATCAGCTGGAAAAGGCTTTGAATTAGATTGCGGATCTGGCGCCAGGCGAGCCCGCCAAAAAATAATAGCGTCATAATTGGGGTCAAGGTTAATAGGAAGCTCAGCATGCTTTCGGGATGGTATGGCCGAGCTCTCCAGAGCTTCTTCTCAGAGGGCTAGAATCTCCCTACTGAAGCTTAGGCTCTCGATGATAGGCGTGTGGGCTCTCATAACGGGCCTCGCAACGCTCATCCTGACGGCGATCCTACTATATCTCGGGTTCCCAGTGATCGGGGTCTACGGCATCTTGGGCTTCGTCGTCGCATTCCATTTCCTCCAGTGGCTCATAGGCCCCTACATAGTCAACGCGATCTACCATGTGAGGGAGCTTAGGCCTGGCGAGCACCCGTGGCTGCGCGAAGCCGTTGAGAGGATCTCCGCGAGAAGCGGCTTAAAGCAGCCTCCGAAGCTCATGATCGCTGAGATAGATCTCCCGAACGCGTTCGCTTATGGGAGCCCCTTGACGGGGAACATGGTCGCCGTTACTAGGGGCTTGCTGAGAACCCTTGACCCTGAAGAAGTTGAGGCCGTGATAGGCCATGAGCTGGGCCACTTGAAGCACCGGGACATGATAGTCATGATGATGATAAGCCTCATCCCGGCCCTCATCTATTACATAGGATACAGCCTCTATCTCTCCGGCTGGCTCGGCGGAGGCAGGAGTAGGGAGGGCGGTGGAGGCGGGCTCGCGATCCTGATAGGGATGCTGCTAATAGCCGTCAGCTTCATCTTCAACCTCTTCGTCTATTACATGAGCAGGCTTAGGGAGTATTACGCGGACTCGCACGCGGCGATCAACGTCGAGAACGGCGCCAGAAATCTCCAGAGGGGGCTCGCTAAGATAATGGTTGCCACCGGAAGGCTCCCGAAGTCTGTTAGAAGCCGTCACGACCAGCTCAAGATGTTCTTCATCTCGGACCCGGATGTGGCTGTAAAAGCCTACGGCGATATCGACTCGCTGATAGATGAGATTAAGAGGCAGAAGCCCAGCCTAGCCCTGGAGCTGTTCAGCACCCACCCGCATCCGGCGAAGAGGCTGAGATTCCTAGACCAGTTCATAACCGTGTAGGTGAGCAAAAAGCTTAATTCCCAACACTCTCCATTTTGCGAACCATTGAGAACGATCGAGATAAGGGTGGGGATAATATGAGCGCTGTGGAGGTTCTTGAGAGGCAGCCTCTCCGGAGATTTCACTACATCCTACTGGCGATCACGAGCCTGGTCTACGGGCTGACAGCGATGAACGTCATGCTGATCTCCGTCACCCTTCCGCGCATATCCGCTGAGTGGGGTCTCGATAGGGCTGCTGCGGGGCTGCTGGCGAGCTTCGGCTACGTCGGAATGTTTCTGGGCGCTCTCTCAAGCGGCTTCATAGCCGATAAAATTGGGAGAAAGCCCACCATGATAGCCATGATCCTAATAGGCTCTATATTCACGGGGCTATGCGGGCTCTCTCCCAGCTACGAGATCATGGGCGCCTTTAGGCTGATAGCCGGCTTCGGGCTCGGAGGCACACTACCGCTACCGGGCGTCTACATGAGCGAGTATCCTCCGGCCAAGTATAGGGGCAGATTCGTCGGCATAGTCGAGACAGCGTGGGTTTATGGCGCAATACTATCGGTCGTTTTCGGCTATATACTGATACCGGAATATGGCTGGAGAGCTGCGTTCAACGCCGCCTACATACCGCTGATACTCGTGCCATTCATAGCACTTCAGGTCCCAGAGTCGATAAGGTTCCTAGAGAAGAAGGGCAGGATCGATGAGATCAGGAGCATATTTGGGAGGTATGGGCTGGTCGAGGATGCTGAGGGGCTCGATCTCAAGCCTCAGCCGCCTCAAAAGATCAGCGTCAAGAAGCTGATCACGGGAGAGTATCTGAGGAGGACCATCATATTATGGATGCTCTGGGCCGCCCTCGTATACACCTATCACGGGATATTCATCTGGCTGCCATCAATCTACGTGGATAGGCTTGGCTTCTCGATCGTGAAATCGCTCGAGTGGGTCCTGATCGTCACTCTAGTGCAGGTTCCAGGATACTATAGCGCAGCCCTTCTCCTCGACAGGGCGGGGAGGAAGCCCATACTCGCCTTCTACCTGGCCGTCGCCGGGATCGCGTCCCTCCTCCTCTCAACGACCCAAGATATCAGCATGATCCTCCTATACAGCTGCGTGATAAGCTTCTTCAATCTCGGAGCATGGGCCGGGCTCTACGCATATACGCCAGAGCTCTATCCGACGGAGCTCAGGGGGACGGGCTCGGGAGCGGCTGCGAGCATCGGAAGGCTGGCTGGAATACTGGCCCCATACGCCACGGGATACCTCATGGAGGTCAGCGGAGGAGAGCTCTTCTACGCCTTCCTAGTATTCGCGCTGGTGCACTTGGTGGCCGCGGCCGCGACGGGCGCTTTCGGCGAGGAGACCAAGGGGAGGAGACTCGAGGAGATCTCCAAGCTCTAGTATGATCTCGCGACATATACAACTGACTTAGCTTCGCCTCCGCATACAGCGCATGGGCCGAGCGGCTTCTCAGCCACGTCGTATCTCTCTCCCCTGACCTCTCCGCCGACCTCCTCCTTCAGCTTCTCGGCGCACTCGATGCTCCCGCACCAGTTTATTCTCGCGATCCGCCTCTCCTTCAAGACCCTCCTTATCTCCTCTATGTTCCCGGCGTCGGATATCGCGCTGAGCATCATGCGCCTGCTCCTTTCAAGCAGGCTCGACTCTATGGCCTTCATCAGCTCATCTACCTTGCCGACGAGCTCGTCCAGCGGCACCTTAACCCTCTCCAGCGTATCCCTTCTCGCGAGGGTTACCGAGGACTCGATAACCTCCTTCGGCCCGATCTCAGCCCTGACCGGGACTCCCATCAACTCCCAGTGATAGAACTTCTCGCCCGGGGTAACATCATCGCGGTCGTCGAGGACGACCCTCCATTTGCCCACCAGCATATCCCTTACCTTGAGCGCGTAGTCGTTTATCTGCTTCTCCTGGCCCTTGAATGGTATCGGGATTATGACGACCTGCGTTGGAGCGATCGCCGGCGGGAGAACTAGGCCCCTATCATCCCCGTGCTGGGCTATGATGGCCGCGAGAACCCTGCTGAAGCCGAAGCCATAGCATGTCTGATACGGTATCCCCCGGCCTCCATCCCTCTTCTCGAACTCTATCTCATAGGCCTTGGCGAAGTTTCTCCCGAGGTTGTGGATCGTCGCTACCTGATTCACCTTCCCATCAGGATTCCACGCGTCAAATGCTATGGAGTAGACTGCTCCGGCGAACTTGTCGAAGTCGGGCCTCTTGAGTATGATGTAGCCTATGCAGAGCTTTCTCAGGACTCTCTCATATATCTCCATGGCCTCTCTAACTTGCTTCTCGGCCTCAGCGGCCGTCTCATGCACCGTGTGAGCCTCATTCCACGGTATCTCTCTAACCCTGTAGAGCGCCCTCGTTGCCTTTGTCTCTTTCCTATAGACGTTCACGCTCTGATGAACTTTCAAGGGTAGATCCGCGTGGCTCCTTATCCAGAGCTTGAACATCGGGTACATTATCGTCTCGGAGGTGGGCCTGATTATGAGCTTCTGCTCCCCGGCGCCCTGATCTATCACGAAAACCTCCTTAGAGAACCCCTTGATGTGCTCCGCCTCCTTCTTGAAGAGCTCCTCGCTCGTTACTAGCGGGAAGTACATCTTCTTGTGCCCGGTCTTCTCGAGCTCCTCCTCGAGGAGCCTCCTGATCATGTCAAGCATGAAGGCCCCATTCTCCACGTACACCGAGAAGCCCTTAACCGGAAACCTATTATCCACTATCCTAGCTCTAAAGATGATGTCGTCAAACCAGTCGGAGAAGTTCTCGAATTTCTTCGACGCCGAGACGCTCATCCCATTAAGCCGCGCCCCCTTCCAATATATAGCCTATCCTCCCAAAGCCTACTCCATAGGGCTCGTATGCAGGTATCCGGCTTGGTTGAGGTTTTGGGCACGGGGAGGGCGGCTTAACCCCTCTTCTCCCAGCTCCTGATCGCCGCCTCAGCCATCTCGGCCAGAAGCTTCTTCGGATCCTTCGCTTTAACATATGCGCTGGCTAGGAGGACGCCTTCTGTTCCGAGCTCTATCGCCTTGGCCACGTCATCGCCCGCCGAGATCCCGGCTCCGCACAGAATGTGAACTGATGGGTTTATCCTCCTGATCGCCTCAACGGCGCCCGTGACGACATCGGGCTTCGCCTTGGAGACCGGTATCCCGGTTCCTATGAGCTCCGGGGGCTCTATCGCGAGGATATCGGGGCCGAGCGCCGCTCCAGCTCTCGTGGTCTCAACGGTGTCCGTGCAGAGAAGGGAGATGAGCTCGACCTCCCTCAACCTCGCTAGAACAGCTCCGATATCGGCTAATAGAAGCCTTTTCTCAGAATGATTGACTATCGAGCCCACGGCTCCCGATGCCTTAACATCCTCCGCGATTATTGAGCCCGTGTGGCTTCCGGGGCGATGTGGGTCAACATGCTGGGCGAAGACCGGTATGCTGACCTGCTCCACGACCGCCCTGAGATCCACCAATGGTGGCGCGACGATTATCGATATATCGTATTCCATTGAAACCTCCTCCGCGATCTTAGCGAGCTTTACGGCGTTCTCGCCTATGGACTCGAGATAGACCTTGAAGTTAAGGGCGATTAGAGGATACCTCAACTCAGTGGCCATGCTTTTCCGTAATATGAGGCTGGTTGATAAAAGTATCTTGAGGCCGGGCTACCTCGACCGCGGCCGAGCCTTCTCCCGCTTCCTCGCAACCACATCTCCCCACATGAGCTCAATCTCCCCTATCAGCTCCTCAACCCTGAGCGCGCCCTTCTCGGTGACATATGCGCTTATCAGCCTCGGCGGTAGAACCTCGAAGTACGGGTTTAGGCATCGGAGCTTGACCTCCCCGGCATACACCTCCTCACCGGGATGCTTTTCCAGGCTGAAGCCGTAGATCGCCGCCTTCCACAAGTCCGTCACGATGTTCACCGGTATGCCGGCATCCATCGCTGAGAGGGCGATCATCTTGGAGCCTATCTTGTTCGCGATCGAGCCGTCATCGAGTATCGCGTCGCATCCGAGCATTACGGCATCAACAAGCCCCTGATCGATAACGTATGATGCGGCCGCATCTACTATGAGCGTCACATCATGTCCCCTGGCCGCGAGCCTCTCCGCCAGCCTCCTACCCTCGTAGCCGGGCCGCGACTCGGTCACGTAAACCTTAACTTCCCTGCAGCTCTCTAGGGCGCCGGCGATCGTCGAGCTATAGCTGTGCGTGAGGATGCTGCTACACTTCCTCATGATCTCCGACGCGTTCTGCACAGCTTTCCTCAAGGAGCCCTGATACTCGCCTATGCATTTTCTAACGGCGTTCTCTATCGCCTCTTCTATCGGCTTTCCCGCCAAGACTTCCTTCTCGATTATGGAGCCGATCATGTGCGCCATGTTCGCTATTGACGGCATGCTCGGCCTAGCGTCAGCGAGGGCCTTCACTAGCCTTCTCACATCCTTGATGCTCGCGGACTTCTCGAGCAGCTTCAGGAAAGCTGCAGCGGCCTTGATCGTGAGCTGCGATGCCCCGCTAACAGAGTCCTCCCTTATCTCCCTCACCAAGTCAGCGATGTTCATCTTCCCGCGGGCTACCTGATTATGCGATTATTAAGCTGTTTGCGCAGATTCTCCATCCATCCGCCGCTCTTCAGCCCCTAAGCCCAAGTGTATTATCTTGACTAGGTGCACGGGCTCCTCCCTCATGCCATAGGTTAGGACGACCGTGTGCTCCCTCACATTTATCCCGCCGCTCATGAGCATTCTCCCCAGCTCGCTCAACCCTTCCTCATAGGTCTTGGATGAGACCTCCACAGTCTCCACGCCTCTTAGGAGCATTAGCCTGCGCAGTGTTCTTTTGCTGGGCGAGGCCGCTATCACGCTCGTGGACGGCCTGAAGCTCGCTATCCTCTGAGCAGTCCTGCCGGAGATCGTGTAGATGAGAATCGCGGCGTTAAGGGATTCCGCCAGCGAGGCGACGCCATAGGCGAACCTCGTCCTAATATCCTCGCTCGGATCAATGATTCTCTTCGGCGGAGTTATCCCCGGCTCATATCTCTCGATTATCTTGTGTAGCCACTTAACAGCCTCGACCGGGTATCTGCCGACCGCCGTCTCATTCGTCAGCATCAGGACATCCACCCCCTCGGATATCGCGGCGACGACATCCACTATCTCGCTCCTCGTCGGGATCGGGTTCCATATCATCGACCCGAGGAGCTGCGTTGCGACTATCACGGGCTTGCCCCTCCCTATGGACTCCCTCACGATCATGCTCTGGAGCCTCGGAACCTCCTCGAGCGGAAAGTGCATTCCCAGATCGCCTCTCGCGACCAAGATCGCGTCGGCCGCATCCACTATCTCCCTGAGGTTTCTCACGGCGGCCGGCACCTCTATCTTCGCTATTATCGAGGTCTGCTCGGCTCCGAGGGATAATAGCATTCCCCTCAGCATCGCAACGTCATGCTCTCCCCTGACATAGCTTAGCCCGATGTAGTCGAGCTCCTCGCTCGCTGCGAACTTCACGATCTCAACCTCCCTGCCGCTTATCGTCGGGAGGTCGAGGTCCTTGCCCCTCACGACCATGCTCTTCCTGCTGCTTATCCTCGCGTCGGTTAATGCTCTCAAGACGGCCTCGGAGCTCGATGCGGATTCCACCTCGAATGCCGCGAGACCATCATCCATGAGTATCACGTGCCCCCGCCTAAGAGCCGCGAGAACGGCCTCATTTGGGAGCGGAATCACTTTCTCGGCTCCTCCCCGAGAGCTATCTGAGAGGACGAGCTTCACGATCTCGCCCGCCTTCACATCCACCGGCTCCTCTAGTACACCTACCCGGACCGATGGGCCGGGCAGATCGCCTATCAGCGCTAAATGCGTTCCAAGCTCATCTTCAGTCTCCCTAACGATCTTAACGGCCTCCCGCCACTCCTCGATGGAGCCGTGGCTGAAGTTTATTCTAAATGCTCTCGCGCCCGCTAAAGCCATTTTCCGAATGATCTCGGGCTGCCTATTAGCCGCGCCCACTGTTACGGCTATCTTAGTCCTGGCCATCTCCTATCTCCAAGTCGGAGCTATGAGATAAGCTGTCCCCATGCCCGGGGGGTCTTAGAGGTATCCCTCCGCCTCGGCGAGCTCGGCGTTCAGGACCGCGTTCCCAGCGGCGCCCCTAATCGTGTTATGGCCTAGAACTAGGAATTTTATCCCATTTCTCAGCACCGGGTCCCTCCTAATTCTGCCGACCACCACCGACATGCCGTTGCCGGCGCATCTATCCAGCCTGGGCTGGGGCCTATCTGGCTCACTTCTAACGATTATCGGATTCTCGGGAGCTGTTGGCAGCTTAAGCTCCTGCGGCCTCCCCCTGAACCTTCTCATGGTCTCAGCGACCTCCTCCGGCTCAGCCTCCCTAGCGAGCTCCACGAAGACCGCCTCCAAGTGGCCCTCGAGAACATTAACCCTATGGCAGCTCGCCGAGATCCTGATGTCCGCGGGAGCTATTCTCGAGCCCTCAAGCTTTCCAAGAATCTTCAATGCTTCGCGCTCCACCTTCTCCTCCTCATTCCTTATGTATGGGATTATGTTGTCCGTTATCGCCATGGATGGCACCCCGGTCCAGCCAGCGCCGGATAAAGCCTGCATAGTTGAGACGATGACGCTCCTGATGCCATACACATCTAGGAGTGGCTTCAGAGCGAGTATCATGGCATTCGACGTGCAGTTTGGGCTCGTGATTATGAATGACCTCCAGCCCCTCCTTCTCTGCTCCTTCACGAGCTTCAGGTGATCCGGGTTAACCTCCCCTATAAGAATCGGGACATCATCCTCCATCCTGTAAGCGCTTGCATCGCTTATCACCGGTATTCCATCCCTCGCGAACTCCGCCTCAACCTCCCTCGCGATCTCGGATGGTAGGGCTGAGAAGACGAGGTCCACGCTTCCCCCGCGCTTGACATCCTCCAGCCGAGCCTCGACAACAGTCATCTCCGCAGCATTCTCCGGAACCTCGCCCTCGATGCACCAGTGAACGACCTCGGAATACTTTTTCCCCGCGGATCTCGACGAAGCCGCGAGAACCTCGAGCTCGAATCTTGGATGATCCGCGAGCAGCTTGACGAGCCTCTGGCCGACCATGCCCGTGGCGCCGAGAACGGCGGCCTTCAGCTTATCCATACATGCTTCACCCCGGATTTCAGGCGATGGAAGCTCTCATAGAGTTAAAAAAGTTTTAACCCGCCGGTGAATGAGCTGAAGCGCGACTTTACGCGAAGGCATATAATAGGAGCTTTGGATTCCTAGATGGGCTTTTTTATCAGCGAATGCGATTTTTTCGCGGTAAGCTGATCGGTATGCGAGCAGATGAATCTAGGGCCTCGATGCTAGTTTTCTGTTAGGCGGCGTTTAGCCCAAATGCGCGATGCACTGCTCTCAGCGCTTTGACCCCATCCTCCTCCTTTACGGCGAATGATATGTTGAGCTCCGATGACCCCTGTGCTATCATCTTTATGTTTATGCCCTCCGCGGCGACGGCGTTGAAGATCTTCGCGGCTACTCCAGGCCTCCCCCTCATCCCGGACCCTATGACCGCTATCACGCATATCCCTTCCTCGCAGTCCACCTTCATCTCATCCTCGGCGAACTCGCTCTTTACCGCCTTCAAGGCTTTCTTCAAGTCTTCTCTCGGCAGGGCTATCGAGATATTCGCCTGCGATGATGCCTGGGAGACCATTATAACCTGGGCGCCGACTCTGGCGAGAAGATCTAGTAGCTTGACATTCGTGTTCAGGGCCTCGGATGAGCCGACTCCGCTCGCGAGAATTATCGCCGCATCGCGTATCATCGTCAGCGCCTTGACCGTATCGGACTCCGCGGCGCCGATTATAAGCGTGCCCTCGGCGGATGGATTATAGAAGTTCTTCACTCTTATCGGTATATTCTCCCTGGATGCGGGCTCGAGCGCGCCAGGGTGAATCACCTTTGCGCCGAAGTATGCTAGCTCCAAGACCTCATCATAGGACATTCTCGGTATCGGCCTCGCCTCCGGGACGAGCTTCGGGTCAGCAGTCATGATGCCATCAACATCCTTCCAGAGAATTATTTCATCAACTTTCAGCGCGGCGCCGATTATCGTCGCGGTGTAGTCGGAGCCGCCTCTCCCGAGCGTCGTGATCACCCCCTCCGGGGTTGCGGCGATGAAGCCCGTGACGACCGGCACTACGCCCTTCTCCAGTAGCGGGCCGAGCCTCCTCCTAACCTCCTGATATGTTATCCCCAGGGGCTTGGCGGATCCGAACTCGTCGTCCGTGACTATGCCTGCATCCCAGCCCGTGAAATACTCGGCCCCCACCCCCTGATCTAGGAGCGAGCCCCAGAAGATCCTCGTGGAGAGCCTTTCGCCGAATGATAGCGCGTAGTCCCTGATCCTGGGCGTAACCTCCTTCAGATACGCTGTTATCGAGAGGAGTTTTCCGAGCTCCTCGATCTCCCGCCTAATCTCTCCCAAAACGCTGCTTCTCAGATCCCCGTTTCTTATAGCCTCGGCGCAAGCGCTCTCATGCCTCGCCCCGAGCCTCTCGATGAAGCTGCGTATCTCATCCTCGCGCCCCCTCTCCGCGCTCGCCAGCGCCTCGAGTATCCCGTCAGTTACGCCGCTTAAAGCCGACACCACTGCGACCACGCGGCATCCGCGCTCAACATAATCCCTGACTATCTCCGCTGACCTCCTAACCGTTGAACCATCCTTCACGCAACTTCCGCCAAACTTCATCACATATCTGCTCTCAGCCATCTGCCCCGCCTCCGCGCCCCTCACCACGAGATCCTTCTCCCAAACGGAAATCCTCCTGCTTATAGCCTTAATCCGTAGTTTCTGCGCGGCGGTAGCCTAATTAGCAGGCCGAGTTAAGGAGGCGCGGAGGATATATGGATGAGGGTTAAGCTTACCCTAGCTCTCAGCGATAGGCCCGGCGTCCTCTTGAAGGCCCTCGAGCAGATCGCAATCAACGGCGGGAACATAATCTCGATAATTCACCGCAGGGATAGCATCACATCCGGCTACGTGCCCGTAAGCATAAATGTCGAGTTCCCGGATTCCGCGAGCCTTGAGAGGGCCAAAAAGGGAATAGAGTCCTCGGGCATACCAGTGATCGAAGCTGAGACGCTCGAGAAAGCCATATGCACTATTCTCCTGATAGGCGGGGTGAAGATCGAGGATCTTCTCGGGAGGGTTCATGAGATGGGGTCGAGGGTCGCGGAGATCTCCATGACGGGCGGCCTCACATCGCCCTGCATTAAGGCGGTCATCGAAGCTCCCTCTGATAAGCTCAGCGCTCTCCTCAAGTCTCTGGAGGATTTCGCCGAGAAGCAGGGAGCCCTCCTGATAACCGAGGGGTGAAATGGCGAGCATGCTGAGATGCGTCATAATCGGGTATGGTTTCCTCGGCAAGAGGCTCGCCAAGCTCCTCGCATCCGGCGCAGTCGAGGGCGTTAAGCTCGTCGGAGTAGCATCCTCGAAGGGATACATCTATGAGGAGAATGGCTTGACGCTCGTAGATTTGCCGGATGAGCTACAGTCCTCCAGAGCACTGAAGCCCTCGCCGGCGATCGAGCTCATAGATAGGAGCCTTACAGACCTACTCGTCGAGCTGACCCCGACGAATATACGGGATGGCGAGCCAGGGCTGAGCCACATTAAGCTGGCGCTCGAGCAGGGAATCGACGTGGTCACCGCGAATAAGGGGCCGATAGCCCTAGCATACGATGAGCTTATGATTCTTGCCGAGGAGACGGGCTCGATGCTATTGCACGAGGCCACGGTTGGTGGAGGAATACCGCTCATCTCGCTGAAGAATCGGTGCTTGGCCGCCGACGAGCTTCTATCGATTAAGGGGATCCTGAATGGGACGACGAATTACATTCTCAGCAGGATGCATTTCGAGGAGATGACGCTGGAGCTCGCGCTGAGGGAGGCTCAGATGCTCGGGATAGCCGAGAGGGATCCCACGCTGGACTTGGAGGGCATAGACACGGCTCTGAAGCTCGTCATACTCGCGAACAGCCTGATGAATGCCGGGAAGAAGCTGAGCGACGTGAAGATCAAGGGGATAACGGGGATAACTAGTGAGGCCATAGCGGCGGCGAAGGAATCGGGAATGACGATAAAGCTTATTGGAACTGCTGATGAGGATGGGCTACGGGTAGCGCCCAAGCTCGTGAGGCTTAATGACCCGATATGCGTTCATGGGACTCTGAATGCCGTGAGCTTCAACTTCAAGATCCTCAAAAGGCTGACGATAATCGGCGAGGGGGCGGGTGAATCAACGATCTCAGCGCTCTTGAATGACATCTACGAAGTCGTGAAGGCTAGGGCGCGGTCGAGCAGGACTTAAGCGACTTTTCCGCTAACGGTTTTTCGGGGAGCCGGCATGCCCAGGATAGCCGTGGTCGGCCACCTGACGATAGACGAGATAGAGATCGAGGGGAGAAGCTATACTAGCATGGGTGGAGTGGCCTGCTACGCCTCCTTGGCCGCGAGAGCTCTGGGCGCCGGCGTGAAGATATTCACAAGAATCGGGAGAGATTTTCCGAGAGAGTATCTCAGGGTGCTAGAGGAAGCGGGAATAGATCTATCAGGAGTCATTTCCGGAGAGGATGAGAATAGCACTCGGTTTAAGCTGACGTATACGGGTGATCAGCGCCGCCTGAGGCTCCTATCGAGGGCCGGAAGCCTGTCGCTCGAGGAGATCGCGTGCGAGCTCCAATCATTTGATGCGGTTTATCTCGGGCCCGTCGCATGGGAGATGAATATGGACTCCATAATTGAGCTATTCAGCCGAGTCTCCAGGCCGGTTTTAGACCCGCAGGGCTTAATGAGGGTGGCCGATGAGATGGGCTTAATCGAGCTCAAGAAGATAGACCTCGAGATGCTGAGGCCCTGGATTCTGAGATTATCGAGGGAGGAGGCTGAGGTGCTTACGAGATCAGCCGATCCACTCGAGATGCTCGACCGGCTGATGGGCGTCGGCGCGGAGATCACGATATTAACCATGGGAAGGCTTGGAAGCCTCGTTGCACGCGGCCACGAGATCCTCAAAGTCCCATGCTATGAGACCCCCATATTCGACTCGACTGGGGCTGGAGACGTATTCGGGGGAGCCTTCACGACATCATATCTCGATTCTCGGGATCTATGGTGGGCGGCGGCCATGGCGTCCGCGATGGCCTCAATAGTAGTGGAGGGGCCGAGCTTCAAGCCCCTCATCTCGCCCGGCGTGGGAGAGGAGGCCGAGCGCAGAGCTAGGATAATCCTCGAGAGGATAGAGCGCCTCTAGTCCACTTTTATCCCATGCTTATCCAGGGCCCTCTTAATCTTCTCAACCTCGGATCTAAGCCGGATGAGCTCCTCCACGATCATCGCTAGATCAGATGGTAGAGCATAGCCCAGCCTCCTAAGATTTCTCAGCCTATCGAGCGGATCCTCCGGTAAAGCCATCTAACAGCACCAGCGAAAAATGCTCTCTACTTCCTTAAAATAGTAGCCGCGCTGAAGGAGCAAGGTTATTAAGCATCGCGCCATCCATCCGGCTCCGAAATGGAGTTATGTCCCTCGCTCAGGCTTTCCAGAGCATATCGGGCGGAGACCTCATGATGCTGGCCGCGCTGGCAGGGCTCTTCACGTCGGCAATGAATTTAGTTGGTGCTCTGCCGATACTATTTTTGAAGACATCATTTAGGAGAGTTTCCGATCTCGGGCTCGGATTCGCGTCCGGCGTTATGATCGCTGCGAGCTTCACGAGCCTACTCCTGCCAGCGATCGAGCTCGGAGGAATACTGCCGGCGCTGCTGGGAGTGGTGCTGGGAGCGATCACAATCTCGTTAATGGATCGGCTGATACCCCACATGCACGCTATCATGGGCATAGAGGGAGGATCTTCCAAGCTCAAGGCCGTATGGCTCCTCGTTCTCGCGATAACGATACATAATATGCCTGAGGGGCTGGCGGTCGGCGTTGGCATCGGGTCGGGCGACATCGCCGCCGGACTAGCCTTAGCGATAGCCATAGGAATACAGAATATGCCGGAAGGGCTATCGGTAGGCCTATC
>Ga0209080_1001027_pt1 | contig 15163 bp, 13 predicted proteins | sample JNZ110809AmetaG_FD_184123 | JGI IMG/M metagenome (GOLD analysis project Ga0209080, IMG submission 184123) | Hot spring microbial communities from Jinze hot spring, China to study Microbial Dark Matter (Phase II) - JNZ 110809A (SPAdes) (version 3) ...
ATATCTACTCCTACTTCAACAATATCTCCAGGAGCTATAGACTTTCCAGCAGCTCTACTAACTATCTTCTCCATCAAGGTTTGCATATATTTCAACACCAAAGCATTCATTTTGTTAGGGTACAGGAAATTTAAATCATTCTAAGCTGAATAAATTTGTATGTACCATGTAAACACAAACTTTATATATACCCTCTAGAATAGATGTATGGTCAGCTGAATCCTGTTACAATATGGTGGGCTAGATGGAATTTTGTGGGTGAAGGGAGATGCAGCTCCAATATTAGAGAACATATCCAATAGCATAAACCAGATAAAGGAAATAGCAGAGAATGCTCGAAAAACCCTTCTTCTGGTAAGCCAACAGGAAAAACACATTCATCTAGAATCTTCATTGAGTTCACTCGACATAATAGCTACAATAGCCACAAGATTCCTTAGGAATAGTCCAATCAAGCTTGATAAGGATTGGCTAATTCTGAGTAAGGGTCATGCAGCACCAGCTCTCTATGCAATACTTTCAGAAATTGGTGTAATAGATAGAAATGAGTTATTCAAAATAAATAGCGTTAACTCTATTCTCCAAAACCATCCAGATATATCGATACCTGGAGTAGATATGTCTACAGGTAGTTTAGGACAGGGAATCAGTTTCGGTATAGGTGTAGCAGCATGGATTAAGCGGTGTGGAGGAAAAGGAAGAGTGTTTGTAATCCTAGGTGATGGCGAACAAGATGAAGGTCAAGTATGGGAGGCTATTACGAATGCACCTCTGCTGAAGCTTAACAACCTGATAGTTATAGTTGATTTCAATGAATGTCAACTTGATGGGAACACAGAGGATGTCAAACCCAAAAGCTACATGCCCTTCATATGGAGGATGGTAGGCTGGAAGGTTCTATGGTGTGATGGTCATAGCATATCAAGCATCATATTAGCTGTAGAAGAGGCACTAGAATCAGATAGACCTACAGTAATATTTGCAAAAACAATTAAAGAAAACTGTAGAAACAATACAAACAATGGTGATGTAGCAAAAGAGATGAACAAAAGCTGATCAAAAAGGGTTTCAAAGATATGCAGGAATTGAAATCCTTCAGGGATACTGTAGGTTACATTCTAGAGACATTAGGTGAAGAATTAGAGGATCTAGTGGTTGTCACAGCAGATGTAGGAAAACCAACCAGAGCTCACCTATTCGGTAAAAGATTTCCGGATAGATACTTCAATGTGGGTATATCTGAACAACATATGTTATCGTTTGCAGCAGGACTCGCTTCCGCAGGTGCTAAACCAGTAGTTATAGCTTTCTCGATGTTCTTGATGCGAGCTTGGGAACAAATAAGAAATAGTGTAGATAGGATGAATCTCAATATTAAGATCATAGGAACACATGCAGGATATAGTGATCATGCTGATGGCTCTAGTCATCAATCACTAGAGGATGTGGCTTTGATGAGGGTATTACCTAACATGAAGATAGTTGTACCTGCAGATACGTATGATGTTGAGAGAAGTCTTCCTCATGTAATCAAAAATGTTTATGGACCCTTATACTACAGGGTTGGCAGAGATTACTCGCCACCGGTATCAGCTGATCATGACTATGTTTTTGAGCTTGGTAAAGGATACATACTTAAAGAAGGACATGATGTAACGATAGTTGGTGCAGGTCCCATACTTTATGAAGCTCTTATAGCAGCAGAAGAATTGATGCGTGAAGGTATTAATGTAGCTGTTATAAACATGATCTCGGTTAAACCTCTTGATATCGAGCTTATAGAAAGATATGCGCGTAGGACGGGGCGTATAGTTGTAGTTGAAGAGCATATGGTGTATGGTGGTCTCGGAAGTGCTATTGCCGAAGTTCTTGTTCAAAAATATCCAGTCCCTATGAGAATTGTGGGTGCAAAAAGTTATGGAAGATCAGGTAGAAGTGTGAAAGAGCTGTGGGAGTACTTCCACCTTAGTTCGAGAGCAATTATTGAGAAATGCCGTGAGGTTCTTAATCATGGACATAGCCGAAATTAGGAAGAAGATAGATGATATAGATAGACAGATAATCGAGTTGCTGTCTAGGAGACTGGAATTAGTTAAGAGTATAGCTGAGCATAAACGTAGCTATGGTTTGAGCATCAATGATGAAGCAAGGGAAATAGATCTATCAATAAAGTGGAGAAAACTTGCAGCAACATATGGAGTTCCACCGGACCTTGTGGAACAAATACTTGAGGAGATCTTGAAGCATTCGAAGAAATTGCAATTAGATGTGATTAAATCTATTGATGGATGTAGAAGCGTTTATGGAGCTCGTGTAGCTATTGTTGGTTACGGTAAGATGGGGAAGGCACTTGGTTCACAGATTATACGTAGAGGATTCGAGGTCGTTATCACTGGGAGAGATATTGATAAAGCCAAGACTGTAGCGAGAGAGTTGGGCTGTAGCGCTATAGAGCTCGAGAAAGCATTAACAACATGTAATCACATAATTTTAGCACTTTCACTACAAGCTTATCTAGATGGTTTTGTAGACATTATCGCCAGGCATATGTCTGGTAAAATCGTAATGGATATACTCTCATCAAAAAACTTGGTATACGAATATGTCGAGAAGCTCTCACATGTATATGGATTTGCATATGTGTCTACACATCCGCTTTTCGGTCCATCTACATCAGCATATGGTCAGAAGATAGCAGTAATACCATCAGGATCAGGGAAAGATGTTCTAGAAGATGTTGTTGATTTCTGGAGGTGTGTAGGTCTAGACCCTGTTGTAGTGAGCTACGAAGAGCACGAGAAGGCCATGGCAGTAGTTCAAGTTTTAACTCATATGCTTATACTATTGTTTCAATTAGGTGTAGAAGAACTATCGAAAGAACTTGGTATAGATCCGCTAAAGCTTTCAACACCAACATTTAGGGAACTTACTGCCATAAGCATAAGGCTTAATGAAATAAAGGACGTTGTCTACGAGATTCAGAAGAATAACAGTTTTTCTCCTCTTGTTCATGAAAAAATCTTTGTGCTTTTTCGAAAAATTGTCGAAAGATTAGGTGGTAGGATATGATGTTCATATTGAAACCGAATAGAGATGAGTCAAAAATTGTAGAGAGCATCAGATCAAGATCTGCGTCATATAGAGTTGTAGATCTCTATGGTAGAAGAATCGTGATCGCTTGGCCTGATAAACTTGTTGAAGATGTCATTGATGAAGATGTTGAACTAAAAATAAGGTCTAGATATAAGTTTCCTCTAACATCTAATGAGTGGAGAGAGAAAACGATCTTTAATATCGATGGCATCGAGATTGGTAGCAGAAAGATAGTTATCATAGCTGGTCCTTGTGCTGTAGAGAATGAGGAGCAAATGATTGAAGTGGCTAGAGCCGTTAAGAGAGCTGGAGCCTCACTAATTAGGGGTGGGGCGTTTAAGCCTCGAACAAGTCCATATACGTTTCAGGGATTGGGTTTAGAGGGGTTAAATATACTAAAGAAGGTCAAGGATGTTGTTGGTATACCGATAGTTTCTGAGGTTATGGATCCAAGAGATGTGTATACGGTTAGCGAATATGTTGATGTGCTTCAGATAGGGGCGAGAAATGCTCAGAACTATCCATTATTGAAAGAAGTTGGTAAAAGCCGTAAACCAGTACTGCTTAAGAGAGGTTTCGGTATGACTGTCGAAGAATGGTTACTATCGGCTGAATACATTTTGTTAGAAGGAAATGGACAAGTTGTGCTTTGTGAAAGAGGTATAAGAACTTTTGAGAGTACAACTAGGTTCACTTTCGATATAGCTGGTATGGTTGTAGCAAAAAAGACGTCACACTTGCCAGTAGCAGCTGATCCAAGTCATCCATCAGGAAAAAGAGAATACGTAGAGGCGCTGACATTAGCAGCTGTAGCAGCAGGAGCTGATGTAGTTATGGTAGAAGTGCATCCAGAGCCCAGTAAGGCGTTAAGCGATTCTGAACAACAATTGACTGTGAAAGAGTTCGAAAATCTTATGGAGGGAATTAAGGCTGTGGCTCAAGCAATAGGTAGATCGATTTGAAGATAATCGAGGAAAGAATATGTTGTGTTGATACAAAGATTTTTGTAGGTAGGAATGCAATTAAATATCTAAGAGAAGTAGTCAAGAATGGTAAGGTACTGATAGTCAGACAGAAGTCCATAAGTATAGATAGAATTGTTGAGGTTTTAGGAGACGAAATACATGAGTTTGTCCTCGAGGGAGGTGAACAAGATAAAGATCTGGATACAGTAATCAATATAATTGATTATCTATATAGAGAAGGTTTTCAGAGAAACGATTATGTTATAGCTGTTGGTGGAGGAACCCTTACTGATGTTGTAGATTTTGCTACATCGATATACATGAGGGGAATGAAGCTTATAAACATACCTACAACACTACTCGGTATGGTCGATGCAGCAATCGGAGGTAAAAATGCTGTTAACTTCAGGAAAATCAAAAACGTTATAGGGACCTTCTATCAACCATATGTAGTTATAGCTGATATAGGTTTTCTAGATACGCTTCCAAAAAACGAGTATTTGAATGGATTAGCCGAAGTCATAAAATATGGTGTTGTACTAGATAAAACGTTATTCAGTTATTTAAAGGATAATGTAGACGGTATTATCAGTCGGAGAGATGATGCAGTAGAGTACATAGTGTATAGAGCAATTCTGAACAAGCTTAATGTGGTCAAGGAGGATCCCTATGAATTGAAGGGTGTAAGAATAGTGCTGAATTTCGGTCATACCGTTGGTCATGCTATTGAAGCTGCATCGGGATTTGCTGTATCTCATGGTAGAGCTGTAGCAATAGGCATGGTTATTGAGACAGTACTTGGGACTGAATTAGGAATAACAAATAATAGCTGTGTCAAGCTTGTAGAAAATGTGTTGAGAGAATACTCTTTACCAATCTCAATAAAGGATCTATCAATCGCTATTGATATAAGTGAGGTAATAAAGTCTATAGCTAGAGATAAGAAGAGAAGGGGTAACAGCATATCTATGCCTATTTTAGTTGATATAGGTACATGGGTTAAACGTGAGATAACCATAGATAGAATTGAGGAGGGTATAACTAAATGGATTGGATAATAAATGCCTCCACCAAACTATTCGGCGTCATAGGCAGAAACATACAGTACTCTCTCTCACCACCTATACACAATTACGTGTTTAGAAAGACGGGACATAATGCTGTGTATCTAGCTTTCGATATTCCGGAAGAACGTTTTCAATATCTATTTCCAGCTTTGATGGAGTTATGCGAAGGTCTGAACATAACGATTCCGTATAAAGAGAAGGTTATAGGGTTTCTAGAGGACTTAGATCCTATAGCTAAAGCTATCGGAGCTGTAAATACCGTACACAAGGGTGTTGGATACAATACCGACTATATAGCAATAGAGGTGCTTGTTAAAGAGAATTTGAACAATCTGGATGGAGATTTATGTTATATCTATGGTGCTGGTGGAGCAGCGAGAGCAGCAGCTTTCGCTTTAGGAAAACTGGGCTGTAGGATTGTGATAATTAATAGAAGTAGATCGAGAGCTGAAAAACTGGTTAAAGACCTCGCGGAATACGGCGTAGATGCTGAAATAGGTGAATCATGTGAGAATAGATCAAGAGTTGTTGCGAATGCTACACCTAATCCGGAAATAGTACCGGAGGTATGTCTCAATACAGATGTTGTTATAGAGTTTGTGTATAGACCTGTTGAAACACAGCTCGTTGTTAAAGCTAAAATGAGAGGAATTAAGGTGATAAATGGGCTCGAGATCCTAGTTAAACAAGCATTGGAAGCTCAAGAGATATGGTTCGGTGAAGTAAGGATACCATATGAAGAGGTTATAGGTTATCTGTATGCCAGGAAACTCGTTTGGTAGATTCTTCAAGGTAACAACATTTGGGGAAAGTCATGGACCTACTGTAGGGGTTGTAATTGATGGTGTTCCAGCTGGATTACCTATCAGTACAGATGATATAGAAATCGAGCTTAGATTGAGGAGACCAGGGAAAGCGTTTACATCACCTAGAAGGGAACTAGATCGGGTAGAGATCATTAGTGGTATATTCAATGGCAAGACTACGGGTGCACCAATAACTGTTATTGTGAGGAATATAGATGTAGACTCGAGTTACTACGAAGAGATCAAGTACACCCCAAGACCTAATCACGCTGATATCCCCTATATCATTAAGTATGGTTATGAGAATTGGGATTACAGAGGTGGTGGAAGAGCTAGTGGTAGGGAAACAGTTGCTCGTGTAATAGCTGGAGCATTGGCCAAGAAACTCCTCATGTCGAGCAATACGCTAGTTCTAGGATGCATTAAGTCGATAGGCACTATCTCTGTCGAAGACAAAATAAGTTTCAGAGACCTTGTTTACGCTAGATGTAGTCCGTTAAGAGCATGTAAACCCGAAACCGAATCTAAGTTTGCTGAAATATTACGCAATGCAATTAATGATGGTGATAGCTATGGCGGAGTCGTAGAGGTGCATGTGTTTAATCCACCTGCGGGTTTAGGTGAACCGGTTTTCGATAAGATTAAAGCTGATTTAGCGAAATCTGTAATGTCTATACCTGGTGTTACTGGTTTCGAATATGGTCTTGGATTTAACTATGCAAAGAAGAGAGGTAGCGAGGTAGCAGACGAGGTATTCGTAGAGAATGGCAGTATTCGGTGGAGATACAATTATGCTGGCGGTATACTAGGGGGTATAACAACTGGTGAAGAGATAGTTATTAGATGTGCTTTCAAACCAACATCATCTATAAGGTTTCCACAGAAAACTGTGGATATAAGATCTTTTGAAGAGAAAACAGTTTCTATTCGTGGTAGACATGATCCATGTATAGCCATTAGGGGTGTAGCTGTTGTTGAGGCAATGGTGGCAATAACGTTAGTAGATCATAGTATTAGAGCTAATGTTATACCTGCTGTAAGGCTTTCAGATAGAGATGTAGAAACTATACAAGAGAGATGGGAGAGGTACAAATCTCTATGCAGGCCTTCGGAGGAATATCAATAATTAATGCAATTCCTTCTTGGTTTGGAGGAACCATGGCTGTAAACCTGAGGGTGCATAGCGCTATAAAGACATGTAAAGAGCCTTGTAGATACACTTCAAAACTCGTTGAAACAATAGTTCAATATTTCGTTAGAAAGTACTCTCTACCATTATTCGAAGTAGAGATATCTTCAGAAATTCCCCCAATGAGTGGTCTAAAGAGTAGTAGTGCTGTAGCTGTTTCAATTATAAGAGCTATTACAGAAAAATATGGAATATATGAGAAATCAATACCAAGATTAGCCGCTGAATTATCTATTCAAGCTGGAGCCTCTATAACAGGTGCACTTGATGATGCTGCAGCAGCTTATTATGGTGGAGCTGTACTGACAGATAATCTGAATATGAAGATACTTAGAGTATTTGATCCAAAACTTGATCTATCTGTTGTACTAGCCATTAAGGGGTATAGAGAGAAGAGAATTGATGCGAATATTATGCGTAGATATTCTCATGTATTCTATGAAATATTTGATAAAGCTTTTGAAGGAAATATTCTAGAGGCGATAAAGCTCAATGGTATCGCTGTAGCAAGAATCCTTGGATATGATGAAGAGCCAATAAGAGAAGCTATTGGGAGGGGAGCACTTGCTGCAGGTATTAGCGGTAATGGACCATCTATGTTTGCTCTCTGTAGAAAGGGTGATGAACAATATTTTATCGATTTATTCAAACGTTATGTAGATACGATCAAGGTCGTTGACATAGTTGGTGTAGGAGGTACATGAAGGTAATAGTATCACCTTCGAGAATCTCTGGCACCATAGATGCTCCTCAATCGAAGAGTTATGCAATTAGATACATATTTTGCTCAACGATAGCACCTATAGAACTCTACGATCTTGCTTTATCGAATGATGTTGAAGATGCTATAGAAGCTGTTAAGGTATTAGGTATAGAGTATACTGGTGGCAAGTTTGTAAAGAAGGGTGAGGAGCTTAAAATAGTTAAAGACTATCTATATTTACGTGGATCAGCCACAACCTTGAGGATGTTCATACCTATTGCATTGATTGTGGGTGGTAAGATAACGATTGATGGTGATGAGTCTCTACGTAGGAGACCTTTAAAAGCAATTATAGAAAGTTTAGAGGATAAAGGAATTAAATTCTCGTCAAGAAGTCTACCGCTAACTATAGAGGGAAAGTTAAGAGATACATACATTGAGATACCTGGATACGAAAGTAGTCAATATGTGTCTGGATTCATGATAGCTTTTGCTATAGCTGGTGGGGGTACAATAAAGATAACACCTCCCATAGTCTCTAAGAGCTACATAAATCTAACAGCATCAATACTCAAGAAGATTGGTGTAGATGTAAATGTGTATAGCAATAGGATAGAGATTGATGTAAAGGATAGAGTATCTGGATATACAGGTAAGGTACCTGGAGACTATCTGTTAGCATCATTTTACGTATCTTCAGCACTTCTTACTAATGGACGTATAGAGGTAAGGAATCTTCCACAACCGGAAGAGTATGTGGGAGACCATACTATAGTTGATGTATATGAGGCAATGGGAGCTCAAAGCATATACATAGATGGTGTGTGGATTGCTGAGGCTTCTGAAAGTCATAAAGGTTATAGAGGTATTGATATAGATGTAGAGGATTCACCGGACATGGCTCTATCCATAGTTCCTTTAGCTTCCATAGCTGATGGAATCACAAACATAGAGAATGTTTCGAGACTACGGATAAAAGAAAGCGATAGAGTAACTGAGATTGTTAAGGTCCTTAAAAGTTTTGGTATAGAGGTGTATACTGATTACAAGAGAATAAGAATACATGGAAGTAAACCTGTAAGTGGTAAAGTAGTGTGTCCTAATGATCACAGGATAGCTATGATGGCAACACCAATAGCATTAAGAGTTGGTGGAGTAATAGATAGAGCTGAATGCGTTGAGAAGAGTAATCCAAACTTTTGGAACGATATAGTGAAACTAGGAGGAAAAATAGAGATTATTTAGGTGATCCATACTGAGGCTACAGCTTGTGGCTTCTATTCCTGTGAGATATGCTGATGATGTACTGAAGGTATATAGCTGTTGTACTGATGTAGATTTTATCGAACTTAGGGTTGACTATAGCGATGATCCTCTATCAATAAACTATTCATTAATCAAGAATTCAAAAATCATTGTGACACTTAGAGATGTTCAGGAGGGTGGTGTTAAGAAGCATAGCGATGAAATTAAATTATCTCTACTTAACAAACTTGTAGAGCTTGGGATAATGTATGATGTTGAAATGAGGTTTGTTAAGAAATATGGTGTTGACTATAGGAACAAAATAGTATCTATACATATATTGAATCCATACAGCATTGACCTTAAATCTGTTAAGAAAGACGTTGAAAGCTTTATAGATAAAGCATTTGTAGTTAAAGTAGCTACGAAACCTTTTCCCGGCTATAGAACCTTCCTGATGGAGCTTCTCGAATTGAGTAATAATGTAGCTGTCATGCCTATAGGTTCAAGTCCTATTGAGAGGATTGCTTTTGCTTTACTTGGCTCTAAACTCCTGTACTGTTACATATCTACACCAACAGCATCAGGTCAACCTAAGTGTGATGAAATTAAACAAATATTAGCTGAATTCAAGAGACTTAGACTAGATGATGAGCCTCCACCGCATTTGAGTGGTGTTGATGATAGAAGAGAATTGCGCTGAAGGTTTATTTAGAGTCTTAAGGATCTTTTTGGTATCTTTAGGTTTTTCTTCCAATCGCTTGTTATAGACTTTTCCATACCCTTATATCTATACACGTAATTAATAGCTGAAAGAGCTGAAATAACGCCAGAGGCAGCAGCTATTACAGCCTGCTTATATGGTATGTCTACAATATCTCCAGCAACAAAAAGACCTTCAGTCTTAGTTTTACCAAACGCGTCTGCGATAACCTCACCTTTATCATTGAAATCTACAAAATCCTTTAAGAAATGGGCACTTATTTCAAAACCAAGCTCTACGAAAATTCCGTCAACCTTTAATCTAGCCTCATTACCCTCTCTATTGCCTATGACTGCTTCTTTGATATGATCATATCCAACTAAACCTTTAACTTGGTATCCTGGATAAATAACGACGTTTGGTAGTTGTTTAGCTATCTGTATACTTGAATCATTGTTGTTAGACACTATATAGTACACCTTACTAGCTAAAGAAGATAGTATTTCTAGAGATTCTATTCCTTTCTCACCAAAACTAACAAGAGCAACCTCTTTACCTCTATAGAGAGGAGCATCACATGTAACACAATAGCTAACACCTTTACCAATAAGGCTATCTTCGTTAACTAAACCAAGTCGTTTAGGTGCTTTACCGCATGCAGCAATAACAGCTATAGCTCTATATGTACTTCCTTTTCTGGTTCTAACAACAAATAAACCATTTTCTCTACTTAATGACGTAACCTCATCTATAACTATTTCTGCTCCAAATGAAGTTGCTTGTTTCTGGATCTTTAGCACAAGATTTAGCCCTGAAACAGATTCTATTCCAGGATAGTTCTCAATAACACTTGCATAAGATAATTGACCTCCAATATCTATAGATACAACTAAGGTCCTAAGCCCCTGTCTAGAGGTGTATAGTGCGGCAGAAAGGCCTGCAATACCACCACCTATTACTATAACATCATATATATCGGTATCTGACATATCTACACCTATTTGGTTAACCGTTAAGCAACTAAATTATAGTAGAAGAAAATCTATTTAACCATCATGAACAACTACACATATCTATACTGTCTAGTCAAAAACATCAAGCTCATATACATCTAGTAATTGTAACCTATTACCATTCTCTTTGGCTAGTAGGTTAACTAGGTATTTTGTTGACCTAGTTACATCACTTCTCTTAACAACTTCATCGATAGGTATGAAAGCTACGTCAATAGCGTCTCCTCCTGGTCTTGGACTACCCTTGACTGATTTTTCATCAAACAATACATCCAGTATAAGATAGTGATATACGATTCTCGATGTACTGTCTCTAACTATGTTGTTTATTATGAGCAAAACTCCCAATGGTTTAGCATCTATACCTGTTTCCTCGTTAAGTTCTCTTCTAGCAGCTTCATATATGTTTTCACCAGCTTCAACAACACCTCCAGGAATAGACCACAACCCTTTACCAGGATTGAAACCTCTCTTCACTATCAGAACATTATTGTTGCGTAATACAACAGCTCCTACAGCAGTTATTGCATATAGAGGACGTACTCTAGAACTCACCAGCTGTTTCACCTATACACAGTGAAACATATGGTTAGCCATACACTTCTATGATTTCCTTTACGTCTTTCCAATACTCCTTCATGTCTTTTATTATAGGTTCCTTATCCCTTACATACTTTAGTGATTTAGAAAATTCGTATGCAAGTTTATGATTAAGTATAAGCGGTACAACCATTTCCGCAGCCATTCTCCTTACAGCATAATCCTTTTCGGGCTTGTATCCAGTGGTCATGACTAGCCCTATTGATCTGCTTATAAAATCCTTCTCTATCTGCTTTATACTTAGAATTTCGCCATAGTTTATAGTCATATTCTCTACTGTAGCAATTCTGTATCCTATGTCTAGCAATATTTTTGCTGCTTCATTAAGTATATCCACATGACCTAAAGGTGTATATATCAGTATCTTCTCCTTTTTTTCTGGTAACCTACTTCCTTGAACACTGAGCCAACTCATGATCAATGCCTCTTCATAGGTATCAGCAATGCACGCTACTTCTCCAACACTTCTCATTTCAGGCCCTAAGAAGGGGTAAGAGCCTCTTAACCTAGACCATGAGAACTGCGGTGATTTAACACCATACCATTTAGGTTTAAGTACATTAAGTTTGTGAGACTCAATACTATTGTTTAGGCTACCTTTTAGAGACACTTCTGCTGCAGCTTTCATCAGATTATATCCTGTAACTTTGCTTGTAAAGGGCATAGACCTACTAGCCCTCAAGTTAAGTTCTATCACATAGACTTCACCATCTTTATAGAGCATCTGTAGATTGAAAGGTCCTTTTATATTCAGTTCAGCACTAAGCTTCATAACGATATCTGCAGCCTTCTTTAATGCTTTTTCCGGCAGGTATCGAGGTGGTAGAACCATTGTAGCATCACCGCTATGAACACCTGCAGGCTCTATATGCTCTATAAATGCACCAACAACAGTATCCTTAAGACCAACACCATCGAACTCGAATTCAATAGCATTATCAATAAATTTCGAGATAACTACGGGATACTCAGGAGATATTTTTGCGGCTCTAGATATAAACTCCAGTACTTCATCGAGACTGTTTGCTATAGCCATAGAGGATCCGCTAAGAACATAGCTAGGTCTAACAAGTACTGGAAACCCTTCATCTTCAACAAACCTTATCACTTCTATAATATTTGTAGCTACTACCCACCTAGGTTGTTTGACTCCTAGCTTATCTAGTAGTTCACTAAATAGAGCTCTGTTTTCGGCTCTATGAACACTTATACCTGGTGTACCCAAAAGTACTACTTTTCTTTTCTCTAAAGCCCACGCTATATTATTCGATATTTGTCCACCCAAGAAAGCTACAACACCTTCAGGGTTCTCGAGCTCATATATGTCTAAAACACGTTCAACTGTTATCTCATCGAAATAGAGTTTATCGCTTATATCCCAATCTGTAGAAACAGTTTCGGGGTTATAGTTTACGACTACCACCTCGTATCCAAGGGATTTAGCTTCATCTGTAAATGTAACTATACTCCAATCAAATTCCACACTTACACCTATCCTAAATCCTCCAGCACCTAGAACCATCACTTTTGGCTTCATACTATTGAATGATATATCATGTTCCCAACCATTATACGTTAGATATAGGTAATTAGTCTGGGCAGGCCATTCAGCAGCTAGTGTATCTATCTGCTTAACAACAGGCTCCATACCATACTTCTTCCTAAATGCTCTGATATCGTCAGCCAATACACCTAATGCTCTAGATATCTGTTCGTCGCTAAACCCCATTCTTTTAGCTTCAGCTATAATTAATGGTGATGGATATATGTTCTTAGAGCTTTTCTTCAATTCCTCATAAAAATCAACTATCTCTTTAACCTGTTTAAGGAAATGTTTATCTATACCTGTTATCTCATAAATTGTGTCAACATCTACTCCATGTTTAAAGGCTTTTGCTACCCATATAGGCCAGTAGGGCTCTCTTTTCCTAAGCTTATCCATTACGTAATCAAGTGATATACCGTCATCCTCGTAGACAGGACCTCCAACAACACCTGGTTCACCAATGTCGAGCATGCGTAAAGCTTTTTGTAAAGCTTCTTGGAATGTTCTACCAATAGCCATAACCTCTCCAACACTTTTCATTTCCGTCCCTATAGATTTATTAACATACTCGAATTTGTCTAGATTCCATCTCGGAACCTTTATAACGACATAGTCTAGGCTGGGCTCGAAACATGCAGAAGTTTTTCCCGTCACCTTGTTAATGATCTCATAGAGTTTATAGCCTAGAGCCAGTTTAGCAGCTATGTAGGCTAAAGGATAACCTGTAGCTTTACTAGCCAATGCACTACTTCTAGACATTCTCGGATTAGTTTCTATCACATATGCTTCCTCGCTATTCCATGGATTTAAAGCTACCTGTACATTTCCTTCACCGACAAGCATGATGGCTCTTTCAGTAGCTATAGACAGGTTTCTAGAGAGTTGATATTCGTAATCTGTGAGTGTTTGACAAGGAGCTATGACTATCGACTCACCTGTGTGTATCCCCATTGGATCCAGATTCTCCATACACGCTACTGCTGCAACATTATCATAAGCATCTCTAACAACCTCGAATTCTATCTCTTTCCAGTGATGAAGATATTTTTCAACAAGTATTTCACCTATCTCAGACTGAGCAAATGCAGCGATAATCCTCTTCTGAAGATCATTCTTATCCCATGCAACAAAGCTTCCAGCTCCACCAAGATTAAAACTTACCCTGATCATAACGGGGTATTCAAATTCTTCGGCAATCTCTAGAGCTTCCTCAACACTATATACAGCTCTACTTGGTGGTATAGGGATACCAAATTTTTTTGTTGTTTTTCGGAAAAGGTCTCTGGATAGAGCTCTTCTTATACCTTCAATAGGTGTACCGAGAACTTTAACACCATATTTATTTAGTACACCATCATCATAAAGTCTTACACCTAAGCTGAGAGCTGTTTGTCCACCAAATCCAACCATGATTCCGTCCGGGAGCTCTTTTTCAATAACCTTAGACACAAAATCGGGCTTTAGTGGCAGTAGGTATACCTTATCAGCAAACTTGTAGCTAGTCTGTATAGTAGCTATGTTGGGGTTAATTAAAATAACCTCTATACCTTCTTCCTTCACAGCTTTGAGTGCCTGATTACCGCTATAATCAAATTCGGCAGCTTCAGCAATTTTAATAGATCCCGAACCTATTATAAGAACCTTTCTAGGTGTTTCCATGGTTCATAACCATCTTCTTGAATTTTTCAAAAACCCATACGGTATCATGAGGTCCTGGTCCACCTTCTGGATGGAATTGTGTAGCTATTACTGGCAACTTTTTATGTACTACACCCTCAATCGATTCATCATCTATGTTCTTAAACCATGCTACAAGTTCGGCATTGTCAAGCAAATCTTCTTTCACGGCATAACCATGATTTTGTGTAGTTATATATCCCTTCTTAGTTAGCACATCTATTACGCCTTTATTTGGACCTCTATGGCCATACTTGAGCTTGTAGGTTTCAGCACCTAGAGCTAGTGAAATTAGTTGCATACCTAGACATATACCTAGTACAGGTTTTCCAGAATAGACTATCTCTTTTACTGTATCGATTTGTTTTTTGAGTACCACGGGGTTTCCAGGACCATTGCTGATAACTATACCATCTCCGGCTTCAAGTAATTCGCTAGCTGATGACCAGCATGGGAATCTAACTACTCTAAAACCTAGACTCAGAAGCCACCTAATTATACCGTACTTTATACCACAATCAAGTACAGCTATAGTTGCTTCGGGTCTTGATGGGGG
>Ga0209080_1001028_pt1 | contig 15146 bp, 13 predicted proteins | sample JNZ110809AmetaG_FD_184123 | JGI IMG/M metagenome (GOLD analysis project Ga0209080, IMG submission 184123) | Hot spring microbial communities from Jinze hot spring, China to study Microbial Dark Matter (Phase II) - JNZ 110809A (SPAdes) (version 3) ...
ACTGACCTCGAGCACCGAGTCCTCGAGCGCGTGGATCGGCAGCGTCTTCCAGGGCCTCGCCACCATCAGCTCCCGGGACGTGGGCCTGTACCCGAAGACGTCCACGCTACCGGCCACGCACCTCGCCGAAGCAGGGCCCTTCATCAGCAGCGTCTGGCCCCTCTGGAGCTCGACGCGCCTGGCGGGCTGCACGCAGATCGAAACCCCGATCCTTCAGAAATTCCTTAACCAGTTCTATGCTTCGGAGGTCCGGGACGTTGAAATAAAGCGAGGGGTTGGGAAGCGCATGAGCAGGACCGCTGGGGTATCTGCCGTCCTAGTCGTCGCGGTGCTGATCCTCGGCTTCGTCGCGGGCTTCGCGGCCGGCGTCTACGGCAGGGGCACGGTCACGGTCACCGAGACCATCAGGACCCTCGCGACGACCACCGTTACCAGGCCCGGAGGTACCGTCACCCAGACGGCGCTCATGACGACCACGGTGGGAGTCACGCGGACCGTGGTGAGCACGAGCGTTGCAACCGTGACGACGACGTTCACCCGAGTTGTCGGGGGAGTGGGGGAGGTCTGCTTCTCGAAGACGATGAACTGCGCCTCCCTGATAGTCTCATTGATAGACTCGGCCAAGAGCAGGGTTCTTGTCGCGGTCTACTCGTTCACCAGCGACCCGATTGCGGAAGCCCTCATCAGGGCACACCAGAGGGGCGTCGAGGTGAGGGTCGTCATCGAGCGGCAACAGGCCGACGTCAGAGGGTCCGAGTACCAGCGGCTGAAGAGCGCGGGCATCGACGTGAGGCTCGACGGCAATTCGGAATTGATGCACCACAAGTTCGTGGTGATCGACGACGAGACGGTGATCACCGGGAGCTACAACTTCACTGCGTCCGCGGAGGACGAGAACGACGAGAACGTCGTGGTCATCTACGACAGGGAGGTCGCGAGGGCCTTCGCCCGGGAGTTCGAGCGCGTATGGGCTCAGGCCTCCTGACGCTGCTCCACCGCGAACCTCGGAGACTCGAGCTCCTCCGAGACCCTCTTCAGAGCTGAGTTCAGATCCTTCAGCGGCGCTCCCGGCCGGACCGAGCTCAGCCTCGACTTAGAGTACTCGGCCAGCGTTCTGAAGACCTCCAGACCGACCCTGAGCCTCTCCAGCTCCGTCGCCTTGGGGTTTTCCAGGACCAGCTCCCTGTCCTGAGGAAGCCTCGAGAGGAGTTCCTCCACCCAGCTCACCTCGAGGTGGACGGCCTCCTTGTCCTCCCGCGGAACGTTGTGCCCTCCCATGAACCGCTCTGAGAACGACATCAGGAAGTCCCTGTAGACCTCCAGCCCGGTCCTGACCATCTTGACCGCCGTGGCGCCGATTATGTACTTGGTCATTTCGTCCCGGTCGCTGCACGGCCGCTCATCTACCTGATCCCGGCTCACCGTCCTCGAGACCTCGTCTCCCCAGTCCCCGTCTTCGCGGCGCTCTTCGCGAGGCGGTCTGCCTCCACGTTCAGTTCCCTCGAAACGTGGACCACCTCCACGGACTCGAAGGACCGCATCAGCTCCAGCGCCTCTCCGTGCAGCGCGATCAGGTTCCTGCTCCTGACCCTGTAATCGCCACGCAGCTGCTTGACTAGGAGCTCGCTGTCAGAACACACCCTGACCCTCCTGCACCCGAGCTCGAGGCACCTTCTCAGGCCCTCGATCAGGGCCCTGTACTCCGCGACGTTGTTGGTGGTCACCCCTATGTGGCCGGAGGCCTTATGGATGCCGTCCTCGCACCGGATCACGTACCCGTATCCCGCAGGCCCGGGGTTGCCGAGCGATGCGCCGTCGATGTACAGCTCGCACTCCACGCACCTTCCGGTGCCGAGCACGCCCTAAATCTAGCCACGCGGGCATAAGCGCGTGATCAGACGGGCAGTCGGGACGCTGAGGTCCGCGGACACGCACCTGATCGCCGTCGCGATGACGCTCTTCTTCCTGCTCCTCCACCTCACCATCATCGGAACGCCCTGGCCGGAGGACCTCGAGGCCTGCAGGGTTGCAAAGGAGAAGTGCAGCTTCGTCTTCGATGAGGCGCACTACGTCCCTGCGGTCAGGGAGATGATGGCCGGGAGGCCCGCGAACAACGAGCACCCACCCCTATCGAAGTGGCTGATGCAGCTCGGCATGACCGTCCTCGGCGACAACCCGTATGGCTGGAGGATCAGCTCCGTGATCACCGGCACCCTCAGCGTGTACGTCCTTTACCGCCTGGCGGCTCTGCTGCTGGGATCAGGCTGGGCCGGGCTCGCGGTCGCCTTCCTTTACGCGGCCGACGTGACCTCCTTCAACCTCAGCTCGATAGGCGTCCTCGACCCGCCAACGAACCTCTTCCTCCTCCTCAGCGCCTACCTCCTCCTCAGGAGGAAGACCCTGCTCTCCGGGCTGGTCATGGGCCTCGCCCTCCTGACGAAGGCCTCGGCCGTCTTCGGGGTCGGAGCTTTAGTGCTCTACGAGCTCCTCAGGTCCTCGAGGGGACCGAACGTGGCGGAGCGTCTCTACGCTGGGGTGAGGGGAGCGTACCTCCTGGTGCTCATCAGCGCATCCGTCATGGTATCTGGACTGGCTCTCTACGACGCGTACCTCGGTGCGTTCCCCACGCCGCTCGCGCACCTCGACTTCATCCTCAGCTACCACTCCTCGCTGACCTTCAACTGCCTCGGAGGCATGAATCCATTCTACTGCGTCCACGCCAACCAAGACGGAACCACAGTTAAGGTGGATCTGCCCTTGAGCTGGACCCTTCCGGGCGTTACCTTCCAGCCCATGGGGTTCTACGTGGTGACCGTCTCCGTCGACGGGACCTCCTACAGACCCGTGGCCTACTACGGAATGGCCGCTCCCCTCTGGTGGACGAGCTGGGTCGTTATGGCGTACTTCCTCGTGAGAGGGGTCATCTCGGCGTGGAGGCAGGTGGCCCGCGGCGACGACCCCTATGCTGACCCCCACAGGCTCGACCTGCTCCTGGCTTGCTGGTTCGGCCTGAACTACCTGGTCTACTTCCCGCTTGCGTACCTGGCCCACCGCTGGGTCTACCCGTTCTACTTCTACCAGGTCGTTCCTTTCCTCGCGCTGGGCGCTGTCCGTCTCCTCCTGCAGGGCAGGTTCGAGAGGGCGGTCCTTCTGCTCCTGCTGGCAGCCACAGCCTTCTGGTTCTTCGCCTACTACCCGGTAAGGTCCGACGCGCACATACAGCTTCTCCGGTCACTCGGACTGCCCGCATGAACTTAATGAACGGCTCCTGAGCACGGTGACGGATGAGGGTCCTCCAGATAAGCGACGTTCACGGCAGCATGAGGGCTGCGTCCGCCGCATCGGAGCTCGCCAGGAGGGAGGGCGTTGAGCTCATCGTGGTCGCTGGAGACCTGACCACCTTCGGCACGGTAGAGGAGGTCCGTCGCGTCCTCACGATCCTCTCCTCCTCGGGGATACAGGTGTTGTACGTCCCGGGGAACTGCGACCCTCCGGAGCTGCTGAGGAGCGACGTGGGGCTAGACGGCGTCACCAATCTGCACGGCCGCACGGTGACCGTCGGTGGTCTGAGGGTGGGCGGCGTGGGTGGAGGGCTCGCTGGGGGTCCGAAAAGCTGGATCGACCTGACGGAGCAGCAGATCGGGGAGGTCCTGGACCGGGTAGGGAAGGTGGACCTGCTGGTGTCCCACACGCCGCCCCACGGGACCTCGGCCGACTTCCTGGGAGGAGCGCACGTCGGCAGCCTGACCGTGAGGGAGTACTGCGAGAGGTCGGAGCCTCTGGCGGTCTCATGCGGGCACATCCACGAGGCCCGGAGCGTCTCGAAATTGGGGAAGACGACGGTTGTGAACGCCGGACCTGCCAAGTCCGGCAACGCAGCCATCCTCGAGATATCCGGTCAGGAAGTGAGGGCCGAATTGATCAGGCTCTAAGCCCGGGGAGCCCACCGCACCTCCGGTGACAGGACCCAGCGCCGTGCGGGCCCTTAGGTCTCCAGAGTGAGCCGCACGGGCTTGCTCAAACCGCCAATCGCCCCTTTGATCCCCCGTTCCCGAAGGTCATCTTCCACCCGCGAAGTACATCCATCTTCGGCCAGTAAGACCTCGGCTCTCATAAGAACCGTGGCAAGCGAGCACCGTCTCATCGCCAACCGTCTCTGCAGATCACGCGGTGACGGGTGATGCGGCTCCAGTTGGGCGTCGCTCTGAAGGCGAGCACCCTCTGCGTCCGTCTCTCCTAGGGTAAACGTCCCGATCGCAGAAGGACCAATGAGATCAGGTCTTGGCGGCAGCGGATGCCGTGTGACGGTAGATGTGCAGCATCAGCCCTAGCATGATCATCGACATGCCCATGTTGAACATCGAGATGTTCGGCATGTTCTCGAGGTACGTGAGGACCGCGAGCCAGCTGAAGGCGACCACCAGCAGCAGCGTTATCACGACGCCTGCGGTCCCAGCTCTCGGCGAGAGCACAAGAGGCTTCGCTGGCGTGGGTTTCCCCCTAGGCTTCGTCAGGTACCTGTAGGTGAAGAAGAAGCTGATCAACGTCAAGATGCCGAAGGAGCTGTAGTAGATGACGGGCTCGACGTAGAGCTGCTCGAAGACCGTGAGCTTGGAGAAGTCCACGTAGAAACCCCAGACCGTTGTGACGATGATCATCAGTATGGAGGCTATGCCCATGGCCGCGAAGAAGGGCCTGTCCCTCCAGGAGAGCTTCTTGGACTTGTCCACGAACGGCACGATCAGGAAGAAGATCGCGAAGAGCAGAGGCAGAAGCGCGCCGGCCCAGAACCTCTCGGAACCGGTCCTGAGGAAGGCGTAGATCGAGGTCAGGTACCACTCGGGCACCTCAACAGAGCCCCTGGTCGGGTCGAACCTCAGCCCGAGCTCCGCGGGGAACATGCCGGCCGTCACGAAGATGGCACCTATAACTCCCAGTATCATCGGCATGTCTATGATCAGGGCCCTCGGGATGTGAACCGCGAGGAGCAGCATCATCAGAAGCGGTATTATGAAGACGTGAAGCGCGTAGAACCGGACTATCAGGTCGAAGTAACCGCCGCCCATCAGGATCGGTGCGATGGAGGGCCCCAGAACCGGAGCTGAGAAGGTGAGGCCCATTCCGATGTTGATGGCGAGCATCGCCCGCTGGTTCAGGATCAGGTTGTACCCGGTGTAGGCCTCGAGCACCGTCAGGATCCCCAGTATGATCCCCGTGACCCAGAGGACCTCGTTCTTGATCTTGTAGCGACCGGAGAAGTACTGGTAGTAGAGGTGGAAGACCGCCAGGAGGACCATGAAGTTCGAGGCGTGGTAGTGGATCTGCCTCATCACGAACCCGAACGGCACTGATTCCTGGATCTCCCTGACGCTCGCGAAGGCGGTGTCTATCGAGGGCGTGTAGTAGAACATCAGGATGGCCCCCGATACGCCCAGGATGAGGAAGACTATGGCCGTCAGCGTGCCCAGGTACCCGAAGGGCGAGATGTACTGCTTCGGGAAGGTGAACTTGAACGCGGCGAAGGGAGTCCTCTCAAGGCGCTCGACGGTCCACTTGATCAGGGCATCGATGGCCTCCCTGAAGGTCCTGTACTCCCTCGACATCTCACACCCTCACCACGTTCTCATCAGGCGATCTGTTCCTCCACTCGCGGCCGAGGCCGATGCGTCCGTCGATTCCGACCGCGTAGATGTCACCGTTCCTGTCTATCTCGAGCTTGACCATCGGGAGCGCGTTGTAGGGATAGGGCTGTAGCGATGCGGGCCCCTCAATGGCCACTCCGTCCTCGTCGCGGTAGATGGAGCCGTGACACGGACATACCAGCTCCCCCCTGTCGGAAGCGTACGTCGGCAGGCACCAGAGGTGGACGCATACCCTGCTGTAGGCCCTTATCTTGCCGTCACGGGTCATCAGCAGGATGTACTGCCTGAAGGGGTCGCCGTCGATCTTCGGGTCTCCGGTCCTCGGATAGGAGAAGAAGACGTAGGATCCTGGCTTGAGGTCGTTGACGTTCGCTATCTTCTGCCGCTGGGACTGGGAAGCCGACTCCCTGTAAAAGTACCTGGCCAGTCCGGAGAAGGGCGCGAGCACCGCGAGGACCGCGACCGAGAGCAGCGCCCTCAGAACGTTCCTCCTCTTGGTCTGCACCGACATGCCCTCGGATCGTCCATGCCAGAGCACTTCTTATTAACCGATCGCCAAACGCGTTCAGGGGTTTCGGGGAGCTGCGGGCCGGTCGGGGCCGAACTTCCGGAGCACGGCCTCAAGCCTCTCCTCCGCGTTCCTCAGCACCCTCTCCTCGTCCATGGTCAGCACACGGCCATCGAGGACGACGGGTCTTCCGTCCACCAGCACGTGGACCACGTCCCTGCCGGTGGCGGAGTACACCGCGAGCGATGCCGGATCGGTGAAGGGCCTGACTGAGGGGTGGGCGAGCCTGAGGACGACGACGTCTGCCCGCTTGCCGACCTCGAGGCTACCGATCCTCTCCTCGATCCCCAGCGCCCTGGCGCCCATCACGGTGGCCATCTCGAGGACGTCCCAGCAGGTCAGCGAAGAGGGGCCGTGGAAGACCTTCTGGAGCAGAGCGGCCGTCTTCATCTCCCGGACCATGTCGTAGGCGTCGTTGCTGGGACCGCCGTCGCACCCGAGACCGACCGTCACGCCCTTCCTCCTCATCGCGACCACCGGCGCCACACCGGATCCGAGCTTGAGGTTAGACGAGGGACAGTGGGCAACGGAGGTGCCCGTGGAGGCGAAGGCCTCGATGTCCCGATCGCCGAGCCAGACGCAGTGGGCGTAGACCCTCTTCCTGCCGAGGAGGCCGAAGCCCCTGAGGAAGCTGGAAGGCGTGTGCCCCCGGGACGCGAAGTACCTGAGGTCCTCCTCCACCTCAGCGAGGTGCATCGTGACCCCCGCACCGAGCTCGTCGGCCAGCTGCGCGGCCCTCGCGAACATCTCGTCGGAGACCGCTCCTGGCGTCCTGAGACCTATCCAGACGTCGATCCTGCCGTCGCCGGCACCGGCCCACCTCCTCCTCATCTCGAGGAAGTCTCGCAGGCACTGCTCACCGTCCTCGATCATCCCCTCGGGCAGGGCGTTCTCGACCGTGGCGTAACCTCTCAGGTCCATCACCTTCTTGGAGAGGAAGGCCCTGATGCCTGACCTCGTGACGGCCTCGGCGACCCCGTCAAGGCCGTACCTCCTGTGGAGGCCCGCCTCGAGGAAGCAGGTGGTGCCGGTTTTGAGCATCTCGAGCACGCAGAGCTCCGCGCTGGCCCTTCCGTCCTCAGCGTCGTAGACGCCCTGGAGCCTCCAGACCCAGTCCCTCAGCCAGGAGAGCAGCGTCACGTCGTCGGGGACGACGCCCCTTATCAGCGCCTGAGCGAGGTGGACGTGAAGGTCAACCAACCCTGGGATAACAAGGCCGTACGGCTCGTCGATCACCAGGTCGTCCTTCGCGTGGGGATCCCGTACAGCGTCCCTCGTGCCCACCGACGATATGGCGCCGTCCTCAATCAGCACCGCACCGTCCCTGATGACCCTGCCCTTCCTGTCCATCGGGATGACCGCCCTTGCCCTGATCAGGACCCTCTCGGGCCCGCTCATGTGGAGGCCCTCCTGAGCTGCTCCACCAGCCCGTGCTCCTTCAGCAGCCAGTAGAGGCGGTCGTGGGTCAGCGGTATCGCGTTGGGCTCCACGCCGGTCGCATCCGCCACCGCGTTCAGTATAGCGGGTGCCACCGAGATTATCCCTATCTCTCCTATGCCCTTGGCACCGAAGGGCCCCTCCGCCTCCTCGGTCTCCACCGGTATGACCTCGATCTCGGGCACGTCCTTCGAGCTCGGGATCAGGTACGTCGAGAGGTCCCTCGTGAGCAGGTAACCGTCCCGAATCTTGGCGTCCTCCATCAGCGCGAACCCGATCCCCTGTGCCACCGCACCCTCCACCTGACCCGTGAAGGTGATGGGGTTGATCACCCTGCCCGCGTCGACGATCGAAACGACCTTGGATACCGTCACCTCGCCGGTGAGGAGGTTCACGAGCACCTCCGCCAGCGTCACGCCGAACATGTAGAACAGGTGAGGTATCTCGAGGGTTCCGGGGAGCGGCTCGACCCGTGGGACCTCGTAGACGCCAAGGACCTGCCTACCGAGCCCGGTGGACTCGAGGAGCCTCGCCAGCTCCTGCAGGCTGTACCTCCTCTCCGAGTCGATGAAAACCCAGCCGCCCGAGAACTCCACCCTGGCCGGCCTCCTCCCGCTCAGCCTCCCCTCCAGCTCTGCCACCCTCTCCCTGAGGGCCTCGACGGCCTCCCTCACCGCGTTCCCCGCGAGGAAGAGCTGCCTCGATGCCGAGGTGACGCTGGTGTCCGGAGTGACCTCCGTGTCGGCGAAGACCACCTCCACGTCGTCCACGCTCACCCCGAGGAGGTCGGCCGCGATCTGGGCGACTGCCTGGATGACGCCCTGCCCTATCTCGGTGAAGCTCCCCTTGACGAGGACCCTTCCGTCCCTGAGCAGCTCCAGCGCAACTACGCCCTTGTCGGGAAGGGCGCCTATCGTGTAACCCTTCATGGCGGCCGCAACACCAACGCCCCTCCTCAACCAGGGCCACTCGCACGAGTTCCTCCCCCTGCTCCGCCAAAGTGGGTGAGATCTCGCGACCTCGAGGCACTGGGCGATGCCGACGCTCCCCTCGAGGACGTTCCCGAAGACGTAACGGTCGCCCTTCCTAAGGGCGTTCTTCAGCCTCAGCTCCAGCGGATCCATCCCCAACTTCTTCGCGAGCAGGTCCATCTGCCGCTCTATGGCGAAGATCACCTGGGGTGCGCCGAATCCCCTGAAGGCGGACGCTACCATGTTGTTGGTGTAGACGAGGTAAGCGTCGATCTGGGACGCCTGAACCCGGTAGGGGCCGTTGCAGTTCTCGACCGCGACGTCGAGGACCGCCGGTCCGAGCGCGGTGTACGCGCCCTTGTCGAGAACGATCTCGATCTTGTTGGCGAGTATCGTTCCGTCCCTGGTCGCGGCCGTCCTGATCTTGATGATCGCGGGATGGCGCTTGGTCCCGGCCATCATGGACTCCTCCCTGCTCCAGACGAGCCTCGCGGGTCTGCCGGTCTTCCACGTGACCAGCGCCAGGTGGATCTGCACGGTTATGTCGTCCTTCCCTCCGAAGGCACCTCCCACGTACGGCGTGACGACCCTGATCATCTCCTCCGGAAGGTTCAGGGCATGCGCGATCTCCGCCCTGTCCCTGTACGGCGACTGGCCGCCCGCGACCACCACGATCTTCCCGTCCTCCATGTAAGAGATGCCCGCCTCGGTCTCGAGGTAAGCGTGGATCTGCGCACCTGTCCTGTAGGTGTTCTCGACTATAACGTCAGCCCTTGCGAAGGCCCCCTCAACGTCACCGAGCCTGAGGTGGACCTCCCTGCATATGTTGCCGTCGTCGTGGACCTTCGGCGCATCGGGCCTCATCGCCTCGATCGGGTCTGTCACCGGAGGGAGGGGCTCGTAGTCGACCTCGATCAGCTTCAGGGCCTCCAGAGCGTCCTCCCTCGTCTCGGCCGCCACCAGCGCGACAGGGTCACCTATGTACCGCACCTTGTCGTCGCAGAGGACGGGCCTGTCCTTCTTGAAGAGACCGTACCTGTTCACCGGGACGTCCCTGTGCGTGAAGACCGCGACCACGTTGGGGTGGGACTCGGCCTTGGAGGTGTCGATACGCCTGATCCTCGCGTGCGGGTATTTGCTCCTCAGGACGGCCACCCAGAGCATGTCGTCCAGGAACAGGTCGGAGGCGTACTTCGCCGCGCCAACGGCCTTCTCGAAGGCGTCCCGCCGAGCTACTGGTGCGCCCACCGCCCTCTGCGCGGTCACGCCACCACCCCGGTTTCCCTCGCGATCCGGTAAAGCGTCATGAAGACGTAGTTGACCGAAAGTTCCCTCCTGTAGGCAGCGCTTCCCCTCACGTCGTCGATCGGAGATATGTCGTTCACCACCGCCTCCGCAGCCCTCCACATCACTTCCGGGCTCAGTCTGGATCCCACGAGCACCCTCTCGGAGCTGGGCGACCTGACAACGGTCGGAGCCACCGCACCGAGGGCTACCCGGGCGTCCCTCACGATCCCTTCAGGGGACAGCATCAGCAGGACAGCTCCGTTCACAACTGCGATCGCGTCGCCCCTCCTCAGACCGTGCTTGAAGAAGTGGCCTACGTATCCTTCACCAGGTGGCCTGATCCTGACCTCCGCGACCAGCTCGTCGGCCATCAGGTCGAGCTTCTTGTAACCCTTGTAGAAGTCCTGAATCCTCACGAACCTCTCGCCCCTGGGTCCGACGATTTTGAGCTCCGCGTTCAGCACGTAAAGCGGAGGTAGCGAGTCAGCTGCTGGCGAGGCGTTGACGATGTTTCCGCCGATGGTGCCCTTGTTCATGATCTGGAAGGAACCGACCGTGAACGCCGCCTCGGCGAGCAGGGGAGCGTGCCTCCTCACGAGCTCCGACCTGTAGATCTCCATGAAGGTCGTCAACGCGCCGATCCTGAGGATGCCGTCCTCGAACCTGACGTACCTCAGCTCGTCGACCCTTGAGACGTCGAGGAGGTTCGTCTTCGGCACAACACCAGTCTTGAGCTGGACTATCAGATCGGTCCCACCAGCTATGACCCTCAGCCCCTTGACGGAGGAGAGGAGCTCCAACGCCTCTCGCAACGTCCTGACGGAGTAGACCTCGACGTCCGCGAGGTGCTGCATCGTTAAGCCTCACCCGCCTTAAGGACCGCTCGAATTATCTTCACGTATCCGGTGCACCTGCAGAGGTTTCCTCTGAGGGCCTCCCGCACCTGCTCCTCTGTGGGCCTGGGAACCTGGCTCAGCAGGTGGTACGCCGCCACCACGATGCCGGGCGTGCAGTGACCGCACTGGACAGCGCCCTCCTCGACGAATGCCCTGATCAGCCTGTGCTGCCTGTCTATCCCCTCCACCGTCAAAACGCTCCGCCCCTCAACCTGGGACATGAGCGTCAGGCAGGCGTGGACAGGAACTCCGTCGACGAGGACGGTGCACTCGCCGCAGTCTCCCCGGGCGCAGCCCTCCTTCGTCCCGGTCATCCTCAGCACGTACCTCAAGGTCTCCAGCAGCGTGTAGCCTGGTGGCACCCTGACCGATGTCTCCCTGCCGTTCAGAACGAACCTTATCTCCCGCGTTCTTGCGGAGTGGGGAAACTTCAATCCATGCAATAACATCAGGCGCAGGATATCAACGTTGATCGTTGACGTAGGACGCGATGCCCGAGCCCCACGTCTGCGAACTCGATCGATGTTTTCGTTAAACTGGCTTCACGCTGTCGCATGGTCCTTCGGCTGGACATCACTTACAAATTGACGAAAACACGTGTTGTGCCGAAATGGTAGACCTGTATGGAAAGGACCTGATCTCTACACAAGAGTGGGAGGTCGAGGAGCTGGACATGGTGATGGACCTCGCTCGTCAGATCAAGCTCTGGCGTTACGCGGGCCACGTACCCGAGCTCTTCAAGAACAGGACCTTCTTCATGCTCTTCTACAACACCTCCACCAGGACGAGGGCGAGCTTCGAGGCCGCTGCAACGCTGCTGGGAGGGCACGCCCAGTTCATCGACTTCGCCACGACGCGCGGTGCGGAGGGTGAATCGGTCAAGGACATGGCGAAGATGTACGAGCGCTTCGGTCACGCGCTTGGCGTCAGGATCCTCGAGTCGGCTGTGGACTACGTCTACGGCCGCGGGAACGCGATAATCAGGGAGTACGCCGAGCACGCGAAGATTCCAGTGATAAACATGGCCGACGACATGTACCACCCGACGCAGGCGATCACGGACCTCTTCACCATCGCCGAGAAGTTCAGGGGCAAGGTCGAGGGAAAGAAGTACGTGATCATGTGGGCCTACAGCGACCGGATCAGGAGCTGGGGGAGCGTCCAGGACGAGATGCTGATAGCCACGAGGTACGGGATGGACGTGGTCCTCGCGCATCCACCGGGGTTCGAGCTTGACGAGCGGCTCGTGGCCCAGGCGAAGGAGAACGCCAGGGATTCGGGAGGATCGCTCGAGATTTCGCACGACCTCAAGGAGGCCCTGACCGGTGCGCACGTCGTCTTCCCGAGGAGCTGGGCGAGCCACGCCTGCGTGATGGAGGGCCTGAACAGGTTCGGCAGGGAGAAAGAGCTGGAGCTCCACAGGAGGTTCATCGATTGGAGGCTGACGAGGGAGCTGACGGACCTGATGGACAGGCACGGTATAGTCACCCACGTCCTTCCGGTGTTCAGGGGGCAGGAGGCGGACGACGACGTGATGGACGGGCCGAGGAGCGTGATCTACGACCAGGCCGAGAACCTCGTCTACGTCAGGGCTGCAGTGCTGGCGCTCGTCGCTGGCAACAGGATCTGACCGGGCGCGCAGCGAAGCTAACTCCTTCGGGTTCTTTCCCTCACGTTCCCTCAATCGGGGTAGACCTGGGTGCCGGCCTTCCCCTCGACGGCTGCGAGGACCTGGGACCTCTCCGCGATCACAGCCCTCTTCCCTCCGTTCTCGATGAACCTGATCGCGGCCAGCACCTTCGGCCCCATGCTCCCCTCACCGAAGTGCCCCTGCTCGTAGTACCGCCTCAGCTCGCTAACCCTCACGACCCCCAGTCTCCTCTGTGTGGGCTTGCCGAAGTCGAGGTAGGCGCCGTCAACGTCGGTCAAGATCACGAGGTAGTCGGCCCTGATCAGGGTCGCCAGCCGCTCGCTGGCCAGGTCCTTGTCGATCACGGCCTCGACGCCTACGGCCCTCCAACCGTCCTTCTCGATGATGGGGATCCCTCCGCCACCGCAGGCGACGACGATGAAGCCCGCGTCGACGAGCGTCCTGATGGCGTGCCGCTCCGCGATGATCTTCGGATCTGGTGAAGGCACCACCCTCCTCCACCCTCCCCTCGCCTTGTCCTCCTTGAAGACGAACTCCGGATGCTCGGCCTTCATCCTCTCCATCTCCTCCCTCGTGTAGAAGGGGCCTACCGGTTTGGTCGGGTTGCGGAAGGCCGGGTCGTTCTCGTCGACGATGACGCGGGTGATCACCGTTATCACGTACTTGTCGATACCCCTGTGCTTAAGCTCGGTCCTGAGCGCCTGCTGGATCATGTAACCGATGAAGCCCTGCGTCTCGGCGCCGCAGACGTCCATCGGGAATGGTGGGACATTGTAGAGCTTCAGGCCCGCGTCGTGGCGTAGCATCGTGGCCCCCACCTGCGGACCGTTGCCGTGCGTTATCACGAGCCTGTAGCCCCTCTCGACCAGATCGGCGAGGTACCTCGAGGTCTCCTGGACGTTCGCGTACTGCTCCTCGAAGGTTCCGCGCTGACCTCTCTGCAGGAGCGCGTTACCGCCGAGGGCCACCACCACGAGCTCTCCCGGCATGCCGCCCACCGGGCTCCTCACCCGAACGGTCCTCGAGATAACCTATCTCTTGGGTCGACGGTCTCAGGGCCTGTAAGCGATCCCTAGCTCCTCCAGCGCCTCCAGGATCCTGCTCGGCTTCAGGGGTGTCTCCTTGATGTGGTAGCCGATGGCGTGGGCCACGGCGTTCGCTATCGAGGCCATCGGTAGAACTACAGGGATCTCGCCCATCGCCTTTGCACCGAGCGCGCCGATCTTCCCCTCCGACTCCACCACCTCCTGGACTATCTCGAGGGGCGACTCGACGGAGGTAGGTATGCTGTAGCCCTGGAAGCCTAAAGTCACGGGTACCCCATCGGAGAGCAGGAACTCCTCCGTCAGCGCGTGACCCAGGCCCATGATGGAGCCGCCCTCGATGAGGGCCTTGAGCCCGAGCGGGTTGATCGCCTTCCCCACGTCGTAGACCGCGGTCATCCTGAGCACCCTCACCGCGCCAGTGAGCAGGTCGACCTCGACCTCGGAGACGAGGGCGCCGAAGGTGTACTGGTTGTACGGCGCGCCCTGGCCCGTCTCCTTGTCCCACTTCGTATCGGGAGCCTTATAGAACCCCTCGACCTTCAGATCGAGCCCCATCCCGATCGCCCTCCTCACGAGCTCCCTGAACGAGATCGAGCGGTTGGGATCTCCGGCCACCATGACCTTCCCGTCCCTGTAGACGAGCTCGTCCTGACGGCAGCCGAGGAGCTCCGATGCTATCGGGTCGAGGATCGCCCTGAGCTTGGCCGCGGCGTCGAGCGCAGCCCTCCCTCCGATCACGGTCGTCCTCGAGGCAACCGTTGGCCCGGGGTTCCTGACAGCCCTGGTGTCGGGCCTGAGCAGCTCCACGTCCTTGACGTCGATCCCAAGGGCCTCCGCGACGAGGATGGCCAGCGACGTCAGAGCTCCCGTCCCGTACTCCGTCAGGCCGGTCTGGAGCTTGACCTTTCCCCTCTCGTCGACGGAGAGGTGAACGATTGCGTAGTCTTCGCCCTCGGGGCCGAGGGTGTTGCCGTGGTAAAGCAGCGCTATCCCTATGCCCCTCCTGTATCGACCGTTGGTGCGGTTGAACTGCTCGTGCTCCCTCCTCCTCTCGGTCCACCTCGATAGTCTGGCCGCGGCCTCGACGCACCTGACGAGTCCGTCGTCGTCTATCCTCTGGGACGTCGCCGTCAGGGAGCCTGGCCTGAGCATGTTCTTCATCCTCAGCTCCAGCGGATCCATCCCGAGCTTCTCGGCCAGGACGTCCATCTGGACCTCGGCCGCGAAGTGGGCCTCGGGCGCCCCGAAGCCTCTGGTGGAGCCGGCGAGGGTGTTGTTGGTGAGGACGGCGTACCCGTCGGCCCAGACGTTCGGCACCTCGTAGGGTCCGGTGCAGTGGAACGTGGCCCTCTGGATGACCAGGTGGCCCTTGGAGTAGTAGGGGCCGTTGGTCAGGTAAAGCGTCGACCTCCACGCCAGCAGCCTCCCGTCGGAGGTGGCTCCGGTCTCGTTGACGATCCGGAAGCTGTGCCTCTTCGTCTGGACCGCCATGGCCTCCTCCCGTGTGAAGGTGGCGAGGGCTGGCCTCCTGTTCCTGTAGGCGGCGAGGGCCGCGTAGGCTGCCACGTCTATCGGCGACTCGTCGGACTTGGGCCCGAAACCTCCGCCGGTGGCCGCCTGGATGACCCTGACCTTCTCGGGCGGGAGA
>Ga0209080_1001030_pt1 | contig 15110 bp, 12 predicted proteins | sample JNZ110809AmetaG_FD_184123 | JGI IMG/M metagenome (GOLD analysis project Ga0209080, IMG submission 184123) | Hot spring microbial communities from Jinze hot spring, China to study Microbial Dark Matter (Phase II) - JNZ 110809A (SPAdes) (version 3) ...
ATCTTCTTTAAAGTAGCCCCGGGTGGGATTTGAACCCACGACAACCTGCTTACGAGGCAGGCACTCTGCCTGGCTGAGTTACCGGGGCTTTGTTTAAAGCAGAAGAGATGGGGATTTTTAAGATTTTCTTTTAGCCTATCTTTTAGGCGCTGTACCCGATAGAATCGACCTCTTATGGCGGTCCCAGTCTTTCAGTATTTCCCTTATAAGGTTCACAGTTACATCTATCGTTTTCTCAGACATCCCAGGCTCTTTAGGCTTTGAAAGTAGAACTATGTTGAACGATTCCGAGCCGGGCGGTTTCGTCGCTCTGAGCTCATTCACAGTTGCATACTCACGGTAGGTATGTGTGAAACGTATCCTGAAGACTTCAGTATTATCGGCTAAAATCTCCTCCTCGAGGCTTACGTTTTCCACGCGCTCAATCATCCCTGAAACATCCTTCAACCTATCCGTTATAAAAGCAGTGAAGAACGGCTTCTCCACAATTTGAACTCTAATGGGCATCGCTATACTCCTCTCATGGTAGACTTTGAAGATCTTCTCTTCCCTCTTAGCCCTCTCAACCTCGGGGACTTTAATCTTCCTTACAAGCGAGGGGGTAGCCATGACCGCAGCCCTTATGGCGGGTACAACGGCCGATAAAACTGAGACTGTTATGGAGAAGGCTAACCCTATAACGCCCCAATACCATTCAAGCTTCTCTCTAACACCTATTTGGCCAGCAGGGCCTAGGAAGTTCATGATACGGTAGGCACCCAAACCCGCGTAGTAGCCTATGCCGCCGCCTATCAACCCCATAACTATAGACTCCGCTAGGAAGACGCTTGCAATATGCGCAGGGTTAAGCCCTAAAGCCGCAAGTAGAACCATCTCCCTCCTACGCTCATAGATCAGGTTAACCATAACCATGAAAACGTTGAGGAAGACAAGCGTAGCGGGGACTAGAAGCTCGATGAAGCCTTTGATCTCCCACTTCTCACCCATGTAGATTCTTGAAACCCTGCCGTTGAAGAAGACCCATGCATAGTACTCTCGGAAAGCCATTCTATTCGCAAACTCCCTCAAGGCGTTTTCATCATCCATGGGTATGAAGACTGAAGGTATACCGATCATGTCGGATAAGCCGATGATTTCACCGTCTGGAGATGTGAGGCTTAAAATCTCCCAAGCGTTGAAAACGGCGAACTCCGTAGCATTAACGGGTTCGTAGTTGCCTTCGCTTGTAATTTTATATGGTGCTATGGGCTTGCCGTTGATATCCCTAGCCTCTAGAATAGCTTCATTCACATAGCCGACTAATGTGAAGTTCCACCTATATGTCTCTACACCTCCAGATAAACGGGATATTTGAACCGTGTCGCCTGTCCGTACTCCAAGCGTTTGAGCTAAGCTTTCAGTTAAAGCTACAGCCATACTCTTGGTGAAGAATCCAACTGGCAAGTATTGGGTTAAACCAAGCTCTCCAGCCAATTCATCCGTCAAACCCAAAACGCCATAAAGGTTGGCAATACGTCCAGTCGTAGTTCTAAGTCGGATTATCGAAGAGTTCAACGGTTTATTGTCTACTCGGATTAAAAACCGTTCAGCACCGTATGCTTTTAAAGCCTCAAGCTCACCTTCTACGAAGAAACGCTCTACGCTTAAAACCTTCGTATCGTTGAAGGGTATTTTCTCAAGTAGACAACCGTTTAATCGAACATTTGTAGACTCTGGTCCTTCAACGACTACACCTTGAATTCTTGAGAAAGACGTGAAAGCCGTTAACACCATTATAAGCATAGCTAGAGATATTATACAGAACGTCGACCTAAGCTTCCTACGTTTAACGTTACGTTTACCTATTGAGAAGATTACTGTGATTATACTCTTAAGCGAAGGCTTCCCTTCGATCTCAGGCGGCCTGTATATCCTCGGAAGACCGAAGTATAAACCTATTACAGCTGCAATCGAAATTATAATCACGGAGATGAAGAATATGCTTCCAGCTATCACTATAGGCTTTAAACCTATAGACTTACCTATGTCGAAGAAGCTGAAAACCACCTTGGTTTCAGGATGCATGATGATTTTGAAACCTGGATATATGTAGTAGAGGGAGGTTATTACGAGAACGTAGAGAATCAACGCCGTTAAAATCTTCCTCCTAGCATCCTCAAACAGAAAGCTTCCCACGGCTATTGAGAAAACCGCGAAGAAAAGCGGGTAGAACGTCGAGTGAGACTGAGCTAAAACTCTCATAGTCACTAAACGGTTTTCCAAAAGTCTAAAGTTAAAGTAAGCTTCTTCGATAAACTGGAAACGGACTGCATCGAGGTCGCTTTGCGTAGGGTTGAAATTCATAGGCGGAAGGAGATGTTTAGCAGACTCCAAGTTTCTTAGAACTCTATCCCTAAAGTCTTCTCTCTCCGCTCCAAGGTAAAAGCCTTCTCCTTCAGCTTGAACAAACTTCCTCTCTAAATCCCTAGATAGTACTTCAATAGCGTCTGTACTTAGCTTGTAAATGTCGCCTCGAATATCGAGCTGAATATGCTGCCCCTTGCTTAGGATGAACGGGCTTCCCTTAAAACTTATGAGCGCTGAAAGTATCTCCTTCCTCAGAGTACGTTCATTGCGAAACTCCATCTTAGCTACAAGGTAGACGGGTGTGTCGGCGGGTATTACTATCATATTTCTCTGGAAGAGGTCTCTTGAGGATAGAAATTGGATGTCTGCACCGTATATCCCTAGACGCTGTTTAACAGTGTATATCGGCGGTTCTCCATATATTATCACTGTATTATTAGGCAGACTGGGTGCTTCAAAAGTCGAAGCATCTACCAGTGTAAGTAGATACCATGACGGCGCTGTCCTACTGAGAACATACCATATGTCAGACTTCTGCTTAGGATAAATTTCGATTGAAGCCCCCGGTACAAGTATGAAATTGATCTCCAGCGATGTCTGAACACCGCCCTTAGAAACATCCTCTGGATAAACCGCTGGTACATAGTCTATCAAGCCGGTTGAACCATCCCTGTGGAGGACGTATATCACGTATTCGCATTTAGCACCATATCTATCGTACATCGGAAGGTGGAGCTCGTAGAATCCGAAGCTATCTGTATACGCTTGAAAGTACTTCGTCTCCAAACTACCACGCCAAGGTATAGCGATGACAGATGCGTTATACACTGGTTTCAACGTATAGTATTCCTCCACTTTTCCATAGATCCTTATACTCGTCTCCGCAGGTATAGCGGCAGAAACGGTGGAGGTGTAGGTTAAAACGTTAAAGGTTATGATGAGTAGAAGCGTAGAGAGAAGCAAATTCGATTTCCTCATACGGCATCAAGTTACCTATAGATGAGGTGATTTTTATCTTTTACCTTTTTCCGTGATCATTTAAAAACCGGATAAAACAACGGTTAAAAAATGCGTGGTCTCAAAGCTTATATACGCCTAAAGACCTACTAAGGCAAGGTGTGTATGGTGAAGAGTTCAACGAAGATTATAGCTCTCATTTCTCTTATGGGCGCTCTAGGAAATGCGTTGGGCTTCTTGTCGATAAGGCTACCGTCTGCACCCGGCACAGTGGTCGAATTCCACCTATCCGCACTTCCAGCACTACTATTAGCACTAACCATTGGACCTACCGTGGGAGCTCTAACTGGAGCTTTAAGCTTAATCGTAACTACGATGAAAATAGGCAATATCTTCATACCGTTTGGAAACGCATTACTAGCATACATAGCCGGCCTACTATCTAAGAAATTTAAATTCCCACCACCAGTCAGTGGAGCCATCGCGGTAATACCTTACACGCCTTACATGTGGTTTGCCTGCACAGTCTACGGTGTCCCGGAGCCAGTCATAGCCTTCATAATAGTGAAGGCCTTCATTGAAATACTGATCTCATGCACTCTAATAGAATTTATACTGTTAAGACGGGAAGTTAAAGACTTCTTGATGAACATTAGAAGGTAGATTTCAACAAGCCTCTCTAAGATGAAAATCCATCGACGTGGTTTCATGCAAACATTACGATTAAACCTTCTCCGTCAGTTCTATAAGTTTCTTTATTATCGGCATTCTCCTCCTTACATCTTCTGCATCTAGCTTCGCCTCGTGAAAACCCCATACATGTAGGTAGTTTGCTGCATCCCACCCAAGCTGTACATCTATGCCTATCTTATCTACGAGCTTTCCAACGGCTCTTTCAAGCAAGGTAACTGTCCATCTACCTCTCTCTTCAGCAGTCTTAGACTCTTCTAAGTTGAAACGTTCAGAGAGAATTTTGATGCATTCTTCAGCAGCCTTGTACAGTTTCTCAGAGGACTGCAGAGAGTCCTTCTTAGCTAAAAAACCTTCGGCTTCACTAAATAAATGCTTAACAAGTTCAACTCTTCTAGATACAACCATTTTAACCTTCAAAAAAAGTATCGCATTTATCTATTTAACCTTTGCAGGTTTTCCAGATGTTAAGCTTGTAAAGTTAATTTAGCAAATAGCATACTATGATGGAAGTGGTGGAGAAATTCAGCTATTCGTATCCAATTAAATTGGACCAACATAGAATGGGTGGAAAGACATCTTCAGGAAGCTTGATATGCAGATGCTTTTAAGAGTAGTTGACCAAGCTTTTAACGGTTTCTAGAGAAGGTTTTCTATAGCTCATAGATATGAGTGTTGTACATTGAGAGAGACAGCCTTTACAATTTTCAACAACTTTTAATGCGTCGACCCTCTTCCCGCTAGCCCATAGATCTTTAAGAGGTGTTTCAACAATATTGCCTATAACGCTCTCTCTGACGGCATTACAGGCGAGTAGTGTCCCATCGGGATCGACCATCGCGTAAAGCGTACCAGCATCACAAATCTTATACATCCTGCATTGGAAGTACCGTTCAATAGTTTCTATATACCATCTTGTGGGAGCTATGAACTGAGGTGTGGCTTCTTTAAGCTCTAATAGAGATTTAACTAGCCTATCTACCTTCTCAGGCTTAGGCTTCAATTCTAATGGAGGGGGATAAGGCATAACAGGCTGGAAAGATACGAAGTCTACAACTCCCTTCAGGCTTTGGAAGAGCTGGGCTATTTCATCTATGTTGGCTGAGTATATCGTCAAGTCTATTCCTACTTTAACGTTGCTTTCCCGCAGGTATTGAATGGTTTTAAAAACCTTCTCGTAGGTTCCAGCTACTCCTCTGGTTGAATCGTGTGTTTTTTCAAAGCCGTCGAGTGAGATGTTTACTACGTCGAATACTTTGCTGAGGGATTTAGCTCTAGACTCGGTTATCGTTGTTCCGTTTGTGCTTAAAACAGTGTAAACTCCACGTTCTCTAGCGTTTCCAGCTAAAGTCTCCAAGTCTCCTCTGAGGGTTGGTTCCCCCCCTGAGAAGTCTATAGCTACAACGCCGAAGTCGGCCAGTTGACCCACCACTTTAAGCGCATCCTCCGTCTTCAACTCTCTAATACTGCTTCTCCACCAATTACAGAAGACGCATCTTAAATTGCACCTGGCAGTGCAACAGTAGACGACGTAGCTTAGCCTCGGCTTACCAATTTTAAACCTTAAGTAGGAAGATAAAATCCTGTAGATGTTTTTCAACCTCAGAGTCTTCTGCAAACCGCTCAAGCTAAAATAGAGCCTCGAAGAAGCTTTAAATACTTCTCTAAAAATCCTCTTTCACGTATGAAGCGTAAGAAGCGTGGGAGCTTTTTCGACGAAATACTCGGAGGAATAGAGGAGGAATTCGAGAGGTTTGAGAGGCTTTTCCAAGATTCGGAGGTCGGAGACTACGGATATTCGATCAGTATCACTGAGACCGAAGGGAAAACCAGAGTTTACGTTAAAGCTGGTAAAAACGTAGACGTAGCAGAGCTTAAGAGGACTTTGAAAGAAAGGTATCCAGGGGCTGAAATAGTCGTAGAGGGAGGAAAGCCTCTAATAGAAGAAGTTAGAGTGGAGAGAAAAACTGAGGAAAAGGCGTATAGAATACCTGTCGAAGGCCCTGAGAGAGAGAAGAAGACGCTTGCTGAAAAACCGAAGACAGATGAAAAGCGTAAAAAACCTCTCATAGAGCCACTATAAGCTCTCTAGACTAATTTTAAACAGTTCAACGGCATTCTTAGTAGTCTTCTCGGCAACCTCATCTAAAGTCGTATTCTTAATAGAAGATACAGCCTTAGCTGTTTCAACAACTGACGATGGGTCTGACCTAACACCCCTATAGACGACTGGACAATCTGTTTCAAGAAGTAGCCTCTCCAGAGGTGCCCTCTTAACGGCTTCAATATGGTAGCGACTGTATTGAGCCGCGGGTGTAGCGGAAATGTAGTAGCCTGAGTCTAGAATCTCGTTTAAAACGTCTTCAGGACCGCTGTACCAATGGAATACGGCCTTCTCAACACCCATAGATTTCACGATTTCAAAGGCCTCAGACCAAGCACCCCTCGAATGTATCGATAACGGTTTACAATACCTTACTGAGAGTTCAACCACCCTCTTAAACACCTTAACCTGAAGATCCCTATCTGCTTTGATCCAAAAGTCCAATCCAACTTCACCAATAGCGACGGCCTCTCCTATTCTCTCCTCGATAAGTTTAAAATTCCTCTCAACATCATCCGATGCCAAATTCCACGGATGTGCTCCAAGGGCTGGATATACGTACCCTTTAAACTCTTCTCCAATGTTTAAGATTTTTAGGTTTATCTCTAGAGAAGAGCCGACGGCTATGATTGCGGCGACTCCAGCTTTCCGAGCCTTCTCCAGAATAGGTTTCAGGTTTTCAAATTCGTCTAAATGGGCGTGGGTATCTACGAATATCACGCTTAGTTAATATCCGCCTTAAACATATAAGCATATTGAACCCTCGTTAAAATCTTCACCGTCTTCTCACGTACTTAGCCTTACTAGGCTTCTCAGGAGCTTCTTCCTTCAAACCTCCCAGTACGTTAAACTCCTCCTCTGTAAGTCCCAATTTCTTACACATCTTCTCAAATAGGTCTGGATTTAAAACGGCTATAGCCCTCAAATAGGGTAAGTACTCTCTTACAACTTTAGCTCGAGAGGCGTGAGTTTTCAAAGCTATCTTAGCTGCCAAACCGTTTAAAAGCTCTCTTCGAGCCTTAAAACTGCTGAGAAATCTTATTCTAGATGGGAATTTGAAGGGAGCCCATTTAGGCTTACTGTACCTCCTAGATACAGCCACACCAGCGGTCATACATTCCAATGCGTAGCTTAAAAGCTTCCAATTCTGTTCCCTCTTCACTTTAGCTAGGAAGAGGCCCGCCAACGCTAGGTTTTCAAAAGCCTCCGACAAATCCTCTGGGTCGTTAAGCTGAGCTGGCACATTTTCATAGACCCATTCAAAGAACATTTCAGGATCCATGTCGACCATTTCAAACGCAGATTTAGCACCGTTTACCGTTTTACCGTAGAACACCAGTTTTAAAGCGTCGAATATGGGTTGGATTCTATTCCTGGTGGCGAGCCAGCTTACATCTTCAACCGTTATACGTCTACGCCCATATGAGGCTGTTTGAAGGTCGTTTACTGCTGACCTCATATCGCCTTCCGCTTTTTCAGCGATCACCTTTAACGCGTCGTCGTCAGCTTCCAACCCCTCCATGGAGCATATACGCTTTAAATGTTTAACTATATCTCTAGATGTAAGCCTCTTAAACTCTATTAACTCGCAGATCTCTCTTAAATTGGAGAACCTAGGCTGCCAAATGTCATTAGCGACTAGTATAACCGGGTTTCTCGACTTTCTTATAACCTCTAAAAGAGCCATTAAACCTCCAACATCTTCATCCGATAGACCGTCAACTTCATCTATTAGAATTATACGCCTACTCTGACCATACAGGGTGCCTTGCTCTGCAGCTCTACCAGCGACCCTAGATATCTTTTCAGCGGTTCTCCAATCGCTGGCATTCATCTCAACAAGGTCGTAGTTGAACATCTTAGCCACGATTAATGCTATGGTTGTTTTACCTACGCCTGGGGGACCGTATAGGAGCGCAGCTTTCTTGCTTCTATCAGGACCCCAGTTTTTAACCCATTTGATTAAATGGTCAACAGCTTCATTATTTCCTACGTATTCTTCTAAGCTTTTAGGCCTGTATTTTTCAACCCATGGAACTTCAGACAACACTCATCCTCCCTTAAGAGTGGCAAGTTTTATCTTAGCCAGTAAAGCCATTATTTGAACTTCTTCGTCAGCACCTTGGTCTATTCTAAAGTCTGCCTCTCCTACAAGTTCGATGACTTTAAGCTTTACAGGTTCTGGGATGTCAAGCTTAAACACTTGAGAATGTATCTGCTTCACTATATCTGAGCCTGAGTAGCCCTCTATGTAGAGCAGCCTCCTAAGCTCTTCCCTAGCGCTGATTAAGTCGCCCTTGATAGAAATGTCTAGCAGTTCTGCTACTTTTTTCGGATGGACAAGTCCGATGACTCTATAGACGACATCGGCAGTTACAGGCCCACCAGTCGCCGAAGCAGCCTGAAGGAGGTTTATAGCTCTCCTAAGGTCTCCAGCCGCTATTTCAGCTATAGCATCAACACCATCTTCAGAAAGTTGAACGCCTTCGGCTTTAGCTATACGTTTAAGAAAGTTTACCGTATCCTCCCTAGGCAGCGGAGTAAACCTGAAAATCGCACACCTAGACTGTATAGGCTCAATAATACGGCTACTGTAGTTACAAGAAAGTATAAACCTGCAAGTATCCGTATACTTCTCCATAGTCCTCCTAAGAGCATGTTGAGCATCCGCCGTTAGATGATCCGCTTCATCGAGTACAAGTATTTTAAACGGTACATCCGTTAAACTCCTACTTCTAGCAAAACGCTTAACAGTATCCCTAATTACGTTTATCCCTCTTTCATCAGACGCGTTCAACTCCATGAAGCTGTCCGCTAGAAATTTGCCGAAGAGGTCTCCAGCTAAGCATAATGCGGCTGTCGTTTTACCTGTTCCAGGTGGGCCTGCGAATAGGCAATGGGGCATAGACTTCGTCTCAACGAACCTCTTCAGCCTTTCGACTATATCCTTCTGGTTAACCATGTCTTTCAGGCTTTTGGGACGATACTTCTCACTCCAAAGCTCGCTCATTAGGTAGGCACCTAAACCGTTTAAATACGAGGTCATAGAGTTAAATCTTGCTGTACTTTTAGAGTATATAGAACATATGTGGGATTCTCGGCTTTTATTATAGTAACTACTCTATCCGGAGGTTGCTATCCAGTGTTTCGCCTCGTTGGGAGGTATGCCTTTCGAAGAAAGAGGACATTAAGCTGGTTAATAGGTGATGGAAATCTGTCCAAGTTGAGCCTGTCTGGATATGGAGGTAGAGTTTGACGCCCACACGGATAAGATACGTAGGATTCTTCTCTCATCATTAGACTCAGACAGTCCACAGGAGAAGTTCTGGCTGTGTCAAACCAGCCCTTGCATTCGATAGAGGCTCTACTTGGGGCTTACCGAGTACTCGTTTCACAATGTTTTTGCTCCATTATAATCAGCGTTTAAAATTAAACCACGATATGGGCATTCGAATAGTCCTTCAACGCTATGACTCATAGAGCCACAATGACTACACGTTTGACTTGCATAGGCTTCATTATATTTTATTTTTAGATATGTAGTCCTTGTCTATCCAAGTATTAGGCTCTTTAGCCCTTTAAAAATGATGGCTATTCCAATTATTAATACGATGGCGCCGATGAGGGCGAGGGGGTCGTTTATTAAGTGATTTATCCGGTCTGCTAGAATTCGGAGAGATTCCCAGAGCGATTGAACAAGTACATTCCAATCTAAGTGCGGGCTTTTATACATTCCAAAGCCAACTATGCTTATGATGAAGCCTGCGAGTGCGGTTAAACCTCCATTAATGCGTGAACCCATGTAGACGGCGATACTTTAGTATTAATCTACATCTAGATAAAATTTTATAACACCGACGTGTACATCTATGTAATAACAACTTCCGCGTTTTCGACTTCTACCAAGCTTTAAACATTATGTCCTCCAGTTTATCGTAGACCTTCAACACGTCTCAGGCTCATGAAAACGTTTAAAATGACTTTTATACTCTCGTTACATGAAAACGTGAGTAACCGTTTAAATTAAGCGGACGTATGGATGACTAACCGACCTGTCACAATTACTGTGACGCCTTCGACTAAAGTTCGTGGATTTCCTTGATGTGGTTTGATGATTCTGAAAGATGTGGTTGACTTGGCGGCTATATCGTTATTTATATTTTTTCAATTTTTTGTTACACCTGGAGCATCTAAGGATTTTCCTCTAAAAGGAGCGGTGATCATATGTACTTTCCAGAGCTTTTGATAGGTGATCGCTTCATGCAGAATAGCTTAACTAGAATCCCTACTATTTTATCGACTTTAGGGTGATACTTCCTGGATTTTTATAGATGAGTAGGCTTTCAATATGGTTGGATTTCTATGTTTCCACTATGGATTTTGAGTAGACCCCCTACTTTGTCCGTCTTAGCATCTCTGAGTTCTTAAAGTAGACTTTAGAGAGTTCGACGGACGGACGTATGACTTTCATCATCAAATCCCTCTGAGGATGCTTACGTGTTTTAACCGTGGGATTGATAGGGGATCTTTTAAATGAACTATTATGGTTCCTGCAAGCCCGTTGGCTTTAGCCATAGTTGATGACGACCAGCTTACAGCGGTCCCCACTTTTGATTTAAAGCTTTATATGTTAAGACCATAGACTGCGTCACGTTCACCGTTATTATCCACGGAGCTATCGCATATTAATTCGGATACAGATGGTGATGGTTTTCATACATTCAGTCAGTCTTATATATGTCTAAAGCTCATTATAAATTCGGTATGAAGCCTAGCTTAGAGGAGCTAGTGGAAGCGCGTAGTCGGTTAAGCCTCTTAGCTGAAGCTATCAAGGTTTTCGGGCCTAGGAGCTACACCGCTCTAGCAGGAGCAACTGGATTATCTGTTCAAAGCGTTAGGTATAAGGTTAGGAGTCAGCTACTCGGTAGGGGCTTGAAGGTTCAGGTTCATGTTGACCATGGTAGGCTTGGGTTGGCCAGGTACAGGTTGATGGTCAGGTTTGCGAATTGTTACGAGGATGCGAACGTTAAAGTCCTCGACTGGCTCGCCAACTCAGGTTACTTAGAGTACTACGGTAGGATGCTGCCTAGAGGCGACTACTTGGCGTGGTTGGGTCTTCCGCCAAACTTTGAAAACCACTACAGGGTGTTCCTAGACAGGCTTGTAGAGATGGGTATATTCAAGCGGTATTCGATGTCGAGGGTGAGCTGGATACGCTACTTCTCCATGAGGAGTGACTGCTACGACTTCAAGAGTGGTGTTTGGCATTTCTCGTGGGACAGTCTACCAAGTAGAAGGGTGGAGGATATATCCTTGGAGGAGGATGTAGTTTCGCCCTCTAGGCTTGACTCACTCGACCTACGCATAACGGCTTTACTTCAGGTGGATGCGTCAATCCCCATATCCGAACTCTCTAAACGGCTGGGCATTCCATATAAGAGGGCCCTCTACCATTTTAAAAAGCATGTCTTAGAGGGGGGCTTATTGAAGAGGTATATTCTGAGATGGCAGGGCGGGCTGGAGGGTACTCACTCGCTTACATATCTATTCGTCTGGGTCAATGGTTTAAGCCATGGTGAGCTTGAAGATGTTAAAAGTACATTTTCCAGAATACCCTTCACGTGCTTCGACACCTACGAGGCTGGGAGAAGTATATATACGGCTTACATAACCGCACCGGTGAGCCAATTGCAACAGTGCCTCAGCTACATCTGGAGGAGCTTGCCAGACGTAAGGAGTAGAATATCTTATGTGCTTCTAGACCCGAAGTGTTCAAAAGCTTTTGCAATACCCGTGGAGCTTTACAGAGACGATGGAAAGTGGGTGTTTAGCGTAGAGGGGGCCCTTAAAAGTGTCAGTTGGATTCTAAAGACTGTAAAAAATAATGGGGGTAGGGCCGGCAGCGGTTGAGCCTACAATGTAGGTATTGTCCCAACAGGAGGCCCTAACAATAGAACCGCTATAACCACTAAGACTATCCACTTCAATTTCACGGGTCTTCACCCGAAGATTAATAACGATGGCAGAGTTTTTAACCTTTTTTCCTTTTTTAAAAGATTTTCAGTATAGTTTTTTTAAATTCTTCCAATAAAGCTTATTTTTCTATTTCAAAAAAGAAAAGAGTGCGCCTCAGCTTAGAGGAGCCGAGTAAAAGCGTAGTCTACTGTCCATATTATTAAAGGGGAATGAGTAAATGGTTGAAATAACGCCTATAGGTATACCTAAACTTGACCAAATATTGGGCGGTGGATTACCTAAAGGCAGTATAGTCGTCGTGGCTGGATGCCCAGGCTCTGGGAAGACGCTTTTGGCAGCTAAGTTCATCTACGAAGGCGCTACAGTTTACGGTGAGAGAGGTGTATATACCTGCTTAACCGAGCCTAAAGATGTTTTCATTCGCACCATGAAGTTGTACGGCTGGGATTTTGAAGAGCTGGAAAATGATAGGCGTGTTGAAGTTTTAGATTTAAGCATTGGAACGGAACTAGATTCTCAGAGTGCTTTAAACAAGATCACTATGACCTTAAATAAAGTGAACGCGGAGAGGTTTGTAATAGACTCTATTACAGCTCTAAGTGTCAGCTTGAAAGATGCATCCTTGAAGAGGCATATGATACGTCTACTATATAGGATACTGAGGAAGATGAATTGCACTTCGCTCTTCATTCTTGAAACACCCCTAAATTACAGTTCTTTTGGAAGTACAATGGAGGAGTTTATAGCAGACGGCATAATACATCTTAACCAACACTATAACGATGGCGGCAACTTGGTTAGGACACTTAGAGTGTTTAAAATGCGAGGAGTGATGCACGGAACTAAAACGTATGAGTATAGGATTACAGATAAAGGTGTAGAATTATTATAAACCTGGTTAATCCTTACATCGTTCTTACATCAACTTCTACTCCTTCATCCGTTAAACGAAGTCTACTCCACTCTAAGTCATGCTTTAATAGTCCTCTAACCACCCTTATTTCCCTCAGCATCCGATTTTCCCTAGTCTCTAAGACGTAATCGCAGATGGATTTCACGTTTTCTTCAGCCTTTTTATCTTGAACCCCACTGTCGAGAATATAAAGTATTACGCTACAGCTTTCCTTGGCTTTTGCCTTTAACCTGTAGACTGCGTCTAAAACTAAGCGCTCATCGTTTATAACTGTGAAGAATTGAGACAAGTTGCATATGAGGACCCTGGTAACACCCTTCTCCATTTTATCGAACACTTCGCTGACCAACTTTCTAATAATCCCGGTAGTAGACTGAACGGTCAGCTCATCCATATAGGCTGGATAGTATACGAAGTCTAGCATCCCTCTATCCACATACGTTTTCACATTCCAACCGAAGTTGCTATTCAGTTGAAAAATCAAAGTGTCAATGTTCTGATAGGTGTTTATACATAAACAGTGCTCACCTCTCTTCAACCCTTCATAGATGAACTGGTAGCCGATGAACGACTTCAAAGTACCAATAGGACCTACAATGACGGAGGAAGACCCCTTTATGAACCCACCTTGAAGAAGTCTATCTAAACCATCAATTCCAGTCTTAACCCAATCTATTTGCATCATGGCAATTAATGGCTCTCTCAAATTTAAGTCTATCTAACAAACCGCGGCACGCTTGATCCTCAGAAGAAGCCTGGATAGACCTTCCAAAGCCGATTTTGAAAAGCTTTATTGCCAACTTTCGATAGTTTAATTATGCGCGGTGGTGTTTTGCGGTCTTCCACCTTAAGAAGACGCCGTTTTTTAATAATCACTCTGATATGTACACTTATCCTCTCTCACTACGTTCACGCCAGCCTCCCCGAGAATGGATTAAGGCTTGCCATCTACATCGCTCCCCCCGTAGTTCCAGCCGACGGGGGGGAGTATAAGTGTATTTACGTTCAAATTCAAGATGCTGAAGGTAAGCCTGTGAAGGCTTTCTCAGAGGTAGAGGTTATATTGACCTCCTCAAACCTTGAGGTTGGAGCGGTTGAAGAAGCCGTCAAAATACCTGAGGGCTGTGAGTTTACAGTAGCCAAGTTTACCACCAGCCTCTTCCCAGGGGAAACTACGATCACTGCTTCAAGCTTCGGGTTTGAAACGGGTAGAGCTGTTTTAAAGACTGCCAGTAAAAGGTTTAGCTCACTTCCTCCGTATAGGCTTAAGGTTACAGTAGCACCTAGGGTTTTACCCGCTGTTAAGGGTTTTAAAGGGATTGTTTCCGTTCAGATTGTAGACCGTTTTAATACACCCATCGAAGCTTCATCGGATACGCGTGTAGTATTGGCTTCATCCAACCTCTCGGTTTTAGAAGTGGTTGAAGCTCTAGTCATCCCTAGGGGGAGTAGTTACACCGTAGCCTTTTTCAACGTTAAGGAAGCCGCTGGATCTGCATCTCTAACAGCGCTAGCCCAGGGGTTTGAACCTGGAAATGTGACGGTTGACGCGGTTAAAACTGGCGGTGAACCGGCACGCTTAGTTTTAACTCCAATCATTCCAATTCTACCGTCTGATGGTGGAATTCACGAGTATGCCGTTGTAGTTGGACTGCTTGACGCCAATGGTGTACCGACAGCCGCAAGAGAGGATGTTAAGGTTATGGTGGCTTCTTCAAACCCGGATGTCATAGCAGTACCTGATGCTGTGACGATTAGAAGGGGATATTTCTACGCTACGATCCCCGTTAGAACCGGGTTTGAAGAAGGCGGAGCCGTCTTAGCGGTCTCTTCCCAAGGGTTGAAGGCAGACGCGGTAATGTTAAACGTTAAGAGGTGCATCGGCCTGAGCCTTAGACCGTCTAAACTGGCTGTCTACATGGCTCTGCCAGTCGTTATCGCCGATGGAGAGTCTAAGGAAATCGTTGTAGTTCAAATTCAAGACGATGGGGGAATGCCTACTGCTTTGACGTGTAATACCACCGTGTACTTGACCTACTCGGCAAATACAGGGTCTATTCCACCTCGAATTGTCATAGAACCTGGTGAAACGTATGCCGTCGCTTCGTTCACTCCGTTTAGACC
>Ga0209080_1001036_pt1 | contig 15079 bp, 11 predicted proteins | sample JNZ110809AmetaG_FD_184123 | JGI IMG/M metagenome (GOLD analysis project Ga0209080, IMG submission 184123) | Hot spring microbial communities from Jinze hot spring, China to study Microbial Dark Matter (Phase II) - JNZ 110809A (SPAdes) (version 3) ...
TAGGGATCCCCTATCATAAAGGATATTTAAAATTTTGAGCCTAACAGGCGATGAAATAGCTTTGAGGACTTTAATACCACGCTTTTCCGATTCCTTAGACAGCCCCCTTAACCTCCAATAAGCACTACAGTATTATCGCGACAAAGGTTTAAAAGTTAAGGATAGACAACGCTTATTATCTCGACAATTAACAGCTTAATGTGTAGCAGGGGCTGTCGGCTAGCTTGGCCTAGGCTCCGAGACTCGGGCTCTCGGGACCCCGGTTCAAATCCGGGCAGCCCCACCATATTTTCGGGTTCGAATCATTTTCTCCATTTTTAAGTGCAGAGGCTTCTTCTCCTTCGGGCCGTGGCGTGAAGACTGAAATCTACGACTTTGAGCAGAGAATTGCTAGGTATAGGCGTATGATTGCTGGATTGAGGAATGGTGATGTGGCGCTTAGGATGCTTGATCATTTGGCAAGTCTCGGCTTAAGCGTTGCAGCCATTAGTAATCACGCAGCCCATCTAATTGTTGTTCTGCGCCTAATTGACTTTGACGTGGCTAGGGCAACGCGCAGCGATGTTGAGCAAGTTGTTGCGAGGATTAACGGCAACAAAGCTTGGAGCGAGCAGACGAAGTATCATAAGAGGGCTGTGTTAAGGAGGCTTGTTCAATACGCGAAGTTTGGAAGCTGCGAGAGAGGGGCACCCCTACCTCCAGAAGTAGGCTGGATCAAGCTCTCAAAGAAGTGTAAGGATTCACGCGTCACCCCTGAAGCACTATTAACGCCCCAAGAGTTTGAAGCCATTGTTAAGGCTACAGAGAATAGGCGCGACAGAGCCATGGTTTATGTGCTTTTTGAGGGTGCCCTTAGGCCCGGCGAACTCTTAGGCATGAATGTTGGAAGCGTAGAGTTTAAGGATCAATACTGCTTAATAACCGTTAATGGGAAGACTGGCCTCAAGCGCCTACCGTTAGTAGTCTCGTTCAGGCCGCTGCTTGAGTGGCTTAATGAGCACCCGGACAGAGATAATTTCAACGCGCCATTGTGGTGCTCGCTGGCAGCAAATTATAAGGGTAAGAGGCTTAGCTACAGGCACTTCCGTCTCATAATAAAGCGCTTAGCGAGGAAGGCTGGGCTTAGGAAAGAAGTTTGGCCTATCTATTTCGGCACTCAACCTTAACAGCCCTCGCCAAAGTCTTTACGGAAGCCCGCCTCGAGCAGTTTGCCGGATGGGTTCATGGTTCAAAGATGAGCGCCCGCTACGTCCACTTTTCAGCAAGAGACCTCGAAAACGCTGTGCTCGAACTTCACGGTTTAGCGCAGCCCAAGCAAGGCGTAGAAACACTGCGGCTAACCGAATGCCCTAGGTGCAAACACAAAAATGCCCCGGGCACGGTTAGGTGCAGTTTCTGTGGCCTTGTGTTAGACAGAGAGCTGGCCGCAAAAATCGAAGAGGACGACCGCCATAGGGAAGAAGCTATAATCAAGCGAATAGAAAACCTTGAGCGGCTAGTGCACGCCATGCTCAGTGGACATAATGCTTCTCATGAATGAGTCTTTTCAACTCTTCAAGCTCAGCAAGCAAACGCTCAAGGTCGGACTTCCTAACGACAATGTATTCCGCCTTCCCAGACACAAACTCACCAAAAGTAAAACTCGCATAAACTTAAAAATCGCGTTGAAGTGTACGCGGTGAAGTTCGACGGGGCTTTTTGCCAGTCCTAAGTGCAGTGTAATACTTTATGCCTTTTTCTGAATGGAAGCGAAACGTTGATCAATTAATGTGTTTTTACTTTTGTAAGTTTTCAGATCGCCAAGACGACGATAGGGATTGAAAAGCCATTCGGAAATAATGGCGATTCCTAAGCTCTTAAGAGAAGACTCAAATCGACTTCAAGCGCTCATTTTTACGCTCAGGCATAAGTCTATCCATCTTTGGTGTTATATAGTGCCGTTAAATACTGCACACATTTGTTTTCTAATTCCTTTTTTGGTTTTTGACCGTTTGTTCCATTTGTTCCCATAGTGTCCAGTTTATTAGTTTTCTAATTTCCTCTTCAAGTAGGCACGTTAATATTTTTGGATCTAGAGCGTCCAGTTCCCAAGTTTTTTCTCCAAACTTTTTTCTGTATTTTTCATGACCCTGCCCAACTTTTTTAAGGGGTGAAGGCGGCAATCCATAGCTCAGAATTTGATAGTAGGTAAGTGCGACCCTTTTGACTGCGAGGGGTATAATTTTTCCTTCTTTCAGCAAAATTTGAGTGAGCCGTTGGTACAGTTTTGCTTCTATGTGTAACCCTGAGGGGTCATGATCTCCTAGATATAGAACAATTGCTGGCTTACCATCTGGAAAACGTTTCCCAGCCCTATACACTTGGGTGTAAGAGGAATATCCTTTCTTTACTATGAGATTCACCCTGTACTTCTTGCATATCGGCAAAATTACGCGGGACAACGCCTCTTTCTCAATCCACACTTCTACATAAAAGGGTTGGTTTTCCCATCTGTCTAAGTCAAAATCCTCAATAATTAACTTTATTTTCTCTTGAAGGTACTCGTCTAAGGTTTTATATGGGGGATTATTATAGTATTCGGGGCGGGAAAAATCGCATATTCTATCAGCATCTATTAAACCTTCCTCTCTTGCTTTTGTTAGAATGGTAATCAGCCTCTTGTATGCCTGTCTTTCGTTGGGATAACCATAATTGGCAACGAGTTTGTAGAAAATCTGACGGACACTGAAATCCATGTCAGGATATGAGTTCATAATATCCTTTACCATTGAAATTATCTCATCTTGCTTCCATAAGCCTTTCTCGTCTTTCTCGCTTATTTTTTTCACAAGCGAAATCAACGTTCCTTTAATTAAATCCCTTTCAGCCATTTCGCCTTTAGATGGGCTTAGCCAATTGATGTTTGGACAAACCAAGTGTATTAGAACCAGAGATTTGACACCCTTTCTATTTAAGAATATTTCAATAGTTTCGAGCTTGTCGCCCGCTATAGTCCATGCCCACTTCGAGAATGGTCTGTAAATCGATGGAGCAAAGTTCACAGATTCGAGGATCTCGGTCCTTTCCTTTGACCATGGAAAGGAAGCAACTTCTATGATGAAAGGGACAACTCTATCTTTTTGCATAACCATTTTACGCCTTACGAAATATTTCGTGGCGCCCATAAGTCTTAAGGTGTTTTCACCTAATATAGGTAAGCTTCTCGGAGAAATTGGTTTAGACGATTTTCTTAGACACTCAAATAACTCCTTCAACTCTTGGTTGGTCAACTCATACATTTTCGTTGAGGGATCGAAGTTTAGCTGCTTAATCACCCTTGTAGCATATCTTTGATCTTTAAAACGCTTGAAAAGTTTGATAAATCTTATGAGAGGAATTTCCGGGAACTCTTGGACGAGATTTTTAAAATCGTTGAAACTATACCACCACACGTCGCCAAAATCTTCGGGTGGGGTGTATGCGTTTTGGGTTTTCGCTTTAATCTCATAAAAGCTTTCATTCTCCCTGTAGTATATCGAAACACCAGGATTTAGTATTGAAATGTGATGTACAACCTTCAGTGGACTTTCGAATTCATGAATTGGCATTTTTAATATTATCAGAGTTGCCTTTTCAGGGTTCATGGAATTTTGCATGTCTCTATGGATTACTGGGTCTAGACTTGCCATGCAATTTTCTACATCGACAGCCTTTATTTGAGTCTCTACTTCTTTTCCATTGTTTACAAGGAACCCTATTTCCCAACAACTTTCTCCGTGTATTTGCACAGTAGCCGTAGGACGTTCGTCATCTTGCCACAAAGCATATGAGATACCGAAGCAACATTGCAAAGCATTGCCAATAATACCTCGTTTAACCCCTTTGATTCCTCGTTTTGAGGAGGGTGCTGCCTCAAAGTTCACTATTTTCTTTAGAGTTTCTAGATCAAGCTTCTTTTCTCCATCGTCAGCAACATACACATATAGCATCTTTCCACGAGCAATGATACCAGCGAGAACATTTTGAACTCCTCTTTTGTCTAGTGAGTTTTCAACAAGCTCTTTTATAGCGAACTTTACAAATTCTTCCTTTACACATCCCGTCAACCTGTATAAGCCGTCTATATTAAAGAAATCCAGCACTCGAGGAGTTTGTCTTACATTTTCCAACTCACTAATTGCTTCTTCAAACTCTTGCATTTCCGTCAGTAAATTGGTATATTCGTACCTAAAAACTTTTTCCCTCCACTATTTAAGAACCCTTATCTAAAACATTTCCGTAAGCCTGTTTCCATCAAAGAAATAGCATGATACGTTTTTGATTAAATGTCCGAAACGCTTGATCCAAAGCGTTGGGATCAACCTATTTCCGCAGAAGACTAAAAATTTTTTAGGAGCATCGACCTTTTCCAAGAACCACAAGTGCCCTGCGATTGTAAGTAAGTACGATGATGGTGATTTTGTATTTTTAATCACAACAACCTCTCCTACCACCTTGCCATCAGCCGAAGCGAAATCAAATTTTCTTTCACCTATTTTTACATTGCAAAGTAACGGACCATACCGCTCCACTAACACAGTTTGAAGGTGAGTTGTAATACATTTCTCCCTGAGCAAATTTTCCTTTGGCTTGGGATGGGCTCTTCTAAATCTAACAACCTCCTGCTCAAAGTCAACTTCCCACACAATATACCCTGCAGCCATCCATCCATTCTTAGCCTGAGGGTGTGTCAAGTCGTTCGACCACCAAACCCTTAATCTTCTAGCACTTTTGGGCAGACTAAAGCCTAGGATTTTTTCAATATCAGAGAATGAAAGGGTAAATTCATACTCCCGAATCTTGGATAAATATTCCGCCAAACCAGCATACTTGCCCATATTTGAGAAATTATACGACCGCCTATTAAAGTGAATCTTCATCAGACCTTTCTAGCCGCAAAAATATTTCGTCTGCCGAATTTTTAACAAAAATAGCATCCGCCGAAAAATTAACAAGGCCGGCCGTGGCCTTGTTAAAAACTCGGCAGATTTTTTAACCTATTTAGATTTTGTTAATTTTTCGGCGGATTATCTCTGTCATTATGTAAAATCATGATCTATCTATGTCCATGCCTGCGCTTTTTAAGTTCTCACGCTCAATTCTTGCGGGTTAACGCTTGGATTGTGCGTCAGTTGATGCTCTGAAAAATATTGATGCACTAGTTAATGAGGAAGTTAGCCGTCTTGGCAATTACTATTCTCTTGAGATTTTGTCTTACAGTTTATTCTGTAACAATTGTTGGAATTTAGACGTGGTAAAAGCGGGAGTTAGGCACAACCGACGCAAAGGCGATGAACAGCGTTTTTTATGTAATAAATGTGGTAAACTGTTCAGTTATGGGTTTAATACTGGTTGTCATTTGCCATTGTGGGTGATTGATTGTGTTTTGTTTTATTGCACGCTGGGCCTTAGGTTGCGCGCTATACCACTTGTGGTAGCGAGAGAAGGAGAGATTAGGACGGGTAGACCATTTTTTATATCAGTCCCAGCTGTTTATAGCATCATCAGAAGGACTGAAGCCCTTTTAAACCTCTTTGAATATGATATTAGATATTATTTCGTTCCATTTGGAGAAGTACTTTCTGAGGAGTGGCAGATTGATGATCGTTATCATAATTGGAAACGTTTGCTTGCTCGAGAAAAGGAGGTTATACAAAAAACATTCGGCAGAGATGTTTCCTTAGCGGAGGAAATCTCAAAGAGTTACGAGCAAAAACTTGAAAATAAGGTTAAATGGGCATATATGTACCCAACCTGCGTGATTGAGACAGATACCTGTTACAGCCTCGCAATCTATGTTGGCAGGAGGAGAGATGAAGAAACGGCTTTGCGAGCCCTTTTAGAAGCTAAAAAGCGAGCGACGTACACTCCCACAACCATTAAATGTGACGGCCACGGCCCCTTCCTCAAAGCCATCCCCCAAGTGTTACCCAATACCCAGATAATCTCTAGAACTAAAGAGGAAGATATAGGAATAGTGAACGCTGCTGAAACGTTTTGGTCAATTTTTAATCTAGTTGTTCCGAAGAGACGATTCAGAGAAGAAAAAACTTTAGCAAGCGTTTCTAACATAACGCGCCATTACTTAAACATGTTTCGACCGCATGAAAAGCTAGGTCAAAAGACCCCGCTGGAGGCTGTAGGCTTTAACCTTCCTGAATATGCTAGGAAATCATGGGTGGGACTATTAGACTTTGCATATAGATTTCACAAGGCGATAGAATTCAAAAAGAGAAAGGTAACATTGAGCCGATTTTAATAGATGAGAAGTAATATTACTCAATGAACTTGTTTCGCTTTGGCAAGCTTAATGAGTTCTTTCCAACTTGTTTTAGGCATAATTCCCGCTTTCTCCGCTGGTGTGGCATTACCCAACGCAAAATGAGGTCTTATAAAATTATAATAAATTTCAAAAGCTTTTACGAAAGCTTCGATGCCATTTTCACTATTGAAGTGTATAGCATTTTTAACGCGCTTTTTAACTGTCTGGTTTAGCCTTTCGCTTCTGTTGTTTGTTATCGGTCCAGTGAGTGGACCAACAACGTGTATCATAGGGGTGCCTAGCTTGGTTGCATTTTTCAGAGCTTTGGAATATGCAGGGTTTCCATCAGTTATGAATTCTAGAGGGGGAGAACATGTACTCTGCAATCCCTTCTTTATTAGATGGCTAGCCTCTTTGGTGGTTTTGTTGGCACTGATGCGGTGAGCTATGAGCAACCTGCTTTCGTAATCAAGCAGGGTCCATAGTAGCAAATCCCTGCTTTTGACATGCACGATTGTCTCATCCGCGCACCATCTCTCAGATGTACGCTTAGTGAGGTGTGTAGTGTACTTATGGACAAGTTCAACGTAACGTTTAATCCACAAATATATAGTTCCATAAGAAACGGCAATTCCATATGTCGATTTTAAATGGTCTGCAACCTCTCGGAGGCTCAGTCCTCGACAGTATAAGTCTAGTGCTGTTGCGATAATATGCGGATTGTACCTGCTCCATTTGAAACTGCTTGTATCTCTAAACGATTTTCTGCATGACTTATAATAATAACGTTGCACAGCGCCACTTTTGTTATACCTGTATCCATACTTTACAATTTGATCCGAGCCGCAATTAGGACAAGTGTTTTCTACATTTTCCCCATTATAGCTTGCGCCTAACATTAGATCTTTAAGCATTAGATAATATGTCACCGCATAAATGTGTTTACATCTCTTCCCTTTCGCAAAGTCTGCGCAATCGCATATGCGTTTTCCACCAACTATCCAAACGATATGGTATTGGCTTGGATCTGACTGAGATACAACCTTAAACATTCCGTTTCCCATTTCGCAAATGCCTTTTTCTGCAACTATTTGCAAAGCCTTGATTTCACGCCTACTCATTGGCATAGCTATCCCTGCTGCTGAGCCACTTTGTGCAAATGCCCGACTGCTATTCCATAGATTATGCTTACAATTTTTGGAAGTGATTTCTGAAGAGACTGAAAGTATGCGTTTAGAACTTTCTGCATATCAACATCGCCGCATTTCACGTTACGTGCCGGGTCATGGGTGCATTCTTCTATTCTGCCATTAAGAACATCTAAACCGCGCCTAATTGCCGCGAGAAGGCATAATTCTAGTATTGCATGATGCATGCTAGAGTCAATTACAAGCACTTGGTTGCGGATAACGCGCCATATGATAAATATTGCCTTTGGTCTTTCCAGCCAGTACCTGACTATTTGACTATACTTGAAATTTTCGCCGGTCTTCACTTCTATGACAATTTCATGATCATTCAGCTCGACTAGGACGCCTGATGCAGTGGGCTTAACCACGATATCCGATCGGCCGAAAACACCATTTTCCTCTTGTTTAACTTTGTAGTTAGAGCCGTGTGCTTCAAATATTTGGCGCAGAGACTCAACGAGTAAACCAACAGCTAAATCGTGATTCTGAACGTAAAGTGCATCAGCCCTGTGGCCGTTCTCAGGATGCGATAATACTTTGTTGATGCATCCACGACAAGCATATTCTAAAAGCACTTCAAGCACAAACGCCTTTTTGGGCTTTCCGTCCCGGGCTATAAGCCCATACTTAATGGCGACACCTTGGCATATCTCGTCAAGCCAAGTCCTAAGTTGCTCCAAAGATACTGCATCTTGTTTGATGAAAGTGGTGGATTTTTCATTAATTTGAATCAAAATCTGACCTCCTATATAACGCAAGTTATGCGTGTGTCCTGCTGTCCACCCGCTATGTTTGATTTTTCATCATCTTTTTCAGACAAGCTGAGTTCATGTTGCCTTAACATCGCATACTTAATGACTCTTGTATAGGCACTATCGCTTGAGTACGTCCAAACTCTGTATTCCGTATCAACAAGGAAGACGCGATCAGTGACGTCGAAAATATCATTGGCCTTTTCAAGCAAGACTATAGGGATGGCTTAAAGCAATTATAGAGGCCAAGGAAAAAGTAGAAAAAGCCTCCCATAAAGATGCAGAGGAATTTTTATTGATATACTCTAGGAAGCAGAAAACCCTAAACTACAAAAGTGAAAAAAGTACATTGGACGCTTATATGTTTTAGAGGTAATTTATTGGAGGATTAATGAATACAGTGTCTACTTTCAAAACAGAAAGAGAGAAGAGAAGAATAGCAGCAAAAAAAGCATGGGAGAGTATAAGGAGAAAAAGAAGGATTAAGAAGGTTGAAGAGGCAAAATCCCTCATAAAAATTGATTTATTCATTCAACCATCGCAAATAGCTAAGATAAAACATCCCGAAGATATTTCTCCTTTAACACCACAAAAATTTTCGAGAAAAATTTATAGTGAAAAAATAATTCGACCTTTTAGTAAAGTACCGCCAGACATTGTTTGCGGGATGTTTTGGGAACTTCGATGGGCATTTGGATGTCCGCTTAACTGCGCCTACTGCTATTTGAGAGGAACATACAAAGGAAAAATATCCCCACCAAGGTACATAAGAATAGATCATGTGCTGAAAGCTTTAGATGAAATTTTCAACGATAATAAGTTTAATCAAGGGAGACCAGCAATAATCAATAGTGGGGAATTGGCTGACTCATTGATGAACCCTACCCTCATAGAGAAAGTAGCTGACAAATTTGAAGAACAAAATAAACATAAGCTTTTGATTCTTACGAAATTTGGGACAAAAAACGCTGCTCCTTTGCTTAAAAAAGCTAGGAAACAAACTATATGCGCATGGAGCTTAAATGCACCTAAAGTCGCTAGGTTATGGGAAAGAAATGCACCAGCGATAGATGACAGAATAGAAGCCGCGAAACTCGCTAAAGAATCCGGTTACACAGTTTGGATAAGAATAGACCCAATATTCCCCATCGAAGACTGGCAAGACCACTATGAACATTTACTCTTAAAAATCTTCCACAAACTCATACCAGACAGAATAATACTTGGAACTCCAAGAGGCCTCTGGAAAACGCTTCTTTATGCTAGAAAAGCTGGAATTGACACCTCGTGGATTAAATTTTTTAGATCCGGAGAAAAAACTGGTTGGGGACTAAAGCTACCCTTCGAAATCAGAAAAGAGATCTATGTTTTTATGTGGGAAAAACTGAAAGAACTAGGATATGATACTGTCAAAAAATTGAGCATTTGTAAGGAAACTATTAGAATGTGGAGATCATTAAATTGGACATACTACCCTGGAGAATGCCAATGCTACGGTAGCTATTTGCTGGAGCAGAAGTGAAAGTGGCTCGAAGTTCATGTCAAGCGAAAATAAAATTTACGATGACGGTATGGAGAGATTCTTAAGAAATTTTGTTAGCGATGGTTATAGAATTAAGGTTCTTCAAGGCTTTAACGAAGAAAATGCTAAGCTGGTGAAAGTTTTCAAAAATGGCTTCGCTCCACTATACCTATCTTTTGTACCAGAATTGAATGGTAAAAAAGATTTTCTTTGGTTAAAGTTTCTGACGGAAGTATAATTGAGAGGTTTATGCACATAAAAAACCCGCCAAAGGAAAACGATGACATAATATGCCCTAGTTTTCTTGAGTTGAAATGGGCATATGGTTGCCCCTTTAACTGTGCATATTGTTATCTTCAAGGAACCCTGCGTTTGTTACCGACAAAGAAAAAACCGTCCTTTAAAAATGTGATGAAAGTCAGAAAACATCTCATAAGCCTCTTAATGGCGCCTTTTAACGAGCCGGAAATTTTAAACTCCGGTGAGCTGTGCGACTCTCTTATGTATGAAAAGACGGAATGCAGTATAACAAGAAACATCATCCCACTTTTTGAAGATACTACGATAAATAGAGCTGGACATAAAGTATTATTGGTTACGAAGTCAGATAATATTGAAGAAGTAGAGAACTCTAATCCTAAACATGTTGTTGTAAGTTTTAGCATAAACTCTTCTAAAGTATTTAAAAAATGGGAGAAAGGAACAGCTCATCCGATTTCGAGAATTAAAGCAGCTAAAGAACTCTCAAGCAAAGGGTTTGAAATTAGGGTTAGGCTTGATCCCATAGTACCCTTTCCTAAAACATCGTGGAAAAAAGATTACTTATAGACAAAATATTCAACTCTTTTCTCCCTTCTAGATTTACAATTGGTTCGCTTAGAGGTTTAGCGACAACGATAAAAGAAACCAAAGATAAGTCTTGGACGTACTTTCTTAAAAGTCAATCAAAATGGGGGCTCAGACTTGACTACAAAATTCGACTCAAAACATATGAAACGGTAATTAACTATCTATATGATGAATATAACTACACAGCGGTTGCTTTATGCAAAGAGACAGCGCAAATGTGGCAAGACTTGAAATTAAAATGGAATGAATGTGCATGTAACTGTACATGGTAGGGACAAAAACCAGTATTGAAACTCGTCAGCCCTTTAAAACAAGTAGGAAATGCTTAATAACCCCCTTCTGAGACACGTTATTTTGTCATGATAGACGCTATGGATCAATTTTTAGAACCTGAAAGTGAATCCATAAACATCGAGAAACTCCTAAGACGCGTTTATGAAGGTGAATGGAAACTCTTCCTACCATCTTTCCAGAGATCGTTCGTTTGGGATGATGAGGATGTAAAGAGACTCTTTGAATCTATTATAAACGGTTATCCGATAGGCTCAATACTCCTATGGGAACCATCTAAGGAGGATATTGATCCGTTTAGAAGGAATTTTATTGATTTCGCATCAGAAACAAACGTTCCTAGAAAAATTTATTATATTTTGGATGGACAGCAGAGGTTGACGGCGCTAATGCTTCTTGCAAGTGGGTGGAGAATAAAGAGGGGTGGTAAGGAAATTTCTTGTTCACCTTTATCCTATGATCCATCCAAAAGAGACTTAGAACTTTACAAAGGTGGAAGGAGAGGAATTGATCTTTACAGAGGACTCAAAGATTGTTTTCACCACGACATCGAAGAGAGGTTAAGACTCCAAAAAGATCTTGGAGACGGATATGTGCGTTTCATTAGATTTGTAGAAAAGAAACTTCTCGATTACGAAGTCCCTGTCTACATAGTCAGAACAGCAAATGAAAGCCCAAACATACTCAGTAAGATGGCAAACATATTCATTATGGTGAATAGAGCTGGGCAAAGAATATCTAACGTAGAATTACTTCTCTCTTATGCTGCTGGCGTCTTTGATCAAGAAGTCACAAATATTGTCAGGCAGTATTACGATGATATTCAAAACAAATATGGCGAAGAGGTTAACATACAGGCTTTTTTGAGGTTCGCTTTTTCTAAGCCCATTGTTGGCTTAAGTCAGCAAGAAATAGAAAACGTGGAAAGATTTAAGAAACGTATAATGGAGCTCAGGGGTCAATTAACTGTTGATGGAAAGAAATTATTACATGAAAAAGTGCAAAAAGCATGCAAATCTTTTAGTTTGATGCTAGATTTAATAATTGATCTCTTTGGATTAGCTGCAACAGAAATGCTTCCATCACATCTATCGCTGGTGCCTGTTGCATGTTATCTCCACGTAAATAATGTTACAGATTTATCAAAGCTTGATACCGAGGAAAAAGAGAGTGTAAAGAAATGGCTTCTTTTAGTAAACTTTAATGGATATTACACGGCAAGACCCTCTACAAGACTTGAAAAAGACATCGAGACAATAATGGCCGCAAAAGGAAAGTTTCCGTTTGAAAATTTACTGCAGAATATTCAGAAAAACAGACCGTTTGCCATTAAGATATCCAGAGATAGCATAATGGATGGGTATAACAAGGATATTTTGAAGAGACCCAACATGGCATACTTATTCCTTCTTTACACGGCATTAGTAGACAACAATGCGACCGATTTTTCAGGGAAACTTTTAAAAGCTTCAAAGTACGAAGAAATCGCGAGACATCACATCTTTCCCCGAAAACTTCTTAAGGAGCAATACAACATCCCAGAAGAAGTCTCCGAAGAAGATTACCCGATTAAAGGGATAAACGGTCTAGGCAACATAACACTGATAAATACTTCTGTAAACAGTGAAATTTACAGCGAGAACCCCCGAAACTACTTAGGTAAATACTCCGAAGATGTTATTACAAAACACTTCATCCCAATCGAACGAGAATTGTGGGATCCAAGAAACTTCGACGAGTTCGCTGATAAAAGAATAGAGCTAATTTACAGCTTCCTAAAAGCTCGATATCCAGACATAATTGGCTAACATGATTCATCATCTATAAGCTATTTCCAAACACGCAAAATCTTTAACATTAAATATGCATTAAACTTTCAGGTGATTAAATGAAAAACTCGACAAAAATAGATAAACAAAAAGCAGAGAAGATAATTCGAACCCGAAATGGTGGTGGGGGGCAGCCCCACCAATTATATAAAATCTAACTATCTGGTGAGCCCAAATAATAATAGCTGGAAAACATTTATTTATAAAAAGAGGGAAGTGATGGTAGCTACTTTCTCCTTAGGTATATATAGAGGTTAGCTGCGCCTATGATTATAGCTAGGATTACTAGGATTGCTACAGCTGTTATTAGTGGTGTTATGGCTTCTATTGTTGTTTGTATTGTTTGTACTTGTTCTGGTGTGGCTGGTGTTGGTGTTGGTGCTGGTGGAGCTGTTACGGCTATGCTTGTTTGGGCGCATGATGGCCAGTAGCTCTTGGAGCCTGGGAATGAGGCGATTATCCACCATAAGCCTTCCTTGGGCGGCTGCCAGGATACGGTGAACATGCCGCTGTATGGGTCTGTGAATGTTCCACCTATGTCAATGTATTCGCCCGTGTAGACGTTTACGGCGTCAAGCTTAACCCAAACACCCTTCATATTCTCACTAGGCCTCGGGAACTGCTTATACACATAAAGCATCCAATCAGCCATACACTCATCAGCAACAGCTGGAACACCATCCGGGAAGCGTAGGGCGATTTGATAGTCTCTGGTGCCTGGGGAAATATCCATAACAGTACCACGAATAACGATGGTTGAGCCGACAGGAACGCCTACATCAGGAGCTGATACTGTGACCCGGGTTGGGCCTTTGCCGATGGCGTAAATACGCATATCATATGTATCCATGCTAATTATTATGCTGTCACCAATTATGGCCGGACCACCCCATCTAGTCTGACGTAAGAGGCCGTCAACTCTGAAAATTTCCTTACCAGTGGCAACATCCACGCATGCGAAAGGTGCACCACGTGGCAGCGGGTTTTGAGGAGAGTGCTCACTAACCCCCAAGTACACTTTCCCGTCCGTCACGAAGAGGATGTCAAGTTGCCACCTATCTCCCGCGAATTCCTTTTGCCACATCTCGCTTATAGCAAACAGATCTTTTAACTCATATGACCATAGTTGCTTCCCTGTTTTCACATCAAAACAGTTGAGTTGACCAGCAAATCTCACCGATAGTAATAATTTGCCATAAACTATCGCCGCATGAACTCCGTAAATAGTACGCCAGTCCAGTGGACCTATAGGCCCCCAAATTTGTCTCCCTGTATCCATGTCAAATCCGTACACCTGTCTTGTTTCTTTCACCACTAGAACAAATACCCTTTCTTCGTTACATGATGCAGCTCTAAAAACAGCCGTATCGCCCGGCGGCTTTTGCCATGTGACGTTATATAGTAGCTGACCTTCTCGTCCAGGTCTTAGGTCTATAGCCCAGAAAACACATGGCATGTCGCCTTGAACCATCCATGAACCCCAAAGCTGATTACCTATAACTATGTCATCCAAGTAGACAGCCCAAACACTTCCAGGTAAACCCCGCGGTATAGTTTTATTCCACATAATGCCAAGCCGACCGTCATGCGTCATACCCATGTAAGATAACATCCAGTGACCTACCCAACTGCCGTGTATGAAGCCGGTAGGCCCATATTCCCTCACCTTCCTCTGCGCTATCACGTGGGTCGTGTTCCACTTAGTCATCCAGCCTCTAGCTAGATCTATCGTATATATTATGATCTCACCCTTCGGTCCATAAAGTACCGTACCACTAGGCACATTACTATAAGTGAAAGCCCATCGGCCTGTTGATGCCTCATAGAAGTCCCAATAAGTGACGCCAGCTACCGTACGGGTGGCTATTAAGTATGGAAATACAGCGTGATAGTTAAAACCGTCCCAGTAGAAGAGTTGGCCGTAAATGAGCCTATTGTTACTCCAGTTCCTAACCCAAAGAGTCTCACCAGTACGAGCATCAACAGCCACAACCTCTTGCTCGACTGCGCCACCAGCTTTATAGCGGTTAAAGTAGAGAACCCCACCTATTAAAACTGCTCGAGTGAATGCAGGCCAAACACCGCCAATGAAAAGCCCTTCATAAGCATCGCCTGTTTCAAAGCCTTTTTCATCTATTCCGCTTGTATATGCATAAGCTCCTCCAGAAAGACCCCCACCCAGCGTGCTTCCTACACCTAAAAGTGGCTTCGCCCATAGTATGTGTGGTGTTTCAGGCCCATGGTTGTATGGTGCGTAGAAATTGATTGGAGGCGGGCCAAGCCAGTTTCCTGCTATGTATGTCCATTCTCTTATTTGTGAGTCTATTGGGCGGGTCCAGTATTCTTGTGGTGGTGGGAATCCTGGG
>Ga0209080_1001041_pt1 | contig 15037 bp, 17 predicted proteins | sample JNZ110809AmetaG_FD_184123 | JGI IMG/M metagenome (GOLD analysis project Ga0209080, IMG submission 184123) | Hot spring microbial communities from Jinze hot spring, China to study Microbial Dark Matter (Phase II) - JNZ 110809A (SPAdes) (version 3) ...
GGGGGCCTGCGCTATGAAAGTCTGGTTTAAAGCAGCCTCTGCTATTTTCCTTATCTTCTCCTCATCCGTCACTACGACTATCCTGTAGGGGTGTATGTCTCCAGCTGAAGGTGCTAATAGAGCGGCTTCGAGAACTTTATCAAGAGCCTCCTTTGGTACTTGTCTCTTAGAATAAGACCTTACACTCCTCCTCTTCATAATGCACTCAAACACTTCCAAGGTTCTCTACATTTATTCCTCGAACAGGGTTTAAAAGCCTATTGCAATCTAATGTAAAAACATCGTCTCATAGCCTTCTTACTTGGTATTCCGTTTTTAGATTATTGTTATGCTACTCTTAGAGAAACCGTTTTTCGTCAAGTAGTCGTAGACCTTGTGCCTGTGGTCTCCCTGGAGCATTATGGCATTGTTCTTAACGGTTCCACCGCATGCGCAGTATGTCTTAAGCTTCTTAGCCAATTCAGCCAGGTTAACTTCCTTAGGGTTTATGCCCTCTATTATCGTTAATTGCTTATCCCACCTTGTTGTTTCAAGCCTTATGGTTATGACCTGTTCCTCTTTGCTAAGTTCTTCGAAAACTTCCTTTTCATCAAACGGCTTTATCCTCTCTCCTAAAGCCTCTTCTATGCCCACCATCTAGTTCTTGTTCGAGAAAGAATACGTATGGATGCTTAAATCCTTTTTGGTTTCCACTTTCTTCCAAACAACTTTCTAGTCAAGTCTCCACCTTCGCCTCTTCGCTTTCAAACTCATAAACTATGTCCTTGAGGCTTTCAACAACTTCCTTCAAACGCTCTTTGATAGGATAATCCTTACTAACGTCTGCAATGACTTCCCATTCTGCAAGCTTCCCGGGTATGAGGGTTGTGGAACTCGTGGCGACAAGGTTGATCCCTGAGGAGGCTAGTGCACTGGCAACCTTCGCCAAAGACCCGGGCTGATCGGATATTTTGAAAACTATCCTAACGAAGTTTCCACCAGGCCTAACTGGCATCAACGTGAAAACATTCTTTTCGGAATCGTAAGTGCCTACTGTTTCAGAATGGGGCCTTAAGCCCATCATGTCCCTAACTGCCTGAGGTATCAGTATCCTCCCCCTATCGTCTATTTTTAACAAATATGTCTTGGGCATTTCTGTTCATTAAGCATAATGTTGGAAAGGTTTATAAATATGTGGGTTGTATTAGGGATATTGTTCCCATGACATTCCCACTAATAAGATTGGATACCAACGAGAACCCCTACGGGGCATCGCCTAAGGCTATAATAGCATACTGGAAGTATGCGAAGACAGTGAACAGGTATCCAAATTACGAGGAGTATAAGAATCTTTTGTCGAGTCACCTGGGTCTTGAGCCAGATAATGTACTGCCTGTTCCCGGTAGCGATAGGGGTCTGCAAGTCTTATTGCAATACCTATCGAAGTATTATGAAAGGGTCGTAATACCTTCGCCTTCTTTCCTCATGTATACAAGGTTTTCAAGGCTTTGCTTTAAGAAAGTGGAGCACGTGCCCTGCTGGCTTGGCAGGGATTGGAGTAGCGTGTTAAACCGATCTGGGAGTGATGCAGTATTGCTAATGGGTTCTCCGAATAACCCTACTGGCGAGGTCGTTGATGAGAATCTGGTTAAGAGGCTTCTGGAAGAGTTTGGAATCGTCGTCGTAGATGAGGCTTACTACGAGTACTACGGAGTCAGCATGGTCCCACTCGTTAGAGATTTCGAAAACATCGTGATAGTTAGGACTTTTTCAAAAGCCTACGGGCTTGCTGGATTAAGATCCGGATACTTGGTTGGAAGTCGAAGAATAGTTGGAGAGGTCACTGGATACACTGGTCCCTTCGACATTCCTGCTCCAGCTGTAGAGGCTTCTAAAGCCGCGCTTCAAGACGTGGATTGGCTTAGAATGGTTGTTGAAAAGACAAATGCTAACAAGGCTTTGCTAATCAAGGATTTGAATAGCATGGATGGTGTCTACGCTTACGATTCTAAGGCAAATTATGTTTTAGTGAGGGTTGGAGATGCTAAGAGTATTTTCGAAAAGCTTCTTGCAAACCGTATACTCGTACGCCTAGTAACCCCAGAGTGGGGTGGGACGGAAGAAAGCTTCTTAAGGGTCACGGTTGGGGCCTTAAGAGAGGTGAATCTATTCACATGTGCTTTAAGGAATGCGTTGCGGAATTAAGCAGTAGTACTGTTTTCATAGCTCTGCCCAGTAAGGGGAGGCTCTTCCAGCCTTCAATAGACCTTATGACCTCCACAGGCTTGATGCACTATTTCTCAAATGATAGGAGTTACCAAGCATGCTCCCGTATGAAGGATCTTAGAATAGTATTCAACCGCGCAGCCGATATCCCTAGGATTGTGGAAAAAGGCGTAGTGGACCTGGGGATTACGGGGAGAGACCTTGTAAAGGAGTCTAATGCTGATGTCGAAGAACTCCTCCCGTTAAACTATGGTCACGCTAGGCTCGTGTTGGCAGCGCCTGCTTCAAAATTCAAGGATTTAAACGATCTTCTAAACATGGGGCGTATTAAGGTTGCAACTGAGTTTCCAAACATAGCTAGGAGCTTCTTTAAAGAGTTGAATGCAGACGTGGAAATCATAAGTGTAGAAGGTACTACTGAGACCATGCCTAACCTCGGCCTCTCGGATTGTATAGTTTCCGTTATGAGCACTGGATCAACGCTTCTCCTCCACGGTTTAAAAGTGCTTGCGATAGTAATGGAATCTCAAGCAGTCTTAATAGGTAATAAGAAGAGTTTGGAAAACGCTGATAAGCAACCCGTTATAAACTACGTTAAATCGATAATCGGGGCGACTCAACTGGCTCAGGGTAAGAAGCTTCTCATGATGAACGTTCCCGAAAAGTGTTTGAAGGATGTTATAAGTTGCCTACCATGCATGAGCGGGCCTACCATATCTAGAGTAGAGGCGAAAGAGCCTATGTGGGAAGTTATAACAGTAGTCGATTCGGATAAGGTTTTCGAGGTTATTTACAACGTTAAGGAGAAGGGTGCTAAGGACATACTCGTCCTTAATATAGACAAGGTGATTCTCTGATAATGAAGATAATCCCTTCAATAGACTTGATGTGCTCTAAGAGGGTTGAAGTAGTTAGCCATGAAGTAGATAGGGTTTTCGGAGAATCGAATCCTGTTGAAACAGCAATACTCTGGGAGAAGTTTGGTGCGAGTATGATTCACGTTGTTGATATTGACGCTGCCCTGGGTACTGGAAGAAGGAACACTGAGGTTATTGAGAAAATAGTCCGCTCCGTCAATATACCGGTGCAGGTTGCAGGTGGTGTGAGAAATAGGAGGCAGGTCGAGGAATTCCTATCCATGGGTGTTTTCAGAGTAGTGATGAGGCCCAGGCCCTGTTCAACAAGCTTTGCGAAAGAATTCTCCGGCTTAAGGATTGTCCTAGGCATAGATTACTTGGGTAGGAATAGGTTTAGAGGCTTGGGCAAGGACATCGTTAACGTTGATGAAGACATTATCGCCTCATGGGTCTCCGAATCGAGTAGTTTAATAGATTTAGAAGGAGTCCTTGTTACGGATGTTGGTGTAGAAGGCTCTCTAAACGGGGTCCGTGGGGAAACATTAGACTTCCTGAAAACCCTAAGGAAAACCGATCTGGAGATAATGTATGCAGGTGGAATATCATCTATACGTGACGTTTTAAAGCTGAGCGACATTGGTGTCGACGGTGTTATTATTGGAAAGGCTTTATACAACGGTTTATTGAGCTTCCAGGAGCTTAGGAGGATAGTCGGAGAATGAGCAGGTTTGCTAAGCTTAAGAGGGAGACGGGGGAGACTATAGTTGAGTTAGAGCTGAACCTGGATGGTAAGGGTGAGCATGAAATCGAAACTCCTTATGCAATTCTCAACCATTTGATTGGGAGCATGGCACGGTTCTCAAGATTTAACATGAAGATTAAGGCGGTTAATAAGGTCGAGTGTGACGAACACCATTTGATTGAAGACGTTGCTTTAACACTCGGCGAAGCATTGAACAAAGCATTGGGGGATAAGGCTGGAATCAACAGATTCGGCTATTCGCTAATCCCAATGGACGAGGTCCTAGTCGGTGTTTCAATAGACCTAAGCGGGAGGTCCTTTTTCGCTCACAACATGGAGTTTGACCAGACAACCATAGGTAATATTGGAACAAGTATGGTTCCACACTTCCTCAGAAGCTTCTCAAACTCCTCCGGAATGACGCTTCACATCCTCGTCTTCAGAAATGGCGATGCACACCACTTGTCTGAAGCAGTGTTCAAAGCACTTGGATTAGCTCTTAAACAGGCTGTTTCAATTACTGGCTCAGGCATTCCTAGTGAAAAGGGGGTTTTAAGGTAAAATGGGTCTTGCCAAGAGGATAATACCGTGTCTGGATGTTTACGATGGGGTTGTAGTAAAGGGAGTAAGGTTCTCGAATCTTAAGAAAATAGGCGACCCTGCTGAGCTTGCAGTAGAGTATATGAGCCAGCTTGCCGATGAAATAGTCTTCCTAGACATTTCCGCAACGCCGAAGGGTAGGGAGACAATGATCGAGGTTGTTAAGAAGACTGCTGAAAACCTGTTCATCCCCCTTACGGTTGGTGGAGGGGTTAGGACAATAGACGACTTCGGGAAGCTTTTGAGGGCTGGTGCAGACAAGGTTTCGGTAAACACTGCTGCAGTACGGGACAAGAGCCTGGTGAAGAGGGCAAGTAGGATCTTCGGAAGCCAGTGTGTTGTAGTCGCAGTCGATGCTAAAAGGACTGGAAGCGGATGGGAGGTTTATGTTAACGCTGGGACTGAGCCAACCGGCCTTGATGCCATAGAGTGGATTAAGACATGTGAGCAAGAGGGTGCTGGCGAAATACTGTTAACTAGCATAGATGCAGACGGTACCAGGTTGGGTTACGATATAGAATTGCTTCAAGCAGCTAGGAGGGCTGTTGACATACCCATAATAGCTTCCGGTGGAGCAGGCTCTTTACAGCACATTTACGAAGCGTTGACGATGGGAGGGGCTGATGCAGCCCTATTGGCTTCACTACTACACTATAAGCATTACAGCGTAATAGAGATTAAGAAGTGGCTGATGGAAAAGGGGGTTGAGGTCAGGCTTTGACGCTTGAATACTTGAATGAGCTTTTCGAAGTAATTAAGAGAAGGGTGCGTGAAAAGCCCGAGGGTTCTTACGTTGCTAGCATAGTTAAAGAAGGCGTGGATAGGGTCCTCGGCAAATTCGGAGAAGAAGCTTTCGAATTCGCTTCAGCAGTTTGTGGTTCAGGCAATAAAGTATCTGAAGCTGCTGACCTCCTTTTCCACTATCTCATAGTCCTCGCAGCCTCAGGGATCGAGCTTGAAGACGTTGTTAAAGAGCTGGAGGGTAGACGTAGACACTGACAACGATACTTATACTCGACTGTGGCATTGGGAATCTCGCTAGCATAAGCGCGTCTTTGAGAAAAGTAGGTGCAGTCCCTAAAATAGTCTCGAATATTCCCGACCATGGTTTCGATGGCATTATTATTCCCGGTGTAGGAAGCTATTCTGGAGCATTCAGAAAGATCGACGAGGAAAAAAGTATTATTAAGAGGCTTGTTGAAGAAGGCTATCCAATCCTAGGTATTTGCTTAGGGTTGCAATTGATGTTCAAGTGGAGTGAAGAGGGAAATCCCGGTGAGGAGGGCTTAGGCTTTTTCAAGGGTGTGGTGAGGAAGCTACCAGTTAAGCGGTTACCGCACATAGGCTGGAATAACATAGAGGTTATTGACGGCTCCACTATCCTAGAGGGTTTAGAGAATAATTGCAGAATGTATTTCGTACACTCCTATGCTCCGGCAGATTATGATCCGAATGAGGCTTTCGCATTTTCAAATTACGATAACTACAGGTTTCCAGTCGTTTTCGAAAAGAAGAACATATTTGGAACACAATTCCATCCTGAGAAGAGTTGGAGTCCAGGCTTGAAGATACTCGGTAACTTCGTTAATTACTGTAGGAGGTGAATCATTTTGACTAAACTTTTCAAAATGAGCAGTGGGAATGCGAGGAAGCTTGTTTCTAAGCTTGTTTTCAAAAACGGGCTTATTCCTGCAGTTGCGAAAAATAATAGCGGTAAAGTGCTTATGGTTGGCTTCATGAACAGGAAATCTCTCTTAAAAACGCTCACCACTGGATACATGCACTACTACTCTAGGAGTAGAAGGAGGATATGGATGAAGGGTGAGGAGTCTGGATTTAAACAAAGGGTCTTAGAGGTTAGGGTAAATTGCGAGAATAATTCCCTACTTTTCACTGTAGAGCAAGAAGGGCTTGGCGCTTGCCACATGGGTTATGAAACATGCTTCTACAGGAAAGCATCAATTCGCGGCGTCTTCAAAAAAGTAGAAGAAAAGAAGTTTAATCCCAAGAGAGTCTATGGCCCGAGTCGATTAAAAACAAGTAAGAAATTGTTAAAGGAGTAAGCTTTAAGTATCGGCTATTGCTTAACTTTAACTCGACTATGGGCGATGAGTTGAATCCTTATCTCGATGAGCTCCTATCCATGGCTAAGCAATCGTCGATGAAGAGGATAATAAGCGACGTCGTCTTGGCGGACGAGCCCTTTGTGGTTTTAAGGAATTGGCGTGAGAAATTCGGAATATCCCAGAAGGCCCTTGCCAGCAAGATGGGGATTTCAGCATCCGTTATAAGCGACTACGAGACGGGGAGGAGGAGGAACCCCGGTATAAACTTCCTTAAAAACTATGTTCAAAGCCTCGTTGAAAGCGATGCTGAAAGGGGTGGTGCGCACATAATGGAGCTCCTGAAGATGGAGCCTATTCTCAAGGGTATAATCCTGGATATGAAAGAGTACTCCAAGCCTGTTCCAATGTCCAAGGTGATTGAGGCTGTGGAGGGCAAGGTGGAGACTTTTCCAGAACTCCTAGATGAATTCATATTCGGCCATACCGTGTTGGATAGCGTTAAGACAATACTGTACTTTAAATGGTACGATATGGTTAACGTCTTCGGCTACACTAACATAAGGGCCCTGGTTTTCACTAATGTTCAACATGGTAGGAGCCCCCTCGTAGGGGTTCACCTATTCCCCTTCAAGCCGCGTATGGTAATTCTCCACGGCCCAAAGAACCTGGATCCTATTGCTGCTGAAATAGCTAAGGTTGACGGTATAGTGGTAGCGTTGTCGAAACTGGGCTCTATAAAAGAGCTTGTAGAGAGGCTTTCCAAAGTGGGCTAGAAATGGGCGAAGAAGTTAAATAATAGAGCCATCCTTTAATGTCGAATTTTGACAATAGACGCGGCCGTTAAGGTTACCGTACTGGTTGTGTTGGCTGCGGCAATGTATTTTTCAAAATCGCTAACTCTCTCAGGGATAATCGCATCGACTCTCGTGGGTCTAGTTACAATATTCCTCGGCGGCTGGGATTGTTTCATAATCCTCTTAGTATTCCTCATACTGGGTGTTATATTCACTAAATACAAGCATTCGGAGAAGTCACCGGGTACTCTTGCACAGGAGAAAGGTGGAGTTAGGACGTGGATCAATGTTTTCGCAAACGGTGGGCCTGCAATAATACCACTAGTCTTAGAATACTTCTACGCCATGGAGGTTTTCAAGGTTTTCTTCCTTTCAGCAGTATGCTCAGCCGCATCAGATACGTTATCCACGGAAATAGGCTTGCTCAGCAAGTCTAAGCCGAGATTAATCACAGACCTTAGGAAGAGGGTTGACAGAGGTGTTTCCGGTGGAGTCACTTTACTGGGTACTCTAGCCGGGCTCCTAGCCTCTCTGACCATTGCGATAATGCCATTGGTAACTGTTGCAACTGGGCTAACAGGATTGTTTGTCAACATTAAAGATGTTCTACGCTTAATCCTAGCCAGCGCTTCTGCAGGATTCCTCGGTATGATCGTAGATAGTTTACTCGGGGCAACGGTACAGGCCCTTTACGTCTCTAAAGAAACAGGCTTGTTCTACGAGGATCCTCGTAAATGCAATGGTGAATGCATCCTGGTCAGGGGCTTTAGGCATTTCGGCAATAATGCTGTAAACTTCTCCTCCTGCTTAATTGCTGGAGTCATTGGCGCATTGATATACATGCTCTAGAGGTTTTACTGGTATATTATAAAACCGGTAAAGGTTTTTATCCACGCATCCATAACCCACTAGAGGATGATTACACTTCTATACTTGATTAGATATGCCATGAGAGACCTGTGGGGAAAGAAGGTTAGGACGGGCCTCACAGCACTAGGAATCGCAATAGGAATAGCATCGCTAGTCTCGCTATTCATAGTTTCATTGGGTTTACGTGCTAGAGTGGGTGAGAGTATAAACACTCTCCTGGGCTCTTCAATAATAGTCAGGATGAGGAATAGTGAGCCTATTTCAATATACGTCGTCCACTTGCTTAGCAATATACCCGGCGTGAAAAAGGCTGTTCCAGTTATAATAGGCTCGGGCCTTGTAGAGTCTAATAATGCTTTCATACTTGCTGTTCCAATTGATGAAATACAGTCTTTCCAAACAATCATAAACGGGTCCAGCATATCGTCACCAAGAGCATTAGAGTGTTTAATGCCTAAAGAATCAGCTACTAGGATGGGCATTTCAATAGGTTCAACAGTCAGAGTGGTGACGCAATACGCTCAGGAAGGTGTTTCATTCAAAGTCGTTGGTCTATCGGAAGTGGGTGGGCTTCTTCAAGCAGCTCTAGCTGGACCAGCATCCGTAGTTGCAGTAAGCATCGAACAGGGTGAGAAGCTTTTAAACAAGAGGGGTGTTGCGGACATGATACTGATAAGGGTAAACGATCCTAGTAATGTGAGTCGTGTTGTTAACGCTATAAAGCTTACTTATCCCAATCTTGCTGTTTCAACTGAGGAGGATGTTTTAAACCAGGCTCAGTCGATACTTAACACTATAGATGCGGTAATATTTACGATAAGCGCAATAAGCATAGTGGTTGCCGGAGTGGGTACGATGAATTCGGTGACGATGAGCATAAGGGAGAAGATAAGGGAAATAGGCGTTTTGAAATCAATAGGAACATCACCAGCACAAATACTCTTCATTTTCCTAACGGAGGGGGTTATACTCGGTTTACTAGGCGGTTTCTTAGGGTCGGTTTTTGGAATTGGATTGGGGTATGTTGTTATTAAACAAGTCCTGCCCCGAATGTTCAGGTTTGAAATAAACCTTCCCTTCATCCTCTCTCCAGAACCCTTCATAAACGGTTTGGTTATTGCAATCGCAGCCAGTTTCCTGAGTAGCCTACTTCCGTCTCTTAATGCTTCCAGAATAAGGCCTGTGGAGGCGTTAAGGTATGAGTAGCCCCGCGTTAGAATGTGTAAACGTTTCTAAAACATACATTCTGGGTAGGGACATAGAGGTTAAAGCTTTGAGAAACGTTTCCCTCAGAGTTGATAAGGGCGATTTCGTATCCATCATAGGGCCCTCCGGCTCAGGGAAGTCGACTCTGCTACATATAGCTGGGACGCTTGACAGACCGACTTCTGGAAGGGTTTTGATAGACGGTGTTGATGTGACCGAACTCAGCGAGAGCAAGCTAACAGCCTTTAGGAAGAATAAAATAGGATTCGTCTTCCAGTTTTTCAATCTAATAACCAATCTCTCAGCCATAGAGAATGTCATGCTACCGATGTTGCTTTCAAGAAGATACACGCTTAGGGAGGCTAGGCTTAAAGCCCTTTACCTCTTAAGGCTCGTAGGATTTCCCGAGGATAGGTTGAGGAATACTCCTAATAGGCTCAGCGGCGGGCAGCAGCAGAAGGTTGCAATCGCAAGAGCATTGGCAAACAACCCCACGTATATACTTGCAGACGAGCCTACTGGAAACCTTGACGTCTCATCTTCGGCGGAGATTATAGCTACTCTCAAGCTGTTAAACAGCTTCGGCAATACAATAATCATTGTAACACATAACATCGAGCTGGCTAGGGTCACTAATAAGATACTATTCATGAGAGATGGTTGTATATACGAAGAGGCGCCGAGAAGCTTCTTAGAGCATATGCCCATGGACGAGTCTACTCTCGATGCCAAGAGGAAGATTCAATTAGAAATGTTGAAGCTGGAGAGGGAAAACATTGAAAGGCTTTTCAAAAACAGGCTAATATCCAGCGAGGCTTATGAGAAAGCTTTGAAAAGCATTGAGGAGAAGGAGTTGAAGGTTAAGCAATGAAGCGTCTACTCACTCTCATAATCATAACTATTCTGGTAATGCCAAAAATAATTTTTACGTTGCCAGATGAGCAGAAAATAAAGGTAAGCGAGATAGTTACATACGTTGCCGAGGTTAATCCTCTAACTGGAAACTACACGATAGAGTATAAGTCCACCATAACGTTGAAAAACGATGGTGCGCCCGTTGGGTACCGTTTTAAACAGAGATTGTTTAAAGTAGATGCTTCAACCCTTGAGCTACCGAAGGAAGCAAGGTTCATAGGCTACTCCGGGGAATTCTGCATTGTAGAATGGAGTGTTCAAGCTAATCCGGGTATTGCAGTTTTCGAAACACGCGGTAAGCCATTATGGACACCACTAAGTATTGATGTTGACATGACGGTTGACGGCATGGAGCCAGCGTACTCTTCAGTATACGGTATTTTCTTCGTAGAAGCTAAGGAGGATAGTGTAGTAGAGTGGAGGATAAGGCTGATTAACAATAACCCGATCCTCATGGATTCCATGACAAACATTTCTTCCAAACCCCCTGTCTTCGTATCCATTTCAATAACGTTGCCCGAGAAATATTTCAAAGATATTGTCTATGACCCTCCAGTCAACATGACTAGTTTCTTGGAGAAGGATACTGTCTCATGGATCTTCATACTTAAGAAGGATGTTGAGATTAAAGTTAAGGCGATTGTAAGGTCTTTCGACGATTGGGGTACAATACCGTTAACACCAATATCCGTGTCTTTCTCGCCCATGGAGGATTCTGTTAGGAGTTCGATACTTTCCCAATTGAAATCTCTAAATATGTCCATGAGTATGATGGAGATGATCCTCCTACCCTTAGGAAATTTCACAAGCTTCATCGACATTATGAACAGCATGCTTGGAAACCTTAGCTATGCTCTAGAGACAACCGGCAATCAGACTATTATGATAAGCGATTTGTTAAAGACAATAGGCTCTCAATTGGGCTATGCAGCTTCTCAGCTTTCAGATGCCATCTCGATTTTCTCGAAAGCCATGGAGGATATTTCTAAAGTGGATTTCCAACGTATTAGACAGGTTTTAGAATCGTATAGGGAGACTGCCCCTGCTGTTTTAAACTCGACTCTCAGGGTAATCGCCGAGGCTGAGAATGACCTGTTGGAAATCAGAGGGCTTTTAATGGATTTGAGAAACAGTTTAACGGATCCTGATCAAATAGAGCTTGTGGATAATGCTATTGCGAGAATAGATAATCTTTACAACGGTTTGAAGAACTTTGAAAACCAATTGAGGACCGCGGGGTCTCAAATAGACTTATTGTTCAACAGCATCGAATCATTCATCAATATGCTTGAGGAATATCAATCTAAAGCTTTAGGAATAAGTTCCGGATTGAGCGCAGGAGTCTCAGCGCTTTCCCAGGTTTCCTCAGCATTATCTGAAGTCAGCTCAGCCCTGAGGCTTATTGGAGAGGCAAATATTATGATGGGTGGGAATATTACTAGCATAATGCCTATTCTTGAAAACGCTTCTTCAAACCTGAATAGCGTTAAGGAAGGCTTGGAGAAGAATATGACTTCTCTAAAAAGGGCTTACGACGAGCTCTCTACATTCCTAAGGTTGATCAACTACAGTGAGAATAGGATGCGGTTAATGGCTCCAGACGCTGGTTACGATGATACTCTACTCTTCAGACCAATATTGTCTGAATATGATGGTCTAACTAGACTAGAAGAGCTTCTATTCGAAAATGAGACTAGGATTGGAGTTAGAACAATCAAAGTTTTTTACAAAGGTGGTTTTCAAGGATTAATGCTGAACGATTCTAGGGTTGTAGAAGGTTTGCAAGAATTGGGTATAGAGGTCTCCGGCGATGTTATTACGATCAGCCAATTCCGCTTCCACAATGGAGGGAATATCCTAACCCTCTGGAATGGGCAGGAATTCAGCCTACTATTCTCGAACAATTCCCAAGTAGTTGTTGAAGTAGACTGCTCGATTTCAGAGGATTTGGGTGAGAGGTCTGAGGCCCTGAGCTACTCCATAATCCAACCGACTCTAGGAAAGGGTCTCAATATCGTCGTTAAACCTGGTGAAGAAACCCTGCCCTTAAAAACCGGTTTAAACATAGTCATGATCCTCCTCATCGTAGCTAGCATAGTGGCTATTATAGTACTGGTTTACGCGTTTAGAAGAAAGAGGGAAGTAATAGTAATCTGAATAATACTCCTAAAAATGCTAGGAAAGTTTATATCTTGAATTTTTAAGGCAGGATAATACGTCGGCCATGCCAATACAAGAGGTCAGTAAGATCTGGTTCAACGGTAAGCTGGTAAACTGGCATGATGCTAAGGTACATGTCCTCACACACGGCCTCCACTACGGCACCGGTGTTTTCGAGGGCATAAGGGCTTACGAGACCAAGAGGGGTACTGCAGTATTTAGACTGACAGACCATTTGAAAAGGTTCTACCGCTCAGCCAAAATATACTTCATGGAAATACCTTACTCCCTAGATGAGTTGAGGGAAGCCTGTAAAGCTGTTGTTAGAGAGAACGGTTTGAAAAGCGCTTACATAAGGCCCATAGCTTTCAGAGGCTACGGCGAAATGGGTCTCTACCCCTTAAACTCTCCCGTGGATGTTGTGGTTGCAGCATGGTCTTGGGGCACATACCTGGGTGATGAAGGAATTAGAAACGGGATAAGGGTGAAAACATCCTCCTTCAGAAGAATAGATGTTAACACCATTCCAGCAGGTGTGAAGGCAACCGGACAGTATATTAACAGTGTCCTTGCTAAGATTGAGGCTAAGATAGCTGGTTACGACGAGGCGGTGATGCTGGATTCGCGTGGCATGGTTTCAGAGGGGAGTGGGGAGAATATTTTCATGGTTAGAAACAATGTGATATATACTCCATCAACAGCATCCGGCATACTCGAGGGCATAACCAGGGATACAGTATTCCACATAGCGGAAGACATTGGTGTTAAAGTTGTTGAGAGGGATTTGACGAGGATAGACTTCTACTACGCCGACGAGGCCTTCATGACGGGAACGGCTGCCGAAGTAGTCCCGGTGATTGAAATGGACAACTATAAGATTGGAGACGGCAAGCCAGGGCCAATAACGAGGAAAATACAGGAAGAGTTCTACAAAATAGTGAAGGGAGAGTCCGAGAAGTATTCTCACTGGCTTGAAGCGGTTTAACGCTTTCTACGAAAGCCGGAGTACTCATATCATGCGCTAAAAGCTTGGCTTATCTGTCGAAGTAAGTTTTAAATAATTCAGGTTAGAAGTCATAGACTGTGTAGGCGAAATTGGAGGCTGAAAAAAGGATTTTTAAAACCATCTTCATCGCGATGACAAGCCTGCTGATGCTCGTTGTCCTACGAGTCGCCGGCCAGCCCCAGGGCTACACTCTAGTATACTCCCCGTCGCGGGCCTATGGCGTGGACTGGATGGAAATTAAGGCTGTATACGTGAAGACTGAGGGGAACAGGCTGTACTTCTACATCGAGTACTATGGGGCAATACCTAGCTCCGGAGATTATACGCGGAATATACACATATACATGGATACGGATAGGAACAATCAGACAGGCATGCCCCGTAATAAGTTGGGGGTTGACTCCTGGTTCTACTTCAACCTTCTTGGCGACAACTCCAGCGCTTATGCATGGCTTTACTACAGGTGGAACAGCACAACCAGATCTTGGTTTGGCAAAAACCTAATGCCGAACATGAAGCGGGCACCTGGATTAGACCACATGGAGATATGGGTCGACCAGCAGGACATAGGCTACACCCCAGGTGGAATGAACCTCCGTATGGAAGCATGGTCTTACGTTGAGGCTATTCCAAAGACGGAGCTTAACTACGTCGTGGGCTCCTCGGCGAAGCAGATAACCGTAGACGGTGATCCTGGAGACTGGGGGACCATGCCTCCCTTAATTTCATTCACACCCAGATCCGTAAACCCGCCTGAGATGGAGGCTTCGGGCATTTATATCGCTGATGATGCAGAAAACCTTTACATCAGGCTGGATACGAGGGGTACTCCTACGGCAAGCCTCAGCACCGGGAGCTTGGCACGCCTCCTCGCGGTATATTTCGATATTGACAACAATGATGCTACAGGATGCTTTCTTTATGGAGGGGCTGAATTCCGCATTATGGCGTATTTCTACGCTGAACCGAAGAGTAATCCTTATTTAATATGCCACAGGTATATCGGGACCGGACGGGATGAGAAATGGGAAAACGTTTCAATAGAAGGGGCTATCGGCCTCAACAGCGTCCTTGAATTCAAGGCGCCCCTCAGCTCCTTAGGGTTGAGTTCTGGGCAGACGGTCGGCATCTATGTACCTAAAACATCTTGGAATCTATATCTTTCAACCCCTGTGTTGACTTTCCTTCCCGATACTACGCCTCCAGCGATAAGCGGCGCCTCACCCACGGGAAGCCTAAACGTTCTATATGCTCCAGCGTCGGTGACCTTCAGCGTGAGGGTTGAGGACTCTGGCTCAGGCGTCAAGGAGGTTAGGCTGATAGTCGACGGCGTCTCTCAAGGCACTATGAGCAGGGATGGCGACACCTACACTAAGACGGTGAGCCTATCGGAAGGGCCTCACACGTGGAGCGTCGAGGCCGTTGACAATGCTGGCAACGCGGCGACCCAGAGCAACACGCTCACGGTTTCAAGCCTACTGATATGGTTCTTGACAATAGTGGTGGTAGTGATAATCGCTATACTGCTCGCTGTACTCTTGCTCAGAAGGAGAAGATTACCACCCCCACCTCCTCCACCGCCGCCAGCGTGAAGGATTCTTCCCTCTTTTTTATGC
>Ga0209080_1001042_pt1 | contig 15023 bp, 15 predicted proteins | sample JNZ110809AmetaG_FD_184123 | JGI IMG/M metagenome (GOLD analysis project Ga0209080, IMG submission 184123) | Hot spring microbial communities from Jinze hot spring, China to study Microbial Dark Matter (Phase II) - JNZ 110809A (SPAdes) (version 3) ...
CGTCCCCAGTACGAGAGGAACGGGACGCTGTGGCCTCTAGTTTACCGGTTGTCCGACAGGGCACTGCCGGGCAGCCACGCCGCCGCGGATAAGAGCTGAAAGCATCTAAGCTCGAAGCCGCTCCCGAAACGAGGCGGCCATTCCACGGCAGGAGACCTGGCAACAGGCCTCAGCCGTGGACGAGGGCTCCCGTAGAAGACGGGGTTGATGGAACCGGGGTGTACGCCGGAAGGCTTCGGCCGACCGGCTCAGCCCGCGGTTCCCAATCGCCCGAGGTGTCGGGTTGAAAAAGGTTCGGTGTCTGGACGAAGTTTTGGGCCTATGCGTGGTTTGTTGTTGTCTATTTTTGCATGTTTATTTCCATTGCTGCGCCCTGTTTTATTAGGGCTTTTGCGTTTTCTTCGGGTAGAACTGCTATGTCTTCTGGTTTGAATGGCCCGTATGCTCTCATGTCCACGCCAATTATCTGCGGTATCTCCTTAAGTATGCGAACAACTAGGACTCCTCTGCTTTCATTATGTCTTATCTTTGGCTTTCTGCCCTGCAGGATATCTTCCATGAGATTTTGGTACGTTTCAGCCTGAACTGATAGACTATTATATAAGCTTTCTTCCTCCTCCGTTAGTGCTGCTAAGGGAGCGATTTCTCCTCCGGTAATCAGCCGTTTAATCTTCTCGTATCTAATGCGGATTAGCTCATCTATCATTTTTCTTGCGTTTTCTTCTTCTTTCCTGAGGAGTTTACCCCTAATGCTCTCCTCATCCATCATCCGTCTCTCTTCTCGGATTCTACGCATGTAGTCGGCTAGGCGCACATAGAAATCTCTCGGCAAACTCTGCAGGGACGGGTTTTCATGCTCTTTTCTCCAAGCTTCAAAAAGCTCATCATACATTGCTATCTATCACCTCACCAGCATTTTTGCATAGAAGAAAGATTGCCGCCGAGAGTGGTAGGCTAACAGTTTGTTTCTTGAAGGGGCCGAAATCTTCATCTCCAAGCCTAAATTTTGGGGCTTCCTCAACATATATTTTAGCTTCACCACCCTTGAATGCGACGGCCTCTTTAAGTGGGTCAAACGCTTCAATCTCGCTTGCTGGAAATGAGACTTTAAGTAGACCAGTCTTTCCGTGGAGTGTTCCTGGCAATCGTATGAGCCTATGTATGTCAACCGTGACGACTGTATCTATTTTCGCTGACTGTAGGGATATGCCACGTTGTATTATCTTTCGCCATCCATTCAAGCCTAGGCCTCTCACAATATTCCATGGACCATTTGTCTTCCAGCTCTCTAATATTTCGTTTTTATTGGCGAGTATTTCGTTTATAACTCTGCTTTTCAGGCCTAATCTCTTCAAGTCTTCAGCTGTTGCCTTAAGAAGAAACTCGTATGTTCCTCTAGCCGCCCGCCCACGCCATCCAAAGTCATCTAGGTTTGGACCTACTAGTATTCTTGCTTCGCCATAGTTGATGAGCTCAAGCCCATGAAATATGGCATCTATGCCGGTTCCAGTCACATAATCAACTATTTCCTTTCTAGCCGTTGAGTCTAACTTCAAAATCTCTTCGCTTTCAACTTGAATGTGATAACCTCTATGCCCACTAAATGAGCATTTTATCTCCGAGATTGAGAAGCCTAAGTCGCCTGTTAGCATATCTATGAGTTTTATAGTTTCCACCTTAGCCGCCTCAAGACATTTCTCGCATGGCCAAGTCTTCTCATCAAAGCTCTCGCTGCCACATCTTGGGCATTTTTTGGGTGTAACTCCATTACTCGTTAAGCCGCATTTCTCACATGTCCATGTGTCGTGTATCTTATTGCATTCTGTTGGCATATGGTCTGCATCTATATCGAAGAATAGGTCTGAGCCGAGCCATCCTTTCTCATCCATCTTAGCCTCTGGCATAATATAATAGGCTGTTGAGTAATAGACATTTGATGGAACAGTTTTCCTTATAAACTCCTTAAGGAGTTCGGCTCTCATAAAACCTTTATGTCTAATCATAACATTCTCTTTGAAAATTGTGAAACCAAACTCCCTATTCTCAATGGATTTGGGAATCTCGATTCTGTCAATATTCTCGTTATAGAATTTCGAGAACATTCTATATATAAATGCTTGATTATCCATCCCCATATCATTTAGCCTTTCTCTTTAGACTTCTCGTTCTCCTTAAATAGTAGGTTAACGGATGCTTAATTCTTTTGCATAAGTCATCCATTCCTGGGCATAACCCGTGCGTCTGGAGGGTATCACATTTTGGTGGGGTATATTTTGTTCCAGAACCCCTCTCGCCAGCTATATGCTCAATTTGGTATCTGGTCATTCTCTCATTGAAATCTGAGGATTTACGGAATAAATCAACTATCATGTCCTGATTCATGCCTATTTTTATCAGAAATGATGTTAGCGTGAAACGCCCAACGTGGGGTATATGCCGTCCAGACTGCGCCGCTTCATAAAGCTGCCTTATGCATGGTGGGAAAGCATCACTAACAACTCCAACTGACGCAAGGCTTTCTGTTGGCGACTCCCTCATCTTATCTAAGTATGCTTGCCGTAGCTTCTCTAGGCGCTCAATGATTTTTTCGGGGATTAGGGAACGGGCTTTTGGGTCTATTTTAGCCTCAATATAGCGTTGAGCCTCCTCCTGAAGTAGGCGAGCAACATCATGCCTGGATAGATGCACTTCACCCCTTAAAACTGGCCTGTTTACGAGCTTCCAATCCTTTTCGTGGCTTAGCGCTGATATATTCCGTAAATAATCTATGAAGTTTAGTGCAAAATCAAACTTTACAAGGCCGATTTTTTCACCAGGAAATCTTATTCTCCAGCCGAATTTTTTCGCCACCTCAACTATTTTTTCCTCGCTCTCTTCTTTAAGCAGCTCATAGGCTCTTCTAGCCTCTGCCAGCGCATAACGCTTCTTAACATACTCATTGGCTAGGGCAGAAACGAGGACTATTGCTACTGGAAACGATATTATCTCTATGTCCTCGCTATACTCGCGTGGGTTAAAGCTGACTTTAGGTGGGTTAGTTGTTAGGGCATCAATTATTCTCTTCTCAGCCCTATCAAGTATAGGAGCGTAATTTTCATCCAAAAGATTCTCTATCCTAAAATCCAGTCTCTTAACGTACTCGGAGGCCTCTGGGATAAATGGGTATTTGGCTATATCGCTTAGCGTCAGTGTACTGTGCTCCATCCCCTCAAACCCGCTAACCTAAATAGCTCTACTCAACTTCTATCCTCGGAGCCAGCAGATACACGAGCTTTCCATCATATCTCTGCCTAAAGTCTAAGCGTATCGGCATGTCCGTCGAAAATTCTAATGTTACAATGTCGGACGTATCAGAAGCTGCCTTAACTATTTCTGTGAGATAGCTTAGGCTGAATGTTGCCTTAGATGGCTCCTTAGCCTCTATAGATATGAGTGCATCACTTCCCTTTCTTATTTCTATCTTAGCCCCGGCCACATCCCCCTTAGCGCTCATTATGAGATTCTCGCCGTCAGTTTCTATACGGATGTTATCGCTCACTAAAGCCGCATCTTCAAGAGTCTCATGAAAGTCATCTGTTGTTAGCGTTACTTTAGCATTAAACGATAATTTTGGTTCAGGGACATCCTCCTCGCTCGCTTCTAAGGTCGGCATATTAAAAGTGCGCGTATATCTGCCCTTTATTTTGATGAGAAAGTGCCCGGTCTCCTCATCCAAAGATAATTCGATGGTGTCGTCTTTGCTGGCTCTCTTGAGGAGCTTTAGGAGCTCACTTAAGTTAACGCAGACTTTAGATTCCTCATTGGCTTCGTATTCGTCGAAGCTTGTCTTGCGCATCTCGAAATCAACCATGGCTACACGTGATGGGTCCATAGCCCTAAGCTTTATTCCATCCGGTCCGATGTTGAATGTTGCCTCATCGACTATTGTGGAGATCGCGTTCAGTACGCTTTTGAAGGTTTTTGTATCTGAAATCTTCATTCTAAACAAGAAGCGAAACCTCCCTGTCATCCACTTTCAAATACCTATACTACACCTCTATTACTCTTAAGCCCATTTATACTTTATCACCACCAAACAAGCGGTGCAGGAGGAGACAGCTATATCTCAGAGGACCATAAATAGGACAAGTTCGCTTAAAATATTCATGAACGAAACTCAAAAATTTATCCATAAATGTAAACTTGAAGACCAATATCCAGCCTATGAGTATTCTCTGAACGTGTAACCGCACTTAGTGCATCTAAAGAATTGCGTTGAGGACTCATCAGCACCCCTAGTTTGCACCTGCCAAACATACGCAAGGTTATTTCCGCACTTCGGACATTCAACCGTAACCACTGGGAGGGTTTTAAGTTTCTGCTCTCTCTCACCAATTACAACAATGTGGTCTTCAGGTTTAATCTCCATAACTCTTCTGCTCGGGGATAATATTGGGGCTTCCACCTGCTTCTCGTATCCACATTTAGAGCAGACTAGGAGAAACTCCTTCAAATCTTTTTTGCGTTTTAACACTAATCTGGTCCCGCAGTTTGGACAGAATTCTATCAAAATTTCCTCCTCACGTCACTCTTGTTCTCAATCCTCTTTAATAGAAGAGACTTTTAAACTTTCCTCCATAAATCAAATATTTCAGTATCCTTTCCCCTACTAAATCATGAAGTGTTACTGGAAATGGGGAAGGAGATGAAGATTATATCTATATCTGTTGGCTACTTGCTCACAAACTGCTATATAATCGCCTGTGAGAGAACGAAGGAGGCTCTGGTGATAGACCCGGGCTTAAGTGCGAATGAAGCCGAACGCCTCTTTAGGGAAATAATGAAGTATTCTTTGCAGGTCAAGTATATAGTTAACACGCACGGTCATATGGACCATATTAGCGGAAACGCCTTGGTTAAAGAGAGAACCGGGGCTACTATAATGATTCATGAATATGATGCGGATATGCTAATAAACCCGATGGAAAATCTATCTGGGATTATGGGGTTATCCGTTATTTCTCCACCTCCGGATTTAACCCTCAAGGATGAAGATAAGATAAGAGTTGGGAATCTAGAGATTGATGTTCTTCATACCCCCGGGCATACCCCAGGAAGCATATCACTCTACTGTAGAAGTGAGGGGGTTGTTTTTACTGGCGATACTCTTTTTGCCGGCGCCGTTGGCAGAACAGATTTTCCAGGCTCCTCTCATAGAATGCTTATAGAATCCATTAGGGAGAAGCTGCTCATTCTGCCAGATGAAACCATCGCGTATCCGGGGCATGGTGAAGCAACGACAATAGGTAGGGAGCGCAGATGGAACCCCTTCTTAAAATAGTATCTCACGCGGATTAAGTATATTGTTTGGGTCGAAGACCCTTTTTATCCCCCTCATTATCTCCATGTGCTTCTCACTTAAAACTAAACTTAGATTTTTGAATCTCAGCTTTCCAATGCCGTGTTCGCCAGTTATAACGCCACCTAATTTAACAGCCGCACTATAAATTTCATTCTTTATAGCATCTGCCATATCCATGTCCTTCATTCCCTCCTTCATTATGTGAACATGCAAATTTCCATCTCCGGCATGTCCATAAGTTGGCAGATAGACGCCATATTTAGCGGCTATTGCATCAACTTCGTCCATCAATTTCTCTAGGCTGTTTGGTGGGACCGTCACGTCCAGTATGTCTATCATGTCCGGTTTGAGAGCCGTGTAGATATTGCTTCTTATCCTTAAGATTCTATTTTGCTCTTCAGGGGCTTCCGCAATCATAATATCTATGGCGTTGTTGGATTCGCATATCTTCGATAACTCTTCGCATGCGAGCAAAACCTCCTCCTGGCTTACCCCGTCCAATATTATTATTAATTGTGCGAAACCCTTCTGAACAGGCCAATTATCATTTAGGTGCTCGGCAGCCTTCATTATCTCCTTTAGCTGGACATACTCTATTGCTAGGGGTATTACACCAGACCTCAATATTTGTGGAACGGTTCTCATCGCATCTGAGCGGCTATTAAATGGAATTATAAGGGTAACCATATACTTGCTCTTCGGGAAAAGTCTAATTACAGCCTTTGTTATAACGCAGAGTGTTCCCTCACTTCCAATTATAATCTGCATCAAATCATATCCAGTATTATTTTTTAGGAGCTTACCGCCTAGGGATAGAATATCACCGGTTGGGAGAACAACCTCTAGGCCCCTAACATAGTTTCTTATAACGCCATATTTTATGGCCCTTGCCCCACCAGCATTTGTTGCGATTAAACCACCTATTTGAGCCCCCTCATCACCAGGGTGAGGCGGAAAGAATAGCCCAGCATCCTCAGCGGCTTTAATCAGGTCACCTAATGTCGCTCCAGCTTCTGCAACGGCCATTAAATTCTCTCTATCAACCTCAATTTTATTCATGCGCTCAAGAGAGAGTATTATACCGGGTTTCGTTGGGATTGAGCCGCCCACAAGCCCTGTTCTTCCACCAACGGGGAAAACTGGAATCTTCATTTCATTTGCAATCTTAAGAATCAATGATACCTCGCTGGTGGATGATGGCTTAACAAGTATGAGGTTGTCGGCCGGTTTAGGTCTTATAGGTTCTGGCGTTTCATCCTTCAAATAGCTCTCTATAAAATCGCGCTGTGTTATAACCCATCTCTCGCCAACTATCCTTTCAATCTCTTCAGCGACATCTAAAAGGGCATTATTATGAAGCGGCATATCTTATCCCACACCTCTGGCCCTTTTCAATTCACGTATTAATGGCGGAATTATCTCATATAAATCTCCTATCACATAATAGTCTGAGAAGTTTATGATTGATGCGGATGGATCTTTATTTACGGCGATTATTATGTCGGAGTCTCTCATCCCAAATAGATGCTGTGGTGAACCAGATATCCCAAAAGCTATGTAAACCTTCGGCTTAACCGTGTTTCCACTAAAGCCAACCTGATGTTCTCTACCTATCCATCCAGCATCGACAAGTGGTCTGCTCGCGCCGACAACTCCACCCAAAAGATTGGCTACTTCCTCTATGAACTTGAGGTCTTCCGGACTCTTCAGCCCCCTGCCAGCAGCCACTATTATATCCGCCTCAGAAAGATTTACCCCGCTAGCGCTAACCCTATCCAAAATCTCTATACCGCTATTCTCTAAAAACTCAGTTTCCATCCTCACTATTTCACCCGTCCTATTTGGGTTTCGGCTTAAAGGCTTCATCATCCTATATCTAACAGTCGCCATCTGCGGCCTCGTCCTAGTCCTTATCTGCGCCATGATATTACCGCTGAAGGCCGGCCTAATCTGCACTAAATTCCCCTCATCATCCAAATCTAGGTCGACGCAATCAGCCGTTAGGCCGGTTCTTAATGCTGCCGCTATTCTGGGTGCTAGGCTTCGTCCCATCCTAGTTGCGCCAATCAAGAAGATGTCGGGTTTCACCTCATTAACCAATTTAACAATATTATGCTTATACCTTATAACATCAAAGTTCTTTAAGGATGGATGATCGAAGAGGTAAACTCGGTCAGCGCCATAATAAATCAGCTCCCTAGATTTTTCCTCAAGACCGAAGCCTAATAAAACGGCACAAAGCATCTTATTAAGCCTATTAGCCAGCTCCCTACCTTTACCGAGCAGCTCATAAACAACATTATGTATTTCGCCATTCTCCTGCTCAGCAAAAACTAAAACACCACACTCACTTCCCACAATAATCCCTCATCCTAAAATTTTATTCTCTCGGAGAATATGCACAATCTTTGCGGCTATCTCCTCGGGAGAGCCAGATATCATCTGCCCCCTTCTCCCACCAGTAACTGGTGTGAAAACCTTAATTACGCGGGTCGGAGAGCCCTCAAAACCAAAATATTTTTGGTCAGCAACCTGAGAGAGGTCATCATAGGTCCATATTGTTATTGGAGCGCGCATAGCCTTCAGCTTATCTCTCAATGTTGGTAGGCGCGGAACATTAATATCCTTAGTTACTGTTATTAGTGCTGGCAAACTAAGCTTGAGTATGTAATCGCTCTGCTCCATCCTCGCCTTAACAACAATCCACTTGGCATTTATCTCTCGAATCTCCTCAACATATGCGGCGTGTGGTATACCAAGAAACTCCGCGACCTCTGGACCAACTTGCGCCGTGTCGCCGTCAACCGTTTTTTCACCACAAATGACTAGATCGAAGGCTCCAAGCTTTTTTATGGCTGTAGCTAGGGTGTAAGCTGTCGCCAGCGTGTCGGCTCCAGCAAATCTTTCATCTGAGAGAAGTATGGCTTTATCAGCACCCCTTGCGAGAGCGTCCCTAAGCATTTCGATGGCCTGCATTGGACCCATACTTATCGCTGTCACTGAACCGCCAGCCCTCTCTTTTATTTGAACTGCCGCCTCTAGAGCATTTAAGTCGAAGGGGTTCGTTACGGCACCAGCGGAACTTCTATCTAGGCGGCCCTTTTCATAGTCGAAACGAACCTTCTCTATTTCCGGAACCTGTTTCATAAGAACTATTATGTTCAAGATATTGCACGCTCCATAAAGGAGACTTCCGTAACATGTTTTCAGTAAGCCTTAGCCACGTAAACAACCCGTCTGGCCGTTCGCTCACATATTATGCAGGGTTTCTCGGGTTTCTCCTCAACATCAACCCTGTAACCTCTTATTTCTCCGCCGGATAGCTCCCTAATCTTTTCAGCGCATTCTATATTCTCACACCAGCAGACCCTAGCAATCTTTCTATTTCTAATTATCTCGCCAAGAGAATTCATATCAGAGGCGTCAATAATGAGCTCCTTAAGGGTCTGCTGACTTCTCTCCTCAAGATTCTTCGCCACCTCATTAAACATCTCTTTAATAAACCGAACCGTATCCCCAAAATTAACAACCCTCCTCCTCAAGTTAACCCTATCAACTAGAGTTATCTTACGCTCCCTTTGGTCTCTCGGACCAACCTCAATTCTAACTGGCACACCAAACATCTCCCAATAATAGAATTTCTCTCCAGGTGTTTTATCATCTGAATCGTCTAGGTGAACCCTTATACCCTCATTTTTAATCATCTCGTAAACCTCTCTAGCATAGGCGTTCACCTCAGCAGTCGTCCCCTTATAGACTATTGGGATTATGATTACCTGTATTGGCGCAATATCTGGTGGAAGAATAAGCCCATGGTCATCGCTGTGCTGGGCAATTATGGCCGCGATAACACGGCTCACACCAAAACCGTAGCATGTTTGAACAACATTCTTATGCGTCCCATCAACATCCTCATATGTTATATTGAAGGCTTTCGCAAAGTTCTCACCGAGATTATGCACGGTGCCAATCTGATTCACCCTTCCATCTGGATTCCATGCATCAAAAGCTATTGAATAAACTGCCCCAGCAAACTTATCAAAGTCTGGGCGCCTAAGTATTAGATAGCTTAGGCTAAGGCGCTTAAAAACATAATTATAGATTTCTATAGCCTCCCACACTTGTTTCTCGGCTTCCTCCCAACTTCTATGAGCTGTATGGGCTTCATTCCAAAGAAACTCGCGCATCCTTAGAAGGGGCCTAGTAGCCTTAGTTTCATACCTATAGACCGCAACGCTCTGATACACTTTAAGCGGTAGGTCAGCGTGCGACCTAATCCATAAAGCGAACATTGGATACATGGCGGTCTCAGACGTAGGTCTTAAAAGTAGCTTCTTGTCTAGCGTTCTCTCACCAGCATGCGTGACCCAAAAAACCTCGGAACTGAAACCTTTAATGTGTTCCGACTCTTTGACAAAGGCATCCTCTGGTATAACTACTGGGAAGAGCATGGGAACGTGTCCGGTTTCATCGAGCTTTTGCTCTAGAATCTCCAGTATTCTCTTTATTATCCTGAAGCCCCAGGTTTTGTATACCGCGAAGCCCTTAACTGGATATCTATTATCGAGAATATCCGCGTTGAAAATTATATTATCGAACCACTCACTAAAATTCTCAAACTTCTTCATGGGCTTCTTCCATCACCATTCCGCTATCGCCTAATTAACTAAATGAGGAAATCTATAAATTTTTCATTAGGTTTTTAGGTCTCTATTCACAAAGTAATTTTCTGAGGGATTTGGGAAATATGAGCGAACTTAAATATGAAGATATGCTTAATGAGGCGTATGAGCAGCTCCCGGCAGAAGTTTTTAGATACGAGAGACTTGAGGTTCCAAGAGCCTCGTGCACAACATTCGGTTCGAGGACGATACTGAATAATTTCAAGGAGATATGCGATGTTTTAAATAGGGACCCAAACCACGTTCTGAGATACTTATCTAGGGAGATGGCAACCTCAGGCGCTATTGAAGGTTCAAGAGCCATCTTTCAGGGGAAGTTTGAGTGTGAAACCATAGATAGGCTTGTTAGGCGCTATATGGATGAGTTCGTCACATGCCCAATATGTAAGAGACCTGATACAAAAATTATTAAGGAGAAGAGACTAAATTTTCTGGTGTGCGAGGCTTGCGGTGCAAAGTCTCCCGTTAGGCGCATATAAATAAGTAGTGAGGAATAGAATTGGAGGTATATGTTAAGCTCACGAAGTGGGGGCGGCATACACTCCTAGCCATATGCGACAGCGACATACTTGGAAAAACATTTAGGAAAAACGGCGTAGTCTTCGAGATTAAAGAGGAATTTTATAATGGATATAAGACCGACATAGAGGAGGCGCTAGCATTAATCGAGCAATCGACTATAGTCAACCTCTGCGGCCGAAACATAGTTAAGAAGGCAATTGAAAGAGGCTATGTCCATCCTGAAGCAATTTACGAAATCTGTGGAGTCCTCCATGCGCAAATAATGAAAATGTAAGACATTAGCACTAACCATTTTATGGGAGGATTTTGGAATGAACAAGGATGAGAAAAGAATAATTGGTCTACTAATACTCCTACTTGGCCTGACAACTCTAACAGCTGGCCTCATAACAAACCAAATAGGCTATATAATAGAGTTCATGAAAAAAATCTTCGAAGCATCAATAGCAGGGCTACCATAAGACCACTTTACATTTTTGGCTTTTAATAGTGAATTCTTCTGGCTTAGAACTCTAATAGCAAATGAAAAATGGAGCTTATAATGAAGAGCTTTCGAGACGTCAACATAGGACCGCTTTAAGGCAACTCGCTCCTACTTCCCTATGCTTCTTACATAAGCCTATTAATAAACAGATTATTTGAATCCATGCCACATCTCGGTAACGAGATTTAATGCATCCTCCCTAGAGACCGCCCTTGGATTTCTTTGAATTAGACGCGTGAAGGTTAGCAGTTTATTAGCGATTTTCTCTATGTGGCTCTCTGGCACACCTATATCCTTAAGACTTTTAGGCATATCAAGTTCATCTAAGAGTTTGAGGAGTTTATTGAGAATCATCTCACCTAACTTTTCATGGCCCGCTTTAATATCTTCGGGAAAACTCATCGCTTTGGCTATCTCTGGAATCTTACTTAATATTGCTGGCATATTAAATTTGAAGGCGTAAGGCAGGGATAAGCCGCATGAGACTCCATGTGGCACTTTATATGTTACTGAGAATGAGTATGCGAGGGCATGTCCTAAACATACCCATGAATTTGAAAATGCCAGGCCAGCCATCAATGAGCCCATACTCATGCTCACTCTGCTCTCAACACTACCATTAATGCTTGCTTTCGGCAGGCATTCAATTATCATCTTTATAGCTTTGAGGGCCAACGCATCCGACAATGGGTTAGCGGTAACTGCCATCATAGCCTCAAGTGCATGGCTTAGTGCATCCAAACCTGTTGAGGCTGTTAGCTTTCGGGGCATACTATAAGTTAATTTAGGGTCTACAATCGATACATCACTCAACATGTATGGGCTTATTATTGCCGATTTAGTCTCCTCGTCCGTTAACGTCACCACAGCAACCATAGTGACCTCTGAGCCCGTTCCAGCAGTCGTTGGGACGAGAATCTTCGGCAACCCTGGTTTCTTAATTAGATCTACACCTACATATTTCCTCATTGAGCCAGGATTTGTGGGAGCTATGGATGCAATCTTGGCCATATCTAATACGCTTCCTCCACCAACACCAACAATAATATCGTATTTACCGTTTCTAGCAACCTCGGCCATCTTTTCAGCCATTTCCATACTCGGCTCGGTTTCAATATCGCTAAAAACCTCAACCGTCAAATCCTCCTCTAGGAGGGCTTCTTCAATATCTTTTGTAATACCAAGGCGCCGCAAATTATCATCTGTGACAAGCAGAGCTCTATTTCCGCCAAGCATCCTAGCCTCTAAACCAACCCTCCTCGAAGAGCCAATCCCAAAAACTATCTTCTTAGGAAACTGGAAAGTGTAGGTTTTCCCTACAATAGCAGTTAAATCCATAATGTAACTACACTTTTCATCCAAGAGATAAAACCTCCAACATGGTTTCTAACCATCTACCTAAATATTTTTGTTTAGGGTGGGAGCGGCTCCTCACCATCAATTCTAATGTCTATGATGGTTGTCTCGCCATTCCTTACATTTTTTAGTCCATCCTCAAACGCTGGTCCAATCTGGCTCAGCCTCTCAACACTTATTCCATGAGCACCAAAAGCCTCAGCAATATCTGCAAAACATGGATTTTTCAAGTTGACGGAGATAAATCTCCCACCATAGAGGCCCTTTTGTTGGTGCTTTATTGTGCCTAGGGCTCCATCATTAAATATGCATATTAATATAGGCGCATTCTCTTGAATCGAAGTTGCAATCTCATGCATACTCATATAGAAGCCTCCATCACCACATATGGCAACAACATCCCTATTAGCTCCTCTGAGGGCTAATCTGCACGCTATAGCTGCTGGTATAGCGTAACCCATCGGTCCAAAGCAGCCGGACTGTATCCATGTATGCGGCTCATAAATCTCTAGGAATGTGGAAGCCCACATCTTATTATTTCCAGCGTCAAGAGTGAATACAGTTCTTCTATCACATATTCTTCGAATTTCAAGGCAGAGACTCTGTGGTTTTATTGGAGACTCTTCTGAAAAAATCTTCCTATACGATTGGGAACTCTTCCACTCCTCCCTACTTATCTCTATGAATTTAAGCCATTCCCCACGTCTATCTCTTCCTAGATAACTCAATTTTTTCGCCCTCTCTAATAGCTTGGATAAAACCTTTTTAGCATCGCCCACAATTCCTATTTCAGCTTTGTAATTTCTGCCAATAATCTCGGGGTCTATATCGACATGAATTAATTTGGCGTCTGGATTAATGTTACTCCAGAACCTAGTGCTTAAAGCCGCAAACCTACACCCAACAGCTAATATTACATCCGCCACAGCCATAACCCTATTACTAAAGGAGGATGCATGAACCCCAATTCTGCCAACAGATAATGGGTGATCTTCTGGAAATGAACCCCTACCGTTAAAGGTTGTGGCAACCGGAATACCTAGGAGCTCTGAAAGTTCCTTAAGCTCCTCATAAGCCTGACTAAAGTAGTGAACACCGCCGCCGGCTAAAATAACTGGCCTAGAGGATTCAATAAGGAGCTTAAGGGCCGCCTCTATGGCCTGTGAGTCGCCGCAGGGTTTAGGCAAAGAGAGAACGTGTGAGACCTCCCTCGAGATCTCCTCTTCATTACAGTCTAAATGCTGGTTCTGGACGTCCAGTGGCAGATCGATGTGCACTGGTCCGGGCCTACCGTTTATGGCGATTCTCAGAGCTTTACTTAGAACCTCAAGGGTCTTTTCCGGTTTAATTAGCATTGTAGACCACTTAGTTATGGGTGAGAAGAGAGCGACATGATCGATTTCTTGGAAGGCCCCTTTACCCAGATGGTTTAGAGGCTGCTGCCCGGTAAGAACAATTATTGGTGTGCTGTCAGTCCATGCTGTTGCGACGCCGGTCAATAGATTTGTGGCACCCGGTCCACCCGTTCCATCGCAAACCCCTATTTTACCAGTGAACTTCGCGTATGCATCAGCCATGTAGGACGCTGATTGCTCATGTCTAACAAGCACATGTCTTATCGACGAGGAGAAGAGAGAGTCATAAAGTGGGCATGTTTGGGAGCCAGGTAAACCAAATATGAAATCTACACGAGCCCTCTCCAGAAACCTAATGATTATCTCCGCAACCCTCAAATCCACCACACTCAACCTCAAAAATCCGAATCATACCCCTTCTCAATTTAAGTATTCGCTCAAAGCGATCTTGAAACTCAAACCTATAATTTTAAAGGATCTGGAAGTCGAAAACTATTTTCTTACAGCAGTATTTATGCAAAAATTAGTCAGCTATGTTCCTTAAGTGATGAGCGTATGGACCGATATAAGCAGATACGAAAACTTTTTTTGATGAAGTTGTCAAATTCAAAGGTTGTAGGGCTAAAGCGCATGCGTTCTGTGATGATGAGGATGAAGATCATCATTGTTGTTTTAAAGGCTATTTCTTTCCATTATTGTAGCGAAGAAATTTAGCTCTGAAATGTAAAGTTCATTCAAGTTTCTATCTAAAGAGTTCTTTTCTTCCGGTTAATGCGTAGATCAATGATTCGCAGATGTACGCTGCATGGTCCGCTATTCTCTCGAAATACCGTACTATAAGCGTGCTCGAAATGATTATTCTACTTTCAACGTTTTTCTCCTCTATTATTCTATCGAGGAAATTGAAGTATAGTTTGTCAACCTCCTTCTCCATCTCAGTTATGCTTCTGGCAGTTTCTATATTCTTGCCCTTCAGGGCTTCTATGCTGATCTTCATCATAACTAGAACTTTCTCCCCCATCTCCATAGTATATGCGCGTATCCACTCTATGCTCTCTTTCAGCCCACCGAAGCGCTTATTGAGGTAGGATATATCTAGCGCATATCTTCCAAAGCGGGTGAAATCATAAGATATTTTCATGTAGGATTTTACTGCGCGTAGATCTGATGCCACTGGCTGAAACCTCGCGATAATTTCAAAGGTTTTATCCTCAACATGTTCAGCCAATATAACCAGCATATCAGATATTCCTTGTATCTTATGATATAGGTCTCCGCCGCGG
>Ga0209080_1001044_pt1 | contig 14998 bp, 15 predicted proteins | sample JNZ110809AmetaG_FD_184123 | JGI IMG/M metagenome (GOLD analysis project Ga0209080, IMG submission 184123) | Hot spring microbial communities from Jinze hot spring, China to study Microbial Dark Matter (Phase II) - JNZ 110809A (SPAdes) (version 3) ...
TGCCTCTGAAAACGACTATCATAACTGTTTATGAACTGTTGAAAGGTGCATCGTCATCGTCTAAGCCTGTTGAAAACCTAAGGTTGGTTAGAGATCTGCTTTCCAGTCTTTCAATATTAAACCTAACCTATGGCTCATGTGAGGAGGCTTCAGAAATATATGCTAAACTCAGAAGTAAAGGCTATACCATAGGAGAATTCGACATTCTCATAGCTCCTTTAGGCTATGGAGAAGAGGATTTGAGCCATAGTTTTCTCGGCTTCCAAAATGTCATATTAGCTTCAAAAATAATGGTTTAAAGGTATTGTTTTATGGAAATTTAGCCTCATAGGTAAAAAGAGTTGCAAAGGCTCAGAGCCATTGTTAGATGCTTAATCAACTTTCAGCCTTTCTAGCTTTTTTAAATATTGCATCCAGCACTTCGTTCGCCTCGACTTCACTCTCAGCCCCTATGACGTGCGAGTGGTCGGATAGCAACCCCACCGCATACGTCTTCCCCTTGTAGTTTAACCTAATATAAACAACTGGACCACCGTCACCCTCGAACTCAGCGGCGAGCTTTCCACTGCGAGTTGACCTTAGCAATGCAGATACAGACTTAAACTTCGTTGCGCTGGTCACATCCCCGCCCAGGAGCTTGGACGGGTCATCTACCTTTACCACTCTCTTCACGGAGACCAGAGTGTCCACCTCGGATGTGGACTCTATCTACTCGGAGATATAAATTTTGCTCAGCCCATAAAAAACCATCTATAAGGAATCTCAACCCCGTATGTGGTCCTCTATCTACACTCTAATGCTTATTAAGGAGATTCATCAGGTTACGTAACCGATGGAGCAATTAAAAACGCTATTTAAAACCTATGAGAACAAGGATTTGACGTTGGATGAAATACTGAAAGGCGACAGCCTAAACAGTATGCTTCCGCCATACAGTAGAAGGTTTATAGAGGATGAGGCTAGCCATAGGTTTGGAAAATGGCTATCCAAAAAAGGGAAGAATTTCGATAAGTCGGCACAAGCGAGGATGGAAAGTTTTACGCTGGTCAAGGTTCACGCTGAGGAGCTGGTTAGGTATGTATGTAGCGTTTATGGGTTGGCTGGGGGTAAAGCTTTAAGTCTCCATGCGTTTGCGACTAGAATTCTTAAAGTCTTAGCCACTAAAAAACCGATGGAGTGGGAGAATCTGTTGAAAATTGAAGTAGAGTCATGGAATAAACGGTTTGAAACGGATTCGAGAGTCCTTAAAGTCGTGGCTATAGTGGTGGCTAAAGCCTATGCTAGCCTTGTTCTGAAGGCTTAGAGGGTCCAGCACCTAAAAACTATATAAACATGAGAGTAGAGCTGACGTGCGTCGTTCAATCCATGAGCCTATTTAAAGATGAGAGATGGGCTTACACCCTAGCCTCATACTCCAGGGTCTAGAGCTTCGGCGAGGTATAAGCCCAATAGCCTAGCTAGTCGTTCACTAGGGTTTAAGAGGGCTAAGATAGAGCTTAAAGTCCCTTTGAAGTCCGTTCGTGAAGCCAGCATATTGGCTATTATGGATTTTATGAGTTTAAAGACCCCTCTACTCGCATAGGAGCCTAACGATTGAATTCTATAGGTGTATTCTTTAGGTCCAATCATTTTTGGTGTTTTTGAACTTTAAAACTCCATGTTTATAGCCCTCTTCATAATAGGCTGAAAGCCTCCTCCTCGGCTCAGCCCTTTTACGTATGGTTTGATGAGGTATGGGTATGTTGTGGTTTTCAAAAAACAGTTGGGCTTTACAATTTTGGGCTAAGAGTCTGAAGGCTTTAGGCTTTATGAAACTATGGCTTATTACTATTAGTAGAGTATCAGAGCCTTCAGCCATAGCCTCGTTTAACGCTTCAAGGTCCCTTTGGATATGGCTAAGCTCTAGAGATAAGCACTTTCGAGTGATAGAAAACATTAACATTCAAACTTGGTGATACCTCTTCCATAAAAGACCGCTTGAATGCCTAGTGAAAAACGGTGTTATACGGACATTTTCCATTTTTCTGAGGGCAGGAGTATGGAGAAAATCCATAGAAAAAATTATGGAAAAACCTAGGGGGGAGAGTTTAAAAGTACTAGTGAACTATTTAGATTTGGGTGGCTCTTCAATGCCTAAGCCAGGCTATTCTGTTTAATCGTCTCGGACGAGGTAAAGCGTGCGTTAGAGGCGTCTGCTCGAAGCGAGGAATATAGGTCAGTGAATCAGCTTCTGAAGGCATGGATTGAGGTCAACCCTGGGGTATACCCCAGTTTAGAGTTTGAAAAAATAAAAGGTCGTTATAATGAGGACTTTTATGGAAATTTAGTAGCCCGGGGGAGATTCGAACTCCCGTCGGAGGCTCCAAAGGCCTCCATGCTTGGCCGCTACACCACCGGGCTTCAACTTTAAATTAAATTCTTAAGGAGATTAATTAAGATTTAGTTTGCTTAAAGAAAAAATGGGGAATTATCCGATTAACCTTGTAACGTTATATTATTGGCCTTGGCAGTATTATCCATGCTAATACGCTGAGTGTCAAGACTTGTAAGACTTCTCCCAGTATTACTCCCGACGCGAATGGTACGACTTTCTCCTCGTACAGTTTACTCCCGCCTATTCTAAGAACGAGGTTTTTAACGATCAATGCTACTAGTATTGGAACCCAGGCTCCCCATAGGGAGACGCCCCAGGCCCATGAAACGGGTACAACTATGGGGTCTGGGAACCATAGGAGCTTTGTATATAGGTATCGTCCTACTATCACTATGAGAAAACCTATAAGTAGGTGTATAGTGGCCTCTGAGATTGGTACATCAACAGGTCTATACCAGAAGTTCCACTGAATATCTCCTTGGAAGTCTCGTAGTTCATATCCAATCCTCCTGGCGCCAAAGAGACCTGGAAGTATGGCTATTCTGCAGAGTAGGTAGACGAATAGAGCTGGGAAAAGCGAGACTATTATCAGCTTAAAGACGTCTTTAGTGTTTATCCTAGCGAGGTCAGCCATTTTATAAGATAGAACCGACGCATAGAATGCTGAGCCGAAGCCCGCGGCCGCGTAATGTCCAATATGCTCCCTGCTCAGCAGAGGGATGAGAGCATAGTCTACAGAGTTTATTTCAGGTAGTAGTTGTGTTGGCCAAGCCATGGTTCTTATTATAGCTGGTGTAAGGTCGTAGCACGGCTCGTAGGCGAATCCAACTCTTCCCCAAACCATTCCAGTAACTATCCAAGTTACAACTCCTGCGAATGGAACTACGAAAGACAGCCATGGGCTTAACCCTGTGTACATGAAGAAGACCATCATAAGTATGAAAAATGCAATAACCATTATCCAAGAGCTTCTGTAAGATATGGGTTCTCTACTCTCAACCTCGCTTCTGCGGAGTCTTCCGAATGCAGCTCTCAAGGTTTCAGCTATGTAGTGTCTCTCGTAGATGATCATGGAGATGAATATTCCAATCATAGCGCCTGTACTAACAACTGAGATCTGAATCGGTGGACTGACATAGGGGCTTGGAGCACACCAGTTTCTACCACAGAAGTCGTACTGCGTCATCTCGGTGTAGTATCCAGCTGCATAAGAGGCGAATACTGCTATTTCAAAGACCAGCAGGTAGAATAGTATGCTGAAGAGGTAGTGTATCGGTATTATAAGCATAAACGCCCAGAAAGTCGGATGTTTGTTTATGCCTAAATGCCATGGTATTCCCGGAGGTGCAAACCAATGTGAACCGGGGCCGCAGGTATTGGTCTTCCATGAGTATATGTCTGGAAACCATGGGAACATATACGTCGCACCTATTGGTAGGCAGAGTATAAATCCCGCAAGAAGACCTATGAGAAATATTGTTCTTGTAGGCCATTCTCTTTTCCTTATGTTTTCAACGTTTACTAGACATGTGTGATACACCAGAGTGTAGGGGAATGGTACTTTCTCGATTTCAATCCACTCGCGTCGGAAGATATTGGCTATACCTATGGTAATGCAGGAGAATATTCCAAACATGAAGAAGCGCCACATAATCGCTGGGAGTATAGCGTTCCAGGGTAGTAGCCCTAAATCTCCAACCCCATTGATTAGCGGTAGAGCGGCCTCTGTTGGAAGCGTTACAAACTCAGGTAAATATCTACCGAAGGATTCTGAAATCGCATACCTACTCAGAAGATATGCTTGATCGTTGCTTCCTACAACTCCCCCGATCATCGAGCAAGAGACTAGTGTAACGAAGAGGTAGGCTAAGTTTTTACTTGTAAGATACTTTCTCATGCCCGGGATTTGATTGAGAGCCATAATCACAAGTAGAGCTACCATAGGCCAGCCTGGGAAGTCTCCACCAGTCATCATTATTGGAGAGCCTAGGCTTTGTGCACATCCCAGTGGTGCTGGTAGTAGAGGGCCTTGGAAGCTTATGATAAACGCTAGTATTACGCTTATAATCGCACAGATTGTTAGAGTTGTCGGTTTAATCAGTTCTGCTTCATAGCTTTTTTCAACCAAGAAAACACCATTATATTTAATGTATGCATTCTTTTTAAAAATTTCTCCTACTCTCCACCGTTTAAGACACTTTTAAGATATTTCTTGAAGATTCCTAGAAAGCGTTTAGCGTCTTCAGTTTTAGTGCGTCTTCTAAATTCTCTAGCTATCAATGCTATAAGCCCAGGATGTGAAACGGCCTCTAATATGGCTAGAAGCTTTAAGGCGGCTAACTTCCTATAGTATTGGAAGTCTACGATAGATCCACCGTGCTTCTCATAGGAGTCTATAAATGCCTCTGAAAGCTTCTGACTAGTTCTCCCAGACATTCTATCTTCGAAATCTAGGAAGTTGAAAGCATATGCAACGTCGAAGGTAGGTTCAGCTATCTCCGCGCCCTCCCAGTCGATTACATAGGCTTCACCGTTGCTGTAGACTATGTTGTCGAAGCCGTAGTCGCCGTGGATCAACTTCAACCTAGCTTCAACCCGGTCCTCCTCAAGCTTCTTCGCGCGGTTGAAGAGCCATGCGAAAACCATGGGATTTTCCAGCGTAGTCAACATAGATATTATCGCCAATGCTTTAACCTCCTTCACATCACCCATGGGATAGTCCTTCTTAGCCTTTAAGAAATCTCCAACTTCGCTTAGAGTTATGCTGTGAATACCGACCAGTGATTTAGCCGCGGCATCGATAAACTCATAATAGTCTACAACAGGGGATTGTTGAATCCTCTCCATTATTATGAAGGGCTTACCTAAAACCTCTCCACTGTCATCAAAACCGTAAACCCTCGGGACAGGTACACCCTTGCCGTGCAATATGCTTAGAATTTTAAACTCTTTGAAAGCCTTCTTCCCATTGCCTGGATAGACTCGGAGGATGAGTTCCCCGGTAAACCCATCCTCGGCTTCAACCTTGAGGAGGTATATTGTGTTGCTTAATCCTTGCTTCTCATAGAGTTTTAACTCTACGATTTTAACATAGCCAGACGTCAGCTCTTTAAGCCCTATGGAGTTTAAGTAATCTTGCAGTCTGGAGGCTAGTTTGAAATATTCAGTACCAGCTCCCCCAGGGGGGTCTAATCTCGGTACTTCCTCTTTTCCTCCCAAGCCCTCCTCATAGTCTCTATATTTTCACTCTTATATTTTAAAGCATGTCCAGGGGCCATGATAACACCGCCTAATCTTCCGAGTTCAATGCACTCTTTAACTTCTGATATAACTTGTTCGGCTGTACCTCTATCTAAAGTTCTAGCGCTCACGCCACCCCATAGAGTAGCTTTGCCTTGAAAATCTCTAAGTATTTTAGCCCAATTGTTGCACTCACGTTGTATATTTAGTATGTCAACACCGATGTCTATCAACTCAGGTATCAACGTCTCTACTTTCCCATCGCTATGTAGGTAGCAGAATGCTCCAGCGTTTTTAACAGCTCGGTATAGCTTTTCATGTCTAGGCTTTAAAAATCGCCTCCACCATTCAGGTGAGAATAGAAGTCTATCTTCCATACCCCAGTCGTCACCGTAAAGCACAATGTCGAAATCGACTTCCTTTAGAGCGATATCTAAAACTTCAAGCTTGACTTCAACGACCATATCCATCAGTTCCTCTACTGCGTCGGGGTACAGTCTAGACCATAGGAACAATTTTGACATACCGCCTAATAGAAGCCAAGCTCTTTCGAATATCCCCCAGCCGTGGTCGAGGGCTAGTAGACTAGTGTTACGGTCGACTCTACGAACCCCCTCAAAAATAGGTTCCAGTATTCTACTTCTGGATGGTGAAGGTGGTTCGTATTTATCCAAGTCTTCCAACGTATTGATTGGATGGCCAACCGGAAAACCGTCTGAAAATGGGTCTCTAAGAACCCAAACAATTCCCCAATCATCCACACCCTCGGTTCTATGCTCCACTATGCCAGGTTCAACTGTTTTAACGGATTCATCGAACATCGGGCATGGTAGCCACCAAGGGCTTCTCCACTCGATCGCGGAAAGGGTATTCTCCTTCGGAGAGACTTTAAACGGCATGTTAAAGCTATTTTAAGCCTCTATAGATTTAAGTATTAGTGTTTTCGATGTGGTATGTATTCGACGGATGATTCTCCAAAGCTCTGGAGGATTTAGGAGTCTAAACTAATTCTCCCATTACGTCGTTCCCATTTTATAACTCTTTTAGGGCTTGGCTTTTCTCCGCTGTGAAACCTATTTAGTTTTTCATCTCCAGTTAATAGCTAAGAGTCGTATCCAATAACGGTTGCAAATATAACTCTGTTAGGTGATCGTCGAGATATTCCTCTGTGAGAGACTTGTCGGCTATTCTCTTATCGCTTAGAGGCGCTTCAAGCCATCTCACTTTTAGTTTTTAAAGTTTTTAAGCTACCTTTAGTCTCTCCTAAAGAAGAATGGTGGATTTTGCGGTTCAAGTAAAAAACCTCGTCAAGGTTTATAATGGAAAAGTAAAGGCTTTAGACGGTGTAAATTTGACAGTTGAAGCCGGTAAAACCTTTGCATTACTTGGTCCAAACGGCGCTGGTAAAACCACGCTTATGAGGATTTTGACGACTCAGCTCAGACCTTCTACTGGAGAAGCTTACGTCTTCGGTTTAAACGTAGTCCGCGATGGTGGTAAGGTTAGGAAAATGGTCAGCTATGTACCTCAGGAGATGAGCGTCTGGACAGATATCAGCGGATATGAAAACCTCTTAATATACGCTAAGATTTTCGGGGTCTCACGTCTAGAGAGGAGCAAGATAATAGATGAAGCTCTCGAAATAATGGGTTTAAACCAGGTTAAGAGAGAGCTTGTTAGAACATACTCTGGCGGCATGATTAGAAGGCTTGAAATAGCCTGTGCTATGCTTGTTAAGCCTAAAATAATGTTTCTAGATGAGCCAACGATAGGTTTAGACCCCGGTGCTAGGAGAATAGTGTGGGAGAAGTTAAACCTCTTCAAGAAAGAGTATGGTGTAACTATTTTCTTCAACACACATTATATGGATGAGGCAGACCTATATGCTGACGATATAGCTATAATAGACCAGGGGAAAGTGGTGGCTAGAGGTACTAGTGAAGAGCTTAAACACTCTGTAGGCGGTGAGATAATATCTTTTACCTTGGAGAATCCTCAAGCCGAATCATGGCTTTTAGAGGAAATTCGAAGGTTAAAGTTTGTAAAGGATGTATTTATGGAGGATAAAAACCTGAATATCCTCGTCGACGATGCTGAATCTTCTCTACCGAGTATCACGGATTTTCTGAAATCTAGAGCGTTGAACTTGAGTAGAATATCCATAACTAAACCGACTTTAGACGACGTATTCCTCAAGTATACGGGAGGAAGACTTGAGGAAAAAGGGAGGATAAGTGACGTTAGGCAGGTAAGGTATATGATTAGGAGGGGATAGTATGATAGCGGCATTTAAAAACATGCTAGCTATGATTGAGCTTGAATTGAGAAGGCTGAGTCACGATAGGACGGAGATTTATTCTAGAGCTGTCCAACCTATTCTATGGATAGTCGTATATGGAACCGTTATGGGCAGTATTAAAGCAATACCTACGGGTGGCATACCATACATAGACTTCATTACACCAGGCGTTATAATTCAATCAACAACCTTCATAAGCATATTCTACGGGTTAACGATAGTATGGGAGCGCGACTCAGGTATTCTTAAAAAACTTCTCGTTGCCCCAGTATCTAGATACTCAATAGTAGTCGGTAGAGCTATGGCTTCAGGCGTTAGAGCAATCTTCCAAGCCTTGATAATTCTACCCATAGCCATCCTAGTTGGTGTAAGATTTCAGCCTAATCCAGTATATTTAATTCTAGCCTTTGCTGTGATCTTCTTTGCATCTGGCGGTTTTGCAGCCGCTTCGATACTTGTGGCCTCTTTCATGAAAACGCGGGAAAGGTTTATGGGGATAGGTCAAGCGATCACCATGCCATTGTTCTTTGCAAGTAACGCTCTATATCCAGTTCAACTAATGCCACCGATCCTGAGGGAGTTTTCAATCGTAAATCCGCTAAGCTACGTTGTCGACGCAGTAAGAGGCCTCCTAATTACTGGCTATCTCTCCAATCTCTTAGAAGATTTAATCGCAATCACTGTCTTCGACGTGGTTATGTTCATTATAGCATCGGTAAGCTTCAGACGGATAATAGAGTGAAAATAACTTTTACCTTTCCTCTGAACGTTGAACGATGCCATTGAAACCGATTCAATTTATCCTAATAGGATTCATGGCAACCTCCTTAAACCTAAACTTAGCTATTCCATTGTAAAATTCTGATATATCCTCCTTTAATAAAGAGAATAAAGTTAATATCTGTGTTGATTTAAAGAGATTAAATCGACTTATTCCAATGGATTCGTCGACAACCGTTAAAGTGGAAGTAGGAGAAGACCGTATATACGTAAATATTGACGTAAGGACTTTTCAGATAGTTTTCCCCAAAAATACCTTCGAAAAATTCCCTGAGCCTGCTAAGAAGATCTTAGCGGAGAACTTAGCTTTTGCATCGACAATGCATCTTCCATTCATAACTGGGATAAACGTTATTCGGTATGAGATGGCTGAGCCTTCAGCTAAAGGCTTGATCGAAGAAGGCTTTAAACTCTCTCTACCAGCGACAGCATTTTTGAAATCCCAGAGGACTTCAGAGTTGTTTAAAAGGTTTTCAAAATTCCAGTATTTTTTTGAAGATGGAGTTTCCCCGAAATATCACCTCCATCGAGAAGACCTTGTGGAAGCCGCTACACTGCTTTTCTCATTCGGAAAAGATAGCCTCCTCACTTACGCATTATGCAGAGAGATCGATGTCGAGCCTGTACTTGTCTACGTTAAAGAGCCTTTAACAACATGGGAAAATTACTTTAAAGAAGAGCTCTCTAAGAGATTCTTCCAAGAATTTGGAGACGAGGTACTGTTTATCGATAATGAATTGGGGGCTCTACGAGAGCCGGATAAAAGTCTGGAGGAGAGGGGTTGGTATGGATGGGAGTTGCAATTGACACAGATAGGCCTCATGCTTCTACCCATAGCTTATGCTAAAAAGGCTAAGTACATCTTCTTTGGCAATGAGAAATCTTGCGATGAAGGTTTCTGGGATGCCGAGGGCTTTTGGTGCAATCCAGTCTACGAGCAGAGTAGTGAATGGATTTTTAAATTCAGAGAAATCGTGAAAACCTTAGGCTTTGAGAAGATTTTAATCGGTTCTCTAATTGAACCTCTGCATGAATTGGCTGTTATAAGGATTCTACACCATCGTTATCCCGAAGTAGCAAAGTACCAGATGTCTTGTGGAGAGAATATGCCTGAACCTAGGAGTTCACGCTGGTGTGGAAACTGCTCTAAATGTGCTCGAATGTACATCTTCTTTTTAGCGAACAATATCGACCCGGGGAAGTTGGGCATGCCGACCAATATGCTTGAATTAAAGTATAGAGGACTATTCTGTCTATTCAATGGTAGTAGAGGAAACTATGGGTATGATTCTTCAAGACTTGGTAGAGATGAGCAACTCCTCGCTTTTCTAATGGCATATCGAAACGGGTATGAAGGAGATTTGATGAATCTATTCGAAAAGACCTACTTGGAGGAAGCAGAGAGAAGAGAACAAGAGCTGAAGAAGAAGTTCTTTGGAGTACACCAGGCGAGAACAATACCTGGAAAGTTGAAGGATAAAATATTTAAAATCTTCCAAGAGGAGCTTAAAGGCCTACAGAAGTAGGAAACACCATAGCCTATAACAGTTAATTTCTTCAAGTTGGTCTTCGCATTGCTTCTGATGGTTTTTAAATACATCTTAATTCTATTATTATAATTGATATACTATGGTTGAAAGGAGTAAAGACTGGATGGATCAAGCCGAGGGTGATTTAGAGCATGCGAAAAACGATTTAAGGTCCGGCTTTTATGACTGGGCTTGTTTTTCAGCTCAACAGTCCGCTGAAGAAGCCGTTAAGGCAGTACTTCAAAAGCTTGAAGCTGAAGCTTGGGGTCATTCGGTCTTCGATTTACTCTCCATCTTAAGCAGTAGATTTGAAGTTAGCAGTGAATTGCTAGATTATGCTTTAGAGCTTGATAAAGCGTATATACCTGCACGCTATCCCAATGCACATCCGTCTTCATCCCCTAGAAGGAGGTATACGCGAAGGGAGGCTGAGCGTTTAATTGACTATGCTGAAAAAATATTCAAGTTCTGTGAAAGTATTCTTTCCAAGATATAGTAGGGAGGAAGTCGTTAAAGAAATCTATAGATGTGTCGAGGAGAACCGTGAACGGTTAGGGTTATGTAAGGTTTTACTATTCGGTTCATACGCTAGAGGAAATTATACGGTTGCAAGTGACATCGATATCTTCATCGTATTCGACGATGGGAAAAGCTGTGAAGACGAGGTTTATAAAACATTGATGAAGTGCATTAAGCTTCCAAGGGTTGAACTGCATATAATGTCGAGAAGAGAGTTTGAAGAATGTAAAGATTCAAAGTGGATAAAGACTATGGAAGAAGAGGGGGTAAAAATCTTAGATGCTCTCTAAAAGACCTACTGCAGTGGATTTTGAAATGTTTCCACTCTAAAATACCGTTACATGCTAGGAAACACCATTCAGGTTAAAGCTTTTAACAGTAAGGAGTTTTAGAATTTATGGGTTGGATGAAATGAATGAGAAGGAGTATCTCTACCAGGAACGGTTGAAGCGTTATTTAACAGCTATGCGTAATGAGCAACCAGATCGTATTCCTATCCGCCCGTTTGTTGCGGAATTCACTGCGAAGTATGCTGGCTACACTTGTCAAGAGGTGACACATGACTATAGGAAGGCCTTTGAAGCTGTAATCAAATGTGCTAGAGACTTCGATTGGGATGCCATGGTTCCAAACATGGTTTACGTGTGGACAGGTCTTACTCAGGCTCTCGGCTTAAAGTACTACGCTATACCTGGTATTGACATACCTCCAGACACCCCCTTCCAGTACCTTGAACCTCCTGAGCAAAAGGCGTTCATGAGACCAGATGAGTATAATCTGCTTATAGACGATCCAACCAGTTTTCTGTACAACGTTTGGCTTCCACGTGTTTCGACTGAGCTAGTAGAAGGCTCTGGCTCATATAGAGCCAAACTCGCTCTAGTGAAAGGCGCTATGGCTATGATCGACTACTTCAACGCTTTAGCTTTACAGGTTGAGAAGATGAGGCGAGAGACGGGGACAGTGTCGGCTATAGCTGGGATTCTTAAAGCACCTCTCGACATAATCGCAGATAAGCTTCGCGGATATATTGGTTTGGTTAAAGATCTGCGTAGACAGCCTGATAAAGTACTTGAGGCATGTGAGGCGCTTGCCCCGCATTTGACGAAAGTCGCACTTATGACTGCAGACCCGGAGAAGAAAGTGCCCATCGGCTTTTGGATGCACAGAAGCTATATACCTTTTATAAGTATGAGCCAATTCAAAAACATCCACTGGCGTACTCTAAAGCCCATCATTGAAGAAATTTGGCGTCATGGCAATCAAGTACTATTCTACGCTGAAGGCAATTGGACTCCACACCTAGATAGTTTCGCCGAACTACCTGAAGGCAGTATAGTATTCCACGTGGATAGAAGCGACATATACGAAGTACGTAAGAAGTTGAAAGACAAATTCTGCGTAAGCGGGGGAATACCCAATTGGGTTCTCTCTATTGGGACGCCTGAAGACGTACAACGCTACTGTAGGAAGGTTATCGACGTTCTGGCCTCAGAAGGAGGATACATCATGGATGCATCAGCCATAATACAGAACGACGCTAAAATTGAAAACATCAAAGCTATGACTGATTTTACACGTAGATACCGTGTATATTCGACTGGACGGCAAACCTTAGATTCAAGTGAAGACATCGACGTTGCCGACCCGCCGGAGTCCATGCTAAAGCCTAAAATTAAACCAGGCGTTTGCATCCCTTGGGAGGAAAAACGTAGAGAGCTACCACGAATATTGGGTGATGAAAACATTGTTAGGAGAATCTGGGAGGAAATAGAATCCTTCGGATACCTATTCATCTGGCAAATCCTACTCTCCTTCTAGAAACTCACAATTTTTATACTCAATAGTTGACCAGTACGGTCGGTCTTCTAAAAATATAGGATTAGCTAAAGGTTGAACTATGAATCCCCCTAGATTTACTTCTCTTTTACACTTTAACATTTTCCTATCCGAGAAAAATGTTAAACAGTTGATTCATAAGTATTATAAGATAATTCATCAACTTAACACATCGGGGAGACTTATTTGAAGAAGTTGATCTGTCTTCTAAGCATATTCTTAGTCCTACTAGTGTCTTCCTTAGTGTCAGCCGGGTCTGCTAAGAAGCCTGATGACGATAAGGGTTTCGATGAATTCGGCTATAATTATCAAGCGAGGATTTTCGTTGGGAAAGCCGACGGTGTGGACAGGGTTTTAGACGGCAAGGTTTGGGGTGACCCAACGTATGCTAATGATTGGCTCGTTATGAAGTGGAGCAAAGCTTGGGATGATGCGCGTTTCTATGGTAAGCCTTGGACGCCGGATGCCTGGTGTATAAACGAGTGGAATGATGCGGTTCCAGGCGGTTCAGGGGAAGTCTGCCGCTACAAGATAATCTGGGTTGGTCCAGAGTTGGAAAACAGCCCATACTGGCGTGAAGGCGGTTATCCTATTTGGGGACAGTTTGAAGTGGTAATGGACCATGGGATTTTTGCAGGCGAGCATCTTCGTAATGCCTTGGTCACTCCAAACGGCCTCGGCAGTTCGCGAAAACCATCGTAGGCCTAAGAACCTTGAAGAATCGTCTACGCTGAGGTGCACGTGTTTGTGGCTCTAGCGTCTGCGTTCTAACGCCCCATATACATACTCACATCCCCTTTTCTCTACTATGAGCCGTAGTGAACCTCATAGTAGATTGTGAAGGTCATATTGAACTTTTTAGAGTACGCGTCTCCCAACGTTAGGAAAGACGTTACACGCCAATATGGCTGGCTTTAACACCTAGCAAAATCTCATGTTGACCGCTGTAACCGCAGTTGTAGTAAAGCTCTAAAGTCCTAGAAACGTTGTAGGCTATTGGGGAGGCTAAAAACCTCTAAACACTTAGAGGCTAGCAAGTTATCTGAAGCTATGTAAATCCTTTCAGCATCACCACCTGTTGTGCTAGCCCTCAGTAAGCCCGCTTCAGGCACGTACTGAGCCTCAAGGAAAGCCTTAACCTCTGAAATAAGCCGTTTTTAGCTTATTTCCGGGTTTTAGAGTGCTCCGGGCGGGATTTGAACCCGCGACCTCCGGCTCGAAAGGCCGGAATACTTGACCAGACTATACGACCGGAGCTCTGAGAGAGCTGTTATAGAATTTTCTAGGATAAAGTTTTCGCTTTTTATATTGAAAAAATTGAGGGGTGGTTATTTTGCCTCGTCTTCTATTGTTGTTTCGTATGTTTCCCAGTCTACTCTAAGCTTTAGCTCTACCTTGTGTTTGCCCGGTTCTATTTTGCCGCCGTGGTTTACCATTATTTGTACTTCATCTCCATAGTATGATGTTACGTACATGCCTGGTTTTACAGGTCGGGCGGCTTCATCGGCTATCTTTATGAAGGCTTTATCTGTGTAGTTTATACCGTCTACGTATACCTCTATATCTACTGATGCTGATCCTGAGCCTACTCTATTCTGAAACTTCAACGTTAAGGTTTCTTTAACTCCGTCTTTGTCTAAGTCTACGTTTTCCATGCTTCCTTTAACGTATGGAAAGTAGTAGCTTGCCATGCGATATAAGTCTACGTTGGAAAGCTTTTTAAGCTTTATGCCTCTATGAGGGTTTCAGTACTTCTAACTCCTTCAAGCCTATTTATCACAGCGGATATTTCAGCTATGTCTTCGTTCGTTGAACCTTCTACGAAGCAGACTACGTCAAACCTACCGTATGTTGGATAAACTTTAGCAACGCCTCGTACCTTCTTCAACTCTTCAATGACTCTATTCAACCTTACAGGTACGACTTTTATCAGTATACAAGCATTCACCAAGTCTAAACCACCTCCATTTCAACGAGGGTTTCTGTAAAAGCAACGCCTCCAATACGCCCAATACGTCTAACTAAGGAGGCTAAATCACTATAGCTTTCAGCTTTAACGTCTACAACTACGTCAAATCTACCTAAAACTGGAAAGACCTTAGAAATACCTTTAAGGCTTCTAACGGCTTCGAATACTTCTTTATACCGGCCAGCCGATGCTCTTATGAGGATACATGCAGATGGCATATTTTCAGCCTCAGAATAACATAGTATTAGATGGGATATATATGTTTGCCGTAAGAGAACCATAGTTACTTGTTTAGAAGTTAGATTTTAAATATTCTCTACATGATATATATACGCTGGTTTACCCATTCTGTTCAAAAAGATAAATCTTCAACCGTCGACTAACAACAATTTAAAACTCTCTTTTTAAGAGAGAATTTCCGTGCAAGTTCTTCAAGGTCTTCTCGTGAA
>Ga0209080_1001045_pt1 | contig 14997 bp, 17 predicted proteins | sample JNZ110809AmetaG_FD_184123 | JGI IMG/M metagenome (GOLD analysis project Ga0209080, IMG submission 184123) | Hot spring microbial communities from Jinze hot spring, China to study Microbial Dark Matter (Phase II) - JNZ 110809A (SPAdes) (version 3) ...
CTTTTAGATTTTCACTTCATCTTCTCTAAGCGTGCTCGCTCCCGCTCAATCTTCTCTATGCATGCCTCACGAACAAAAGCTGAGCGGCTAGGCCAATAACCAACTTCCTCGATGAGAGCATCTATCTCTTTAAGTAAGGGCAGCGGAACCGAAACGGCACTAAACTCAACACGGCTGGACCTCTTCCTTTTTCTGCCAGCCTTAATTTCAGAAGCCATTTTCGTAAAAGTCTCCATGAAGATATTCAAGTCTATTTAGTCATTTAAATATTAAGAAAGGTTTCTCTAGAAGATGAAGGCGCTTCTTCCATCATCACATTTTCCCCGAAAGCCTTAAGGGACTATGCTCGACCACGGCCTCAATATTTTCTTACTGAGGTTTTCTCCTGGGATTTTTATCCTCTCTATTTCTTCATTCCTATGTTTAGGGTTTTCCGATGGCATTATGTCTCATATTTTGGCTCACTAAAACATGGTAGATTATTTCAGGGATTGTCTAATCTGTTCTAGTTTTTTATCCACACTGTCCAGTTCTAGGCGCTTAAGTTCTTCTGATGCTGGAACACCATTTTCATCCCAGCCGACAACCCTATAATATTCTTTGACGGCTTCCTGCATTTTGGATTTGTCTAATGCTTTTCCACTATGCGGCCCTTTGGTCAGTGGCTCATACCATCTTCTTGGGACGTCGTCGTGAAACTTTGGATTCCACTTTAAATCTGGCCCTCCGAGGAGGAGCATAGCTCTCTGGATATGTAGTATTCGCCTGGCTATTACATTAAGCCATTCTTCAGGTGTAATTTTCCAGCCTGTTACGGCCTCTAAGAGACCCCAAAGGTGCTCTTGGGCTTCTGGGCTGAAGAAGTTAAACCAGCATAAAACACCTGAATCGTATAGAATTGCCCTGAGCTCGCTGCTTCCATGCTCTAATGGAATGTATGCGACTGATGTGTGGTCCCCGCCCTGAACAGAGCATGAGTAGGATACGTAGTGCGGATAATCTTTTCCGCTTCTCATGCCGTGTGCGCCTATAGCTATCCCCTTAGATGTTACGGCGTATGCTGTGGCATCCACGCTTTTTAGTCTGCTGATTTTTAGGGCAGCCCTATAGGTTCCCTCAGCAAGTATATCGCCGATACCCCTTCGTTCAGCAATCATTCTTAGCAAATCTGCGAAGGCTTTTGTATTACCCCACTCCAACTCTATGCCTTCTAAATCATCCTTGGTTAATATGCCTCTCTGGTATAATTCCGCTGCGAATGCTAGAAGGTTTCCGACCTGTATTCCGCAGAAGCCAAGTTCGTCGGCAAGCGCCGTTAAATAGATGTTGCCTTCAGGCTTAAATATGCCCAGATTTGTGCCAAGATAGGCTTGGTTCTCGTAGTCTGGATTATCGGTTATGGCGCCTTTAAACGGACCGGAATCGATGACCGCGAGCTTTAGGCATGTAATCGCGCAGCCGAAGTCCCCCCAGAACCTCTTAACCCAGAATGTCTCAAACTTATCCACACCGAAACTCTTCTCGTCATGCCATTCCTCCTGCCAATTCAAAACTGGCTCAGCGCTCAATTCAGCGCCAACAGTGTATCCGGCCGCTCCAGTACCCCATCGCCTAAAGAAGTCAAGTTTAAGCGTGGCCTTAACAATCTTATCCGCATACTCCAAAGTTCCCTCCGGATTAAATACGTCCGGAAGCGGGCCCGTTCCTTTAACCAAGACCGCCTTAAGCTTCTTGGAACCCATAACGGCTCCGTAGCCTCCGTATCCTGCTGCATGAGCCCACTTGGATGTTACAGCAGCCACCCTACACAGCCTTTCGCCAGCCGGCCCAATATATATCATTGATGGTTCCTTCCAAAGTCCACGGCTACGGCTCCTACTTTCAAACTCTCTCCTAGCCTCTCTAACAAGGGTTAGCACGGTCTCTCTCGCACCCTTACCCCAGATGTGGCTTGCATCCTTAATCTCCACATCGGAATCCTTAATCAATAGATATACTGGCTTCTCAGCGGCTCCAGTAAATATTATGCCATCATATCCAGCGCACTTAAGCTCGACTGGAAACTCGCCTCCAATAGTTGAGCCAATCATACCATTGCTCTGCGGAGACTTGCCTGAGATGCATATTCTGCCACCCGGCGCGAAGCCGGTTAGTGGTCCGGTAAGGGCTAAAAGTAGGTTTTCTGGACCTAGCGGGTCTATTTCTTCCCACCTATCTCCCAGGCGGTCCCAGAGTATTTTAGCCGCCAGGCCTCTTCCGCCAATATATTGCCTAAGAATCTCCTCTTCGATTCTAATCTCCTTTATATTTCCAGTTGATAGGTCAACTTCGAGTATTTTCCCAGCATAACCTCTCACGCTTAAATCACCTCAGCTAGTTCCTCACCATAGAGTTTTTTGGCGAGCTCCTTTGTTATTGCTTCAGGGGTTTTGGCATAGAGTTTAGAGTTGTAGCCAACAAAACCCCTAACAAGCTGAAGAGCATTCCACCCGCCTTCACTACAGGCTTTAACACACTTAGGGTCCCCACCACATAGGTCGCATATAACAGCATAATTATCTCTCGGATGAATATAGGGGACTTTTCCTGGACAAGCATCAATGCAGCGTCCACATGCAATACATTTCTCCCTATCTACCAAAACAGCTCCAGTCTCCTTACTAGTCGATAATGCTCCAACCGGGCATGCTTCAACACATGGATAATCATAGCATTGTGCACATAAATGTGGAATCTCTATGCCCGGAACTAGCATAAAGACCCTTACTCTAGAGGCTTCCGGCCATATTTTACCTTCATGGCTCAATGAACATACTATCTCGCACCTTCTGCATCCGCTGCATCTCTGATAATCTCTAAAAATCCATGGTAGACCAGGCTGGCTCACATGCACCACCACGCTTAAATATTGGAATGATTGTAGGAGAACTATTATTTATTGTTATTGTTTAATATTTTTGGCTCTAAAACAATTGAAAGATGAGATATTACCAGATTTTCCGAAAAATTTTTGCTTCTACCGGGTGGGATAGAATTGGGAGGATTATAAGAAGCGAAAAGCTTATATAGTTAAAGGTCTCTTTAGAGGTTTTTACGGGTCTGATGAGCTAGTCGATTCCGAGCACCCATGAGGAATCGTGTTTTGTGAGGTTACCCGTTTAAACAGCATTTCCCATATAATGGGAGGGATATAAGCGTATGGAAATGGAGGAGGAAAATTTCGAGGTTAGACCCGCACGGGTAATAATGGTTGATAAGTGTCCGGAGTGTGGAAGCACAAATCTTATTAATGACCCTGATACTGGTGAGGTTATTTGTGGTAATTGTGGTTTAGTTATTCAGGAGTCCGCTATAGATAAGGGCCCAGAGTGGAGGGCCTTCACACAGGAGGAGAAAGAGAGCAGAAGTAGGGTTGGCATACCAACATCCTTCTCAGTTCACGATAAAGGGCTCTCAACAGCCATCGATAGGATTGATAGGGACGCTTTAGGTCGAAAACTGCCATTGAACACTAGGCTTCAGATGTGGCGGCTGAGGAAGTGGCAGATAAGATCGCGTGTTCACTCATCGATTGATAGGAATCTGGCTCAGGCTATGACTGAGATTGACCGTCTCTCAGATAAGCTTGCCATACCGTCAGCAGTTAAGGAGAGAGCCGCAATAATATATCGAAAAGCCCTAGACCAGGGTCTTGTTAGGGGAAGGTCTATAGCCGCTATAGCGGCTGCCTCACTTTATGCGGCATGTAGGCTAACTGGCACGCCAAGGAATCTTAAGGAGATTTCGGAGGCGAGTTTAGTTAGTAGGAAGGATGTGGCTCGATGTTATAGGCTTTTGCTGCGCGAGCTTGACCTTACAATGCCTATAGCTGACCCAACAGTATACCTCTCTAAAATTGCTGAGAAAGCTGGCATCTCTGGGCATATCCAGGCGAGTGCTCTTAAGATACTAAATGAGGCAAAACAGAAGCATATTTCGGCTGGTAAAGACCCGATGGGTTTGGCCGCTGCAGCGCTTTATATTGCAGCCTATTTGGCCGGTGAGAAGAGGACACAGAAGGAGATTGCTGATGCTGCTGGTGTGACGGAGGTTACTGTTAGGAACCGTTATAAAACTTTAAAGAAGCAGTTGCGCCTAGAGATACCAGACTAGCTTTAAGAGTTCAGTCTACCATTCCAGTCGATTTCTCCATTCTCTTCGTCCACCTCTAGGATTATTGGTCCAATGTAGCCGCAATCCTCACATACGTATCTTCTTGGCATCAGCCAAGCATCGAATTTGCTTGATAGCCTAATGCTTCTGCTTCCACATCTAGGGCAGAGTAGGATTTTATTTTTACCCGGCGAAACCCACTTTAACCTTCTAAGAATATCGCTAAATTTTCCCAAATCTTCTATTGCACTTCGATATTTTCTTTTGGATACCCCATCTGGATTAAGAACTGATATACCTTCTCTCTCTGGTCTCCTTGGAGCATTATTTGTCCATTCTTTGCTGTGCCACCACATGCGCAGTAGGCTTTCATCTTCTGGGCTAGTCTGCCTAAGTCCACATCTTTGCTGTCTAAGCCCTCGATGAGGGTCATTGCCTTCTTAAATTTCCTTGTTTCTAAGCGGACTTTAATCTTCTGCTGCTCCTTGCTTATCTCACCACAAACACATATATCTTTTGGAAGCCCGCATACTGGACAAATATTCACCATTATGTCTATCTTGGCTCCTTAATCGGTCTCATCTAATTATCATGAATCTAGGGATATTTAAAAGTTTAGGGAAAAACGAAAAACAATATTCTCTCCAGATTTAAATCTTTTTTATCATCCTAGTCCACTTACCAATTGACACGGTCTCCACGAAACCCCTCTTCTCATAGAACTCCTTCGCATTAAAATTTTCCACGCCAACCCATAGGCCCACGATTCTTCGCCCCTTACTTCTGGCATACTCAGTAGCCCTCTCAAGGAGCATGCTACCTATGCCGGAGCACCTATACTTTGGGTGGACGAAAAGCTCATGTATCTCTCCTAACACTTCGCCCTCAAAGTGGCTGAACCAGTTTGCATCGCAGGCGACGAAGCCTACTGGTTCATTCAGTTCGGCTATGAGGAAGCCGTCTGGGTCTCTTAAGAGCAGCCAGCTGAAATACTCTTTTATGTCCTTCCTACTTGTGTATGCGTAACTTTCAAGTCCAGTGTAGGACTCAATATATAGTTTAATGAAGGATTCTAGGTCGCTTTTCTTCACGTTTCTAATTATCACAGCGACCCACTTTGCCTCTCAATACCTTCGAGAATACTTAATTCTACATGAAAGATAGTTATTAGGGGCTATTAATTATTTTTGTTGATGTATCATATTTTTGGGGGACGCGCTTAGTTGAGGGCTGACATAATCATACGGGATTGCATGATTATAACGATGGGTAATGCAGGCTTGATAGAGAATGGGCTTATAGCAGTGAAGGATGGGTTGTTAGTTTATGTTGGTAGGAGTGTTGAGGCCCCGAGCTTTGAGGCTGATGTGATTATTAATGGTGGGGGGAAGATTGCAATGCCAGGGCTCATTAACTGCCACACTCACGCTGCCATGTCGCTTTTCAGGGGTATAGCTGAGGATAAGCCCCTTGATGTCTGGCTGAGGGAGGCTATATGGCCGCTTGAATCTAAGCTTAGGTCTGAGGATGTTTATTATGGGGCTCTGCTCAGCTGCCTCGAGATGATTAAGAGCGGAACAACATGCTTTTCAGACATGTATTTCTATGAGGATTCAGTCGCCAAGGCTGCCCTCGAAGCTGGCTTGAGATGCGTCTTATCTTCTGGTATAATTGAGGCCGGTCATAAAACTCTTGGGAGAATTCTGCTTAATGAAGCTGTGGGGCTTGCCAGGAAATATCATGGGGCTTATGAGGGTAGAGTTTCTGTTATGCTTGGGCCGCATGCAGTTTATTCTTGCAGTCCAGAATTACTTAGAAGGGTTAGTGACGAAGCGGAGAGACTTAACGTTGGCGTTCACATACATTTAGCCGAGTCGGAGGTAAACTCGGACAATATCAAGAAGAATTATGGGAAGAGCGAGGTTGAGGTGCTTGGCGACGTTGGCCTTCTTAGGCCCAGCCTATTGGCTGCGCACTGCATACACCTATCAGATGAGGATATAGCGCTTCTAGCGAAGCATAATGTTAAGGTTGCATATAATCCCGTCTCAAATATGAAACTTGCCTCTGGCATTCCAAGAATTAAGGATTTACTTGATGCTGGGATAACGGTGGGTTTGGGGACGGATGGGCCAGCAAGCAATAATAGCCTAGACATGTTTGATACAATGAAGATTGCGGCTTTACTCCAGAAGATTAGGTATAGTGACCCACGCGTCCTTCCAGCCAAAAAGGTTATTGAGATGGCCACCATAGATGGTGCCAGGGCTTTGGGGCTTGATGGTTTAGTTGGCTCCTTGGAGGTTGGTAAGAGGGCTGACTTAATATTGTTGGATGCACATAAGCCCCATCTAACTCCCCTACACGATGTTTATGCAGCACTTGTTTATTCGGCTCGCGGGAGTGATGTTGACACCGTTATAATCGATGGGAAGATAATTATGGAGAAGAGGAACGTGAAGACTTTGAATGAGGATGAGGTTATGAGAAGAGCTGAGGAAAAGGCTCACGACCTTTTAAGCCGCAAGAATACTGTAAGGAGACTTGCCAGAAAAATTCTGAGGGTATAAATGGGGGGATTATGAAGATTAACTGCGATTATGTTGTTTCTCCACAGAGCGCCGTTATCCTTCTCCAGTTATCGTCAACCCATCTCTGTAGGGCCTCTAGCTCATGCTGAAACTCCGGCTGGAATAGATGCCTAAATCTCTCCTGCATCTTCAAGAATTCTATAAGTGGCTTTGGCTGAGGAACCTTAATGTTGAGCTTATACTTGCCCCTCTCAACCTCATACACCGGCCAATATCGCGTTTGAACGGCAAGCCTAGCAATCTCTATGCTCTTTGATGAATCATGTCTCATGCCTAGTGGGCATGGTGAAAAGACATGTATAACCGCTGGGCCATTAACCTCTAATCCCTTCCGAACCTTCGTTATGTAATCGCTCCAGTAGGCTGGAGATGCCGTTGCAGCATACTCTATTCCATGCGCAGCACATATCCCTATAAGGTCTTTCTTAAATTCCGGTTTGCCCGGAATCTTCTTCCCAGCAGGGCTCGTTGTTGTTGCTGCACCGTGTGGTGTTGCGCCGGAGCGCTGTATTCCAGTATTCATGTAGGCTTCATTATCATAGCATATATACAGGAAGTCGTGTCCCCTCTCGAGAGCGCCTGAAAGCGCTTGTATACCTATATCGAAGGTTCCTCCGTCGCCAGCTATTGCAATTACGTCAACATGCTTATCCCACGCGCCCCTACGCCTCATAGCCTTATATGCTGCTTCTATCCCGGAGGCTACTGCGGCAGCATTCTCAAAGGCTACGTGGACCCATGAAACCTTCCATGAAGTATATGGGTATATTGTTGATGAGACCTCAACACATCCAGTGGCATTCACAACTATTGTTGGACCCCTAAGCGCCTTCATCGTCATGCGCATTATTATTCCTGCACCACACCCAGCACACAATCTATGCCCGGAAGTGAACAATTCCTCAACTGGTAAATCATGAAGCCTAACCATTTTTACTCCCTCACCCCAATAAACTTCATGTATTCTTTCACTATCCCGGTCTTTGCGATTTCAAGGGCATCATTAAAGATTGCTTTTAAATCGTTTGGCGTGATATCTCTTCCACCCAAGCCGTAGAGACAATTGAAGACTTTTATGTCTTTTCCATATCGGTATAATGTTGCTATGATGTCGCTGCATAATGCGTTAAATGGTGCGCCGAAACTACATGCCTTATCTAGCACGGCTAATGCTTTAACATCCCCAAGCGCCTTAATTAGCTCCTCTTCTGGGAAGGGTCTGTAAACCCATGGTTTTACTACACCTACCTTTTTTCCTTCACTTCTGAGCCATCTTGCAACTGCCTTAGCTGTTCCAGCAGTGCTTCCTAGACATACTATTGCCGCATCAGCATCATCCATGGCATATGAATCCACAAAATCGTATCTGCGCCCAGTCAGCTTCTCATACTCCCTATTAACTTCACGTATAACGTTATATGCTTCCTTTAGGGCTTGAATCTGCTGGAACTTTATTTCAAAGTAGTAGTCTGGAAGGCAGAGCGCCCCAACGGTTATAGGCTTATCCGGGTCTACTGTTATAACCGGCTTTCTCGGTGGAAGAAAACTTAAGACATCCTCATCATCTAGGACGCTTACGCCCTCCATCGAATGCGATAATATAAAGCCATCTATATTCACGCTTACTGGGAGTAGAACTCTGGGGTCCTCCGCTATCTTAAATGCCTGTATAATCCAGTCATATGCTTCTTGGGCGTTCTCAGCATATATTTGTATCCAGCCGCAGTCCCTTGAGCCCATCATATCCGAGTGGTCTCCATGAATGTTTATTGGCGCCGAAAGAGCCCTATTCGCGACGCCCATAACTATTGGGCACCTTAACCCGGAGGCTATATAGAGCATCTCATGCATTAGGGCCAGGCCCTGGCTTGCGGTTGCCGTAAAGACTCTTGCTCCGGTTAAGCTTGCGCCCACACATGCTGACATGGCCGAGTGCTCTGACTCAACACATATGAACTCAGCGTTTATCTCGCCATTGTGAACGTATTCGCTTATAACCTCAACCATTATGGTTTGAGGAGTTATTGGGTATGCCGCAACAACATCAACATTGCATTGCTTAACCGCGTATGCTATGGCTTCATTCCCAGTTAAACCCATTAACCTAGCCATTTTATGCGCTCACCTCCTTTCCTCAACCATGGTTATGCATTTAACTGGACACTCGTTGGCGCATATTCCACAGCCCTTACAATAATCATAGTTTACATCAACGTATTTCTCAAGCCTAATTATAGCGGCGTCTGGACAGTAAACCCAGCATAGAAGGCAGTTTATGCACCTCTTCTGGTCTATTATGGGCCTAAAGGCCCTCCAATCGCCAGTCTTATACTTTAATGCTGAGCCAGGCTCAAGTAGATAGCCACCTATGGGAAGAGATTTCCAACCCAATTTTTTCTCAGACTCACTCAAACACCAACAGCCTCCTCATAAGCCCTCTTTATAACAGCGACATTCTTCTCACCAACCGCTCCAGGAAACCTCTCTAAAATAACTTTCGTCATTGAATCCATGCTTACCAATGGTATGGCCTTTAGGAGCGCGCCGAGCATAGCCGTATTATATATTGGCCTCCCAAGTATATCCAGCGCTATCCTCATAGCATTGACTGTGTAAACTTTTGCATTAGTTATGCCTAAACTCTTCTTAACCTCTTCGGGGCTTCTCTCCGAATGCGCCACTATTAAGCCGCCCGGAATAAGCCCTCTGGCAACATCTATATTGCCTATAAGTGTTGGGTCGACGACGACTACGACATGTGGATTATAGATTTGGCTATGAATTACTATCGGCTCATCAGATATCCTTGTATATCCGGTTACAGGCGCGCCTCTACGCTCTGGACCGAATTCTGGAAAGGCTTGCGCATATTTCCCATCCAGAAGTGCTGCATAGGCGAGCAAACGGCTAACTGTAACTATACCTTGGCCTCCTCTACCATGCCAACGGACCTCGGTAAGCAACAGCAATCATCCTCCCTTAACATCTAGTGTTAACTATGCAGATGTGATAAAGATGATAAATATAACTTTACCTAAATGATGCCGTGTTAACCAAAAATCTCCTCCCTTGAAAAGAAGAACTAATAATCTTATAGCGCTAGAAGCCATGGAGCAAAAGCTCTGGCAAAGAGTAGAATTAGGAATGATGCCAGCGGCACAAGAACATTATCGTCCACTGGCTTAAATTCGAAGTGCTCAACTAACGATGCTACTGCTCCGGCTAATACTCCCGCAAGCCCAACCGCCGCTCCAACTACCATCGAGAATAACGCCATCGCTAGATTTCCCCACCACGATTTAGTCCGCCTCCTATACATGATATTTCTCACAATGCCTGTTATGGCATCTCCAACCGACATAAATATTATTGGTAGTACGCCCATTCGGAAGTCTCCGCCCGATATTAACCAGCCCAACGCTAATATTAGACCCCACATTATACAAAAGGATACCTCATACGTATTGTCTTCTGTTTGGAACCAATGCATCAACCTCTTCCTCCTATGATATAGAAGCAGGAAAGCAGATAGGAGTAGGCTTATGGCTAATGGCAGAATGAATGTTTTGAAGACCAATGGAACCAGAAGTGCGCATAATCCCCCGGTCAAAATGTGTATAATTTTCCTATTGTAATAAACGGCCACGTTATGCTCGAGACCACGCCGCCTCATAACATCGTATAGTTTCTTAGTTAAAACCATAACCACAAATATAACCCATGAGAGTAAGATGGCTGCCGCAAATAGTTCACTAGTATATATCATGAATATTTATTTTTGACGGAAGAAGTATTTAACATTTTTATATAAAAAGAGCAAGAGAGAGCATGAAATTCCGTGAAGAAGATTTAAAAGTTTTAATTATGTTAGGTTAATGCGCGTTATGAGGAGAAATCTTAGTTGTGGGCTTAGGGTTGCTATACTCAATGCTTGAAGGCCCTTATGAAAGCCTACCCTTTATTGGTCTCCATTTTAGGCTTTATTTGGAGGAGAGGGAAAGGTTATCCAAAAGATAGGGAGGTATCTTTCTTTAGGCTTTTTGAGACCTTATCATATAGTTCCTCATATATTTTTAGGGCTTCTTCCAGCGCGCTCTTCACGTTAACCTTCCCAACCTCAACCTCAGCCATTAGCTGCTCAACATATCGTCTAGTATCCGGCGTAACAAGCCTAACATCAACACTACTTAAGAGGTTTATTAGCATCTCACCCAAACTGCTAATATGGAAGGACTTACCCTTCTTCTCAACATAACCCCTCTCAAGAATAATCTGCGGATAATCCGCCCTAGTCGCGTCAGTCCCAATGGAATGCTTTTCCAGCAGCTTAAGAAGCTCAGTCTCAGTCAAGCGTGGGGGAGGCTTAGTTTTTTTCTCCTCAATATCAACCCTAACCACTGGTAGAAAATCGCCAATACGCAGCTGCGGAATCCAGAGAGTATCTTTAGGCTTGGAGTATGGGAAAATGTTGTAGAATCCCTCATCAACAAAGTATCTACCAGAAGCCTCCATACGCACACCGCCAACATCAACATTTAACCTCCATCTCTTTAGAACAGCATCCCTACCGACAACATTCGCAAGATAACGCCTAGCAATATAATCCCAAACCCTACCCTTAACGTCCGAACCAGCATAATAAGCTGTTGGGTATATCGGCGGATGCGCACCATCATTTCTACGACCATCTCTAGGACCATAAGAGGACAAGTCGACATATCTGCTGAGCGGGGTCTGCATTAGCGTAGCCAAAATAGACTTATGGTCGGTTGACAGCCACATATTAGTCTCAGTCCTAGGATAACTTATATATCCATCACCATAAAGCTCCTCGGCCAAAGCCATAATCCTAGAGGCGCTTAATCCAGTAATCCTAGAGAGCTCCTGTAGCATGGTGTCTGTATCGGTTGGAAGGGGTTTGTGCTCAACATCATCTCTCAGCTGGAAATCCCTAATAAGCGCATGCCTAGTACCTTTAGCAGCAGCATAAAGCCCCCGAGCGGCAGCCGCATCCTTAATCGGCTCGCTAGAAACTTTAACCTTAACACCATGAGCATCAAGAATGGCGGATAAAACATAATACTTCTCGGGCTTAAAATTCCTAATCTCCATCTCCCTTTGATAAACAAACCAAAGCGTCGGCATCTGACAAGAACCCCAAGAAATAAGCCTCCCATTAGGGTCAAGTCTCCTCGAAAGGGTCAAAAGCCTAGTGTAAGCAGCACCAGTAACCAAATCGAAGCTATGGCGGAAAAGAGCCTTCCAAACCCAACTCCACCTCAAATCTGGTTCAAGAGACTCCCAAGCACGCCTAAGCTCGCTTGGAGTTGCAGCATTAAACCTCATACGCCCATACCTAGGTAAACCACCCAAAACCCTCTCTGCAACTAGAAGAGTCTCATAGGCTATAAGCTCACCTTCCGGGTCATTATCGGTTGCCAAAACAATCATACCGGCGCCCTTAAGCGCATTAGCCAAATTCCTATAGGCTTCAGCATCCCTAATAACCCACTCGGTTGGAGCCCTAAACAGCTCACGTGGGTCAACATTACGCCACACTGAATAGCTCTCCGGAAAATCTAGCTCCAGTACATGGCCCCTTAACGCTATCGTCAATGGAGAAGGCTTTATAGAGGACTGAATCATACGTGCCACAGAGGGCTTCTCAGCAACCACAAGCATCCAGCGGCAGCACCATAAACATCATAAGAGATTACTTTATAAAAGGCGTTATGTTATGACATTAAAAATAATTGCTACATAAAGGTGGATTGGAGGCTTCCAAAGAATGAAAGCCCTTGAAAAATCAATAACATATTTTGAGAGCCCAGGTGAAGAGAACACGGATATGGTGCTGGCCCTAGCCAAGAAGAGGGCTGAGGAGCTGGGCATAAAAGACATAGTTGTCGCATCAACCAGAGGCTATACTGGAGTAAAGGCCTCAGAAATATTCAGGGGCTATAATTTGGTGGTTGTTACACATCACACCGGCTTCAGAGAACTGGGCCAGCAGGAACTCACCGAAGAAAACAGAAGAAGAATTGAGGCGAACGGTGGCAAAATCTATACTGGAACCCATGTTTTCATGAACGTTGAAAGGGCAATAAGAAGTAAGTTTGGCACCGCCTACCCAGCAGAGATAATGGCCCAAACACTAAGGTTATTCTGCGAGGGAATGAAAGTAGCCGTCGAGATAGCAGCAATGGCCGCCGACGCCGGACTAATACCAGTAGACAGAGAAGTGATAAGCATAGCTGGAACTGGCAGAGGCGCGGACACAGCGATAGTTCTCCAGCCAGCTAATTCGTCCAGAATATTCGATATGGTAATTAAAGAGATTATAGCCAAACCTCGAGGTAGGACATAAGCATTAAAACGGTTGCGCGGATGATATGCCATGATGAAGAGGAGACTTGGAAAAACAGACCTCATGGTTTCAATAATAGGCTTCGGCGCAATAAAATTACCGCATATAGACCGGGAACTCTCAGCCAAAATACTAAATAGGGCGCTTGATTTAGGCATAAATTTTATCGACACCGCTAGATCGTATGGTGATAGCGAGGAGAAGATAGGTCTGGCCGTAAGCGGCCGCAGAGACGAATTTTATATATCAACCAAAAGTGCAGCCCTAACATATGATGAGATGAAAAGAGATATAGAAACTAGCCTAAAGAATCTTAGAACAAATTATATAGACCTATATTTATGCCATAACCCAAACCGCCCAGACAAATACGAGAAGATTATGAGCGCTAACGGAGCGCTAAAGGCTCTCAAAGAAGCCAAAAGAAAGGGGCTTATTGGGCATATAGGCTTTAGCTGCCATAGATATCACGAAACCATGGAGAAGGGCATAAGATCAGGCGAGTTTGAGGTCATAATGGTCTCATATAATATATTGAATGATGAATTGGTGGATGAGAAAATCTTACCACTAGCAAAGGAGATGGATGTCGGCGTAATAGCCATGAAACCCCTTGCAGGTGGCTTCCTAGCCTCACCACCCCTAGAACTCATTAAAAAATCTAAAATTCCAATAAATGCTGAGACGGCGCTTAAATTCGTCTTATCGAATGATGCTATCGCCACGGCAATCCCAGGAATGATGAGAATCGAGGAGGTTGAGGAGAATGCGCGCATAGGCGAAAACTTCACATCAATGAGTGAGATGGAGAAGAGAATGCTTATAGAAACAGTTGAGTCTATAAGCAGAGCATTCTGCCGCGGATGCGGATACTGCCAACCATGCCCCCAAGGCATACTCATACCAATAATCCTACGCCAACTAGCATACCACAAATACTACGGCTTAACAGATTGGGCTAGATCAAGATATAGAATGGTGGAAGTTAAGGCGGACTCATGCATCGAATGCAAACAATGCGTCAAAAAATGCCCATACGAACTAAATATTCCAGAAATGCTAAAAGAAGCACATCTACTACTCTCAAAATAACTACGATGCTAAAAAGATTTTCCTAAGACAACTTAAACTTACTTTCTCTAGGCCTAGAAAGGGGGATATGGAAAAGGACTTGAGCCCTGAGAACTGGAGCCGGGGTGTACTCCAACCCCTAGTTCTGATATCCGTCTTTCTGATAATTAAAGTTAAAAAGGGATTTTAACGCTGACTTTAACATCTCGACATTATAAACCATTCAAGCCTTAATGACTTTATTAAAGAGCCGGCAATATAGCCGTTTCTCACAAAGTAAAACCCATAATGCAAGACAACTAAATCCTGAACGAATAATACACAATCGCCACCCCCTAATACTGTTAAAATTAAAAATACTTTAGAAAAACCGACGATATCTACGTAATATCGTATCTCATCCTCTTTTCAAAATTTCACTAAAAGAATTATTTCTCTTCTGGTTTTAGATGATGTAGGTGGCTATAGTTAATGTTTAAATATGTAAACATGGTTTTAAATTGTATACGGAGGATTACCTTTGTCTGAGGTGGTTTCAGCTAGGCTGCCTAAGGAAATGGTGCGTTTTATAGAGGAGATAGCCAGAGAGGAGAGGGTGGATAAGTCGACCATTCTGGAGAGGGCGTTGGAGCATTACCTACGTGAGTGGAGAATTAATAAAGCTGTAGAATTGTACAGGGATGGGTTGGTTACGCTCTCAAGGGCTGCCGAGATTGCTGGCGTCTCAATATGGGAGATGATTGATGTATTGGCGCAGAAGAAGGTTACACTCCAATATGGCGTTGAGGACTTTGAAGAGGATCTGAAGGCGCTTGA
>Ga0209080_1001054_pt1 | contig 14912 bp, 13 predicted proteins | sample JNZ110809AmetaG_FD_184123 | JGI IMG/M metagenome (GOLD analysis project Ga0209080, IMG submission 184123) | Hot spring microbial communities from Jinze hot spring, China to study Microbial Dark Matter (Phase II) - JNZ 110809A (SPAdes) (version 3) ...
GGTTTCAAGCAGGAGAAGAAGGCGCGGTCGTTTCAGAGTTCTCAAGTACAAGTAGAGATGAATATGACATATTCACAGACCCGAGTATAAAACGATTCGTAGAAATCGTAGATACCTTTCCAGTTCCACCTTCTAAATAGTATGACTCCGTTAAAGATGACCACACAGTTAGAACTCATCTCAATTAGCATAGACGCCTTACATAGCTAATTGAGAAATAAGAATTACGCATATCTCTCGGAGAATATGAGAAGTCATCCTGTTGTAGAAATGAGGAAAACAATGAAAAATCTTTAAGGCTGGAATAGAACGGATAATAGTAAAATGTCAACATTTTATCTAGATGTAGATTTATAGGAGATACTGTTATCCACTAGTAGGTGGAAAAAGTTTAGTGAATATATCTTTCTTAAGATTAAGACTACCGCTTAGTTTTTAAGCCTTTTAATCTCTAAAAATTCTTGTAATCGTGTACATGCTTGTTAAAAGCCTAGTTAAAGCATTACATAGTCTCATTATGGAGACGATCATCTTTACATCTGGAGTTAGATCCGCGGAAGTCAACAGTAATGCTGCCGTTTATCTAGCTGGAGAATGCGTGAAGCTCGTCTGTGAAGCTATGGTACATCTTGCAAAAGTGGAAGAAAAGGATGAATATGTTGAAAAGGCACTTAGAGAGTTGGAAAATGCGAAGAATCTATTTAAATCTGTAGTTACAGGCGAACGGTCTACAGATACCATTAGAATATGCATCTCTTATGGAGTGGAGAATAGAAACGTCTTCATCTTAGATTTAGCCCACAACCACATCCACAAGGCAATAGATCTTTTGAAGAAATCGAGAAATTTCGAAATGTATCGCGAAATATTAGAACTTTTAGCGATAGCTCGGAGAGAATCGGCTCCTATAACGTTATATAGGCTGGCATACGATATATCTAGAAAAATAACCTTTGAAAAATAGATCTTCGTCTAAACTTCTTTAAGCTTAATCTTTCTTCTTAAATCGTCTAGTTGAACCTTCAGAAGAGACTCTACTTCCCCACGTTTAACACTCGTAGTTGTACCTTTGGCTGTACAACATACAGCCCCCGAAGCTGAGCCGAAGATAAGCCCATCGATGATTTTTTCAACCGTATAGTTTTCCACTCGATTCGGCTCTTCAACAAGTTTAAAGATTAAACCAGCGCAGAAAGCATCTCCAGCGCCTGTGGGGTCGACAACATTTACCTTGAAAGCTGGCATCTCTATAAGTATATTTTTGAAGAGCGCTATCAACCCTTTATCTCCCATTGTTATTATTGGAAACTTACAACCGAGCCCCTTTAAAGACTTTAAAGCGTTAAGAGCATTTGCTTCACTTGTGATTTTAGACGCCTCTAAAAGATTGCAATGGAAAATATCACAGTGGGGTATTGCTTCTCTGAAGAAGTCCCAACCTTTGCTATATGGAGCCACTATATCTAGAAACGTTAACGCTCCAATACTTCTAGCTTTATCTAAAACCTCCGGTAGGCCGTAGTCGAACTCTCCAAGCATACCTGCCCCCCCGATGTAAAATACTCTAGGTTTAAGTTCTTCAACAGTGTCTTCAATGAACTTTCTGTCTAGGAAAAGATTTGAGCCAGCGTCGACATGGAAGCGTCTATCTTCTCCTTTGACGACAAGGATGAGGTTTTTCGATGTAGGCGCATCCACTCTATTAAGTCTAACCCTAACCCCCCTTTCCGTTAAAAACCTCTCTACAAAATCTCCAAAAACATCTCTACCAACTACGGATGCTAAGTAGACGTCTCCAGCCTTAAGTCCAAGTTGGAGAAGGTCTATCGATACATTACCAGCATGACCTCCAAGAGTCACAGCTATTCCACTTGGAACGTATAAGAGTTCACCTTGATCTGCAATACGTGGAAGCTCTGCGGCTATTATATCAACGACAAGTATGCCAGTTGTTAAAACTAGCAATACAATCACCCACTATTACAATATTACCATTAAAGTCGATTTAACTATAAATTACTTATGGATAGGCTTTAAATATTTAGGCAACCATCATAATAGCGCTATCAGTGCATGACCTCCCAAACTACATTTAACGGCTTTTGACCTTTAAATACCCTCATGATATTTTCAACGCAGAATTCTGCGGCTTCTGTGAAGAAATTTACAGACCAGCTTGCCTGATGGAGACTTAATTGGACTCTTCTCAATTTAAGCATAGGATTACTTTTTGGGACTGGCTCTATGCTCCACACGTCTATATGTGCCGATTTCAATCTACCACTCTTAATCACTCTGTATAGCGCCTCTTCATCTACAACAGCGCCTCTAGAAGTATTTACGAGTATGGCATTCCGCTTCATAATGTTTAGTTCACGCCATCCTATCATATGTCTAGTCTCCTCGGTTAAAGGGGTGTGAATTGTAACTACGTCTGAGACTTTAAGCAGTTGTTCAAGTCGCTCAGACCTTTCAACGCCAGCATTTCTAATAGTCTCATCAGAAACATAGGGATCATATACGAGAATTTTTACTTTGAAAGGTTTGAGTAACATAGCGACCTGTCGCCCTATCCTACCAAAGCCAATTATGCCTACGATTTTCCCTGTTAGTCTTTCAGACAGTACCTTTGGTCTAGCGCTCCACTCGGCTTTTCTAGCCATATGGTCCCTCTCCCTAATCCTATGAAGTATCGAGAGAATGGCTGCCAATGTAAATTCTGCCACATCTAAACTGTTTATCCCAGGTATATTGCAGACGTATATCTGCCTATTCTTACATAGTTCTACAGGTATGTTGTCAACACCAACTCCAAACTTTTGAATAATCTTAAGCTTTTCAGTTTTCTCAATAGGTCTGCTCGGTATTTTTGAATCTGCGACAATAATTCCATCAAAGTCTAACAATTTATCTTCGGGAACATATTCGTGAAAGACTTTCGAGGCTTCGGCTTCTACGCCGAACCTCCTAAGAAGATTAATCATCTTCTCATACATGGGAATTGGCTCCGTTATATACACTCTAAACCTCTCCAAGCTTCGGCACCTATTGGAAAATGTCTTGAGCTTAAGTTTAAGGTTTAATGTTAAATATTCGTTCTTGTATTTAATACGAATTGGAGGGGTTTAAATCCCTACCTGTGAAGTTTGCGGTAAAAATGTACCAGTACTCACTAGAGTTGTAATAGAGGGCGTTGATGTTTCCGTATGTCAAAATTGCAGTAGGCTGGGAAAACCTGTCAAAGCCACTGCCGCTAATAAGTTAAAATTTGCAAGTCAACCTACACTTAGGACTACGGCTAAGACGACTAAAAACATAAAGCCGTTAAAAGCTCCAAGTAGAGATATTGAGAAGTCAATCGAATCTTACACTCTAGTTGAGAACTTTGGCCTCTTGGTTAAAAATGCTAGAGAACATATGGGTCTATCGCACGAAGAACTCGGTACTAAACTTGGCGAAAAAGCTTCAGTAATACGTAAAATAGAGCAGGGTAAGCTTAAACCAGATAACGTACTGGCAAGAAAACTTGAACATTTCCTTAAAATTAAGCTTTTAACACCGTTGACTGAGTTAAAGGCTGTAAGCGTCTCTAAGGTTGAAGAAGAGGGTTTAACTATAGGGGATCTTCTCAAAAAGAAGATTGACGAAACCTGAAGGTTGGTTTTTAAACATGTGTTTTGTATAGTTTTAAATGAGACGAGGAGTAGATTCCGGCGTATAAAGCGTTCTTAAGGTGGTTTTCCGTGAAAATCTACGTACTTCGGCTTGGACATAGATTTGCTAGAGACAAGCGTATAACTACTCACGTGGGCTTAATAGCTAGAGCACTTGGAGCAGACGGTATAATAATATCTGGCGACAGAGACGATAAGCTTGTCAAAAGCCTGGAAAAGGTAGTTGAATTATGGGGAGGCCCTTTTGAAATCCAATATGTTGAAGACTGGTATAATCTACTTAAGTCTTTTAAAAAAGACGGATGGGAGTTAATACACTTAACTGTCTATGGACTTCCAATACAAAACGCGATAGACTCTATAAGAAGCTCGGATAGGAATAAGCTCATAATAGTTGGTGCAAGTAAGGTTCCAAGAGTGGTTTATGAACTCGCGGATTGGAATGTAGCGGTTTCTTCTCAACCCCACTCAGAATGCGGTAGTCTAGCTGTTTTTTTAGACAGGTTTTTCCAAGGTAGAGAACTATCGAAGGAATTCGAAGGGTGGAAACTTAAAGTCATCCCCCAGGCTAAAGGGAAAAAAGTCATTAGACGTTTGTCATAACGTAGAGGTTTAAAGGTTGAGAACTGGTATAATCTTGGCGGGCGGGTATAGTAGGAGATTTGGAACTGTTAAAGCTCTGATACCTTTAAACGGGAAACCCATGATAGTTCATGTAGTTGAACGATTAAAACCTCTTGTAGATGAGCTTATAGTCGTGGTTAAAAAGCGTATTAGAAGCATAGAAGAAGTCTTAGAAGACAGTTGTGTGCAGATATGTGAAGACATTCTTCCAATACAAGCCCCCCTAGTAGGTCTTTTAACTGGATTTGAAAATTCAAACTACGAGTATGCGATAGTATCGCCGTGCGATTCGCCAGAGACCGATCCGATGGTTATACATAAGCTTTTCGAAGAAGCTTCAGGTTTAGACGCTGCTATACCGATGTGGAGTAATGGGTTTATCGAACCGTTACATGCGGTCTACAGGGTTAAACCGTGTATAGAAGCCTCTTGGAGGGTCTTAGAAGAGGGTTCTTTAAGCGTCAGAGCGATGATAGCGAGGTTAAATATAGTAAAGTATGTGAAGGCCGAAGAGCTTGGAAATCCTAAACACTTTTTAAACTTAAATACAGTCGAGGATTTTAAAGCATCGACTCTATTATAGTGAAAGCTGTCTAATTCAAGTCCTTCATATGTTTGATTGAAAGTCTTATTTAATGAGTTTTAGAACCTCTAACTTAAAATGTCTTGTAGTATTTTCACTCCACTTTTTGACAATACTTCATCAATGGGCATTTCGCACACAGCCTCTTCTTACAGTACTCTAAGTTTAATCTTACTAGAGCTGACTCGTAAAGCTCTACATTTTTTAAACCTATGCGCTGAGCTGTTTCTACAGCCATTTTAGACGGTTTTGGTCTTGCTTTATCCCATATACCTCTAAGCTCCCTTAGGAATATATTTACTGCAACTGGACCAACGCCCTTAAACGTTTGTAGTATCCTCTCAAGATCTTCTGGGCTACTCGCTTTTGCATATAGTTCTTCTAGACTTCCATATTCTGTTTTAAGCTTTTCCATTATTCTCATTAAGTTTGTGGCTGTTGAAAAGTCATACCTGACGTAGCCTCCTGAATCAAGCACTTCAACTAAACGCCCCCATCCAGCTTCAAGTATTTTCTCTGGCGTTGTAAGTCCCTCTTCGATAAAACGCCGGTAGGTTCTCTTAGCTATATCAGCTGAGATCCTCTTTGCAAAGAGTATGGATGCTAAAAACCATTTAAATCTATCTTCAGGTTTTGTTAGGTCTAAACCCAGTTCTTCAGAGTAGCTTCTTAACCTTGAAATAACCTCTTCAACGCTCATTGAAACCCCTATATAATGCATTATACTAGTATACTAAAACCATTGCATCTCCCTTAAAGTTTAAGATAGCAGTGTTATCATAGTTTGGATTTGAAAGTACGTGAATTGACAAGTAAAGCAACGTTTTTAACCTTGTCTTAAAATGTTTGGTTAGAATATGGTCTTTGATAATCCCTGGGGTGTATTTTTAACAGAAGCCCATAGTGTTTTAGAAAAAGCATTCAAACTGGCTTATCCGGAAATTGAAGTGAATATTCAGCTTGATAAGCCACCATCTCGAGAATATGGAGATTTAAGCTGTTCAGCCTGTTTAAGTCTCGCTAAGAAAATCTCTACCGATCCTATGGAGGTTGCGGAGACTGTTCTTAAACAAATATCTTTGGAAGGTTCAATTTTCATAGAGAAAATTCTCGCCAGTAAACCTGGCTATTTAAACATATACTTGAAGCGTCCTATAATGATAGGAGAGGCTTTGAATTCAGCTTTAACACTTAAAGACGAATGGGGATATGTTAAAACAGATAAGTCTCTCAGGATAGTTGTAGAGCATACTAGTGTTAATCCAATACACCCTATAACAATTGGACATGCTAGAAATACGTTTCTGGGGGATTCTCTAGCGAGGATTCTCAGCGCCCGCGGTCACCGTGTTTTAAGACACTTCTACGTCGATGATGTTGGCGGTCAAGTGGCGCTCTTAGCTTATGCATATAAACTGGTTGGTGATACAATATTCAAGCTTGACGTGAAACCAGACCACGCTATAGGTAGAGTTTATACGATGATATCTGCTTTAGTTGAAATTAGAAAGCTCAGGAATAAAGCTGAAGCTCTTAAAAAATTGGGTAAATATGAAGAAGCTAGACGGGTAGAAGAGGAGCTTTCAGAATGGATGGTAATATTATCCGAAGTTGAAAGGAAGAACTCAGACATTCTCCAAATACTCTTAAACGGTATGAAGTCTCTAGATCCAGAGGAAGAAGTCAGAGAGATCTTAAGAGCCTATGAGCTTGGATCTGAAGAAGCAAAAAAATTAATCAGACCGATAGTGGAGAAGTGTCTCACAGGGTTTAAAGAAACCCTTGAAAGAGTAGGTGTTTCGTTCGATTTTTGGGATTGGGAGAGCGAAGTCGTCTGGTCCAACCTTGTTAAAAAAGTTTTATATGGGCTTATGAAGAGTGGCTATGTTAAATTTGAAAACAATGTGCCTGAATTTGAAGCTGGAAAAATAGTTGAGGACCCGATTGTAAGGAGAAGACTAAGAATACCAGATGGGTTTGAAATACCTAGCTTAACTCTCCTAAGAGCCGATGGATTAACGCTTTATCCAACTAGAGACATAGCATATAGCATACTTAAGTTCCAAAACGCCGATAGAGTGATAAACGTTGTAGGATTCGACCAGACTCTTCCCCAAATACATGTCCGTATAGCATTATACGTCTTAGGCTACAAAGAGCAAGCCGAAAATCAACTACACTATTCTTATGGACTTGTTAAGTTTCCCGGATTTAAAATGAGTAGTAGAAGAGGTAGATACATAACGCTTGACCATCTTTTAGATGAGGCAGAAGCTCGAGCCTATATGGAGGTTAGTAAAATATCGCCACACCTATCTGAAGATGAAAGACGAAGGATAGCTAAAAACGTCGGTGTAAGCGCTGTGAAATACAGCCTTATAAGCGTAGAGCCTTTTAAAGATGTAGTTTTCGATTGGGATCGGGTTTTGGACTTTAAGAGGAATAGTGCACCTTTCATACTCTATGCTTATGCTAGAGCCCATGGTATAACCTCAAAAGCTGGTAAAGAATCTCTTAAAGAATTTGACCCGACATTACTAACGCAACCTCTTGAAGAAGAGCTTGGTTTAAACATAGCAATGTTTCCACAAGTCTTCATAGAGGCCTCTGAAGAACTTTCTCCTCATACGTTAGCCATGTACTGTAACAGTTTAGCGACTACTTTTAACTCTTTCTACGACAGCCATCCCGTTATCAAAGCTGAAAAAGGTATTAGAGAAGCGAGATTGGCTTTAGTTGAAGCGTTCAAAATAACAATGAGGAATGCTTTAAAATTGATAGGTATAGAGCCTGTGGAGAGGATGTAAAATCAAAAAATATGCTTCTACTTCAAAAGCCTCTTATGCTTTTAAGACTTTTAAGATGCTCTTCAAAGAATTTTAAAACTCTTTTAAGCATGGGCTCAAGAGGGATTCCATGTCCCGATTCATACCAATAAACTTCTTTTGGTTCTCCGGCTTTTTCAGTTAATAGCCTTTGTGTTTCAGCTGGAACTATATCGTCGTATTTTCCACAGTGGAATTGGATAGGTTTCGGAGCAAACAGATGTATGAAATTTAAAGGGTCTACTGGCGCTAAGATTTCATTAAGTTTATCGTAGCTTAATCCACGTCTTTTCAACTCCTCTCTTATTGGATATGTTGAATAGTGCTTACTCTCTTTAATCATGAGAGGTAAATTTCCTCCTCCGACAACTATAACCGCTGCTTTAATCCTAGGTTCGACGCTTATGAAAAGCGACCCTATTATACCACCCATGCTTCCACCAGCGTAACCTATTTTCTCACATTGTATCTCTGGTCTTTGCTCGAGAAAGTCTATTCCTCTTCTTAAATCGAGAACTGTTTGTACAACATTAGATTTGAGCTCCTCAATGTTGGGGGAGTACAACACTTTACCTGGTTCTCTACGCTCACCATGTAGAGGTGCATCTATCGATAGGAAAGCATATCCTTCTTTTGAAAATACCTCTGCTAATGGCAGTATGTCTTCTTTTCTTCCATCATATCCATGTAGGAAAACTATACATGGATGTATCTGTACATCAATTTTAGGTAGTGTAAGTATGGCGGGTACTCTTACGTCTCCTACACTACTATAGTAGACTTTATATGCTAGATAATCTGTCTTTTCAAATAACTTTGAAATTTCTAAGTTTAAAGGCTTTGATTTATCGTATTCATAAATTTTAAGATATTCCTCTAGAGACATACACCGTTTAAAAATACGGAAGAAACACTTTTAAGCATAGCCTTTTCTGTTTAAAAGACGAATTTTTAATCGGCAGAGTTCCAGTAGTTAATTTCCAGTGATGTAATTACTCTGATGAAGTTAAACTAAAATTAAACTTCAGTCTCTTATTAATCGTCATGTATATGAACTTCGGTCAAGAAGAAGTCTATAGGAAACAAATAGAAATCCTTCGGATTTTAAGTGAACAGAATGAGCCTATAGGTTCTTCACTGCTGAGGAGGGAACTCGCCAAGAGGGGGTTTCCATTAAGTGAAAGAGCCATAAGATACCACTTAAAACTTTTAGAGGAGAGAGGGCTTGTAGAAGGGCATGAGAAGGCTGGTCGGACGATTACTGAGTTGGGACTGGAAGAGCTCAGTAGAGCTTTAGCATATGAGAGAGTAGGTTTTATTCTAACATGGTATCTCTCTCTAGCCTATAGAGTTACGTATTCTCCGGAAAGTGGAAAAGGTGAAGTTGTAGCCAATGTATTTATGGTCGATAGAAATTTTAAAGAAGAAGCGATTAAAGCTGTTAGAAATCTCTACTACGCTGGGCTTCTGCCAGCTCCCTATGTTAAAATTTTGGACGAAGAAGAATACCGAGAAATATCAGCTCCAGAGGGTAAAATAGCCCTAATGACCGTCTGCAATTTAACAATAGATGGTATTCTCATACACTCTGGAGTACCTTTAATTTTAAAATACGGTGGACTTGTCCAATTCATAAAATGGAAGCCTATAAGATTTACAGAATTAATAGCTTACGATTCTACAACAGTACCACCACTTGAAGTATTTGTCTACAGGAAAATGACTTCAATAGCAAGCATCTTGAAGACAGGCTCCGGAATGATACCCGCAAACATAAGAGAGATACCTGCAGTCTCAATGGATCAGACATTTAAGATAATTGAAGAGCTTAAAAAGAGTGGTTGGGGAGGTATTCTTGCTTTTGGCAAACCTAATGAACCGATTCTAGGAGTACCTGTATCAATGGATAGATGTGGGATTTCTATGGTAGGTGGTCTCATTCCAGCAGCGCTGTTAACCGAGATGGGAATCCCGGTTGAGACATATGCTCCTCATTGTCTAGTACCGATAGAAGACATGGAGAAGGTAAAGGAATAATCTACGTCAATATTGCAATTGACATTTTTCGTATTAAAGTTGACGCACGTCTATACTTTAGATTATTCAATTTACCAATCACATTTTATCTATCCCTAGGTTTAGCTATGATCTCCCTGATAATCATATCGAATATTCTTGTTGAATTTGCCGGTCTAATAACTATAGCTGTGTCAGCTCCCTTACCAGTTCCAGCTATACTTATCACATCTTTATCTACTGGTATTAAACCAGCGTCAGTAGCCATAGCCGTAATTTCAACGGCAACTTTCATCCCTTCGCAGAAAAGCCTTAAAGTTTGCGCCATTATTTCCACCGGATATACCGTGTTAAATTTATTCCTTATAGCTCTTTCAACGTTCATGAAAACGTGTGTTCCCGTGAATACTTTACCTCCATTCGCCACTATCAGCCTACGGTTTTCTTCCGTCATCTCTTGTTTCCCCGGCTCTCTAAAACCAGTATGATGAGTCACAACGACTAAGTTGAACCCTTTAAAAACCTTTGAAGCTTTAACGCCAGTTTCACCTCTAGTCGACGCAACAACAATATCTCTTATTCCTAGTTCTTCAGCTCTCTTCTTCGCTAGGGCTAAAACAGCCTCAGTATTCTCTTCACCAGGCTTACTGAAATAAACTACGGTTTTCTCAATCGTGCTCATAGAGTTACACCGATTTACAATTACCGAGTGTTTTTACTAAAGTCTTTCCCTCAATCTATATTGGAAATCGTCTCTTTAAGAGGCTTAAATTTTAACAACAGGTGGTTTATGACTGAAGGAGAATTGTTAAGGAAGTAGAGAGTTCACTTCTCTTTACTTCGTAAGTAGTTAAGAAGGTTGGTGCACCAAGCTTAACAGAGAACGTCATGGTTGGTAAAAATTATCCAAGTCTATGATACGCAAAATATGCTTTGGTCTGAAAGTATGTTGACCGAGAATAGGCATTTGCTTAAGAGTCTGTTAAGCAGTATATGGCGAGTTTAGGTTTGAAAGTCATTAGGCTTAATGACTTCATTTCCTACATGCATTAGACTAATTGGGAAAACGTGTGAAATACCAGTTAAATATAGCACAGAAAAATTTGCAACCATTCGTCCACTATTGAATAGTTAAATATGGGGATTAGTTGCAAATAAATAGTAAGTTAATCTGATTTAATGAAGAGGGTTAAAGGTTGAATGTAAGTATTAAAGAGCTTTGGAGTTTAGAAGTAGGAGTTGGACCGGCTGAACACGGTGTGTATAAATTTGGATATCTATGGCTTTCTCCAACTTTTAAAAACCAATTTTGGAAAGTCGACCCTGAAACCGGTTCAATTTTGAAAACGTATGATATGCCTGGTAACGTCTGGGGCGCACCGTGGGTTGATGAAAACCGCCTATACGGTGCTTCAACTAAAGGCTTTGTAAAATGCTTCACACATAACGGTGAAGTAGTATGGAATGTAAACCCCAACTTAGACGATTTCCTAGCGGAAGCTATCACTGAAGCTTGGAGCCGCTATATAGCTGTTCAATTTCCAATGGGGCTAGCGATCATTAGGAAGAGCGACGGAGCAATCAAATGGTGTATAGAGTGGACTCCTGAGACTGGAGAAGGTGAATATGGTCAAGAACCGACGTTCAACCCCGAAACCGGTCTACTGTGGGTCTGTAAACCGACAGTTGACAATAACTTAGAAGCTTACGATCTAAATGGACGTTTAATACGTAGACTTACCCTTCCAAGTCCTCCGACAACTTATGCTTGTCCTCAAATTTGGAAAAACCTCATGGCTATCGTATGCCGTAAAGACGTAGTGGTTGTAGATCATATGACTGGTAGAATCGTGTGGTCTAAAAGGTTTGAACACGTTAAATACGGAGATTGGCCGCCTGAGTATCCTCTGGCCGGTGGACCGCGTACCATAACACCTGATGGACGGTTAATAGTGTGGTTGGCGGATGGCGATATATACTGTTTCAGCCTTGAAACTGGAGTAGAACTATGGCATATAAGCCTAGTAAACCTCGGATACGCGTCGAGAGACTGCAGTGACCCTTGGGGTTATGCTGGAGGAGCCGCGTCAGACGGCGTCTTCATAATCTTGGGAAGAAACAATCTACCTATGTCATCTGATGGCCTTTTCGAAATTATGAAGAATAGGCTTTTCATCATAGACTACTTTACCGGCTCTATTGCGGCGGTTTCAGAGCCTAAGTATCAAATGTCCTGTTGCTGTAAGCCTATAGTTGCTGAAGGACGGGTAATCATAGGTTCATGGTATAAGGACTCAGAGGGACGAAAATACCCTGCTAGATACTACTGTTGGAGGTTAAAGACATTGGAAAAACGCATCTTAAGGAATATGGATTACGAGTGGCTCGGTTCATACTATCATGGAGGATACTCCGTAGGAACGATTTTAGGAATCTAACACGGTATTTTAAACTGTTTAACTTTATCCACTTCCATATAAATACTCTCTTACTGTTTCAATTATGCCGTTAGTTACATCCCGTTCATTCACGGTGGTGTAGAATAATCTATTCTCCTCAGCGTACTTCCTAGTCTCTTTCAACGCTGTAACAACGTCTGCCCACGTCACATTCATATCCTCAGGGCGTATACGCACTCCAACTTCTTCTATACTTTTCCGTATTCCTTCCGGGTCGTTATCTTGAAGGAGCGACATGAATATTATTCCTAGACACACAGGCTCACCATGAATAAACGCCTTTCTAGTTAAATACTCCAAAGTATAGAAAAAGAAGTGTTCACATCCTTCAATATGGCGGGGGTTCCATCCTGAGTTGTGATAGCTTGCTCCAGTCCAACGATGGGCCTCCATTAAAGTTTTAATCCCTACATCAGAAACCTTATGGATTTCATGAGTTTTTTCTCTAACGCTCTGAAGCACTTTTCTAGCTTCAGCTGCCAACTCCTCATCCCAAGGCCACAGCTCTTCTTTCCCCCGCTCCGTAGCAAGCTTCCAATCATATAAAGCTGTGTGAATACAGAATACATCGCCTACACCTGCATGGTTTAAGTGAGGTGGTGCTCTTCTAATCAGATCGTAGTCTACGTAAACTACTTCTGGAACAGCCCATCCGATGTAACGGACAACTCCCTTTATCCGTATAGCACATCGATGAGTGAAAGCGGCATTGGTAGATGTAATCGTAGGTACTTGGAAAAGCGGCATGTTCCTACGCCAAGCTATGAACTTAGCTACATCCATAGCTCTTCCTCCACCCACGCCTATGACACTCATGGCTTTTGGAAGGTTCCTTACAAGTTCTTCTAATCGGTCGAGCTCTAAAGACTCAACGAAGTGAACGTAAGCTAAATCTTTACTCCCCAATTCATCTTTTAAAAGATGCCATAATTCTCTCATTGTAACAACTATATATGGAGTTGGAGCTGTCTCAGCTAGACCTGTTATCAGTTTTCTTCCATAAACTGTATGGAATGAATAATCGCCGGAGAGCAACTCAATCGGAAAATTTACTTGAAAACTATATAAAACTTAACTAAATATGCTGAAACTCGAGTAGTTGTTCCAAAAAAGTAAGTTTAGGCTTTAACTTTCTACTTATCACATGGCAAGCCTGTCGTTCCGACTGCCAGTATCCATAAAAATTCCTTAGAATTTTAGTGAAAGTAAAATCTTTATCGCAATTTTGAAATAGTTTAAACTGGTTATTTATGTTGCGGAGAATAAGCATGAAAACCCCTATCGTAAAATTACGTGAAAAAGCCTCGTCAACACACCGAAGACTATATGCACTGATTTTCAGCCCATTTATGATAGGTCTGTTTAGCCTACTATGGTTTATCTTTAGAACTGGAACGAAGCCTTCGAGAATCGTCTATCCATGTCAAAGAATAGCTGCCGCAAACAGCTATCTTTGGCTGTCAGTATACATATTCCCCATCTTTCGTGCTATAAACCAAAAAATCCGTAGAAAATTCAATTGGAGAAGACTTCTTCCAGTAGTACTTGCAATACTGATCATCGGAGGGTCTATAGCCTTATGGAACTTATATGAAGCTGTAAGAAAAAGAGAGCTGAGAGAATTGGGTTTGAAGATTGTTGGAAAGACAGCTAGGTTTGAACCAGCTTCAGATATTTTCGTCGTAAATGGTACTAGAGGTTACGACGATGGAATTTTCAAACTGATAAATCTAATGGCTGAACACGGTTTACTGTTTTACAAGTCTCCAGATTATGGTGAGAATAAGGGGCCAAACGGTCTCATTAGTAGAGATGACGTTGTAATAATAAAGGTGAATAGTCAGTGGGATGAGAGAGGGGGGACAAACACTGATCTAGTTAAAGCTCTTATTCAAGCTATATTGAACCATCCGGATGGATTTATCGGTGAAATAGTCGTAGCTGACAATGGGCAGGCACAGTATGGTTCAGCTGGTTCTGGTGGAAGTCTTAACTGGAGTAGGAATAACGCTGAAGATATTTCACAGTCGATTCAAAGAGTTGTGGACTCCTTTGCCGCTATGGGATATAAAGTTTCCACCTACCTCTGGGATACAATTACTACTAAGAGGGTAGGAGAGTACTTTGAAGGTGATATGGAAGACGGCTATGTTGTTAATACCACTGTTAACCCGAGGACTGGAATAATGGTTTCCTACCCTAAGTTTAGAACGATTTTCGGAACGTATATAAGTTTTAAATATGGTGTTTGGGATGATGAGGCTAAAACCTACTACAGTGATAAGCTCAAAGTTATTAATTTCCCGGTTTTAAAATCCCACAGCATATATGGTGTTACGGCGTGTGTGAAGCATTATATGGGTGTTGGCTCAGATAAGCTAACGGCTGCTCTCGGTAGTAGAATGCATAATACTGTAGGTACAGGTGGAATGGGGACGGAAATGGTTGAGACGCGGTTTCCAGTATTAAATATAATCGACGCCATATGGGTTAACGCGATACCGGGCAATGGTCCAAGCACGTCTTACGAGGAAGCAACGAGAGTCAATATAATAGCTGCTAGTACAGATCCGGTTGCTCTAGACTACTGGGCCGCAAAGTATATACTGCTTGAAGTTGCACGGTTTAAAGGCTATAGTGGAGTAAACTCTATGGACCCAGATAACGTTGAAATAGGGTCCTTCGGCTACTGGCTTAGGCTTTCAATGGATGAGATTAGAAGAGCTGGTTA